>Ga0310811_10000558_pt1 | contig 47633 bp, 42 predicted proteins | sample YCmetagenome_FD_207642 | JGI IMG/M metagenome (GOLD analysis project Ga0310811, IMG submission 207642) | Soil microbial communities from experimental microcosm in Duke University, North Carolina, United States - YC | ecosystem: Engineered > Artificial ecosystem > Soil microcosm > Unclassified ...
TAGTCGCGCTGGTGGCCCATGTCGCGGCCGAGGAAGACCTCGCCGCTGTCCTGGCCGAGCTTGATCGCGCCGAGCCGCTCGGTCATGCCGTACTGGGTGACCATCGCGCGGGCCACCTTGGTGGCCTTCTCGATGTCGTTGCTGGCGCCGGTGGTCGGGTCGTGGAAGACCATCTCCTCCGCGGCGCGCCCGCCCATCGCGTAGGCCAGCTGGTCCAGCAGCTCGTTGCGGGTGGTCGAGTACTTGTCCTCGTCCGGCAGCACCATCGTGTAGCCGAGGGCCCGGCCGCGCGGCAGGATCGTCACCTTGTGCACCGGGTCGGTGTTCGGCAGCGCGTGCGCCACCAGCGCGTGGCCGCCCTCGTGGTACGCGGTGATCTTCTTCTCGTGCTCGCTCATCAGGCGGGTCTTCTTCTGCGGACCGGCCACGACGCGGTCGATCGCCTCGTCCAGCGCCTGGTTGTCGATGAGCTTCTTCTCGGTGCGCGCGGTGAGCAGCGCCGCCTCGTTGAGCACGTTGGCCAGGTCCGCGCCGGTGAAGCCGGGGGTGCGCCGGGCCACGGCCATCAGGTCCACGTCCGGGGTGATCGGCTTGCCCTTGGCGTGCACCTCGAGGATCCGCTTGCGGCCGTTGAGGTCCGGGGCGTCCACCGCGATCTGCCGGTCGAAGCGGCCGGGACGCAGCAGCGCCGGGTCCAGGATGTCCGGGCGGTTGGTGGCGGCGATCAGGATGACCCCGCCCTTGACGTCGAAGCCGTCCATCTCGACGAGCAGCTGGTTCAGCGTCTGCTCCCGCTCGTCGTGGCCGCCGCCGAGACCGGCGCCGCGGTGCCGGCCGACCGCGTCGATCTCGTCCACGAACACGATCGCCGGGGCGTTCGCCTTGGCCTGCTCGAACAGGTCGCGCACCCGGGAGGCGCCGACGCCGACGAACATCTCGACGAAGTCCGAGCCGGAGATGGAGAAGAACGGCACGCCCGCCTCGCCGGCCACGGCGCGCGCGAGCAGCGTCTTGCCGGTACCGGGCTGGCCGTAGAGCAGCACGCCCTTCGGGATCTTCGCGCCGATCGCCTGGAACTTGGCCGGGGCCTGCAGGAAGTCCTTGATCTCCTGCAGCTCCTCGATCGCCTCGTCCACGCCGGCCACGTCCGCGAAGGTGGTCTTCGGGGTGTCCTTGGTCATCATCTTGGCCCGGGACTTGCCGAAGTTCATCACCCGGGAGCCGCCGCCCTGCATCTGGTTCAGCAGGAAGATGAAGACGACCACGAGCAGCAGGAAGGGCAGCAGGGTGACCAGCGCGGAGACGATCCACGAAGTCTTGGTCACGTTGACGTTGTAGCCGCCGGAGAGGTTGCCGTCCTTCACGGCCGCGTCCAGGGCGGTGGTGAGGTTCACGCCCTGCTGGTCGTTCAGGTAGGTCGCCTGCTCCTTGGTGCCGTCCTTGAGCGTGACCTGGATGGTCTGGCTGGAGCCGGTGTTCACCTCGGCGGACTGGACCTGTCCGGCGGTGATCTGGCTGACGATCTTGGAGGTGTCCACGGAGGTGTAGCCGTTGCCCGAGGACATGATGTTCATCACAGCGAGCACGGCGAGCACGACGAGCACGACCCAGATCACGGGTCCACGGAAAATTCGCTTCACGTCCATCGTTGCGAGGCGCTCACGGCCCCGTCCCTCCTGCCGGCTCTTCGTCCCCGGACCACTGCCCGGAAACCTTCATTCTGCCCGGTCGACCACGGGCTGACGCTGCGCGTTGCCCTGGAAGATGCCCCGGCGACGGTGGCGCTACCCGTCCGCCGCCCGGAGCAACCGGGTGACCCGGCCCTAACGGAGTACCGGGTCATTACATGGTGGCAACGATCCTACGGGGTCTGCGCGTTCCCGTACTACGCAGCCATTTTCGGTCAGGAGTAGACGTGGGGCGCGAGCAGCCCGATGAAAGGGAGGTTCCGGAAGCGCTGGTCGTAGTCCAGGCCGTAGCCGACGACGAAGTCGTTGGGGATGTCGAAGCCGACGTACTTGACGTCGATTTGCACCTTCGCGGCGTCCGGCTTGCGCAGCAGCGTGCACACCTCGAGGGTGGCGGGCTGACGCTGCTTCAGGTTCGACAGCAGCCAGGACAGCGTGAGCCCGGAGTCGATGATGTCCTCGACCACCAGCACGTGCTTGCCCTTGATGTCGGTGTCCAGGTCCTTCAGGATCCGCACCACGCCCGAGGACTTGGTGCCCGCGCCGTAGGAGGAGATGGCCATCCAGTCCAGCGTGATCGGGTTGTGCAGGGCCCGGGACAGGTCCGCCATCACCATGAGCGCGCCGTTGAGCACGCCCACCAACAGCAGCTCCTCGCCGTGGTAGTCGGCGTCGACGGCGGCGGCCAGACGGGCGATCCCGGCCTTTATGTCCTCCTCGCTGAGGAGGATCTTCTCGAGCTTGTCGCCCATGTCCTTGTCGTCCACGTCGCTTTTCTCTCCCTCGTTACTTGGACGCCGCTCCGGTGAGCTGTTGGCCGCGCGCGCCGTCGCTGTGACCTGTTGTGGGCGCGGTCTCGCCGAAGGCCAGTCTGCCATTCGTCCTGCGCACCTCGACCGCCCCGGGTAGCTGCAGCGGTCCCTGGCCGCGCCAACCGGTGACCAAGGCGTCGACCGCCTCGATGTGCGCGGCCGCGAGGGTTCCGGCCGGGGCGCCGCTGCTGAGGGCGGCCAGCCTTATCACCCGGCGGCGCACGGCGGTGGGCAGTCCGGCCAGCCGGACCGCGTCGAGGCCGCCCTCGGCGTGCTGGCAGTCGACGTACTCGCGCTCGGCCCACGCGTCGAGCGCCTCGGTGTCCTCGCGCAGCATCCGCGCGGTGCGGGCCAGCGCCTCGGGCATGCCGGGGCCGAGCACGGCGGCGAGCTCGGGGATCAGCCGGTGCCGGACCCGGGAGCGGGTGTAGGCGGGGTCGGCGTTGTGCGGGTCCTGCCAGGGGTCCACGCCCTCCGCGTCGCAGGCGGCCGCGGTGGACGAGCGCGGCAGGCCGAGCAGCGGACGGCGGTAGCGGTCCTCGGGGCCGAAGACGGCGGGCATCCCGGCGAGGGAGCGGGCGCCGGAGCCGCGGGCCAGGCCCAGCAGCACGGTCTCCGCCTGGTCGTCCCTGGTGTGGCCGAGCAGCACGCTGCGCGCGCCGTAGCGCTCGGCGAAGTGGTCCAGTGCCTCGTAGCGCGCGGCCCGGGCGGCCGCCTCGGGTCCGCCGGTGCGGCCGACGGTGACCGCCACCGACTCGACCGGGTCCAGGCCGCGCCGCCGCAGCAGCTCGACGACCTCGCGCGCGCGTTCCGGGGAGCCGTCCTGCAGGCCGTGGTCCACGCTGACCCCGCCGCAGCGCAGCCCGAGGCGGGGCGCGACGAAGGCGGCGGCGCAGGCCAGGGCCAGCGAGTCCGCGCCGCCCGAGCAGGCGACGAGGACGAGGTCGCCGGGCTGGTGGTCGGCGAGCGCCGTGCGGACGGCGAGTCGTATCGCCGCTACGGCCGGTACAGGTCCCATGGAAGTGCTCCTCGCTTCGGTGGCTCGAATCCGACGGGCCGTACCTCAGCCGCGGCGCAGCGGGACCCGCCGCACCCACGCGGCGGGCTCCGCGATCTCCGCCATGGTCGGGAGGGTGTTCGGGGAGGTCCAGATCCGGTTGAAGCCGTCCATGCCGACCTCGCCGACGACGGCGCGCACGAAGCGCTCCCCGTCCCGGTACTGCCGCATCTTCGCGTCCAACCCGAGCACCTTGCGCAGCAGGGCGTCCGGCCGGACCCGGTGGGTGTTCCGGCGGCGGGCGAACTCCCGGCTGATCTCCGCGACCGACGGCACGACCAGCGGGCCGACTCCGTCCATCACGTACGTGGCGTGGCCTTCGAGCAGCGTCATCACGGCGGTCAGGCGGTCCATCGCGGCGCGCTGCTCGGGGGTCCGCACCAGATCGAGCAACGAGCGACGAGCCGTCCGGGTGACGGCGGAGGGGTCCGTCTCCACTCTTTCGGCGGGTACGTCGGCGTGTCCCCGTTGCTCCGGACGGGCGTATCCCCGTATCCCCTCGCGCAGCCGGACGATGAGTTGGGCGGGCTCCAGGTCGAGTTCGGCGACCAGCGCGGCGAGCCCGTCGAGCAGGTGGTCGCGCAGCCAGGGCACGGCGCCGAACTGGGCCCGGTGCGCCTCCTCGTGCAGGCAGACCCAGAGCCGGAAGTCGGGCGGGTGCACGCCGAGCTCCCGCTCCACCCGGACGATGTTGGGCGCGACCAGCAGCAGCCGTCCGCCGCGGCCGGGTTCTCCGCCGAACGGGTCGAACTGCCCGAGCACGCGGGTGGAGAAGAAGGCCAGCACCGAGCCGACCTCCGCGCCGGTGAGCTTGGCGCCGAGCGTGTTGGCCAGCGAGCGCAGCTCTCCGGAGGGCACGCCCTCGCGGTACTGCCGCACCTTCTCGACCATCGGGGAGGACAGCGTGCGCATCACGTCCAGGTTGGCGTTGACCCAGCCGCGCGAGTCGACGACCAGCACCGGCCGGTCGGCCGCGGGCACCTCGAGCCCGGTGAACGTGCGCACGTGCTCCTCGGCCGCGACCGCGCAGGCCCGCAGCTCGGCCACGGCCCGGTCCGCGCCCGCGCGGGAGACCGCCGGTCCCGGCCTGGCCAGGCCGCGTGCCGTGGCCCCGGCCACCTGCCAGTCGATGAGCTCGTCGTTCTCCACACTGTTCAAGGTATCCCGTTCCGGGGTGAAGAATGTCTGTGAGCACGTCCGGAATGTTGCGTTGATCACGTCCACCGGCCGGGTGCGACGAGTGGTCTCCCGCGTAGGGGACACTTGTGCGTGACATACGCGGGCACGGGTCCGGTGCGGCTGGACTCGGCTCGACGGAAGCCGCAATGGAGGAATTCAGACCGATGGAGTTCGACGTTCTCATCGAGATCCCCAAGGGTCAGCGGAACAAGTACGAGGTGGATCACAAGACCGGCCGCATAAGGCTGGACCGGATGCTGTTCACCTCCACCCGCTACCCCTCGGACTACGGCTACATCGAGGACACCCTCGGCGAGGACGGCGACCCGCTGGACGCCCTCGTGCTGCTGGACGAGCCGACCTTCCCGGGCTGCCTGGTGCTGTGCCGCGCGATCGGCATGTTCCGGATGACGGACGAGAAGGGCGGCGACGACAAGGTGCTGTGCGTCCCGGCCAACGACCCGCGCCAGGAGCACATCCGCGACATCCACCACGTCTCGGAGTTCGACCGGCTGGAGATCCAGCACTTCTTCGAGGTCTACAAGGACCTGGAGCCCGGCAAGTCCGTCGAGGGCGCGAACTGGGTCGGCCGCACCGAGGCCGAGGAGGAGATCCGCCGCTCCCGGCTGCGCTTCGCCGAGTCCCCCGAGGCCCACGGCCACTGATCAGACGATAGGCCCGTCGAAGGCCCCGCCGCTCCCCGGAATACCATCCTCCGTTCCGGGGAGCGGTTCTGCTACCACCAGGCATTCGGCCCCGGCCGCGCGGAACGCGCGCCACACCGCGGCGAGGTTCGCGGCCCGCAGCAGCCGGTTGCCGGGGTCCGCTGCGTCGGCCGGCCGCAGCAGTCCCAGCTGGACCAGATCGACGTACGCGGCGCACGTGCCGGACAGCCTCAACTGCCGGTAGAGCTGCCAGCCGACCACCGACCGCGTTCCCTCGCGCGGTCCGCGGATCCACAGGATCCGGCCGGGCAGTTCGCCCGCCTGGACGGCGTGCGGCGCGGCATCCGCCAACTCCGGCAGGTCGATCTTCCGGACCACGTCGTCCACGATCAGGCCCGTCGTATCGATGCACGGCCCTGTAAGACGGTCCATCAGTTCGGCTTCGCGCAAGTCCTCTTCGATCGGCTCGCCCGGCCTGTCCCGCGCGACGAGCCGTCTCCGCAGTTCATCGGCGTCGGCACGCAACCGAACCGCCGTCAGATCTACGTCCGGCAGCAGCGTACGGTCGATTCCGTGCTCCGGATCGACGACGCCTGACACGACCATGCACGCGGCGCCCGCGTCCCGCAGGTTGGCGGCGACCGCGTTCACGTTCGCGGTCTGTATACGGTGCCGTCCAGGGTCGTCCACCGGTTCCGGCGCCCAGTTGTCGGCGGTCGGCGGGCCGTAGCACATGCCCATCTGATCGACGTCGACGTACGCCGCGCGCACCCCGTCTCGCCACAATCGTGTGCACAATTCCCATGCCGCAGTGGTCTTACCAACACCCGAAGGCCCATAGAGCCAGAGCACGGGAAGCGCTTGCGTCATAAAGGCTATTGAAGCGAACCGGCGATCTCCGCGAAATGCATTTTCGTTTCGTCCTCACTGCCGGGCACCGCGGTCATGATCACGATCTTGAGTTCGGAATCGCCGTCGGTGAGCGTGTCGCAGTCCACCATGATCGGACCGATGGTCGGGTGGTCGATCCGCTTGCGGTCCTCGCGATGGGAGTCGACGGCGCCGTTCGCCCACAACTCGGCAAAGCGCGCATTGCCGCTGGTCAGGTTGCAGATCAGCTCGGCCAGACGCTGGTCGCGCGGGAAACGTCCGGTGGCGCGGCGCAGATCCGACACGACGGCGGCGTCGGTGGCCTCGTCGTCCGCCTCGACCACGGGCCAGCGCGCGAGCTGGCCGGGAGCCTCGCCGATCGGGAACCTGGTGAGCGCGAAGTTGCGCAGGTGCGGCGGCCACGCCGAGGGATCGCCGAGCAGCGCGGCCCACCGCCGATTCCACCAGATCAGCTGCCAGTCCGCCGCGAACACGCCGACCGCCACGTCGCCGAGCCGCTTGAGCACGCGCTGGACGCCGGGCGGGATGTGGTCGGAGATCGCGCCGTCGGCCGGCGGGGCGAGACCGGCCAGCCGGTAGAGGTGGTCGCGCTCGGCGGTCGTGAGCTGCAGGGCCCGGGCGAGCGCGCCGACCACGGAGGCGGACGGCGTCGTGGCCCGCCCCTGCTCCAGCCGCACGACGTAGTCCACCGACAGGCCGGCGAGGTCGGCGAGTTCCTCGCGCCGCAGCCCGACCGCGCGCCGGGACCGGCCGGAGGGCAGCGCGGCGGCCGAGGGCGGCAGCCGGTCCCGCCAGGTGCGGATCATCGCGCCGAGGCCGTCGGAGGGTCGCGTGGTCATACTCCTCATTCTGCTCCGCCACCGGTCGGCGCGGTGAGGGTAAGGGTGGTACGGCTATTCCTACCGTCACGCCGTCCCTGGCCGAGTCTTTCCGCCGAGCGCACGATCGCCCTATGACGATCACCTTCATCACCGGGGCCAACAAGGGCCTCGGCCGCGAAACCGCCCGCCGCCTGATCGAACTCGGACACACCGTCGTCCTCGGCGCCCGCGACCCCGAGCGGGGCGCGGAGGCCGCCGCCGCGCTCGGCGCCCGGTTCGTGCCCATCGACGTGACCGACGACGCGTCAGTCGCGGCCGCCGCCAAGAACATCGCCGAGCACGAGGGCCACGTGGACGTGCTGGTCAACAATGCGGGGATCACCGGACCGCATCGCGACGCCGTCGACCTGACCAGCGCCGACGCGCTCGGTGTCTACGACGTCAACGTCTTCGGCGTGATCCGCGTGACTACTGCGTTCCTGCCGCTGATCCGCCGCTCGCAGGACCCGGTCATCATCAACGTGAGCAGCGGCATGGGCTCGCTGGTCTTCACGCACGACCCCGAGCGCGCCGAGTCGAAGATCATCGCGCCGCTCTACACCTCATCGAAGGCGGCGCTCACGATGCTGACCACGCAGTACGCCAAGGCCTTCCCCGACGTGCGGATCAACGCCGTGGACCCCGGCTACACCGCCACGGACCTGAACGACCACAGCGGTCCGCAGACCATCGGCGAGGGCACGGACGCGATCGTCGCCCTCGCCACGGAGCGGCCCGGCGCCGGGACCGGACGCTTCGTGGACCGGTCCGGGGAGATCGCCCTGCGCTGACCGCTAGTAGGGCCGGGCGTAGAACTGGATCGGTCCCCACATCCACATGTCGGAGATCATCACGTTCCAGCCGGTCTTCGGGGCCTGCACCATCCGGCCGCTGCCGAGGTAGATCGCCTCGTGGTAGATGGTGTTCGAGTCGTTCGGGTTGGTGGCCCAGAAGAGCAGGTCGCCGGGCTGCAGCTGGCTGTAGCTGAGCGGATGGCTGGCCTGGTACTGGAACGCCGCGAAGTGCGGCAGGTCGATGCCCGCGGACTCGTAGGCGCGCATCGCGAGACCGGAGCAGTCGAAGGAGTCGGGGCCGGTGCCGCCCCACACGTACGGCTTGCCGAGCTGGGCCAGCGCGTACTGCAGTGCCTGCGCGGCGATGTTGGACGCGTAGGGCGGCACCCCGACGCCGGTGGACTGGGCCGGGCCTGACGATCCGTCACCCGAGTCGGAGCCGGAGGAGCCGCTGTTCGAGGACTGCTGAGCCTGCTGCGCGGCCTGCTCCTCGGCCTGCTGCTGCGCGATCCCGTTCTGCCGCTGCTGGGCCAGCTGCGTCGCCGCGTTCTGGGCCGCCTGCTGCTTGGCGAGCAGCGCGTCGAGCTGCGTGCCGAGGTTGCTGACCTGCGACTGAGCCGCATCGGCCGCCTGCTGGGCCTGCTGCGCCGACTGCTCGACGACCGCCTGGGCCGTCTTGAGCGCCGCCGCGCTCTGGTCGGCCTGCGTCTTCGCCTCGGCAGCAGTCTTGCTCGCGCCCTGCGCCTGATCGACGATCGAGGACTGCGTCGCGAGCTCCCGGCGCACGACGTGCACGCCGTTCATGTACTGCTGCGGGTCCTTCACGTCGAGCACGATCGTGAGGGAGCTGAGATCGGCCGCGGCGCCTGAGCGGTACGCGGCCGCGACCAGCCTGCCGAGCTGGACCTGCGCGGCGTCGGCGTACGCGGCCGCGTCGTGCGCACGCTTCGTGGCCGCCACAGCCGTCTGCTCCGCGGCCTGCTCCTTCGCCGTCGCCGCCACGTAACGCTGCTGGGCGTCCCGCGCCGTCGTCTCGAGCTGCGCCAGATGCTGCTGCGCCGCCTGCAACGCCGCCTGCGCCGGGGTCACCGCCGCCTTCGCGTCGTTCGCCGCCTGGTTCGCCTGGTCCACCTGCCCCTGGCTCGGGTAGACCGGATCCGCCTGCGCCCCGTCGACCACCCCCGTGACGATCGTGACGCTCAGCAGAACGCCGCCGAGCGGGACCGCCACCCGCGAGCGCCGCCGCAGCGTCCGCCGCCTCTCGTGCCGCCGCATACCTGTGTCACCGCCCGTCGTCCGTGCGCTAGTCGGATAAGCATCGTGACCCGCTGATCCCCGAGACGGCCGGACGACACGCTCGTCATCACTCGCATGCGTGCAAAATGCGAATAATCACACCCATTCGGACCTACAGCGCGGCCGGAGAACGCGAAAGGCCCGGACCAGCGAACTGGTCCGGGCCTGCCGGAGCCTCCTATCGGAATCGAACCGATGACCTACGCATTACGAGTGCGTCGCTCTGGCCGACTGAGCTAAGGAGGCCTGGCCGGAGATCTTGCGGCCCCGGCCGAGCCCCTAGTGTAGCGGACCTAGCTGGTCTGCTGGCAAACGGTTCCGGACGCCGGCAGCGCTCCGGTCAGGTAATAGGCGTCCACGGCGCTGTCGATGCAGGTCGAGCCCCTGCGGTAGGCCGTGTGGCCGTCGCCGTTCATGGTCAGCAGGTGGCCGTCGGCGAGCTGCTTGGCCAGGCCCTCGGCCCAGGCGTAGGGGGTGGCCGGGTCGTTGGTGGTGCCGACGACGAGGATCGGTCCGGAGCCGCGCGCCGCGATGGTGTGCGGGGAGTCGGAGGTCGCGGCCTTCCAGTAGGCGCAGGGCAGGCTGGACCAGTCGACCATCGGGCCGAAGAACGGCGCCTGCTTCTCGAACGTGGGCAGGCTGGCCTGGATCTGCGCCACGGAGGTCGCCTCGTCCGGGTGGTCCACGCAGTTCACCGCGTAGTTGGCGGCGATCTCGTTGTCCACGAAGCGGCCGTTCTCCCGGTCGTTGTACGCGTCGGCCATGGCCAGCAGCGTGGCCCCGTCGCCCTTGAGCGCGGTGGTCAGCGCCTGCCGCAGGGTCGGCCACCAGCTCTGGTCGTACATGGCGACGGAGATGCCGGTCAGCGCGTAGGGCTCGTCCAGCATCCGGGTGCCGTCGCCGGTGATCGGGTGCGCGTCCAGGCCGGCGACCCAGTTCTTGAGCTTGGTGAACGCGGCGTTCGGATCGGTGGTGCCGAGCGGGCAGTCGCTCTGCCTGACGCAGTCGGCGAGGAACAGGTGCAGTTCCTTGTCGAAGGCCACGGCCTGCGTCAGGTTCTCCTGTTCGGCCGTCAGGTTCGGGTCGATCGCGCCGTCGAGCACGAACTTGCCGACCCGCTGCGGGAACTCCTGCGCGTACGTCGCGCCGAGCAGCGTGCCGTACGACTTGCCGAGGTAGTTGAGCTGCTTGTCGCCCAGGGCCGCGCGCAGTATGTCCATGTCCCTGGCCGCGTCCACGGTGCCGACGTGCGGCAGCAGCGCGCCCGACTTGGCCTCGCACTGCTGCGCGAACAGCTCCGACTCCTGCTGCACCTTCGCCAGCTCGGCCGCGCTGTCCGGATTCGAGGGCGTGTCCACGAACTGGTCCATCTGGCTGTCCGTCAGACACTGCACCGGGTCCGACTGGCCGACCCCGCGCGGATCGAAGCCGACCAGGTCGTAGCGGGCCAGCAGACCGGCGTCCAGGACGTCGCCCGAGGTCGCGTACGAGATGCCGGAGCCGCCGGGACCGCCCGGGTTGACCACCAGCGAGCCGATCCGCTGCGCCTTGTTCGTGGCGGGCTTGCGGACCACCGCGATCTTCAGGGTCGCGCCGCTCGGGTCCGCGTAGTTCAGCGGCACGGTCAGGTCGCTGCACTGGTAGCCCTTGTCGCAGGACTTCCAGACCAGGTCCTGGCCGTAGAACTTCGCCAGGTCCGCCGCCGTGCCCGCCGTCAGACCCGGCTTGCCCGTCGTCGCGGCCTGTGCGCTGCTGAACGCCGTGCACGCGGCGAGCGGCAGGGCGAGCAGCAGCGCGCCCAGCGCCAGTGGTCGGGACGGGAGACGAGGGGTCATCGGCGAAATCCTTTCCCTGGGAAGACCCCTCAACCGTACTCCGGCGCAGCGCCGCGAACCGGGCGTGTTGATCATGGACTCGCCGATATAGCCGGAAAATACGCTAACCGAGCGATACCGCCATCGCCTCGACCGCGAGCAGTGGAGCGACGTTCGCCGCGATCGCCTCCCGGGCGCGCAGCACGGCGTCGATCCGGCGCAGCGTGTCCTGCGGCCGGGAGTGCGCGGCGATCTCCGCGACCTGCGGCCGCAGATCCTCGTGCACCGGCTCGGGCGCGGCGCCGCCACTGGTCAGCTGGACCGCCAGCACGTCCCGGTAGAAGGCGATCAGGTCGTTCAGCGCCCGGTCCAGCGCGTCCCGCTGATTGCGCGTCAGCCGGCGCTTCTGCTTGGTCTCGAGCTCCTTGAGCAGTCCGGCCGAGCCCGCCACGCCGCGCGCCGTGCCCGCCCCCTTGCCCTGGCCGAAGCCGAGCGCGAGCTTCAGCTCCTCGGTCTCGGACGCGTCCAGCGCCTCGGTGGCCGCCTTCGCCTCGGCCTCCGCGGCGTCGACCAGCGCCTGAGCGGCGTTCAGCGCACGCCCGATGTCGCGCGCCTCGATCGGCAGCCGCAGCACGGCGGTCCGGCGCGCGGCCGCCTCCGGGTCCAGGACCAGCGTCCGCGCGCGCTCGTAGTCGCCCTGCGCGGCCCGCGCGGCGGTCATCGCCCTCGCGGGGTCGGCGCCGTCCCGCTGCACCAGGGCCTCGGCGACCGCCGAGACCGAGGGCGTGCGCAGGTTCAGCTGCCGGCAGCGCGAGAGGATCGTCGGCAGCAGGTCCTGGCTGGACGGCGCGCACAGCAGCCACACGGTCCGGGCCGCGGGCTCCTCGATCCCCTTGAGCAGCACGTTCGCGGCGGCCTCGGTGAGCCGGTCGGCGTCCTCGAACACGATGATCTGCCAGCGCCCGCCCGCCGGGGCCATCGCGCACTCGCGGACCAGCTTGCGCGCCACGTCCACGCCGATGCTGAGCTGGTCGCTGCGCACGATGGTCACGTCCGGATGCGTGCCGCCCATCGTCGTGCGGCACTCCTGGCAGTGTCCGCAGCCCGGCAGCTCCCCGGTGCACTGCAGCGCGGCCGCGAACGAACGCGCCGTCAGACCCGTGCCGGATCCGGGCGGACCGGTCACCAGCCAGGCGTGCGTCATCGCGTTCACGCTCGCGCCGCGCGCGCCCCCCAGGATTCGGCGGGAGGCCTCGGCGGCGCGGATCAGCCGTCCCGCGGCCTCGCCCTGCCCGATCAGGTCCGCCCAGACTCCGTAGTTCACGACGAGTCCTCCTCGGGCTCCGGCGCCGATCCCCTCAGCCGCTCCGCCTGCTCGGCCGCCGCCTTCGCCGCGGCCGCCGCGAGCCTGGCCCGCTCCTTGGCGCGCGCCTCGGCCTGACGCATCGCCAGTTCGTGCTCACGACGGCGCGACGCGTCCCGCTGCGACTGGGCCTGCTCCTCGCTCTCGGCCCGCGCGGCGGCCGCCTTGTGCTCCTCGGCCAGCCGCGTCGCCTCGGCCCACTCCCGTTCCGCGCGGGCCCGCTCCTCGGCCTCGCTCGCGGCGGCCTGCTCCTTGGCCGCCCGGAGCCGCTCCTGCTCGGCCGCGTAACGCTCCTTGAGCTCGCGCTCCTGCCGCTCGCGGACGGCCTGCTCCTCGGCCTCGCGCTTCGCCAGCTCCGCGGCGGCCCGCGCCTCCCGGAACTCGCGCTCCTTCGTGACGTGCGCCTCGATCTCCGCGGCGCGCGCGGCCGCCTTCGCCACCTCGTCGGCCGAGGGCGGCAGCAACTGGTCGAGCCGGTCCTGGATCGCGCCGGTCAGTATCCGCGGCGCCCGATCGGCGTCCAGCACGAGATAGCGCTCGGGCTCGGCCTTCGCGCGGGACAGGAACGTGGCCCGCACCCGCTCGTGGAACTCCCCGGCCTCGGCCTCCAGCTTGTCCGCCTGGCCGGTCCGCTCCTCGCGCCGGGCCCGCGCCACGGCCGGGTCCAGGTCCAGCAGCACCACCAGGTCCGGACGCACGCCCTCGGTCGCGAAGGCCGACAGCGCGACCACGTCCGCCGCGGCCAACCCCCGGCCGCCGCTCTGGTAGGCCACCGACGAGTCCACGTGCCGGTCCGTCAGCACGATCGCGCCGCGCTCCAGCGCCGGAAGCACGACCGTCTCCATGTGGTCCGCCCGGTCCGCCGCGAACAGCAGCGCCTCGGCCCGCGCGCCGAGCTTGTGCTCCTGCGCGTGCAGCACCAGGTTTCGCAGCACCGAGCCGAGCGGCGTCGCCCCCGGTTCGCGCGTTGTCACCACGGTGAACCCGCGGCCGCGCAGCCAGTCGGCCACGGCCGCGATCTGCGTGCTCTTGCCCGCGCCGTCGCCGCCCTCCACCGCGATGAACCAGCCGGGGTACGGCCGCCCCGGCTCGCCCTCGGCCCGCGCCGAGCCGCCCGCGGCCCGCCAGGACCGCAACGCGCGCAACTTCCCGACCATGCCGCCAAGGCTACTGGGCCGAGACGACAGGAAGTGAACTCACTCCGAGTTCTCGGCCACCGACTTCTTCGTCGCGGTCTTCTTCGCGGCCGTCTTCTTCGCGGTGGTCGTCTTCTTCGCCGCCGTCTTCTTGGCCGCGGCCTTCTTGGCGGTCTTCTTCACCGCCGGGCCCTTGGCGCGCTTCTCCGCGAGCAGGTTGTGCGCCTGCTCCACGGTCAGCTCCTCCACCGTCATGCCGCGCGGCACCGTCACGTTCGTCTCGCCGTCGGTGATGTAGGGGCCGAACCGGCCCTCCTTCGCCACCACCGGCTTGCCGTTCGTCGGGTCGGCGCCGAACTCGCGCAGCGGCGGCTTGGCCGAGCCGCGCCGGCCGAACTGCTTCGGCTGCGCGTAGACGGCCAGCGCCTCATCCAGCGTGATGTCGAAGATCTGGTCCTCGCCGGAGAGCGAACGCGAGTCCGCGCCCTTCTTCAGGTAGGGGCCGTACCGCCCGTTCTGCGCGGTGATCTCCTCGCCGGACTCCGGGTCCTTGCCCACCACGCGCGGCAGCGAGAGCAGCTTGAGCGCCGTCTCCAGGTTCACCGTGTCCACGGCCATCGTCTTGAACAGCGAGGCGATCCGCGGCTTGACGGCGTTCTTGCCGGTCTTCGGCACGTCGTCCGGCAGCACCTCGGTCACGTACGGGCCGTAGCGCCCGTCCTTCGCGATGATCTGGTAGCCGGTCCCCGGGTCCACGCCGAGGTCGAAGTCGCCGCTCGGCCGGGCCAGCAGCTCCTCCGCCACCTCCACGGTCAGCTCGTCCGGCAGCGTCCCGTCCGGCACGTTCGCCCGGGCCAGCGAGTTGCCGTCCGCGTCGTACTTCTCGATGTAGGGCCCGTACTTGCCGACCCGCAGCGCGATGTCGCCGCCGATCGCGAAGGTGTTGGTCTCGCGCGCGTCGATCTCGTTGAGCTTGCTGGAGATCTGCTCCTTGAGCCCCGCGTCGCCGAGGTAGAAGTTCGCCAGGTACGGCACCCGCTCGGCCTCGCCGCGGGAGATCCGGTCCAGGTCCTCCTCCATGTGCGCGGTGAACTCGTAGTCCACCAGGTCGCCGAAGTGCTTCTCCAGCAGCCCGACCACCGAAAACGCCAGGAAGGTCGGCACCAGCGCCGTGCCCTTCTTGAACACGTAGCCGCGGTCCTGGATCGTCGAGATGAAGGTGGCGTACGTGGAGGGCCGCCCGATCTCGCGCTTCTCCAGCTCCTCGATCAGGCTCGCCTCGGTGTAGCGCGCCGGGGGCTTGGTCGAGTGGTCCTCGGCGCTCAGCTCGGCCGCGCGCAGCGGCTGGCCCTCGGCCACGTCCGGCAGCCTGCGGTCCTGGTCGTCGAGCTGCGCGTCCGGGTCGTCCGAGCCCTCGACGTACGCCTTCATGAAGCCGTGGAAGGTGATGACCTTGCCGGACGCGGAGAACTCGGCCCGGCGCCCGTCCGCGGCGTTGCCCGCGACCTTGATCGAGACCGAGCTGCCGGTGGCGTCCTTCATCTGCGAGGCGACGGTGCGCTTCCAGATCAGCTCGTACAGCCGGAACTCGTCGCCGCTCAGGCCCGCCTTCGCCGGGGTGCGGAAGGTGTTGCCGGACGGGCGGATCGCCTCGTGCGCCTCCTGGGCGTTCTTTACCTTGGAGGCGTACGTGCGCGCCTTCTCCGGCAGGAAGTCGCTGCCGTACAGCTCGCGGACCTGCGCCCGGGCCGCGGTGATCGCGGTCTCCGAGAGGGTCACCGAGTCGGTGCGCATATAGGTGATGAAGCCGTTCTCGTACAGCTTCTGCGCCACCGACATCGTGCGCTGCGTGCTGAAGCCGAGCTTGCGGCTCGCCTCCTGCTGCAGCGTCGTGGTGCGGAACGGCGCGGACGGCGAGCGGCGGTACGGCTTGCGGTCGATCGAGGTGACCGCGAACGGCTGCCCGCTCAGGCCCGCGGCCAGCGCGGCGGCGGACTCGGCGTCCAGGTGCAGCACGCCGTCCTTGTTCAGCTGGCCGTCCGGGCCGAAGTCGCGGCCCTGCGCCACCCGCGCGCCGTCCACCGAGAGCAGCCGGGCGCCCATCGTGCGCGGGTCGTCGCTCGCCCGATTTTTAATGTCACTGCCGGTTACAGACTCGCGGCCCCCGAGCCCAGCGGTAACCGGTCCATCGGCCGCGAGGTCTGTGTCGAAGACCGCGGTCAGGTCCCAGTACGCGGCGGGCTTGAAGGCGATCCGCTCGCGCTCGCGCTCCACCACGAGACGGGTGGTCACGGACTGCACCCGGCCCGCCGAGGTGCCGCCGGCGATCTTGCGCCAGAGCACCGGGGAGACCTCGAAGCCGTAGAGCCGGTCCAGCACCCGGCGCGCCTCCTGCGCCTCGACCAGCTCGCCGTTGATGTCGCGCAGCTCGTGCAGCGCGCCCTGGATCGCTTCCTTGGTGATCTCGTGGAAGACCATCCGGCGGTACGGGATCTTCGGCTTGAGCGCCGCGACCAGGTGCTGCGCGATGGCCTCGCCCTCGCGGTCCTCATCGGTGGCGAGCAGCAGTTCGTCGGACTCGCGCACCAGCTTGCGCAGCTTGGCGATGTGCGCGTCCTTGCCCTCGGAGATCACGTAGAACGGCTGGAAGTCGTGGTCCACGTCCACACCGAGGTTGGCCCACGGCGACGAGCGCTGCTCGTCGGTGAGCTTGTCCCTGGTCTCCTTGCTGGGTAGGTCCCGGATGTGGCCGATGCTGGCCTCGACGGTGTAGCCGGGGCCGAGATAGCCCGCGATCGTCTTCGCCTTGGCCGGCGACTCGACGATCACGAGGCGGCGCAGATCACTCCCGCTCTTGCTGCTCGGCGGCACGGTCGTTGCGTCCTTCCGGTTCCTGCTTACCCTGTGTGGGCGTTCCTGGGGCCCTCGATACCCCGGAGCTGACCGGGGGAATCTCCCGTTTCGGCCGCGGCCCGACGGCGCGACACGCCCACCAGGCTACGCCCTGTTGAGCATAAGTATCGCCAAGCGATGGTACGACGGGCCGTCGGAGCCCGCTCCCGGCGGTGCCGAGCGGGCCCTGCGGGGCGTTTTCCGGGCCGCTCAGTCCGTACTGAGGAACCCCTCCTCGACCAGCGCGCGCACGGCGTCCAGCGCCCCGGAGCGCAGCTCGGCCGACTCGATGCCGAACTGCTCCGCGATCCGGTCCAGCAGCTCGCCGAGCGGCCGCTCCCCGTCCGCCGCGCCGACCACGGCGATGCCCACCGGGTCGATCTCGCCGGTCGCGTGCAGGCCGCGGGTCTGCCGCAGCCGGGTGTCGGTCGGGTTCCAGCCGCCGTCGCCCGCCTCGGCCGTCTGCTCCAGCACGACCCCGGGCGCCACCCGCAGCACCGTGCCGAGCAGCTGCTCGTCGTCGGTGTCGGCCAGGAAGGCGTGCCGGGCGAACCACTCCGGGACGTACGCGCCGAGCGGCTGCTCGATCTGCCGGGTCAGCTCCTCCAAACGGATGGTCGGCTGATCCGTTCCGGTGTTTCTGAGGATGATCCAACCGAAGGCGACCCCCTCGATCCGGTTCGCCGCGAAGTAGTCCAGGTAGGCCTGGTACCGCTCGACGTAGCGGGCGGAGTTGTGGTCGCCGGAGTCGCGCAGCCACAGCTCCGCGTACTCGGCCGGGTCCTGCAGCTCGCGCTGCACGACCCACGCGTCGCAGCCGGTGCCGCGCACCCAGGGGGCCAGCCGCTCGCGCCAGTCCTGGCCGTCCACGTGCAGCCAGTTCGCCAGCACGTGGCAGTAGCCGTCCTCGGCCAGGTGCGCCGGGGCCTGCTCCAGGAAGCGGCGGCACAGCTCGTCGCCCGGCAGCCCGGCATCGCGGTACGTGAAGCGCCCCTCGCCGGCCGCCGACTCGGGCGAGATGACGAACGGCGGGTTCGAGACGATCAGGTCGTAGCGCTCGCCCGCGACCGGCTCGAACAGGCTGCCGCCGCGCAGCTCGATCCGCTCCGCCTCGTCCCCGAGCGAGAGCGCCGCCGTGAGCCGCGCGAAGTCGAGCGCCCGCAGGTTCAGGTCGGTCCCGGTCACGTGCCGGGCGTGCCGGGCCAGGTGCAGCGCCTGCACGCCGCAGCCGGTGCCGACGTCGAGGGCGCGCTCGACGTTCTGGCGCACCGTCAGCTGGGCCAGCGTGGTCGACGCCCCGCCGACCCCGAGCACGTAGTCCGGCCGCATCGGCGCGTTCCGCCCGGTGACCAGCCCCGAGCCGAGGTCCGAGACGAGCCACCAGTCCACGTCCGACTCGCCGTACGGCCGGATGTCGACGAGCGCCCGCACGGTCCCGTCCGTCCCGTCCTCGGCGAGCAGCCCGCCGGACACCGCCTCCGCCAGCGGCAGCGCGGCCTCCGCAGCGGAACGGTCCACGTTCTCCTGCAGCACGAAGAGCTTCGTCAGCGTGGCCACCGGCGAGTCGTCCCCCGCCACCGCGTGCGACGCCGCCACCGACTCGTTGCGCGCCAACGCCGCGTACGCCGTGGCCCCCATAGCCTCCAGGCAGCCGTCCACCGTGTACTGCGCCTTCTCCAGCGCCGTACGCAGCCGCTCGATCGCCGCCGGATCCCGCATCAGCTCGCTCACGCCACGACCTCGCTGGCGCTCGGTACGCGCGTTCGCGCACGCACTGTGTTCAATGATTCGCTCGCAAGCTCGCTCATGCATTCAGGCTACCGGCGCACCGCCAGGCTCACCGCCTTGACCGGCGTGCGCACCGGCGGCTTCGAGACGGGGACCTTCACCGGGACGGTCGTGATCGTTCCGGAGGCGGTCAGCGTCGAAACGACTCCGACGAGGGTCGCGGTGTAGGTGGTGGTCGTCAGCGCAGTGGAGGTCGAATCGGTGAACGAGAAGTCGCCGTTCGCGTCCGTCGGGTATTCGCCGACCGTGCTCGTCGCACCCGCGCTGCTCCGGGTCACCCGGACCTCCATGCCGGACAGGGCGGAGCCGTTCGCCGTGAGCCGACCGCCCACGGTGAAGGTGCTGTGCGGGAACGTGACCGAAGGTACGGACACGGTCAGGTCCACGCTGCCGAGAAGGTCGAAGGTCTCGAATACCGACGGGCCTGCCACGCCGCCCTGCGTGATCGCGTAGGCGACGGAATCGCTCGCGCCCCACGCGACGAAGTTCGTGGTCGGGCCATCCGCCTCCGGGACGGCGAAGGCCGCCACCGGCGTCGGGCTGTCCTCGGCGAACTCATAGAACGTGTCGTCACCGAGTTGGCCGTTCGTGCCGACCAGAGTCTCTCCGTCGGGGGAGACGGCGATCGACCTCGGGTAGGCGCCGCTGTCATAGGTCTGCTGGACCGACGTCACCGCGCTGAGCGATACCTGGAATCCCTCGTAGGGGGAGCCACAGGCCATGTCGAGCGACTGACCGTCAGGCGTGATCACCATGTTGCCGAGATTCGCGCAGCCGCCTCCGCCCACCGACACGAGCGCTCCGCCGGTCGTGAGGACCGGTGCGCCGGAGGACACGTCGAACACGTCCACCGTCGTCGGGCTCAGCCCCATGGTGCCGGACACGAGGACGTTCGCGGCAGCGGAAGAAGCGACGAGGTCCGAGCCGTAGTAGGTCGTGGTCGCGTTCGTCGTCGCGACAGCGCCGGTCGAAAGCGCGACCTCATGGATCTTCTCGTCGGAATTCGTCGTGAACCAGAGATTCCCGCCGGAGACGGCCACATACTGCGGGGCGACACCGGCCGCGTAGCTCGTGGTCTGGGTGAGCGTGCTGGCGTCGATCACCGCGATGGAGTCGGAACCGGCGTCCGCGGCGTAGAGCGTGCTGCCGTCGGGCGACAGGGCAAGGCCCGTGGCGTCGTCCTGATCCTGGATCTGCCCGACGATCTGGCCGGCCAGGTTCAACACCTCGATGTAGGTGCTCGTCAAGGTGCCCGAGACGTAGTTGCCGCCCGAAACGAAGATGTGGCCGGTCGTGGTGTCGACCACCATGTCGTCGAGCACACCGAACGGCAGCACGGTGCTGGTTTCGGTCGCCTCCTGCGTCGCCGCGAAGGCCGCTCCCGCCGAACCGATCACGCTGATCGCAGCGCCGACGACCGCCGCCGTGAATGCGGCGCCGACGCGCACAGAAGTCCTCATGTATCCCCCACCCATTTGATCGCCGATCACCAAGGCGGAGTCAGCATAAAGTACGGGGCCTGGCACGAAAGGTGCCAGGCCCCTGCTGTTACGCGGTCGTGCTGGTTGTTACGTGTCTCGTGCTACGCGGGCGTCGCGGCGTTGTCGGCGCCGTTGTGATCCAGCTCCGAGGTGCCCTGGCTGGGCAGCTCGGTCTCGGCCGAGACCGCGATGGACTTGCGCTTCGAGTTCCACACCGCGACGACGATCACCGCGATCGCGGCGGCGGAGATCAGGCCGCGCACGGTCGGGTTGCTGCCGGTGCCCAGGGACAGCGCCACGATCGCCGGGGCGACCAGCAGCGAGACCAGGTTCATCACCTTGATCAGCGGGTTGATGGCCGGGCCCGCGGTGTCCTTGAACGGGTCGCCGACCGTGTCGCCGATGATGGTCGCCTCGTGCGCCGACGAGCCCTTGCCGCCGTGCACGCCGTCCTCGACCAGCTTCTTCGCGTTGTCCCAGGCGCCGCCCGAGTTGGCCAGGTAGACGGCCATCAGGGTGCCGGTGCCGATCGCGCCCGCGAGGTAGGAGCCGAGCGCGCCGACGCCGAGCGAGAAGCCGACCGCGATCGGCGCCATCACCGCGAGCAGGCCAGGGGTGACCAGTTCGCGCAGCGAGTCGGTGGTGACGATGTCCACCACGCGGCCGTACTCGGGGCGTCCGGTGCCCTCCATGATCCCGGGGATCTCGGCGAACTGCCGCCGCACCTCGAAGACCACCGCGCCCGCCGCCCGGGAGACCGCGTTGATCGCCAGGCCGGAGAACATGAACACGACCGCCGCGCCGACGATCAGGCCGACCAGGTTGCGCGGGTCCGCGATGTTGAGGATGCCCGCGTACTGGTAGTTGGACGCGGTCGGCGTCAGGTTCAGGTTCTGCTTCTTGGCGACCGCGTCGGTGATCGCGTTCTGGAACGAGCCGAACAGCGCGGTGGCCGCGAGCACGGCGGTCGCGATCGCGATGCCCTTGGTGATGGCCTTGGTCGTGTTGCCGACCGCGTCCAGCGAGGTGAGCACCTGGGCCGCCTCGCCGTGCACGTCGCCGGACATCTCGGCGATGCCCTGCGCGTTGTCCGAGACCGGGCCGAAGGTGTCCATCGCCACGATCACGCCGACCGTGGTCAGCAGGCCGGTGCCCGCCATGGCCACGCAGAACAGCGAGAGCATGATCGAGCCGCCGCCGAGCAGGTAGGCGCCGAACACGCCCGCCGCGATCAGCAGCGCCGAGTAGACCGCAGACTCCAGGCCGAGCGAGATGCCGGACAGGATGACCGTGGCCGGGCCGGTCAGCGAGGTCTTGCCGACGTCCTTGACCGGGCGGAACGCGGTGTCCGTGAAGTAGCCGGTCAGCTGCTGGATCGCCACCGCGAGCACGATGCCGATGACGACCGAGACCAGCGCGATCACCTGCGGGTTGCCGCTGCCGCCGGCCGTGGCGTTGGTCAGCTTGGCCATGCTGCTCGGCAGGTAGGTGAACGCGGCGATGGCGACCAGGATCACCGAGGCGACCGCGGAGATGAAGAAGCCGCGGTTGATCGCCACCATGCCGGAGCGGTCGTTCGGACGCGGCGAGACGGCGAAGATGCCGATGACCGCCGTGACGACGCCGATCATCGGGACGATCAGCGGGAAGACCAGACCCTGGTTGCCGAACGCGGCGGAACCCAGGATCAGCGCGGCCACCAGGGTCACCGCGTAGGACTCGAACAGGTCGGCGGCCATGCCGGCGCAGTCGCCGACGTTGTCGCCCACGTTGTCCGCGATGGTCGCGGCGTTGCGCGGGTCGTCCTCCGGGATGCCCTGCTCGACCTTGCCGACCAGGTCCGCGCCGACGTCCGCGGCCTTGGTGAAGATGCCGCCGCCGACACGCATGAACATGGCCAGCAGCGCGGCGCCGAAGCCGAAGCCCTCCAGCACCTTCGGGGCCTCGCCCTGGTAGGCGAGCACCACGATCGCGGCGCCGAACAGGCCGAGGCCGACCGTGAACATGCCGACCACGCCGCCGGTGCGGAAGGCGATCCGGGTGGCGCGGTTGGCCCCCGACTCGCGCGCCGCCGCGGCCACGCGCACGTTCGCGCGCACCGCCAGCTGCATGCCGACCGTCCCGGTCACCGCCGAGAACCCGGCGCCGAGCAGGAAGAAGATCGAGCGGCCGATCCGCTCGTTCCAGTTGTCCGCGGGCAGCGCGAGCAGCAGCAGGAACGCGACCCCGGCGAACAGCGACAGGGTGCGGAACTGCCGGGCCAGGTACGCCGTGGCGCCCTCCTGGACCGCCGCGGCGATCTCCTTCATCTTCTCGGTGCCCTCGCTGGCCGACCTGACCTCGCGCATCAGATAGGCCGCAACGCCGAGGGCGGCCAGCGCGACGATCGCGACAACGATGACCAAAGTGATGTTTCCGCCCGTGAGACTCGGAGCGGAGTCCGCCATATACAACTCGGCGGGCCTGGGCATACTCGTCCTCCTTGACGTAGTCGCCCCGGCGTTGCGTCAAGAGAACGTGGGTGAGACTCCTGACAGTGCGGAGCGTTCAGTGGATCCGGAGTTTACGCACGCGCAATGGATTGGACCAGCGTCGAGTAAGGAGATGATCACGTAAAGAGATGTGATCCACGTCTCAACGAGCGTGGATTCCGCGCGGCACGCTCCCGCGGCGCGGCGAAGTTCACTCCTGGGGGTGCCAAAGTTCCTCACCTGTCGTCGATCCACCCGGAAATGCGTATATCCCCTTCGCCCCATTCCGTACGAGGACGGAACAGGTGAAGGGGATATCCGGGTTCTTCATCCTCCGGGTGGTTCCCGACATCACGTTGGTTCACGCCTCGGCGGGCGCGCCATTCGGGATCCGCGGCCGGAGAGGGCCGATTGAGTTGTCGCGGGACTTCGGTCGGTCAGCTGTAGTCGGGGTGCTGGACGGGCCAGCCCATCCGGATGACGCCGCCGGCCGGCACCGTCTCCACCTCGAGGTCGTCCACGAGCCCGCGGAGCACCGCGAGGCCCATGTCGGCGTCGACGCCGCTCGCCTCGAACAGTCCGGCGTCGCCCTCGCCCTCGTCCGGCTTGGGCACCGGGCCGCCGGTGACCAGATCGGCCACCTCGACCCGGAAGCGCTCGCCGGGCGGGGCGAACCGGACCAGCACCGGCTCGCCGGGCGCCGCGGACCGGTGCAGGCCCACGGCGCGCGAGCAGGCCTCGCCGACCGCCAGCCGCACCTCGTCCAGCAGCCCGTCCTCCACGCCGGCCCGGCGGGCCAGCGCCACCGCGACGAGCCGCGCGGTGCGCACGTGCTCGGGCAGCGGGGCGAAGCGAAGCGAGACGCCCTCCTGCTCGTCGCGGCCCTCGGCCGCGTCGGGCTCGGCGGCCTGAACACCCGTCATCTGTTCCTCCGCACAGTCGCGTTCCGGTCTTCCACAGGGCGTCAGTCGGTGGCCGAGACGGCTTCCTCGACGCTCTGGTGGATCGGGAAGACCTTCGTCAGACCGGTGATCCGGAAGATCTTCAGGATGCGCTCCTGGGTGCACACGAGACGGAGCGAGCCGTCGTGCGCGCGCACCCGCTTGAGGCCGCCGACCAGTACGCCGAGACCGGTGGAGTCGAGGAAGTCCACCGCCTCCATGTCCACCACGATGTGGTAACGCCCCTGGTTCACCAGGTCCACCAGCTGCTCGCGCAGCTTGGGGGCGGTGTAGACGTCGATTTCGCCGCCGACTTCGACGATCGTGCGGTCACCCTCGTGCCGCGTCGACAGGTACAGATCCACGGGTCCTCCAGCACATGCTTCTATGCGTTGTCCGCAACCGTCTCGCCAAGCGTGCGAGCCGGGCCCGGTTCCATCGGTACCCTGCATTCAATCACTCTCCGGGGAGGCCCGGTGACGGAATGGCCCAGCTTCGGGTCAATCCGTCGTAGGGCTTCACCACGAAGAGTGGCTTGGTGCGGACCACGACGGCCAGGAGCGCCTAACCTCTTACTACCATGCCACGATCGCGGACCGCTGAGGAGATCCTTCGCCGACTTGTGTTTCTCGGCGGGCCGACGCGCGCCGAGGCGGCGGTGCACGTCGAGCAGATCGAGGCGCGTGCGGCGAACCACGCGCGGTGGCCGGAGTGGGCGGACCCGCTGCTGGTCGAGCGGCTGCGCGCGGGCGGCGTGGAGAATCCCTGGTCGCACCAGGTCGAGGCGGCCGAACTGCTGCACGCGGGGACGCACACCGTGCTGGCGACCGGCACCGCCTCCGGAAAGTCGGCGGGCTACCTGCTGCCCGCGCTCAGCGGACTTCTGGCGGACACCGCGGCCGGCAAGCGCAGTGGCACGGTACTTTACCTGGCCCCGACGAAGGCTTTGGCCGCCGATCAAGCTCGCCGCCTGCGCGAGCTGGACCTGCCGATGGCCCCGGCCGTCTGCCTGGACGGGGACACCAGCGGCGAGGAGCGGCGCTGGATCCGGGAGAACGGCGCGTTCGTCCTGAGCAATCCCGACATGCTCCACTATTCGATACTTCCGGACCACCGGCGCTGGTCGTCCTTTCTGCGAAGACTGACGTACGTGGTCGTCGACGAGTGCCACGGCTACCGCGGGGTCTTCGGCGCGCACGTGGCCGCCGTCATCAGAAGGCTGCGCCGGCTGTGCGCGCACTACGGCGCTGACCCGGTGTTCGCCCTCGCCTCCGCCACCACAGCCGACCCAGGGGCCACAGCGGCGCGTCTGACCGGTCTTCAGGTCGCGGAGGTCACGGAGGATGGCTCGCCGCACGGGAGGCTGCTGTTCGCCCTCTGGGAGCCGCCGCTGACCGACGCCCGGGGCGAGCGCGGCGCGCCCACCCGGCGCACGGCGGTGGCCGAGACCGCGACGCTGCTCGCCGACCTCGCCGGGGAGCGCGTGCGCACGGTCGCCTTCGTCCGCTCCCGGCGCGGGGCCGAACTCGTCTCGGTCATGGCCCGCGAGGACCTGATGCGCAGCGGCGGCAGCGGCGACCAGATCGCCGCGTACCGCGCGGGCTACCTGCGCGAGGACCGGCGCGCACTGGAGTCCGCCCTGCAGAGCGGCCGGCTCACGGCGGTCGCCGCCACGAACGCGCTGGAACTCGGCGTGGACATCGCGGGCCTCGACGCCGTGCTGCTCGCCGGCTATCCCGGCACCCGAGCCTCGCTCTGGCAGCAGGCCGGACGCGCCGGACGAGGCGGCCAGGAAGCCCTGGCCGTCCTGATCGCCCGCGACGACCCGCTGGACACCTACCTGGTCCACCACCCCGAGGCCCTGTTCGGCAAGCCCGTCGAGGCCACGGTGTTCGACCCGGGCAATCCGTACGTCCTGTGGGGCCACCTCTGCGCAGCGGCATCGGAACTCCCGCTCCGCGAGAAGGATCTGGAGTTGTTCGGCCCCGGCGCCCCCGCACTGGTCGACGAGCTGGCCAGGTCCGGCTGGCTGCGCAAGCGCGCCGACGGCTGGTTCTGGACACGCCCCGAACGCGCGGCGGACCTCAGCGACCTGCGCGGCATGGGCGGCGAACCGATCCGCATCATCGAGGCGGCCACCGGCCGGCTGCTCGGCATGGCCGACGGCGGCTCCGCGGCCGGAGCCGTGCACCCCGGGGCCGTCTACCTGCACCAGGGCGAGACCTACCTCGTGCGCGACCTGGACCTGGACGACGCCATAGCGCTCGTCGAGCAGAAGGACCCGGGCTACGCGACGTACGCCAGGGAGCTCGCCCAGGTCCGCATCGTCGGCGAGGACCGCTCCGAGCAGTGGAACCCGCACTGCCGCGTCGCCTACGGCAGCGTCGCGGTGACCAGCCAGGTCGTCGGCTACCTCAAGCGCGACTCGCGGACCGGCCAGGTCCTCGGCGAGGAGCCGCTCGACCTGCCCGAGCACACGCTGACCACGAAGGCCGTCTGGTGGACCGTCACGCCCGCGGGCCTCGAGGACGCCCTGCTCGGCGCCCCCGACGTCCCCGGCGCCGCCCACGCGGCCGAGCACGCCTCGATCGGCCTGCTGCCGCTGTTCGCCGACTGCGACCGCTGGGACCTCGGCGGCCTGTCCGCCGCCGAGCACCCGGACACCGGCCTGGCCACGGTCTTCGTGCACGACGGCCTGCCCGGCGGCGCCGGCTTCGCCGAACGCGGCTTCACCAAGGCCAGGGACTGGCTGACGGCCACGCTGGAGGCCATCCGCGCCTGCGAGTGCCGGACCGGATGCCCCTCCTGCGTGCAGTCCCCGAAGTGCGGCAACGGGAACGAACCCTTAGACAAGACGGGTGCCATCCGCCTGCTGGAGGTTTTGCTCAAGCCGAGCTAGCGGGTACATAGCCGTCGTTGTCAGACCGAGAGAAGGCGCGTGTTGACGATGGCGAGCACGAGCGCGGGCATATCGCGGGCCGGAGCATCGCACGACCACCCTGGCCGCAGGCGTCGCATGACCGCCGCGGCCGGGAGCGTCCGATGATCGCCGTGGCCGTGGCGGTGATCCTCGGCGTCGTCGCCGTGACCTGCGGCATCGTCGCCGACTCCAACCACGCCGACTCGCTCACCTTCCTCGGCGTGATGGTGAAGACCACCGCCGCGCAGATCTTCCTCTCCGGAGCCATCTGTACCTGGGCCCTGTTCGCCTCCCTGTGGTTGTTGTCGGTCGGGGTCAAGCGGTCGAAGGAACGCGGCATCGAACTCCGCGCGATCAAGACGCTCCGCGGGCGCGGCTTCCCGCACGCGAGCATCATGGCCAGCGGCTTCGTGGCCTCCGGCAGCGACCTCGGCGACGAGGCCGACGCACGCCTCGAGACCGACGACGACAACGAGCCGACCGTGACCCTCGACTTCGACCACCTCCGCAAGGTCATCGAGGCCGAGCTCGCCCGCCGCACCGACAGCGGCCGCTTCTACCGGGCAGATCCCTCCAGCTGATCAGACCTCCTCTTCACCGCCGCTTTCGCCGACCGGACCGGCGCGGCTGGTGGCGCGGGCCGTTCCGATGAGTGGCAGCTCGCGACGTACCGCGACCGTGCAGTCCAGTGGGACGCATGCGCATTCGGTGAGCTCGGCGCCTGCTCCGGCGGCGGCGCTCGCGGCGGCGAGGCAGGGGTCGGAGTCGTCGCGCATCGCCAGGCGGCGCAGGGCGGCCGACGCGGCGGCCAGGGCTGCGGAGTCGGCGGCGCGTTCGGCCGAGTGCCTGGTGCCCTCGGCCGCGGCCCACAGCAGCGCCCAGGCGACGGCGGCCGAGACCAGGAGCAGGACGCTCACCGACCACAGCGTCGCGGATCCCCGTTCCTCTGCTTTCATTTGGCCTCCACGTAGTTGGTCTGACAGGCCGTGGCCCGCGGTTCGCACGGCACGGTGGCCCGCCCCGAAATCCGCAGGGACGGCAGGAATCGGCTCACGACGCTCTGGTCGCGATCGACCTCGACGGTCAGCGAGCCGTCGTCGCTCCAGGACGACGTCCGTGCGCCGGATGGGGCGTAGCGCGCGGCGATTCCCGGCAATTGGGCGACCGGCGCGCCGCGAGCGAGGGCTCGGGCCGTCTCCCAGGCCGCGTCGGCGCAGCGGATCTGTTCTCCGGCGAAGAGCACGACCAGGGCCAGCGCGTATCCGATCCCGAAGATGATCGGCAGGAGCAGGGCCGTCTCGGCGGTCACGTAGCCCCGCTCGTCTCGAATGCGAGTCGGCATCGGTCATCCTGCGAGGTTCAGCGCGCGGTGCACGAGCGCGGCGAGGGCCGAGGCCACCGCGTGACCGGTGACGAGCTTGTACAGCACGACGGCGAAGGCACAGGCCGCCAGAGTGCCGATGGCGTATTCGGCCGTCGTGGTGCCGCGTTCGTCGTTTCGTGCTCGGGTTCTTATTCGGCGGAGCATGGGGATTCGTTCCTTTCGGTCGGGGTTCAGCCGCTCAGGCGCGGCAGCAGGCCGAGAGCGGTCGGGACCACTCCGAGGCAGACGAATGCGGGCAGGAAGCAGAGCGTGAGCGGCGCGGTGGCGCGGACGCCGACCGTGCGGACCTCGGCGGACAGGGCGTCGGCGGCCGCCTCGCGGAGCTGTCGGGCGGCACGGCCGACCGTCGCCGCCGCCGGAGCGCCGGTGCGGTCCGCGCGGATCACGGCGGTGGCGAGCGGAGCCGTGGCCTCGTCGAGGGCGAGCGCGCTCCACGCCGCCTGTGGGTCGGCTCCGGCGAGCACGGCGGTCGCCGCGTCGTGGAATCGGCAGGCCAGGAGGTCGATTCCGCTCAACGTGCTGCGGTCCATGTGCGTCTTCTTGTGGCTGCCGCCGAACGCCTGGGCCACGGTGACGGCCGCGTGCGCCGGTTGGAGCCCGGCGGCCAAGCCCGCGGCGAAGAGATCGGCGAGGGGTGGTACCTGCGCGGCGAGCCTCGCCTTGTCGCGCAATTGCGCCTTCGCACGCTGCCGGGACAACCAGACGTAGGTGCCGACGGCGCCGATCAGCCCGGCTGGGAAGGCCGCCGCGCCGCCGACGAAGAGCGCGACTCCGACACCACCGAGTAGGACCCACACGGCCTCGGGCACGTTCGGCCGACGCAGGTGGACGGCGGTCCAATCGATCGCCAGCGGATCGGTGCGGCCGGAACGCGGCAGGCTCGGGAACGTGGGCCATCGGCTGCCCCGCAGGACGAGCGCGCAGAATCCGAGCAGCATCGCGAGCGCGATCTCCAGCACCCGCGCCCCGGGGTCGGGCCAGCTCAGAGCGTTGTTGTGGATGCTCACGCAGCCATCACCCCGTCCGGGCGCAGGCTCGCGACCAGGCGGTCCGTCCAGAGCAGGCCGACGAGGTCGAGGCCGACTCCGGTGAGCAGGCTGAGCTGGCCGATCGTGTTGTGCAGCAGGGTGTCGAGCGGATTCGCGCCCAGGGCCAACCCCAGCGCGAAGCCGAAGATCGGGAGCGCGGCCAGCAGCAGGATCGTCGCGCGGATCCCGGCGAGCTCGACCTCCGTCGCCCGCAGCCGGGCACCCTCGGCACGTAAGCCCTCTTCGATCCCGCTGACGGCGTCGGCGAGCGCGATGCCGTGCCGATCGGCCGCGTACCAGCAGGCGGCGAGCGCACGGAGCGCGCGGCGGCCGGGCTGGCCGGAGTGCTTGGTCAGCAACGCTGGCAGGTCCACCTCCTTGCCGGGCCGACACGCCTCCTCGGCGAGGTCGGCGAGCTCGGGGCAGGACCAGACGGCCGAGGTGAATGCCGTACGCGGCTGCAGTCCGGCCTCGAGTTCGGCCCGCAAAGCCGTGCACAGCGCCGTGATCGCCTCGCGCTGCGCGTCGTGTTCGGCCCAGCGGCGTTGCCGGGATCGGCGGAACGCGAGCACCGCGACAACCGGCGGCAGCACGAAGAGCGGCATCAGCGAGCGGAAGCCGACGGTGAGGAGCACCGCGGTCAGTGTGACCGCCGTGACGACGAAACTGCGGCTGGGCCTGCGGAATTCGCCCGCGCGCAGCGGCACGCGCCAGCGCTGCGGCGGCACGGTGGTGGCCAGGGCCTGAGTCATCGCTCCGCCGCCTCTCCGGCCTCGCGGGGGCGCGGGATCCACGGCACGGGCTCGGCCTTCGGGGCGCGCAGGATGCCGCGACCCGCGCGCAGTTCGGCATAGCGGCCGCGGCCGAGTTCCCCTTCGAGCAGGTCGAATCCGGGCCACTCGCGGGTTCTGCCGGACTGGTCGAAGGTGAGGGCCAGCGCGGCCTGGAGCGGTCCGTTGGCGGCCCGGCGGCGCAGCACGGCGACGGATTCGAGCCTGCGGCGGCCGTCCTCGTCCCGCACCAGGTGCACGGCCACCCGGACCGCGGCGGCCGCCTGGCTGTGCACGGCCTCCCGGGAGACCCCGGCGAGCAGCCCCAGCGCCTCGATCCGCGCGGGCACGTCCTGCGGCCGGTTGGCGTGCAGCGTGCCGCAACCGCCCTCGTGGCCGGAGTTCAGCGCCGTGAACAGGTCGACGATCTCCCCGCCGCGCGCCTCGCCGAGGATGAGCCGGCTCGGGCGCATCCGCAGCGCCTGGCGGACGAGTTCGCGGACCGTGATCCGGCCGCGGCCCTCCTGGTTCGGCGGCCTGGCCTCGAGCCGGACCACGTGCGGGTGGTTCGGGACGAGTTCGGCGCAGTCCTCGACCAGCACCAGGCGCTCCCCCGGATCGGCGAGCGAGAGCAGCGCCGAGAGCAGGGTCGTCTTGCCGGTGCCCGCGCCGCCGGTCACCAGGAAGGCGACGCGTTTGTTGACAATCTCGTTGAGCAGGCCGACCGCGTCGTCGGCCAGGGTGCCGAGCGAGTTGAGCTCGCCGAGGGTGTAGGCCTGCCGCCGTGGAATACGAAGGCTGATGGTGGTGCCGCCGACGGCCAGCGGCGGCAGGATCGCGTGCATCCGGGTGCCGTCCGGCAGCCGGGCGTCCACGAACGGGCTGGCGTCGTCCACGCGGCGGCCGGCCCGGATCGCGAGCCGCTGCGCATACGAGCGCACCGCCTCCTCGTCCGCGAAGCCGTTCTCGACGCGCTCGAGCCGGCCCTCGCGCTCGATCCACATCGCCGACGAACCGTTGATCAGCACGTCGGTCACGCCCGGGTCGCGCAGGTAGCCGACGACGGGATCGCTGCCGAGGTACTCCTCGCAGATCACCTGGGACAGCGCCTCGATCCCCTGGGGGCCGAGCAGGCAGCGCTCCGCGGTCAGCGCCGCGGCCACCGCCGCGGGATCGGGGCTGAGGTCGCCCGCGGCCAGCCGGTCCTTCATCTCCCGGATCAGGCCGCCGTGCGGATCCGACATGCTCGCGTTCACGCGGCCACCGTCCCGAAGAGCGAGTCCACGAAGCGGCCGCAGAAGCGGTCCAGCGAGGCGCGCTGGATGCGGGACCGGTCGCGCCCGGGCCGCAGCACGCCCTGCAGCGGCAGCCGCAGGTGCTCGGCCAGCCGTTGCGGGCTCAGCAGATCCCGGCTGGGCAGCCGGGCGACGAGGCCGGGCCGCGGGCCGAGCGAGCCGAGCTGGTCCAGCAGCCGGCGCGCGGAGACCAGGACGCGTTCGGCGACCGGCGCGACGAGCAGGGTGTGCGTGGCGCAGGCGGCGGCGAGCCTGGTCGAGTCGCTCAGGCTGCGCGGCAGGTCGACCACCATCAGCTCGGCCTCCGGCGCCATCGCGGACAGCGCGTGCCCCATGGACTCGGGCGGGATCGGGGTGCCGTCCGGCCGCGCGCAGGTGAGCAGGGAGAGCCCGGTCTCCTCGGCGGCGCCGGCGGAGCGGTGCCGACCGGGCGAGAGGTCGTCGGCCAGGATGGTCTCCAGGCCGCCGCCGAGCGGGTCCGCGTCGACCAGGACGACGGCCCGGCCACTGTGCAGGGCGCTGCGGGCGAGCCCCGCGGCGAGGGTGGACGCGCCGGCGCCCCCGCAGCCGCCGAACACGGCGACGCAGGGTGCTGAGCCTAGGCGGTGCTGGCTGGGCGACATGGTGACGGATCCCTTGGTAGACGGGCTTCGGACGCGATCCGCGTCCGCTCCATCACCATCCGTCACCGCGATCATCCGGCGCCAGCCCGTCCGGAAATCTGTGGAAAAGCCCGTCCCCAGCCTGTGGACAGCCGGCGGACGTGGCGAGATGAAGGGGGCAGCCGTACCCACGGATGGGCGAAAATTGCCCTTGACCAGAGAGAAAACCTGAGGCGGCGCGAGTAGTCAGCGCGCGGGATCGACGAGGGCGAAGACACCTGGGTCGTCAGGGAAAAAGGACGACCCCCGCCGGGGGGGAGAGCGGGGGTCGTCACCCTGGCGCGGCTCGGGGGGGAGGAGCCGGGCCAAGGCTGCACGGTCGCGAACGATCCGTGACTTCCATGGTGTACCCGAACCGCGTTAAAGGCAAACTGACGCTCCCGACGCTACGCTGAACGGTTGAGTATGCCTCGCTGACCAGCACGGATATACTCCGCAACCGGCGGGTGACACGGCGCGTCCGACGGCGCCGCGTCAGCCTTCGGGCACGTGGGTGCGGGCCCGCCCGACCGGCCGAGCACGTATGCTTCCCTCATGCGCACGGCGGCGTTCTTCGACCTCGACAAGACCATCATCGCGAAGTCCTCGACCCTGGCCTTCGGCCGCTCGTTCTACCAGGGCGGGCTGATCAACCGGCGGGCGGTGCTCAAGACCGCGTACGCCCAGTTCGTGTACCTGGCCGGCGGCGCGGACCACGACCAGATGGAGCGCATGCGGCAGTACCTGTCCGACATGTGCACCGGCTGGGACGTCGGGCAGGTGCGCGAGATCGTGGCCGAGACCCTGCACGACCTGATCGACCCGCTGATCTACCAGGAGGCGGCCGACCTGATCGCGCAGCACAAGCAGGCGGGCCGCGACGTGATCATCGTGTCCTCCTCCGGCGCCGAGGTGGTCGAGCCGATCGGCGAGATGGTGGGGGCCGATCGGGTGATCGCCACTCGGATGGTCGAGGACGAGGGCCGCTACACGGGTGAGATCGCGTTCTACGCGTACGCCGAGAACAAGGCGGCCGCGATCAAGGAGCTGGCCGAGTCGGAGGGCTACGACCTCGGCGAGAGCTACGCGTACAGCGACTCCGCGACGGACCTGCCGATGCTGGAGTCGGTCGGCCACCCGTACGCGGTGAACCCGGACCGGGCGCTGCGCAAGGAGGCCGGGACCCGCGAGTGGCCGGTGCTGGTGTTCACGAACCCGGTGTCGCTGCGGGCGAAGATGGCCAACATCCAACTGCCGCCGAAGCCCGTCCTCGCGGCGACCGCGGTCGGCGTCGGCACGGCGGCCGCGGCGGGCATCGTCTGGTACGCGCGCCGGAAGAAGTCAGGGGACTCGTAACAGGTGACGGCACCTCGGGCGTTGGCTCGAGGTGCCGTCGGGAGCGGGAATCCGGGTTAGCAGCGCCGCACCGTTTCTTTCGCCTGTTCCAGGCCACCGCCCGGTCTCGCTCCACCCGGGTGTCGGTGGTCCGGCGGCGGGCCCTGACGAGGGCTGGTCGCGCGTGGGTTCCCGAATCTCCGTCTGCGGTCCGTGTGGCCGGTCGACTCCTACTCCTTAGTCTCGGATATCCCTGGTATCCACTGGAATCGGTCGCGCGGGCCGTCTTCTTCCTTTCTAGGCCCGAACCGGCCACTTGGAAAGCCGGGCGCCACCCTTACGCCGGGATCTTCACCCGAATGGCGGACAAAGCCAGACAAAGCCGCAGGTCAGCCACGTACCAGCGCTTCGCACACCGCCAAAGAATCTTGCACGCCCGCCTCCAGAGCCGCGCCACAGTGCCCGATCCAGGCGGCGATCCCGGCCGCGGTGCCCTCCGTGTAGCCCGCCAGAGCCTCGCGGTACGCGTCGGCGCCGAGCTCCACGAAGCCGACTTCGGGCGCCGCCAAGGAGTTCGGATCGAGGCCGCGATCGACCAACAGCAGCCGGAACACGGCGCGGGCCACCAGTCCGTCGCCCCAGCCGAACGGGGCCGTGGCGAGCAGTTCGGCGTGCGCGATCGCGGCAACCACGAGCGCCGGGGCCTTGCTCGGCGCGGCCAGCACGCCGGTCAGCGCGTTCAACCGGGCGGCGGCCTGCGGCGCGTCCACCGGCTCGGCGGCCATCGCGGGCTCGAGTTCGACCGGCTCGCCGGGCAGCCGGGGACGCCCGATCCGCGCGGAGTCGAAGGACCCGGCGGCGGCCAGCAGGTGCATCCGGGTCAGCGCCTGCGCGGGCGCCTGACGGAGGATCGGAAGCAGCTCGGACAGCTCGCCGGAGATCCGCAGCGCGCCGCGCACCAGCGGCGCGCCCTCCTCGTCCCCCAGGTCCGTGCGCCGGCGCAGCTCCTCCAGCGGCCAGTCCGCCCCGGCCAGCGCCGCCGAGGCCCGGGCGCCGCGCAGCGCCGACTCGGCCGTCACCTGCGAGCTGCGGCTTCGCAGCACCTTGTGACCGCGCAGCCGGTCCACGGCGGTCCTGGCCCCGTCCACCGCCTCGGCGACTCCGGGGAGCTCGGCGACGGCGGCCAGGGGGTCGGCTTGCACCTGTTGGGTCATGGGCAGATCGTAACCGCGGCCGGTCGGCGCCCGGGCGAACGGGTCGGCGATTCGGCGGAGCCCGTCTTCCACAGGAGAGCGGACTGCCGTACCGTCACAGATGTGGACTCAGTGACCACGTCCATCGCCATCGCCGGAGTCCTCGCCATTCCGGTCGGCGCCGCCATGCGCGCGGCGCGGCGCCACCACGTCTACGGCACGGCCACCGAGCGCGCCGCGTACGAGGCGATGCACACCGTCTCGCTGGCCGCGCCGCTGCTGCGCGAGGGCCTGTCCGCCGACTCCGCCCGCAAGGCCGCGCTGCACCTGCGCCGCCTGCTCGACACCACCGCCGTCGCGATCACCGACGTGAACGAGCTGCTCGCCTGGGAGGGCAGCGGGCACCGGCACGAGATCGACGCGTACACGCACGCGAAAGAGGTCATCGCGACCGGCCGCGTGAAACTCCTCGACTGGATCGAGTGCGGCAGCGAGGACTGCACCGTGCGGGACGCGGTGATCGCGCCGCTGGTCGTCGAGGGCGAGATCGTCGGCACGCTCGCCGCGTACAACACCGCCGCCTCGGTCGCGCTGACCCGCGCGCTGTGCGAGGTCGCCCGCTGGGTCTCCTCGCAGCTCGAACTCGCGCAGCTGGACCAGTCCCGGGCCCGCGCCGTGGAGGCCGAGATCAGGGCCCTGCGCGCGCAGATCTCCCCGCACTTCATCTACAACTCGCTCACGGCCATCGCCTCGTTCGTGCGCACCGACCCCGGCCGGGCGCGCGATCTGCTGCTGGAGTTCGCCGACTTCACCCGCTACTCATTCCGCCGCGGCGGCTCGATGACGACCGTGGCCGAGGAGCTGCGCTGCATCGACTGCTACTTCGAACTCGAACAGGCCAGGTTCGGCGACCAGCTGGAACTCGCCGTGCGGGTGGCGCCGGAGATCCTCGCGGTGGAAATCCCCTTCCTGTGCCTGCAGCCGCTGGTGGAGAATGCCGTGCGGCACGGGCTGCGCGGGCGCGGCGGGCAGGGTACGGTGACGATCACCGCGGAGTGCCGCGGCGCCGGCGGGATCGACGAGCACTACGCGATCGTGATCCGCGACGACGGCGTCGGCATGGACGAGGAGATGATCCGCGGCTCGCTGGACGGGACCGGGTCCACCGAGGCGCACGCGCTGTCCAACATCAACGAGCGGCTGCGCGCGGCCTTCGGCCCCGGCTACGGCCTCGAGCTCGCGTCCTCCCCGGAGACCGGGACCAGCGTGACGGTGCGCGTCCCGCGGTAGCAGGCGTGGCGGACCGAGGGATCGAGGAGAGCGGCGCGGTGACTGAGCAGACCGGACTGTCCGTGCTGGCGGTGGACGACGAGAAGCCCGCCCTGGAGGAGCTCGCCTACCTGCTCGGCGCCGACTCCCGGATCGGCAATATCCGCACGGCGAACGGCGCGGCCGAGGCGCTGCGGGCGCTGTCCGAGCCGGGCCGGATCGACGCGGTGTTCCTGGACATCCGGATGCCCGGGGTGACCGGCCTGGACCTGGCCGGCACGCTGGCCCGGCGCAAGGACAGCCCGCACGTGGTGTTCGTCACCGCGCACGAGGACTTCGCGGTCAACGCCTTCGACCTGCACGCCGTGGACTACGTGCTGAAACCGGTGCGCCAGGACCGGCTGGCCGAGGCCGTGCGCCGGGTCGAGGAGCGGCGCACCGCGCGGGCGAAGGGCAAGAGCGCGCCGGAGGACGAGGTGGTGCCGGTGGAGCTCGCCGGGGTGACCCGCTTCCTGCTGCGCTCGCAGATCAGGTACGTGGAGGCGCACGGCGACTACGCCAGGCTGCACACGGCGAACGGCTCCCACCTGGTGCGCATCTCGCTGGCCACCCTGGAGGAGCGCTGGACGGAGCACGGTTTCGCCCGGATCCACCGCTCCTACCTGGTCGCGCTCGGGCACATCTCCGAGGTCCGCTGGGACGCCGGGCACACCACCGTGACGGTGGGCGGGAAGGTGCTCGCGGTCAGCCGCCGGCACGCCAGGGAGCTGCGCGAACGGCTGGTAAACCTGCCCGGCCAGCGCGGCTGAGGCGCGTGTGCCGTTCGGCGCGCTCCGCTGACCGCTGAGCGCAGAGGTACCAAGGATCATCTGCGCCGATACGGCGAGCGGGCACAGCTCGGTCAGAACCCTACAATGAAGAAGGGATCTCGGCCGCATCATGAGCACAGAAAGCACTCCCACCACGGCCATCGCCGATCCGGCGCCGCTCGGCCTGTTCGGCTTCGGCTTCACCACCCTCATGCTCTCCCTGGCCAACGCCAACGTGCTGAAGCTGAGCGACGGCGGCGCGCTGATCTTCGCGCTCGCCGTGTTCTACGGCGGCGGCGCGCAGCTGATCGCGGGGCTGTGGGACTTCCGCCGCGGCAACCTCCTGGGGGCCACGGCGTTCTTCTCATACGGCGCGTTCTGGCTGATCATCTGGTACGCGTTGAAGGAGGAGGGCGGCGTTCCGGCCTCGAACAACGGCTTGGCCTGGTTCTTCCTCGGCTGGGCGATCCTCACGGCGATCTTCACCGTCGCCTCACTGAAGACCACCCACGCCCTGACCCTGACGCTCCTCTTCCTGACGCTCACGTTCCTGTTCCTCGCCTTCGGCGCGTGGCAGCACGGAACGGCGCCGACGAGTCTGACCAAGATCGGCGGCTGGCTGGGCGTCGTCACCGGGCTGCTGGCCTGGTACACCGCGGCGGCGAACGTGATCAACACGGGTCACAAGCGCGAGCTGCTGCCGCTGAACCTGAAGCGGTGACCCGACCGGCACCATGATCCAACCGCGCCGCGGCCCCGTCCTCACGGGGCCGCGGTTTGGCATCATAGGTCTAGACCAAATTTTCCGCGCAGGCCCTTGCAATACCCCGGCCCGGCTGCTGTGCTTGGGCCCTGAGGGGGTTTCGAACCCCGCACCGGCCCTGCGACGAATGTCCTGAAGGAGAGTTCGAGCGTGTCCAACGAAGCGCTGTCAAACCTTTTGCACGAGGAGCGACGGTTCGCGCCGCCGGCGGAGTTCGCCGCGGCGGCCAACGTGACCGCCGAAGCGTACGCCGCGGCCGAGGCCGACCGGCTGGCCTTCTGGGACGCACAGGCCAACCGGCTGGACTGGGCCGAGCCGTGGACGCAGACCCTCGACTGGTCCGCCGCGCCGTTCGCCAAGTGGTTCGTCGGCGGGAAGCTGAACGTCGCCTACAACTGCGTGGACCGGCACGTGGAGGCCGGGCACGGCGAGCAGGTGGCCATCCACTTCGAGGGCGAGCCCGGCGACTCGCGCGCGATCACGTACGCCGAGCTGCAGCGCGAGGTGAGCAAGGCGGCCAACGCGCTGACCTCGCTCGGCGTGGCGGCGGGCGACCGGGTCGCGATCTACATGCCGATGATCCCGGAGACCGTCTTCGCGATGCTGGCCTGCGCCCGGATCGGCGCGCCGCACTCGGTGGTCTTCGCCGCCTTCGCGCCGGACGCCCTGCGCGCCCGGATCGACGACGCCGAGGCCAAGGTGCTGATCACCGCGGACGGCTACAACCGGCGCGGCACGATCGCCAACCTCAAGCCGAACGCGGACGCGGGCGTCGAGGGCACCGCCTCCATCCAGAAGGTGATCGTGGTCCGGCGCACCGGCCAGGAGGTGCCCTGGAACGCCGAGCGCGACGTCTGGTGGCACGAACTGGTGGACGCGCAGTCCGACCAGCACACTCCGCAGGCCTTCGACGCCGAGCACCCGCTGTTCATCCTGTACACCTCGGGCACCACGGGCCGGCCCAAGGGCATCCTGCACACCTCCGGCGGCTACCTGACGCAGGCCTCGTACACGCACAACGCGGTGTTCGACCTGAAGCCGGACACCGACGTCTACTGGTGCACCGCGGACGTCGGCTGGGTCACCGGCCACTCGTACATCGTCTACGGGCCGCTGTCGAACCGCGTCACCCAGGTCCTGTACGAGGGCACCCCGGACACCCCGCACCAGGGCCGGTTCTGGGAGAACGTGCAGAAGTACAAGATCTCGCTGCTCTACACCGCGCCGACCGCCATCCGCACGTTCATGAAGTGGGGCGACGCGATCCCGGCGAAGTACGACCTGAGCTCGCTGCGGCTGCTCGGCTCGGTCGGCGAGCCGATCAACCCGGAGGCCTGGATCTGGTACCGGGAGAACATCGGCGGCGGCCGCTGCCCGATCGTGGACACCTGGTGGCAGACCGAGACCGGCGCGATGATGATCTCCCCGCTGCCCGGCGTGACCTCGACGAAGCCCGGTTCGGCCATGACGCCGCTGCCGGGCATCTCGGCGAACGTCGTGGAGAAGGACGGGACCGTGGTGCCGAACGGCGGCGGCGGCTTCCTGGTGCTGGACAAGCCGTGGCCCTCGATGCTGCGCGGCGTCTGGGGCGACGACCAGCGCTTCAAAGACACCTACTGGTCCCGCTTCGCCGAGCAGGGCTACTACTTCGCGGGCGACGGCGCGAAGAAGGACGCGGACGGCGACCTGTGGCTGCTCGGCCGGGTGGACGACATCATGCTGGTGTCCGGCCACAACATCTCCACCACCGAGGTCGAGTCCGCGCTGGTCTCGCACCCGAAGGTGGCCGAGGCCGCGGTGGTCGGCGCCAAGGACGAGGTCACCGGCCAGCGCATCGTGGCCTTCGTGATCCTGCGCGGCGGCAACGCCGAGGACGCCGGGCTGGACGACGAGCTCAAGGCGCACGTGTCGAAGGCGCTCGGCCCGATCGCCAAGCCGAAGCAGATCCAGTTCGTGCCCGAGCTGCCGAAGACCCGCTCCGGCAAGATCATGCGGCGCCTGCTCAAGGACGTCGCCGAGGACCGCGCGGTCGGCGACACCACGACCCTCGCCGACTCCACGGTGATGGACCTGATCAAGGACAAGCTGCCGCACGCCAACGAGGACTGATCCGCTGTCAGTTCAGCCGCCCCGCCGTGATTCTTCGCGGCGGGGCTCGCTGTTTCTAGAAGCCGGTCGAGAGCCAGGGCGCGAGGTCGGAGGCGAACGCCCGGGACGCGGCGCGCGCGGCTCCGGTCGTGAGCTCGGTGACCTGGTTCGCGAGGGCCAGGGAACGCAGCGTGATGCCGCCGAGGTAGACCGAGGCGAGTTCGCGCACGTCAATGGCCAGGTCAGCGGCGGAATCGGTGCGCGTGCAGGTCGCGCCCTTCTCGTCGCCGACCAGCCGCCAGCGTCCCGCGTTCCAGGGGCAGAACGCGTCGGTGACCTCGAAGACCACGTCGATCGGCGCGGCGTACGTGCGGGCGCTGAGGGCCCGGTCGACGTCGACGAGGCGCAGGTAGACGCCGTCGTGCAGGGCCGGCTTCGCGTAGCGGGAGGATTCGAGCATCGCGAACAGCGGGTCGTCCGTGGGGATGCCGTCGACGACGGTGGAGGAGGTCAGGTCCACGTTGAGGAGCATCTGCCAGAGCGCGGCGTACGCGGCCATGTCGTCGCCGTACACGTAGCTGACCAGCACCTCGCCGTTGCTGCCGGACCCGCTCTTCGTCCGGTACGTCGCGTAGCCGACCGTCTCGCCGTCGCGTTCCGCCAGCACGAGGCGCAGCTTCGACTTGTCGTCGCGGATCTGGTCGAGGTCGGCGGCATCGAACTCGAACCAGATGTCGGGGCGGCTGACCATGCCCGGCCGCAGCAGCGCGCCGTGCGCGTACTTCTGCTGGCAGATCGAGATGGCCGACTTCGGATCGACGAGGCGCAGCGTGACGTCGTCCACGCCGTCCGGCAGCCGCAGCGCGTTGTGGGCGCGGGGAACGGTGAGCGAGACGTCCTGCGTGGGACGTCCGTAACCGAAGCGTCCGTAGATCGCCGGGTGGCTGGCCGTCAGGCCCGCGATGGCCTCGGCGCCGCGCTCGTGCAGATCGTGCAGCTGATGCCGCATCATCTTCGTCAGGCCGCCGCGACGCCGGTGCGTCGGCAGCATGCTGACCCAGGTGACTCCGGCCAGTGGGACCAGCCGGGCGTCCGGGACCGTGAGCTGCATCGTGAAGATCGACGCGCCGCCGACCTGCGTGTCCCCGTCGAAGATGCCGATGCTGCGGTCCACCTCCAGGAACCGCCGCTGCCACGCGATCAGTTCCGGGCTGTACGGCTCCTCGAGGAACGCGATGTTGTCCACATGGATCAGACGGTCCATGTCGGCGTCGCGCAGCGGGCGCACGGTGAGTTCAGAGGCTGCCATGGCTCCTGCCTAACACGCCGGACCGGGGCGGCGCGAGCGGATTTCCGGCTTGTGTCGCTTCATCGATTTGTCGACAAAGAGACTTAGCGACATGGTGGCGTGAGCGGCTACCCGGTCGGCCTAATACGGGAGTGCCGAGGCCGCCGGGCGGGTACTCGCGGCGGCGAGCGCACCGAGTCCATCGCCCCAGGAACGCCGGGAGGATCCCATGTCGGTCGAGACCGAACAGAAGCTGAGCACCCTGGTCTCCAGCGCGGCCCAGGACGTGTCCGCCCTGGTCCGCGGGGAGATCGCGCTGGCCAAGGCCGAGGTGCGCCAGGACGTGAGGCAGGCCGCGACCGGCGGCGGGCTGTTCGGGGCGGCGGCCGTGCTCGGAGTCTTCGGGCTGATCATGCTGTGCTTCGCGGCCGCCTACGGGCTGCACGCCACCGGGCTCGGCCTGGCCTGGTGCTGGCTCATCGTGGCCGGGGCCTTCCTGCTGGTCGCCGGGCTGTGTGCGCTGGTCGGCCTGGCCCGGTTCAAGCGGATCAGGGGCGCCGAGGCGACGAAGCGGTCCACCAGCCGAACTCTGCGAGTACTGCGCCGAGTGGACGGGTGACGTTCCAGAACCCTGCACGGCTTGAACACCGGGATGTGCCATGCTGACGAGCATGGCTTCCGATCTGACCCCGGTGTACGCGGACGGGCCGTGGACACACCGGGACGTCCCCGCGAACGGCGCGCGCTTCCACGTCGCCGAACTCGGGGACGGACCCCTCGCGCTGTTCCTGCACGGGTTCCCGCAGTTCTGGTGGACCTGGCGCGAGCAACTCACCGCCTTCGCGGAGGCCGGATACCGCGCCGTGGCCATGGACCTGCGCGGCATCGGGGGCAGCGACAAGCCGCCGCGCGGCTACGACCCGCTGACCGCGACGATGGACGTGACCGGCGTGATCCGGGCGCTCGGGGAGTCGAACGCGGTGCTGATCGGGCACGGCTGGGGCGCCGGCCTCGCCTGGACGGCCGCCACGATGCGGCCGAAGGCGGTGCGCCGCCTGGTCATCGTCGGCGCCGCGCACCCGCGGCAGATGCGCACCTCGCTGCTCACCAGCCCCGGGCAGATCGCGGCGAGCAAGCACATCTTCGCGGCGCAGCGTCCGCTACAGGCCGAGCACGGGCTCACCAAGGACGACGGCGCGGCCGTGGCGAAGATGCTGGACAGCTGGTCCGGGCCGGGCTGGCCGGAGCCGGACGTGGCCCGGCGGTACCGCGACGCGATCCAGATCCCCGGCGTCGCGCACAGTTCGATGGAGTACTTCCGCTGGCAGATGCGTTCGCTGATGCGCCCGGACGGGCTGCGCTACCACCAGCGGATGAAGACGCTGACGGAGGTGCCGACGCTGCACCTGCACGGCGCGCTGGACAACGTCGTGCTCGACTCGACCGCGCGCGGTTCCGGCGGCTACGTGAACGCGCCGTACCGCTGGCGGCTGCTGGAGGGGCTCGGGCACTTCCCGCACGAGGAGGCGCCCAAGCTGTTCACGAACGAGGTGCTCGGCTGGCTCCAGGACGAGGAACCGGACCGCTGATCCCCTAGTGCGGGTGCTTTATGGCCATGAAGACCAGCACGAAGGCGCCGACCGCCATGACCGGGGTGAGGAACGCGGTCTCGAACTTGTTGCCGGTGCGCCGGATGATCGGGATCTCGAAGCGGGTCGGGATCGGCCAGAAGAGCGGGCAGCCCTCCTTGGTCAGGCAGTCGCCGGTCAGGTGGATCAGCGCGCCGAGGCCGACGGACACCGGCAGCCACACCGGATTCGCGGGCAGGAACTCGTAGGACGCGGCGGTGCCCGCGGCCGAGACCATCACCACGACGCCCCAGGACTCGATCCCCTTGCCCTGCGGGCACAGGTGCAGCGCGCGGACCGCGAGCGAGAACAGGACGTACATCATCGCGAGGACGAACCAGCGTCCCCAGTAGTGCGCCCCGGCCCAGGTTCCGGCCGTGACCAGCGCCACGAAGAAGAACGAGTGCGTCGCGTGCCGGTGCCCGCCGGAGATCTTCTCGACGAGGCGGCAGAACTGGTGCGAGACCGGGCCGAGGAAGTGCGCGATCGTGCCGTCGGGGTGGTCGAGGTCCGGCAGCAGCGCGGCGCCCGCGGTCGTGAACGTGCCGAGCACTATGTCGGCGACGGTCAGGTGCTGATGGCTCAGCACGTCCGTCCACCAGGTCACCGGGGCGGCGGCCGCGGCCGCTCCCCACGCCAGGGCTCCGCTGGTCGAATGCGAGTGGCCGAGCACCTCGCGTCCCCCTCCATATGGAAATGTGACTCGTGATCAGGGCGAACCTACACGGCGCAGCCCTTGGTGTCGACTGCCGACGTGAGGTCAGCCCCCTGCTGAGCGTCCTGCGAGACCTGACTGGCCGTCAAGGCGTAACCGGTCGTCGAGTCCTGCAACGACTTCGCGAACACGACCCCGTACACCTGGCCGGTCGGGCTCAGCAGCGGACCGCCGGAATTTCCCTGCAGCACGGTCGAGTACAGCGAGAAGATGTCGCGGGTGACGGTGTTCTGGTCGTAGATGTCCTGGCCCTGCGCATCCATCTCCTGCCGGATCCGCGCGGCCACGGCGCTGAACGGGCCGTCCTCCGGGAAGCCCGCGACCACCGAGTCGTCCTCCGCCTTGCCGCTGGTGTCGAACTTCAGCGACGGCGCCTCGAGGCCCGGGACGTAGAGCACGGCGATGTCGGTCTCGGCGTCGTAGAGCACGACCTTCGCGTGGTAGTAGTGGCCGACGCCGCCGATCTGCACGGTCGGGCTGGTCACGCCGCCGACCACGTGCGCGTTGGTCATCACGTGCTGCGGGGAGAAGACGAAGCCGGAGCCCTCGATCTGCTTGCCGCAGCTCGGCGCGTCGCCCACGATCTTCACGATGGAGGACTCGGCCGTCCGCACGCCCGCCTCGCCCAGCACGGCGGCGTCCGGCGCGGGCACGTTCGCGATCGTCTCCTGCGTGAACGGGCCGAAGACCTGCGGGAAGCCGCTGCGGCCGAGCACCGCGGAGAAGGAGCGGAACCAGGAGGCCGAGTCCTTCGGCAGCACCTTCTGGATCCCGGCCAGTATCCGCGACTCGTGCACCTGCGCGACGACCACCGGCATCGCCGAACTGGACAGCGCGAGCCCGAGGAACCACGTGACCAGCAGCACGGAGACGATCGAGACGACCGCGCCCGCGCCCTGGTCGAAGGCCTGGATCGGCCGCCAGGTCAGCTCGCTGCGCACCCGGCCGCCGATCGTGGTCGCAATGACCTGGCCGATCACGGCGAGCGCGAGCACCGCGCAGAGCGAGATTGTGGAGACCACCAGCGAGGACTGGAAGTGGCTCATCACCTGCGGCACCAGCCAGACGCCGACCAGCAGGCCGCCGACGAAGCCGACGAAGGACATCACGCCCACGACGAAGCCCTGGCGGTAGCCGGACACGGCGAAGCCGATGCAGATCAGGATGATGATCAGATCAAGCAGATCCACGGGTCCTCCGGAACTCGCGCACGTCGAGCGGGTAGTCGATCACCTCGGCCGGTTCCCAGGGCCGCTCCCAGCCGCCGAGCCGGAGCACGGCGTCCAGCACCCCGGCCGTGAAGCCCCAGACGAGCAGGTCGTCCACGACGAAGGCCGGGCCCATGTAGCCGGAGGGGTGCCGCAGCCGGAAGCGGCTGCCCGGGTCGACCAGCGCGGCCACCGGGACGCGGTGCACGGCGGCCACCTCGTCCGGGCTGGCCACGGCCGCGTCGTTGGGCGTGTGCCACCAGGCCAGCACCGGCGTGACCAGGAAGTCGCTGGGCGGCAGGTAGAGCTCGGGCAGCTCGCCGAAGACGCGCACGCCGGTCGGGTCGACCCCGGCCTCCTCCTTCGCCTCGCGCAGCGCGGCGCGGATCGGGCCCTCGTCCTCGGAACAGCCCTCGGCGAGCGGATCGATCCGTCCGCCCGGGAACGCCGCCTGGCCCGCGTGCGAGCGCAGCGTGGCGGAACGCTCGGTGATCAGCACGTCCGGGCCGTGCGCCGCGGAGTCGCCGAACAGGATCAGCACCGCGGACGGGTTCGCCACGCCGCCGAGCGAGGACGGGCGGCGCAGCGGCGGCCGGCCGAGATAGTGGTCGCCGGGCACGATCGCGGCGACCGCGTCGGCCAGCGGAACCAGCCAGTCGGGCAGGTCGCCGAAGTCGGTGTCGATGACGGGGCTCCCGTCGAAGGCGCCGTCGAAGTCCCCGCTGAAGGGATCGGGACTCTCGTCGGTCACGGCTGCGCCACCTCGGCCTTCGCCCGGCGCTGCGCCGCGGCCTGCTTCTTCTCCTCGGCCTGCCGCTTGCGGACCTCGGCCAGCGCGGCAGCCTCCCGCGCGGAGGCGGGCTTGAGCAGCGCCTCGGCCTTGACCGGGTCGAGCTCGCCGATGCCGTGCGAGGGGCAGAGCGCGGCCACCGGGCACGCGCCGCAGGCCGGACGGCGCGAGTGGCAGATCCGGCGGCCGTGGAAGATCAGCCGGTGCGAGAGCATCGTCCACTCGGCCTTCGGGAACAGCTCGCCGATCGCGTGCTCGACCTTGACCGGGTCCTCCAGCTCGGTCCAGCCGAAGCGGCGGACCAGGCGTCCGAAATGCGTGTCCACGGTCAGGCCCGGCACGTCGAAGGCGTTCCCGAGCACGACGTTCGCCGTCTTGCGGCCCACGCCCGGCAGCGTGACCAGGTCTTCGAGCCGTCCGGGCACCTCGCCGCCGAAGCGGTCGCACAGTTCGCGGCCCAGGCCCAGGATCGAGGTGGCCTTGTTCCGGTAGAACCCGGTCGGCCGAATCAGCTCCTCGAGTTCGATCCGCTCGGCGGACGCGTAGTCCTCGGCCGTCTTGTACCGCGCGAACAGGGCCGGGGTGACCTGGTTGACCCGCACGTCCGTGCACTGCGCGGACAGGATCACCGCCACGATCAGCTCCAGCGGGTTCGCGAAGTCCAGCTCGCAGTGCGCGTCCGGATACAGGTCCGCGAGCAGCCGGTTGATCTTCCGGGCGCGCCGCACCAGGGCCACACGGGACTCTGCTTGACCCGCGCGCGTTGACGGTGCCTGACCCGCGCGCGTTGACGGTTGCTGCCCGTCCCGATTCCGCACCGCCACGTCTCGCCTCGCCGACCCTTCCCTCGGACCGCTCCGGCCCCGCGTACGCCCGAACGCTCGGACTAGCCTACGGTCCCGATCCGTTGGGCGGCACCCGACTGTCCGAATAACGGTCCGAGCGGGCATTTAGCCACGAGTTCACGCTGCTGTTTCGCATCGTTTCGGCCTAGCAGATCAACCGACTAGGTGTTAGACGGTGTCGTAGGCCACACTGGTGGAAGCAACGACATAACACATTGGAAGCCGACGTCGAGTGTTCCAAGCACCGGCGATCGGCGACCTTGAGTGTCCGTGAGGACTGTTGGAGGGTTCGCCCGTGGACGACGTGCTTCGTCGGAGCCCGCTGTTCGCCGCGCTCGACGAGGAGGCCTCGGCCTCCCTGCTGAAGTCGATGACCGAGATCGTGCTGACGCGCGGGGACGCGCTGTTCCACGAGGGCGACCCGGGCGACCAGCTCTACGTCGTGGTCGAGGGCAAGATCAAGCTCGGCCGGACCTCGGGCGACGGCCGGGAGAACCTGACCGCGGTCATGGGCCCCGGCGAGATGTTCGGCGAGCTCTCGCTCTTCGACCCGGGCCCGCGCACCTCCACCGCCACCGCGCTGACCGGCACCAAGCTGCTCGCGCTCGGCCACGCCGAGCTGCAGCCCTGGCTCTCCGCCCGCCCCGAGGTGGCCCGCGCGCTGCTCAAGGCGATGGCCCGGCGGCTGCGCCGCACCAACGAGACGCTGGCCGACCTGGTCTTCTCCGACGTCCCCGGCCGGGTCGCGAAGGCGCTGCTGGACCTGTCCACCCGCTTCGGCCAGCCGGCCGGCGAGGAGCAGGAGGGCATCAAGGTCTCGCACGACCTGACCCAGGAGGAGCTGGCCCAGCTGGTCGGCGCCTCGCGCGAGACGGTGAACAAGGCCCTCGCCGACTTCGCCCAGCGCGGCTGGATCAAGCTCGAAGCAAGGGCCGTCGTGCTCCTCGACACCGTCCGGTTGGCTCGAAGGGCTCGCTAGCCGACTTCGCCCAGCGCGGCTGGATGCAGTCAATACTCCAGGCAAGGGCTGTGGTCCTGCTCGACACCGTCCGCCTCGCGCGCCGGGCCCGCTAGTCCCGCATTTTCATGCACTATTCCACATGATGTTTCACGTGGAACACTGCCGCTAGCTGAAGCGCACGGGGTCCAGGTAGTGCAGCTGGGCCCGTACGGAGAGCTCGGCCGCGGGCCAGACCGCTGGATCCACGTCCGCGTACACCCGCCGAACGACCTCCGCCGCCGACGTGTCGCCCGCCGCCAGGGCCTTCTCGACCTGCGCGAGCCGCTCCTTGCGATGCGCGATGTAGAACTCCAGCACGCCGAGCGCGTCCGCGACCACCGGACCGTGGCCCGGCAGCACCGTGTCGAACTCGTGCCGGGCCGCGCCGTCGCGCAGCAGGCCGAGCGAGTCCAGATAGTCCTGAAGCGTGCCGTCCGGGTGCGCGACCAGCGTCGTTCCCCGGCCGAGCACGGTGTCTCCGGTCAGCATCGCACGGTCCGCGGCCAGCAGGAACGAGAGGCTGTCGCCGGAGTGGCCAGGCGTGCCGACCACGCGCAGCTCCAGACCGCCCACGTCCACCACGTCGCCGTCCGCCAGACCCTCGTCGCCGAGCCGGTGCCGCGGATCGAGCGCGCGGACCGGGGCGCCGGTCAGTTCGGCGAAGCGGACCGCCGACTCCGAGTGGTCCGCGTGACCGTGCGTCAGCAGGATCTGCGCGACCCGCGCCCCCTGCTCCTCGACGGTCGCGAGGATCGCCGCCAGATGCCCCTCGTGCAGCGGCCCCGGATCCACCACCACAGCGGCGGTGGATCCGGGCTCGCGCAGCACCCACGTGTTCGTGCCCTCCAGGGTGTAGGGCGACGGATTGGGCGCAAGGACCAACGTCGAGCGCTGCGTCTGCGCCACTACTCGACTTCCACCGTGATCTCGACCTCGACCGGCGTGTCCAGCGGCAGCACGGCCACGCCCACGGCGGAGCGCACGTGCACGCCGGCGTCACCGAACACGGCGCCGAGCAGCTCGCTCGCGCCGTTCGCCACGCCCGGCTGGGCGGTGAAGGACGGGTCGGAGGCGACGAAGGCCACCACCTTGACCACGCGCTTGACCTTGGCCAGGTCGCCGACCTCGGCCTTGACCGCGGCGAGGGCGTTCAGCGCGCACAGCGCCGCCAGCTCCTTGGCCTGCTCCGGCTCGACCTCGGCGCCGACCTTGCCGGTCGCCGGAAGCTTGCCGTCCACGAAGGGCAGCTGCCCCGACGTGTAGACCAGCGAGCCGTTGCGCAGCGCCGGGACGTACGCCCCGGCGGGCTTGGCCACCTCGGGCAGCTGGTGCCCGAGCTCGGCCAGCCTCTCCTCGGGGTGCGCCATCAGGACTCCACCTCGCGCTTGAGGTAGGCCACCAGGTTCTCCGGGTTCGGGCCCGGCACGACCTGCACCAGCTCCCAGCCGTCCTGGCCCCAGTTGTCCAGGATCTGCTTGGTGGCGTGCACCAGCAGCGGGACCGTCGCGTATTCGAACTTCTTCGCCATGCCGCCTA
>Ga0310811_10000559_pt1 | contig 47605 bp, 44 predicted proteins | sample YCmetagenome_FD_207642 | JGI IMG/M metagenome (GOLD analysis project Ga0310811, IMG submission 207642) | Soil microbial communities from experimental microcosm in Duke University, North Carolina, United States - YC | ecosystem: Engineered > Artificial ecosystem > Soil microcosm > Unclassified ...
ATCTGTCCGGTCTTCGCGGCATTGGTGATGGCGCTGATGACCTTGTCGACCTGCTTGGTGTCCACTGCCACTTCGATCTTGATCTTGGGCAGGAAGCTCACCGCATACTCGGCCCCACGGTAGATTTCCGTGTGCCCCTTTTGACGCCCGTACCCCTTGACCTCGGTAACGGTCATCCCTTGCACGCCCATGGAGGTCAGAGCGTCACGGACCTCGTCGAGCTTGAAGGGTTTGATAATGGCCATGACGATTTTCATGGATTCGATCCCCGCTTGAGCCCGTTTGTTTGGTCACACAGTGCGGGCGGGTTCACTGGGCGTCCGCCTGCGAAGCTTGCTTCGCAGGCATAGCCACAGGGATAGAATCAAACGCCGTGCCAGATGCCCGGCTAAGCTTTATATTATTGATTCAAAAAGGAGATTTGGCGGCTGCCTATGCCGAGAGCGGTGGCGCTCCGCGCGAGCGCTTAAAGTCGCGCCACGGCCCGAAGGGGCTGCTCAAAAATTAGCCAGAAAAATCAGGTTCCGCGTCGATTCCGGAGGCCGGCGCGGAACCAGGCGATTTATTGAATCGCCTCACCGTGCTGACTGACATCGAGGCCCATGACTTCGTCCTCCTGTTTCACGCGCAACGGGACGAGCGCGCTGATCACTTTCAGGATGACGAAAGTTAACCCGCCGGACCAGACCAATGTGATAGCGATGCCGTAGAGCTGGGCAACTACCTGGTGCGGATTTCCTTCAAGCAGACCGGGAATTCCTCCCGGTGTCTCCGGCGTTGCAGAGAGCGCGCCGACTGCAAATACGCCGGCGAGCAGTGTGCCGGTGAAACCGCCGATGCCGTGCACGCCGAATACGTCGAGAGAGTCGTCATATCCAATCTTGAGCTTGAGCCAGGTGCATGCCCAGAAACAAATTGCACCGGCTATGATTCCAATCAGTACGCCCTGCATCGGGAGCACGAAACCGGATGCCGGCGTGATCGTGCCGAGACCGGCGACTGCGCCGGAGATCATTCCGAGCACCGACGGCTTGCCGCGCGTCCACCATTCTAGAGCCATCCATGTGAATGCACCGGCGCTCGCGGCAAGGTGCGTGGATACAATCGCCATGGCAGCGCGTGAGTTGGCGCCGAGCGCAGAGCCACCGTTGAATCCGAACCAGCCAACCCACAACAGGCCGGTTCCGATGACAGCCAGTGTCAAGTCGTACGGGGCAAGATTGTCACTACCGTAGCCACGCCGAGCGCCGAGAACATAAGCGGCAACCAGGCCTGCAACGCCCGCATTGAGATGAACAACGGTGCCACCGGCGAAATCGATCACGCCATAGGTGCCAAGGAACCCGCCGCCCCAAACCCAATGTGCAATCGGTACATAAACCAACAACAGCCAAAAGACGCAGAACAACAGGAACGCTGCGAAGCGCAAACGGTCGGCAACTGAGCCTGCGACCAGCGCCACCGTGATGATGGCAAAAGTCATCTGGTAGATCATGAACAGACTCTCGGGAATCGTCTTGGCGAGCGGCGATATCGTATCGAGCGTGACGCCATTGAGGAAAATGCGATCGAGCGTGCCGATAAATGCACCCTCACCGGTGAAGGCCAGTGTGTAGCCGATGACCGCCCACACGATCGAAATCAGAAAGGTTGCCGCAAGACTTTGTGCCATCGTGGCGAGCACATTCTTTTTGCGCACCATGCCGGCATAGAACAGAGCGAGCCCCGGGATTGTCATCATGAGCACGAGGCCGGTCGCGCCGATCATCCAGGCGGTGTCGGCAGCATCGATCTTTGAACCTTGTGCAAAGGCCGGCGTCGTGGCGGCGATGATGATCGCGGCCGGAGCGAGGCGCAGGAACGCCTGTTTCATAATCATCTCCCCAGTGTCATCTTTGATTTTTAAAGTGCGTCGACGTCGGTTTCTCCGGTGCGGATTCGCACCGCCTGCTCGATCGGAGTGACGAAAATCTTTCCGTCACCGATCTGCCCGGTTCGTGCCGCCGCCTGGAGCTGTTCCATCACCTGATCGAGCTGCTCGCTGGCGACGGCGACTTCGAGGCGGAGCTTCGGGAGAAAATTCACCGCGTATTCGGCGCCGCGATAAATCTCGGTGTGCCCCTTTTGCCGTCCGTAACCTTTTACCTCGGACACGGTCATGCCGTGTATGCCAATGCGGGTAAGGGCGTCGCGCACTTCATCGAGCTTGAAGGGCTTTATGACGGCGATGACGAGCTTCATGGCTTGGCTTCCCCCGGCGCGCCTGTGGGCGCAATTCTCGATTTGCTCAGGACCCACCGCGGAATCATGAGCGCGAAAGCCCGCTCCAGTCAGAACCGGCTCGGGCTTGTTGCGTAAGCTAACGGCAGACGGCCTAAAGATTAAGCGGTTAAGTTGCCGTACCCACAGGCAGGCGCCCACGTCGCAGGCAAACTAGGGCAGCATTACTGCCTCATCGGGGGCGGGTGCCCGCTAAACCACGGTCGGCAATCAGTTTAGGCAAGAGGGCGCGCACCTGTCGGGCCGTCATTCCCGGCTTGATGCGATCGTCATAGAGCAATGCCAGCAGCGACCGATCGTAGACAGAGAGATAGCCGACCATCCGTTTCTGATTGAGCGTGGTCCAGGGATTGCGCTGGTCGTGGTTCGACAACCCAAATGCGTGAAGCAATTCGTGGTAGGCGCAATCAAGGAAAACGTCGTCGCCCTTATCTACGATAATGAACGATACCGATCGTACGATTGCTCCATCGGCAGTTGATTTGACGCTGGTCATGCACTGCGGATCGGTGCGAGCAACGAAGGTCTTGGCGACTTTGGCCCCGAACGCGAGCTGCAGCGCTGATTGAAAATCTTTTTCGTCGATAAGCCGCAATTCCACATCCGCCTCGGCGGCCGAGGTTTCTCTGAGCTGCAGATTTGGCACCTCGCGCGCGTAATCGGAAATGACACGCGACATCGTGATCATCCGATCAACACTGCCCCCGCCGAAAACACGCACATGGATCGGATGATCGAAACGACGGATACCCAGCGGCCGAGCGCCGATGCGCAAGTCGGAGCCAAAGGCGAGCGCGAGAAAACCCCGCTCGAGTTCGGCGGCCGTGAAACTTGTGAGTTGCGGTGGAGCATTCTGCGGGGCGTCGGCCGGTGCTGGCTGCTTATCCGACGCGGCGAAGGCGGGCACCGACACCGCGATCAGGGTCACGCAGATCGTTATCAAACGCGTCATTTGCCGCTTCAGGTCTCCCGCTTCTGGCGCACCAGGCCTTCCTGCGCCACCGAGGCGACCAGTGTTCCGTCGCGCTTGAATATAAGTCCGCGTGCGTAGCCACGCGAGCCATGCAGGTTCGGGGAGTCCTGCGCGTAGAGCAGCCAGTCATCGGCGCGGAATGGGCGGTGCAGCCACAGTGCGTGGTCGAGACTGGCGGCCATGAAGTCCTTTTCGAACAGTGTGCGGCCATGTGGCGCCAGTGCGGTGTCGAGCAGCATCATGTCCGACGCATAAGCCAAAACACACTGATGGATGGCGGGAAGATCGGGCAGTTTGCCGGTGGTACGGATCCAGATGTTGAAATGTCCACCAGGAATTTTCTTGCCGAGATAGCGCTCGAATTCGACCGGCCGCAATTCGATCGGCCTGTCGCGCTCGTAGTACCGGCGGACGGGATCCGGCATTGTCGGCAACAGCTTCTCGCGCATGTCGGTGTCGCTCGGAAGCTTTTCCGGTGGCGGTACCTCGGGCATCTTGGCCTGATGATTGAGGCCAGGCTCGTCGGCGTGAAATGACACCGCCATGGAAAAAATCGGATGGCCGTGCTGGCGCGCCGTGACGCGCCGCGTCGTGAAACTCTTTCCGTCACGGATGCGATCGACGTCATAGATGATCGGAACTTTTGGATCCCCAGGCAGCAGGAAGTAGGCGTGCATCGAGTGTGGCGGCCGGCTGGCATCGACGGTGCGCACTGCCGCGACAAGGGCCTGCCCGATAACCTGACCGCCGAAGACCCGCTGCCAGCCCACCTGCGGCGAGCGGCCGCGGAACAGGTTCACTTCGAGCGGTTCGAGGTCGAGGATATTGAGCAGGTCTTGTACGGCGGAAGACATGACAGAGCCCGAAATGGTCAAAGGGTACCCTCAACCTGCTATGCTGCGGCCGGATTTACAAGGAATGCGCGATGCATAAGCGCCAACGTCATCAGGCCGAGGTTGTCGTCGGCGGGGCCGGTTTTGCCGGTTTAGCGCTCGCAATCGCGCTGCGGCAGGGGCTGGGCGATCCATTCACGGTGACGGTCGCCGACCCGGCGTTGGCGCACGCCCGCTCAAAGGATCCGCGTGCGTCCGCGATCGCTGCGGCCGCCCGTCGTCTGTTCGAGGCCATCGGAGTGTGGGGCGCGGTGGCGGACAAGGCGCAACCGATCCTCGACATGGTTGTCACGGACTCGAAGCTCGATGATTCGGTGCGGCCTACGTTCCTGACTTTCGGCGGCGAAGTGGAAGAAGGTGAGCCTTTCGCGCATATGGTCGAGAATCGTCATCTGATTGACGCGCTTGTGGAAAAAGCAAAATCGCTCGGCGTTGAGTTGCGGGCGACGCCGGTCGCGGGTTTTGCCGTCGACGCAAATTCGATCAAGGTGCAATTTGCCGGCGACGACACCGTCACGGCGCGCCTTCTGGTTGGCGCCGATGGCGCCCAATCCCTGATCCGCGAGCGGGCCGGCATCGCCACGCATGGATGGAACTACGATCAGTCCGCGATCGTCACGACGGTTGCGCATGAGCGCGCGCACAATGGCCGTGCCGAGGAGCATTTCTTGCCCGCGGGGCCTTTTGCGATCCTGCCGCTCACGGGCAGACGCTGCTCGATCGTTTGGACCGAGACTTCCGGGGAAGCAGAGCGCATTGTTGCGCTGCCCGACAGTGAATTTCACGCCGAGCTTGAGAAACGCTTCGGCTTGCAACTCGGCGATATCGAAGTCGTCGGCCCGCGGCGTGCGTTTCCGCTCGGCCTGTTCACAGCGCGCACATTCATCGGCGAGCGGCTGGCGCTGGTCGGAGACGCCGCCCATATCATCCACCCCATCGCGGGGCAGGGACTCAATATGGGTCTGCGCGATGTTGCCGCGCTTGCCGAAGCCATCGCCGACGCGGCGCGGCTGGGGCTCGATCCAGGTGGACAGGACGTGCTGGAGCGATATCAACGCTGGCGCCGTTTCGATACCATGACCATGGGCGTTGCAACCGACGGGTTGAACCGGCTGTTCTCCAACCATTCGGATGCGCTGCGTCTTTTCCGCGACATCGGCCTTGGATTGGTTGAGCGGATGCCGATGCTCAAGCGAATCTTCATCCGCGAAGCGGCGGGATTCACCGGCGACGTGCCGAAGTTGCTGAAGGGTGAAACGCTCTAATCGAGCAGTCGCCGCACGATCGCATCGATATGGACGCGAGCGCAGTCGATCATCGGAAAACCGGCATTGCTGTCAGTGAACACGTTTGACAGATCGGTGCCCGCAATCAGCACCGACTGCGCACCGTCGCGCGATATGAACTCTTGTGCGATCTTGCGCAATTCACCGGCTTTTGCATCCGATCCGCGCCCATCTACGAAGTCCTTGTAGAGTTCGTGGATCCTTTCAATCCGGCCCGCGTCGGGCATGATCGTTTCGATACCGTCGAGGCAGCCAAACATGCGTTTTTCGATGGTGAAGCGGGTCCCGAGCAAACCCACACGGCTCAGGCCTTGTGTATCCACGGCTTGACGAACTTCGGTCAGCATATTGATTATGGGCAGGCGCGATAACGCGGTGAGCTCACGTACGCAAATGTGAGCGGTCGCAGCGACGATGGCAGTGAATTCGGCGCCGCCCGCTGCCATGTCGGTGATCATGCCGGCGAAATAACGTGCGAGACCGTCGAAATCCTTGGCATTTACTGCGGCGTAGACGCGTTCGATGTCCGCGTGAGCAATCAGAATCCGGAGCGAGCGTTCTTGCCGCTCATGGGCTGCGACCAGTTCCCGATAATAATGAACGGTCGCACCGGGACCGAGACCGCCAACAAGGCCGAGACAACGGCCAGGTTTGCGGAGCGCGCTCACGAGAGCGGAACGCTGCCGACGTGATCCTTGAACGCCTGGCGCGACGAAATCGCGCCGTACCAGCGGTCGAGATTTGGCATCGGCGGACGCTGCGGCACCAACTGCACGAAGCGGTAGCACATGATACCAACCGGAATGTCGCCGTAGGAAAATGATGGTCCGGCGACGTATTGCGTCTTGCCCAGTTGCGCGTCGAGGATCTTCATCGCAGCGGTTGTTTTGTCTTGGGACGTCTTGATCGCTTCCATGTCGCGCTTTTCCGCCGGCGTGCGGATGAGTCCCCAGAACGCCTGAAAAATTGCGGGTCCCGCGACTGACAATTGCCAATCCATCCATTGGCTAGCCAGCGCACGTTGTTTTGGGTCCTTCGGCTCCAAAACGCCGTTCTTGTCGTGCTTGCCGGCAAGATAGCGCACGATCGAATTCGACTCCCACAGAAGGAAGCCATCCTCCTCCTCGAGCGTCGGTACGAGACCGTTTGGATTCATCGCAAGATAGGGCGCTTCCTTGTTCTTACCGAATGCGCCGCCGACATCGATGCGCTGATGCTCAAGCTTGAGCTCGCCGACCGCCCACATCGCCTTCTGCACATTCGATGATGTATTGCGGCCCCAGATCTTGATCATTCGATTCTCTCCCTGAGAACTTGTGTTCTGTCATGGCATCGCCGGGACAGGCCCGGCGATGAACTACGAGAAATTCGCGAGTTTCAGCTATTCCAGCCGCCGCGCTTCTTCCGGCAGCATGATCGGAATGCCGTCGCGGATCGGATAGGCAAGCTTGGCCTTACGCGAGATCAGCTCCTGCTTCTCGGCATCGTATTCGAGCGGCCCTTTGGTGACCGGGCAGACGAGGATTTCCAACAATTTTGGGTCGACGCTGCCTGGCGGCCGTTCGGTCGGAGGGACTGTAGACATGAGGCCTCTCGTTCGATCTTCGTCGAACCTCATAAGGTAAAGACGTGGATGGTGACAACCCTGGCCATGACGATTTTTGACTACTGAAGCTGAGGTTCACCTTCGGTATTTTTCTTGGCGAGCTCGATCTCGGTTATAGCGATAAGGACCTCGGCCCGAGTCTTCAGGTCTGGCGCTTCCAGTAAGGCCTGTTTTTCTGCGGTGCCGTAAGGCGACATCATCGACAGAGCATTCACCAGCGCCTCGTTGGGGGCGCGTTCGATGCCTTCCCAATCGGCCTTGAGGTCGTTGGCTTTAAGAAAATCCGTGAGCGCGGCGAGCAGGGCGGGACGGTCGACCGCATTCTCGCCCTTTCGCGCGATGAAATCATCAGCGAAGGGTGCGTAAGTGACGCGGCACTGCCGGTAGGGTGTCGCGACTTTGAGCTCCTCTTCCACGCGGAATCGCGCAACACCGGTGAGCTCAATCAGATAACGGCCGTCGCCACTTTCCGCGAGTTGGGTGATGCGGCCGACGCACCCGATTTTGTACAGAGCTGGCTTATCGGCCGAGCCGGCGTGCGCAACGTCAGGCTGAATCATCCCGATCAACCGGTGGCCGTCGCGCAAGGCATCGTCGACCATTGCGAGGTAGCGTGGTTCGAAGATGTTGAGTGGCATCTGTCCGCGTGGCAGCAACAATGCGCCCGGCAGCGGAAATACCGGGATCACTCCCGGCATCTCAATTGGACCGCGATATTGCGCATTCATCGGCATCTTCGCTTCACTCCGCCGCCCGGTGCCGTCGCCGGGACGAGACGATCACGATTCACGAAAACAAAATCGATGATAACCGTTTGCGCCCTTCGATCGTTGCCGGATCGGCAGCACCCCAGGCTTCAAAGAACTGGACGAGCTGCTTGCGTGCGCCGTCCTCATTCCATTTCCGGTCGCGTTTTACGATTTCAATGAGATGCTTGACCGCATCGTCACGTTTGCCCTTCGCGTTGAGCGCCACGGCCAGATCGAACCTTGCCTGATAGTTGAGCGGATCGGCCGCAACTTTTTCTTCCAGTTCTGCCATCGGTCCGAGCGATTTCGCTTGCTCGGCTATTTCAAGTGCGGCGCGTGCGGCCGCGACTGCCGCTTCATTCCGTTTCGCTTCAGGAACGAGTGCGAGGGTCTGTTTCGCCTGTTCAAGCGCGCCGGTCTCGACATAGCAGCGCGTGAGACCGGCAAGGGCTTGTACGTTGGCGCCATCTTCCGCGAGAAGCTGCGCGTAGATTTCGGCGGCGCCGCCAGCATTACCTTCGGCTAAGGCAGCTTCAGCGCTCTTCAGCAGATCTTTTTCCTCTGCGCCGACGGCGCCCTTGGTGAGACGTTCAAGGAATGCCATCACCTGGCTCTCGGGCAACGCACCCATGAATCCGTCGACCGGCTGACCGTTGGAGAATGCAATAACGGCGGGAATCGACTGAATGCCCATCTGGCCGGGGATCGCCGGATGCTCGTCGATGTTCATCTTCGCGAGCTTCACTTTGCCTTTTGCGCCCTTGACCGCTTTTTCGAGAATCGGTGTGAGCTGCTTGCATGGGCCACACCATGGTGCCCAAAAATCGACGAGGACCGGCTGGCGCTTGGACTCCTCTATTACGTCCTTCATAAAGCCCTGCGTGGTCGTCTCCTTGACCACGTCGGCTGTCATTGCTGTTGCCCCGCCATTCTGCAGCATTCTTGAAAACCTTTTTCCGCCGGCCTGAACCCGACGGTCGATCTCCGCAATAGATGGGTTATCGGGGAAGCTAACGCAATCATCAAGGCATGTTCGAGGCGCGCCCGGAAACCTGCTCCATTCGGGGGATATGGCCGGTCGATTCAAGGAATTTTACCAGATCATCGCGGCGTATCGATGTGGTCATGGTGTTGACCAGCGGGTGATAGTTGAGCGTCTCGTGCGCCATCATGGCAGTATCGAGGACAACCGTAACGCGGCCCTCGGTATCGTTGATTACGCCGAAGGGGGTGACCGCACCTGGCTCAACGCCCAGAACTTCACGGAGGAGGTCGGCCGACCCGAATGAAAATCGGCCGCTTGCGCCGAGGCGCCGGTGCAGCCCCTTCAGGTCGATGTCAGCATCTTCCAGCGCAACCACGAGGTAAATGTCGTATTTCTTGTCACGCAAAAACAGATTCTTGGTGTGCCCGCCCGGAATTTGGCCACGCAATGCCCGCGACTGCTCGACCGTGAACAAAGGCGGATGTTTCACCGTCGAATGCGCGATTCCAAGGCTGTCGAGCATGGCCAAGAGTTGATCGGGTGTTTTCGGCATAGGGCAATAAATCCGGTCGGCGAAGGGTTAGTATTGTCGAACAACCTGGAAGGTAAAAGACGATGCGGATTTTATTGATTGCTGGCGTTGCTCTCGTTGCGGCACTGCTCGAGGCGCGCCCAGTGCATGCTTACGAAGGTCCATGGTGCGCGATGATGTCGATGGGCAACGGCGCTGTATATGAAGATTGCCAATATGCCTCGTTAGAGGCCTGCCGCCCCAACGTGCTGGCGGGCAATCGCGGCTTCTGCAATCAGAATCCGAGATGGGTCGGCGCGCCGAATGCAAAGCCGCGCGCGCGAAACCGGCACCAGGCCCGCAGCAATTGACTCCCGAATCCGAAGCAAAAGCGGTGGTTGCATTGAGGGCCGCCTTTTGGCTATAGGAACGACCTTGGCGGCCGATATCTCTGTTCGGCCAAATATCTAATGGACGCGGGTGTAGCTCAGGGGTAGAGCACGACCTTGCCAAGGTCGGGGTCGAGGGTTCGAATCCCTTCGCCCGCTCCAATTTTCGCTCTGGCGATCCCCATAAGTTCCACTTTGCTTCAATATCCCGCCGCGAGCGACCCGCGCGTGCGCCGGTCGGCCGCGCCGATGTAGCCGTCCGGCGTAATCTCAATGGAGTTCGTTGAACTGTAGGACGGCGTCGGCACAATGTTGTGGCCGCGTTTTGCCAGGGCTTCCAATACCTCCGGCGCGAACCCAGGCTCGACGTAGACCTCGTCGGGCTGCCACTGATGGTGCAGGCGGGGAGCACTCACGGCCTGGTCGATCGGCATATGAAAGTCGATTGCATTCACGATGATCTGCAGCACGGCAGTAATGATGCGGCTGCCTCCCGGCGAGCCTGTGATCAAGAACGGCTTGCCGTTCTTGAGCACGATCGTCGGAGTCATCGACGAAAGCGGACGTTTGCCGGAACCGGGAAGGTTGGCGTCATAACCGACCAGACCATAAGCGTTGGCGGTGCCCGGTTTCGACGTGAAATCGTCGAGCTCATTGTTGAGCAGGACGCCAGTGCCTTCGGCGACAAGACCCAGTCCGTATGAAAAATTCAGCGTGTACGTGTTTGATACGGCGTTGCCGGCGCGGTCTATAATAGAGAAATGTGTGGTGTTACGTCCTTCGAAGTCGGCAGGCTTGCCGGCGCGGATCTCGGCAGACGGTGTCGCGCGTTCGCCGATCTGCGCGCGTAGGGATGCTGCATATTTCTTTGAAGTGAGTCCGGCAACAGGCATCTTGATCGCATCCGGATCACCCATGAACATGGCGCGATCAGCGTAGGCGCGCTTCATCGCCTCGACCATGTCATGAAGCGACTCGTCGTGACTAAGCTTGGCGAGGTCATAGCCTTCGAGGATATTCAGCATCTCGATGAGATGAACGCCCCCTGACGAAGGCGGCGGCATCGATACGATATCGTAACCGCGATAGGTGGCGCGTAACGGTACGCGCTCGATTGCGCGGTAATTCTTCAGATCGTCGACGGTCATGATGCCGCCGGCCTTGCGAATCGCGGTTGCAAGCTTTTCTGCAACACGGCCCTCGTAAAATCCCTTTGGCCCGTCGCGCGCAATTGTGCGGAGCGTTGCCGCGAGATCGGGCTGCAGCAAATCCTGTCCTGGCGCCAGCACGGTGCCATCACTGTTGAGAAAAACCGGTGCGCTCGAATGCCAGCGCGCAATACGCTGTTGCGCCGATGGCAGCGTGTCGGCGATATCGTCGACGACGTCGACGCCGTTGCGTGCGAGTGTGATTGCCGGTTCGATCAGGTCCGCAAGTGACAGCTTGCCGGAACCGTATTTTTCGTGGGCGAGGGCGAGGCCGGCGACGGTCCCAGGCACGCCGACCGACAGCGCGCTGTCGCGCGACTTTTTCGGATCGGGCTCGCCGTCGGCATCGAGAAACATCGTCTCGGTTGCCGCAGCAGGCGCCGTCTCGCGATAGTCGATGGTGACATCCTGGCCGGTCTTGGCGAGATGAATCACCATGAAACCGCCACCGCCGATGTTGCCAGCGCGCGGATAGGTAACCGCAAGCGCAAAGCCGACTGCAACTGCCGCATCGACGGCGTTCCCGCCTCGATCGAGGATTTCGACGCCAATGCGTGCCGCGCGGCTTTCCTGTGCGACGACGACGCCATTGCGGGCATGAATCGACTGCGCGGGTGGAATTTCGGGTGGCCGCGAGACCGGCGCGACCTGGGCCAAGGCCGCAGCCCCGAGGACCAGTGAAAGCAGAAACGAAATGGTCGGAACGGAGCGAAACATGGCCCGGTGCCTATAGAATCGTGATGCGGGGGACAAGCCTGCGCGTCACGATAGAGAGGCTTTACCGCGCTTGCCCGTGATAGGCCGTGTTCGGCCGCATATCAGTCGCTGATGCGACGCGGTTCGACATGTTGAAGAAACCGGCAACCGCCGAGATGTCCCAGATGTCGCGGTCTGTAAAGCCGACGCGCCGCAGCCGCTCGCGGTCTCCTTCCTCGACGCTCCAGGGCGAGGCCGTGAGTTTGACGGCAAAATCGAGCATTGCACGCTGGCGCTTGTTCAGCCGTGCCACACGATAGTTCATGACAAGATGCTCGCCGAGCAGCGGATTGCCGGAATACAGCCTGACCGCGGCGCCGTGGGAGGTGAGGCAGTAATAGCAGCGATTCTGCGAAGATACGGCCACCGCAATCATCTCGCGCTCGAGCTTTGAGAGGCCGGAGTCCCCGAGCATCAGGTCGTTGTACATGGCGGCGAAGGTTTCGAGCTTCGCCATGTCGAAGGCGTAAGCGAGCAGGACATTCGGCACGAAACCGAGCTTCTCCTGGCATTTCCTGAAATAAGCAGCCATGGCGGGCGACAGCTTTGCCTGCGCGAGGTTGAGCGCGATCACCGGCACATCGTCGGGAACCGCAGCAGGGGGCTTCATCGCCGGCTTCGCCGGGCTTGGTTTGGGTGGCGTGGCCTTGCCGCCCTTGATGGCGCGCAGCACCGGCATGTTGGGCGCCTTCGCGGGCACGGTCTTTCCTCCGGCTTTTGCGGATTTGTTACTCTTGGGCATTTCCACGTCCCTGAAGTTCGATCCTGACCCCGCTCAAGCCTACAATGTTATGCGCAGACAGGATACGATCTGCCGGACACCCTTTCGCTTTTTGTTTCAGTCGGTTAACGGGTGCGGTTAGGGCGGATGTCCGCGCGTTTGCCACTGGGGTGTCACCAAACGGCATGTTGCTCTCGACGCGGTCGCACAGAATGTGAAAAGTTCAGTGCGCCTCGACCGATTCCCTCATCGCGCATGATGCCAAAAGTTGGCGACCGGTTTTCGGACAAGATCCTGCGCCAATGCTAAGCGCACGAGGTTTCATGGCCGTTCCTGCCAACCGCGAGGAAAGCGCAGCCCGCGCCACCATTGAAAAGGCCGCCACGTCGCTCGGCCGGCGCCGTGCCGACATTCCTGCGAGCTTCATCGAACAACTTTACGGCCGCGCAGTGCCGGAGGACGTAGTGCGTTACGCGTCCGAGGACCTGGCGACGCTTGCCGCGCGAGCCTACGACTTCATGGCTGAGCGGCCGGCCGGAGCGCCCCAGATCCGCTGCGAAACCATCAAGCTCGCTGGTTCAGGTGACAGCAATGCGGTGACGGTGGTCGAGATCATCAACGACGACATGCCGTTCCTGGTCGACTCGGTGATGAGCGAGATTGCGGAGCGGAAGCCCGAGATTCGTCTGGTCGCACATCCGGTGTTCGGTGTCCGTCGTACCGGGACCAAGCTCAGTGCAATAGACGCACCGAGCGCTACGGACACGCGCGAAAGCTTTATCCATATTCATCTTGCGCCGATTCCCGATGACACATGCGGCGAACTTGTGCGTGCATTGCAAACCGTACTTGGTGAAGTGCGGCTCGCCGTCCTTGACTGGCGTGCGATGCGTGAGCGAATCAACGCGAATATCGCCGAACTCAAAGCCAATCCGCCGCCGCTGCCGGTCGATGAAATTGCCGAAACAATTCAATTCCTCCAATGGTTGCTGGCCGACAATTTCACTTTCCTTGGCCTGCGCGACTATAATGTCGACGGCCAGTCATTGCAGCCGGATTTCGACAGTGCGCTCGGCATCATGCGCTCGCGCGAACTTCGGGTGCTGAAGCGCGGCACCGAGCTCCTGGAAATAACGCCGGAAATCATGGCGTTCCTCAAAGAGCCGCGGCTTCTCATTATCGCCAAGGCCAATATTCATTCACGCGTCCACCGGCGCGCCTATCTCGACTATATCGGCGTGAAGCGTTTTGACGCTTCGGGCAATCTCATCGGAGAACACCGAATCATCGGGCTGTTCACCTCGACGGCCTATACGCGCGGCGCCCACGGTATTCCCTATCTGCGACGGAAAATCGCTGCGGTGGAACGGCACGCCGGCTTGGATTCAGCCAGTCATTCCGGTAAGGCGCTGGCCAACGTGCTGGAGCATTATCCGCGCGACGAATTGTTTCAGGTCGACGAAGATACGCTCTACAACTTCGCGCTGGCCATCCTTCAGCTCGACGAACGTCCGCGCGTACGCGTGCTCGCACGCCGCGACCGCTTTGACCGCTTTGTGTCGGTGCTGGTCTATGTGCCCCGCGAACGCTACGACAGCCAAATCCGGGCGAAAATAGGCGCCTATCTGGCCAATGCGTTCATCGGCCGTGTTTCGGCGTTCTATCCATATTTCCCGGATGAAGGCCCCCTGGTACGCGTGCACTTTATTATCGGCCGCTCCGGCGGACCGACGCCCGATATCGGAGAGGCAACGCTCGACCGTGAGGTTGCGGCGATCATCCGTACCTGGAGCGACGGGCTCAGCGAGGCGCTGGCGCTGGTCAATCCTCCGGACAAGGCGCGTGAGCTGTTTGCCCGCTATCGCGATGCCTTCTCCGAGGGCTTTCACGAAGCCTATGCGCCGGCAATCGCGGCCGTCGATATTCGCCTCATCGAGGGCCTTTCCGACCAACGCCCGCTGGGCGTCGATTTTCATCATCGGATGGAAGAAGACCAGCGCAGCGTCGGTTTGAAAGTATGGAGCTTCGCGCGGCCGCTGCCGCTGTCGGAACGCGTCCCGGTCCTGGAAAACATGGGCTTCCGGGTCGTCGATGAACGCACCTATCACATCGAGCCGCTGGGCGGCGCCGGTGCGTGGCTGCACGACATGTTCCTCACGCGTGCCGACGGGGGCACGATTGATCTCGATGCCGGCGGTGCCCAGCTCGAAACAGCTTTTCTGATGGTCATGCGCGGGGTGGCCGAAAATGACGGCTACAACGCACTCACGCTGCATGGCGGCTTAGCCTGGCGCGACGAGGCACTGATCCGCACGCTGTCGCGATTCCTGCGCCAGATCCGGGTGCCATACTCGCAGGATTACATGTGGACGACGCTCGTTAAACATGCCGGCATTGCCGCCAGCATCGTCGAGTTGTTTCACGTCCGCTTTGATCCGCGGACCGAATCAGGCCGCAGCGAAAAGCAAGATGCGATCGCCGCCCGCCTCGAAGAGGGCCTGCAAAAGGTCGAAAGCCTGGATGAAGATCGTATCCTGCGGAATTTTATCAACGCAGTGCAGTCGGCGATCCGCACCAATTTCTACCAGACCGACAAAGATGGTCAGCCGAAATCGCTGATCTCCGTCAAATTTGAGAGTCGCAAGCTCACGGACCTGCCGCTGCCGCGTCCGCTCTATGAAATCTTTGTCTATTCACCGCGTGTGGAAGGCGTGCATCTGCGCTTCGGCAAGGTGGCGCGCGGCGGTATCCGCTGGTCGGACCGGCCGCAGGATTTCCGTACCGAGATCCTCGGGCTGGTGAAGGCGCAGCAGGTCAAGAACGCGGTGATCGTACCCGTTGGCGCCAAAGGCGGCTTCGTGCCGAAGCTGATGCCGAAAGGCGCCACGCGTGACGTCGTGCAGGCTGAGGGAGTCGCCACCTACAAACTTTTCATTTCGTCGCTTCTCGACATCACTGACAATATTGGTCCGGACGGCAAGATCATTCCCCCTGCGAACGTGGTTCGTCACGAGGGCGATGATCCGTATCTTGTGGTTGCGGCCGACAAAGGCACTGCGACGTTCTCCGACGTCGCGAACGCGATCTCGGTCGAGCACGATTTTTGGCTGGGCGATGCCTTCGCGTCGGGCGGCTCAGCCGGTTATGACCACAAAGCCATGGGCATCACCGCGCGCGGGGCCTGGGAAGCTGTAAAGCGGCATTTCCGCGAGATGGATGTCGATATCGGCAAGACGCCATTCAACGTAGTTGGTGTCGGCGATATGTCGGGCGACGTGTTCGGCAACGGCATGCTGCGCGAGGACACGATCAGGCTACTGGCGGCGTTCGACCACCGCGACATTTTTATCGATCCTGACCCGGACCCGAAAATAAGTTTTGCGGAGCGCAAGCGGCTGTTCGCGTTGCCGCGGTCAAGCTGGCAAGACTACGACAAGGCGCTGATTTCCAAGGGCGGCGGTGTCTATCCCCGCACATCGAAAGAAATCAGGTTGAGTGCCGAGGCACGCAAGATGTTGGGCGTCGGGGAATCCGTGACACCACAAGAGCTGATGAAAGTCATCCTGCGGGCGCAGGTCGACCTGCTCTTCTTCGGCGGTATCGGCACATATATCCGCGCTTCGAGCGAAAGCGACGAGTCGGCCGGGGATCGCGCCAACGATTCGATCCGTATCACGGGCGCGGAGCTGAACTGCAAGGTGATCGGGGAGGGCGCCAATCTCGGCATGACGCAGCGTGGCCGCATCGAGGCGGCGCAGCGCGGGATCAGGCTGAATACCGACGCGATCGACAATTCCGCCGGCGTGAACACCTCGGACGTCGAGGTTAACATCAAGATTGCGCTCAGCGCTCCGGTGCGGTCCGGCGCACTCACTATGGAGAAGCGCAACACATTCCTCGCGGAAATGACCGACGAGGTCGCTCGCCTGGTGTTACGCAACAACTACCAGCAGACGCTCGCGCTTTCGCTGGCCCAACGCCGCGGCCTCGAGGACCTCGGGTTCCAGCAGCGTCTGATGCAGACGCTGGAGCAGCGCGGCGAGCTCGACCGAGCGGTGGAATTCCTGCCCGACGACATGACGCTGGGTGAGCGGCGCAAGCGTAATGCTGGGCTCACGCGGCCCGAACTGGCTGTGCTGCTCGCTTATGCCAAGCTCTCGTTGTATGGCGAACTGCTCGACAGCAGGGTACCCGACGATCCCTACCTTGGCCGCGAGCTCAACCGTTACTTCCCGAAAGAAATGGCGGAACGCTATGCCAGCGCCTTGCAAGCCCACCGGTTGCGGCGCGAGATCATTGCCACACAACTCACGAATTCAATGATCAATCGTGGTGGCACTACGTTGATCGTCCGCATCGCGGACCAGACCGGTGCGGCATCATCGTCGATTGCCGCAGCCTTTGCCGCGGTCCGCAACAGCTATGATCTGATCGAACTCAACAGCGAGATCGATGCGCTCGACAACAAGGTGTCCGGCAAGGTTCAGCTCGACCTTTATGCAGCGGTACAGAATTTGTTGCTCGACCGGCTGGTCTGGTTCCTGCGCAACGTCGACCTGTCGCACGGCCTTGATAAAATCATCGGCCATTATCGCGACGGTATCGCGCAGGTCGAAAGAGCCCTCGATAAAGCGCTCTCCAAAGCCGCTACGTCCGCGCGCGATGCCCGCGTCGCCGACCTGAGCAAGGCGGGAGTACCGGGGACCCTGGCGCGGCGCGTTGCTGACCTGCCTGTATTGAAGGCGGCGCCCGATATTGCGCTAGTTGCAGACCGTGCCGGCAAGCCGGTCGACGAAGTCACTGCCACGTATTTCGCGACGGAAGCTTTTTTTCAGCTCGACAGCGTGGCAAGCGCAGTGCCCAATATCGTCGTGTCGGACTATTTCGATCGCCTCGCGCTCGATCGCGCTCTCGATTCGATCGGCGATGCGGAGCGTCGCCTCACGGCGGCTATGGTTGCCAACGGGCACGCCGGGGCCGACGCAGTCGAGGAGTGGGTGCGGCCTCGCCAAGCCGAAGTCGAGCGTATCCGCTTGGCGATCCACCAGATCGCTGGGTCAGGCCTCACGCTGTCCAAGCTGTCGGTGGCCGCGAGCCTGCTGGGCGATCTGGCGCGCCAGTAGATGGGCTCGCCGGATTTTAGTGCCTGAAATGCCGCGTGCCGGTGAATACCATTGCGACATTATGTGCATCAGCGGCCTCGATTACTTTCGCATCGTTTACCGAGCCGCCAGGCTGGATCACGGCGGTCGCGCCGGCTTCGATTGCGACCAGTAGGCCGTCCGGAAATGGAAAGAACGCATCGGATGCAACAACTGAGCCCTTGGTGAGCGGTACCGGGACTTTCAGCTCCTTCGCGGCATCCTCCGCCTTGCGCGCGGCGATGCGGGCGGCATCGACGCGACTCATCTGTCCGGCCCCGATTCCGACAGTGGCGCGGTTTTTCGCGTAGACGATCGTGTTCGACTTCACGTGCTTGGCGACGCGGAAGGCAAAACGCAGGTCGGCAAGCTCGGCGTCGCTCGGCTGACGTTTGGTCACGATGTGGAGCTGCATCTCGTCCACAACCGCGTTGTCGCGTGATTGCACCAGCAAGCCGCCAGCCACTGATTTTACGGTCAGCCCGCTAGCGCGGGGATCAGGCAGGCCGCCGGCGACCAGCAACCGCAGGTTCTTCTTCGTCCCAACGATCTTGATGGCCTCTTCAGTCGCGTCCGGGGCAATAATGACTTCGGTGAAAATCTCGGTGATCGCCTTCGCAGCCTCGGCATCGAGCTTGCGGTTAAGCGCAACGATGCCGCCGAAAGCCGATGTGGAATCGCAGGCCAGTGCCTTTCGGTATGCCTCGAGCAGATCACGTCCTTCCGCAACGCCGCATGGATTGGCGTGCTTGACGATCACGCAAGCGGCGGTGCGGTTCGGATCGAACTCGGCGGCGCATTCGTAGGCGGCGTCGGTGTCATTTATGTTGTTGTAGGAGAGCTGCTTACCCTGCAACTGACGGGTCGTGGCGACGCCAAAACGCTGGCCGGGCGAGCGATAGAATGCCGCGGTTTGGTGTGGGTTCTCGCCATAACGCAGCGCTTCCGCCAATTTGCCGCCGAAAGCCCGATAGTCTGGGGCGTCATCGTGCAGGGTTTCCGCAAACCAGTTTGAAATCGCGGCGTCGTAGGCGGCGGTGCGTGCATAGGCCTTTGCCGCGAGTTTCTGGCGTAATTCGAACGTCAGCATGCCGCTGTGCGCGGCCATTTCGCCAAGCACTTTTTCATAATCGGTAGGATCGACAACGACGGCAACGTCGGCATGATTCTTGGCGGCCGCACGGATCATCGCCGGCCCGCCGATGTCGATATTCTCGATGCAATCGTCGAACGAGGCGCCCTTCTCGACCGTCGATTCGAACGGATAGAGATTGACCACGAGCAGATCGATCGGCCTGATCTGATGCTGCTCCATCGCTGCGGCGTGCTCCTTGTTGCCGCGGATCGCGAGCAAGCCGCCATGCACTTTCGGATGCAGCGTCTTAACGCGGCCGTCCATCATTTCGGGAGAGCCGGTCAGTTCTGCGACATCGATTACGGCAAGTCCGGCATCCTTAAGACCCTTGGCGGTGCCGCCTGTCGAAATCAGCTCGACGCCGAAGCCCGCCAGGGCGGTCGCAAATGCAACCAGACCGGTCTTGTCGGAGACCGAAAGCAAAGCGCGGGTTACGCGTCGCGGGTGGTTGGTCATGAGGCACGAGCTAGCACATCAACGGGCCTGAAGTGTATTCGGCCGTAACGCATGTGAGCACTGCATCCACAAGCATCGATTCTATAGCGGCAATTCCGGCTCGTGAGCGCGGTCGGCGCGTGCGCCGGGGCTAGCCGGCGGCGTGTGGCGGAAGCTCCAGCGAACATTGCCCTGCTCGCCAACACGGCCATAAATGACAATTTGCACCGTTCGGCGCGGGCCATCTGAGCCGGCCAGGAACACGCTTTCCTCGATTTCAACGGAGTCGGCCAAAGTTGCGAAGGTCCATACTTCCCGATCCTGCAAAAGCAGGATAACGCCCCGTCCGTCAGCGAGGCGGCTCGCTTTGATTGCGGGGTGCAGATGAAACCGGACGGCAAATTCGACGCCCGGGTTTGAAGAGGCCGCCCGGCCGTCTGTCGCCGTGAAACTGTCTTCACCATCGAGCACCCGGCCATCTGCGCTCAGCCGAATAGCACGGTGGTGGATGACGTCGCAGTCACTTGCATAGCCGTCATGGGAGGCGCGCAGCACTGTACCGTTGGGATCGCGCTCGACATGGACTTCGTGCGGCCCGCCCACGATCGGCGTACCACCCAACAGCCGCCGGGCTACGGCGGATTCGAGAAAATGGCACGATGATTGGTCGTTAATCGTCACCGTCGAGTGCGCCGGCGTCGCGCGCGCGACCTGACGCCAATTCTCCTTGTTGACCGCCGGCAACCCGCAATTGATGACCAGCCGGTGCTGCTTCCACGAGATTTCGAACGACAGACAGCTGGCATGGGCCTCCTGACTCACGGATACCGGTGGCGCTTTCCCCGTATCCATCAGGAGCGCGGTCTGTCCGGCTTCGATGCGCTGATAGCCTGAATGCGGAGCATTCGAGACCGGCGTGCCCCGTGCATCGTCATAGGCCAGAACGGTGGCGAGCAGATCAACTGGCGTGGGTCCCATGCCATTGAACTGCGCAAAGTTTCCGTCGCCGTGGCGGAAGAAGCGCAGCATCGGCATGATTCGGTCGATGGCATTGTTGAGCGCTTGCGGCGGTTGCAACTGACGCGCGGAGAACAACTGACGCAAAGGCAACAGGTCGGCCAGCAATTCAATCAGTGTGCCGGGATTTCGACTGATGTGGCCGCCATCTGGCAGAATTTGCGCGCGCAATTCGTCGATCAGGCGACGCACGTTGGAACGCAGATGTCCCGATTGTCCCTGCATGCAAAGAGTTGCGTAAGCCAGGGCGATCACGGCCTGCAGGCGGGGTAGGCCATCGCGCGTTTCATTGAGCGTGCGGTGCAGATAGCGCACTTGTCGCGACAGGCTGCGGATAAAGCGTCGATAAAAGCGCGCGTCGGCATCCTGCAAAATAAAAGGTGCCTGGCTGAGCCAGCAGATCACACGGCGCGAGAGAACGTCGGCACGCCAGCCTGTCGCGTGCCATCGGCCCTGGACGTTGATCCACTCGTCGATCAGCGAGCGTGCATTGGCGCGGGTAATCGCCGAATCGGCGGCGCGCAGATGCCGCAACCAGACGAAGCCGAGCAACGTAACCGCCCATTCGTCGGATGGCGGCGTCATTTCAAAAGGCGACCGACGGTCGCAGATGACGACCTTGCCGGCAAAGGCAAAACGTCCGGCGTAGATTTCGCTTGCGCGCGTGGCGTCGGCGGTACGTAGATCCTGCGGTGCGATCACCAGCCTGTCGGTCTTGGTCGAGGCGAAGCGCCAACGCAGGAGCGGATGCGCATTGATGCGGCCGAGCAGACTACGGAAAGCGCGGCGCCCGATGAGCACGGAGAGCCTGGCTCGCTCCGCGACCGAAACCCGCATCATCAATCCGCTCGTCCCCTGGTGCGCGTACCGATCCATAAGCGCGGCTGACACGATAGCGAAGGGTCGGGAAAGCGCCAATATCTCAATCCGCCCGCGGATTTACGCGGATTTGCGGGTGAGGCGAGCTGCATAAAAACCGTCGAGCCCACCCCAGCGTGGATCCGAATCAGGCAGGTGCATCGGTAACGTCCGCAAGTCACCACTGTCGGTGACGAATTCACGGCGGTCGAAGACGTCTTGCGGGGTAACAGGCTTTCGCCTCACGCGCGGATCGCGCGTGAGCAACGCAGTGATCTGATCCTCGCCTTCTTCCGGCTCCAGCGAGCAGACGCAATAGACGAGCGTGCCGCCGGGCTTGAGCATCTCCACAGCGCGATCGAGCAACCGATGCTGCAGGGACATGAGCGCTGAAAGATCGGCTTCAGTCTTCAGCCAGGGCACGTCGGGGTGGCGGCGGATTGTGCCCGTCGAAGAGCACGGCGCATCGAGCAGGATCGCATCGAACGGTTCCGCGTGCCATTCCAGTGCGTCGGCCGCAACGGTATCCACTTTGAGGCTGAGCCGTGCGAGGTTCTCACGCAGCCGGTTGAGCCGCGCTGGCGAACGGTCGACCGCGGTTACGTTCGCGCCGGCAAAAGCGAGTTGCGCCGTTTTTCCACCCGGCGCCGCGCAGAGGTCGGCGACCCGCGCCCCGCGCAGATCGCCGAACAGATTTACCGGCAGCGCTGCGGCTGCGTCCTGCACCCACCACGCGCCCTCCGAAAAACCCGGGAGCAAGGAAATTGCGCCATGTGCCGACGTTCGCACCGTTCCCGTGGGCAGCACGCGGCCGCGCAGACGTTCGGCCCAGGAGTCGGCATTGTCCTTGACTGTGATATCGAGAGCCGGCTCGTGCCCGATCGCCGTCGCGATGGCCCGCGCGGTGTCGCGGCCATAGGTCTTGCTCCAGCGCTTGAGCAGCCAGTCTGGCGTGTCACGTGAAACGTCGCCGGATTGCACCGCTGCGCCTATTTGTGCGACGCGGCGCAAGACGGCATTTACGAGGCCGGCGTACCGTGCTGCGCGCCGGTCGCCCTGCGCGAGACGCACCGACAGGTCGACGGCGGCGTGGTCGGGGACTTCGAGCCAAAGAATTTGAGCTGCGCCGAGCAGAAGGATGGTTTCGGCGCGCGGAGCGTCGGTGGGGAATCCCTTTTCGAGAAATCCGCCAACCAGATGGCGAAGCGTGCCGAGGCGGCGCAAAACCGTTGCGGCCAACCGGCGCGTCAGCGCGCGGTCGCGATCGGCAAGCGATACAAGGCCGGGATGGGCGCTTTTGCCGGAGAGCAGCTCGTCGAGAGGGGTGCGACGCCGCAATACGCCGTCAAGAATGTCGGCGGCGATTCTTCGGGCTGCGAGGCCGGGGACTTCCGGCTGGGGCGAGGTGCGCGGGCGCGCCATACCCCGATAGTTGCAGCTAAATTGTGTCGAGGTCGCGGACTTTGGCCAAAAAATTCAGCAACGCACAGTTTTGGCCGCGATCTACTGCTCGACGAGCACTTGCGTGCCGACGCTCACAAGCCGGTAAAGCTCCTGGATATCGCTGTTGTACATACGGATGCAACCATGTGAAACGAAGCCGCCGATCGAAGCGGGGCGGTTGGTGCCGTGGATTGCGTACTCGCCGCCGCGCATGGTGAGAGCGGCCGAGCCCATCGGATTGTTGGCGGCGCCGCCGGGAATGACCTCGGGTAAGTTCGGGCTTTCAGCGCGAATCATTTCCGGCGGCGACCAGGCCGGGCGCACGTATTTGCCTTCGATTCTTGCGCTGCCCGACCAGGCCATGCCGGCGCGGCCGACGCCGACCGGAAAGCGCAATGCGCGGCGATCGTCGACAACGTAATAGAGCCGGCGCTGGGCGGTTTTGACGACGATCGTTCCAGGCGCGTAGCCGGAAAAGGCCACCATCTCGCGGGCGTGCGCACGCGGGATTCCGGGCGACATCAGAATCAGCGCGGTCCCCAAACAGGCCGCCAGACGCCTCGGTGTGTCGCTCATGCCAGATCCGGCCTTACGCGCCAGCCTTTGCTGCCTTCTTATTCTGCCGGTTATTGACCAGATCGTCCACGACAGCCGGATCCGCCAACGTCGAGGTGTCACCGAGGTTGCCGTACTCGTCTTCGGCGATCTTGCGGAGAATTCGCCGCATGATCTTGCCGGAGCGGGTTTTCGGCAGACTGGGCGCGAACTGGATCAAATCGGGCGAAGCGATCGGCCCGATTTCCTTGCGCACCCAACCGACGAGCTCCTTGCGCAGGTCTTCGGTTGGCTTTTCGCCCGCCATCAACGTCACGTAGGCGTAGATGCCCTGGCCCTTGATGTCATGCGGATAGCCGACGACAGCTGCCTCCGACACTTTCGGGTGAGCGACCAGCGCGCTTTCAACCTCGGCGGTGCCGAGACGGTGTCCGGCAACATTGATGACGTCATCGACGCGGCCGGTGATCCAATAGTATCCGTCCTCGTCACGGCGGCAGCCGTCGCCGGTGAAATACTTGCCCGCATAGGCCTTGAAGTACGTGTCGATGAAACGCTGGTGGTCGCCGTAGACGGTGCGCATCTGGCCTGGCCATGAATCGACGATGCAAAGGTTGCCGCTTCCGGCGCCTTTGATCTCCTTGCCCTCGGCGTCGACGAGCTGCGGGATGACTCCGAAAAACGGCCGCGTCGCGGATCCAGGCTTGAGCTTTGTCGCGCCCGGCAGCGGCGTGATCAGAATGCCGCCCGTTTCGGTCTGCCACCAGGTATCGACGATCGGGCAACGATCGTCGCCGACCACGTGGTAGTACCATTCCCACGCTTCCGGATTGATCGGCTCGCCGACCGTGCCGAGCAGGCGAAGTGACTTGCGCGAGGTTTTTTTGACCGGATCGTTGCCACCCTGCATCAGCGCGCGGATGGCGGTCGGCGCTGTGTAGATGATGTTGACCTTGTGCTTGTCGCACACTTCCCAGAAGCGTGACGTTGTCGGATAGTTTGGCACGCCTTCGAACATCATCGAAATCGCGCCGTTGGAAAGCGGGCCGTAAACGATGTAGCTGTGGCCGGTCACCCAGCCGACGTCGGCGGTGCACCAGTAAATGTCGCCGTCGTGATAGTCGAAGACGTACTGATGCGTCATCGACGTATAAATCAGGTAGCCGGCAGTCGTGTGCAGCACGCCTTTCGGCTTACCGGTCGAACCCGACGTATACAGAATAAACAGCGGATCTTCCGCGTTCATCTCCTCGCAAGGGCAATCAGCCGAAACATTCCTCGCGGCATCATCGTAGTAGATGTCGCGGCCCGACTTCATGTTGACTGCGGCGTTGGTCCGCTTGACGACGATGACCGACGTCACGCCGCCCGCCTTGTCGCAGGCCGCATCGACATTGGCCTTCAATGGAATCTTGCGCCCACCGCGGATGCCTTCGTCGGCCGTGACGACCACGTTCGACTTGCAATCCTCGATTCGACCGGCCAGTGAGTCGGGTGAGAAGCCGCCGAACACGACGGAGTGGACGGCACCGATGCGTGTGCAGGCAAGCATCGAGATCGCCGCTTCCGGGATCATCGGCATATAGATGGTGACGCGGTCGCCCTTCTTGACGCCGCGCGCCTTCAGCACGTTCGCGAAACGGCAGACCTCGGCGTGCAGCTGCTTGTAGGTGAGCTTCTTGTCGTCCTTCGGGTCATCGCCTTCCCAGAGAATGGCGGTCTGGTCGCCGCGTTTGGCTAGATGTCGGTCAACGCAGTTGTGACAAACGTTGAGCGTGCCGTCCTCGAACCATTTGATCGAAACGTTGTGCGGATCGTAGGAGGTGTTTTTCACCTTGCTAAACGGCTTGATCCAGTCGACGCGCCTGGCGTGTTCCGCCCAGAAGCCGTTCGGGTCGTCGATCGAACGGTCGTACATTTCCTTGTACTTGGCGTCGTCGACGAAAGCGCGCTTCCGCCATTCAGCCGGCACGTCATAGACTTTATCGGACATCGGCACTCCTCCCGCCCGCCGTTGACGCCGCGGGCTCCCGCTTACCTGTTGCCTGCATTATGCGACGGCGCCTTGATTTGGAACAAGGCAGACAAATTGCCACTTTGGTCGCGGATTCTGGCCTGATTCCTCGTCGGTCAACGGCCAAAACCGCCCAGGATCGCTCCGATGATCAGCAACGCGCCAAGCCAGGCGATGCTGTCAATGACGGTCAACATCGCCTTGCGATTGGAAAATGCGTTGTTGGAGGCGCTTGTGGTGACGACGAAACCGAGCCAGCAGAGCGCTCCGGATATAAGTCCGGCCCGCACCGTGAACATGTTCAGATGCACGAGAATGCCATACAGCACCCAGGCCATGATGATCTCGGCGAGGAACACCAGGACAAAAGGCGCTGCCATTGCGACGGCCGATTTCCCGGCCTGCTCTGCTTTGCATTGTTCGAGCGTCTTTCCCTGCGCGGCCATCCACCACTTGCCGAGGCTGGTGTAGTAGATACCGCCGAAAATCCAGGCGGCAACGGCGGCAACGAGAATCGAGACAATATTGGCGTGGGTAAAGCTCATAGGGGGCCTCCATATGCCCGGCATCCGCACCTTGCTGAGAGCATAATGAAAAGGTCGAGGGCCGACACAAGCCCCAGCGGCCAATTAGGCCTTCAGCCCGCCCATCTTGCAGACCAGTTTCCATTCGGTCTCGGTCACCGGCTGCGCCGACAGGCGTCCGTATTTCACCAGCGCCATGCTTTTAAGCTTTGGCTCAGCTTTGATCGCCGCGAGTGTCACCGGATTCGGCAGCGGCTTATCCGCCATGGTGGTGACGGCCACCCACGGCTCGCCTTTGGCGGCGGTCGGATCAGGGAACGATTCCCGGATCACCTCGCCGATGCCGACAACCTGCTTCTCATCGCCCGTGTGGTAGAAGAAAAACTTGTCGCCTTTTTTCATTTCGCTGAGATGGCGGCGGGCGGTGAAATTGCGCACGCCGGTCCAGGCCTCGCCTTTGGCTCCGCGCTTGACCTGATCATTCCAGGAATACTCTTCCGGTTCGGTCTTCAACAGCCAGTACGCCATGTCATGATTCCGATTTCAAAGGTCTTGTCAGCAGCGACTCGATGGCCTCGTCGACGTTCATTTTTCCCGCCAGCACTGCGGCGACCGCGCCTGAGATCGGCATGTCGACATTCTTTGCACGCGCCATATCCGTCAGCACGGGCGCGGTGAACACGCCTTCGGCCAGCTTGCCATGTGCGGCGGCGTCCACCTTTTCGCCTTTCCCTAACGCGACGCCACAGGAGAAGTTGCGTGACTGCGGCGTCGAGCATGTAAGAATCAGATCGCCGAGACCGGAAAGGCCCATCATGGTTTCCGTCTTGGCGCCATGAGCCTTGCCGAAACGTACAAGTTCGGCAAAGCCGCGCGTCGTCAGCGCGGCAGAAGCGCTGGCGCCAAGCCCACGCCCGGTAACGATGCCGGCGGCGATCGCAAGTACATTCTTCGTTGCGCCGCCGAGCTCGACTCCACGCACGTCGGTGGAATGATAGGGACGAAACGCGCCTGCATTGATCGCATGTGCGAGGGCGACCGCTACCGCCGGGTCAGCCGCAGCGATTGTGACGGCGGTCGGCAGCCCGCGCGCAACGTCGGCGGCGAAGCTTGGGCCGGACAGAATCCCCGGCACGGCTTTTGGCGCACACTCCGCAATTACTTCGGTCATGAACTTGTTTGTGCCATGCTCGATGCCCTTGGCGCAGGCCACCAGGGGAATTGCGCCGGATAGTGACTTTGCAAGCGCGCTTACGACCGAGCGCATCGCCTGCGCAGGCACGACCAGCAGAATCGCTTCGCCGCGTGCGGCCTCGCCCAGATCGCGCGTCACCTTGATGCGCTCATCTAGCCTTACGCCCGGCAGGAATTGGCTTTCGCGATTTGCCGACAAACGCTCGGCATTTTTGGCATCGAACTCCCATAGCGTCACATCGCGTCCCGCGCGCGCGCAGGTAAGGGCCAGCGCCGTTCCCCAGGCGCCTCCGCCAAGCACTGCGATGCGTTGGAAGCTCATGCTACTGGCTCAACCACGCGGTCATTTATACGCCGCCGTTCGGCGCCGCGCGCCCTCGGCGGCAGCGATTTCATCCAGCGGCCAGCGTGCTCGCGGCGCGACGTCCAAGGTGTCAGTAAGGCCAAGTGCCAGCCGTTCACACCCGGCCCAGGCGATCATTGCGGCATTGTCGGTGCAGAGATCGAGCGGCGGTGCGACCAGAGTTGTGCCCACCTCGAAGGCCAGCCGGTTGAGCGCGCGGCGGATCGATTGATTGGCGGCGACACCGCCGGCCGCAACCAGCGCGGTGGGCGTGCCAAAGCGCGTGCGGAACAGCCGCAGGCCCGCGCGCAGGCGATCGAACACGACATCGACAATCGCTTGTTGAAACCCGGCGCAAAGATCGGCCACGTCCTGATCGCTGAGCGGGGCAATCTTCTCGGCCTCCAGGCGTAATGCGGTCTTCAGGCCGGACAGCGAGAAATCAGGCTCCTTGCGGCCGTGCATCGGACGCGGCAGTTCGAAGCGTGTCGGGTTGCCGCGCAGGGCCTCTCTTTCGACTTCGGGTCCGCCCGGATAGCCAAGGCCGAGCAATTTTGCGGTCTTGTCGAAGGCCTCTCCGATGGCGTCGTCCTGCGTGGTGCCGAGGCGCACATAGTCCCCGACGCCGCGCACCGCGAGGATCTGGGTGTGACCGCCTGAAGCGAGGAATAGGCAATATGGAAACGGCGTATTGTCAGTCAGCCGAGCGGTCAGGGCATGCGCTTCAAGGTGATTGACGGCGATCAGCGGCTTGTTTTTCACGAGCGCAATCGCTTTTGCCGTTGTCAACCCGACGATGACCCCGCCGATCAATCCAGGACCGCCGGCCGCAGCGATGGCGTCGATGGCGTCGTAGCTGCAGTTGGCCTGCGCCATAGCCCTGCCAATGATGCCGTCTAGCGTCTCAACGTGGGCCCGCGCGGCAATCTCGGGCACAACACCGCCAAAGGCGGCGTGTTCGCGCACCTGCGAGAAGATCACATTGGATAGAATTTTGCCGCGGCCATCCTCGAAACGCTCGACAACCGCCGCCGCGGTCTCGTCGCAAGTCGTTTCTATTCCAAGGACGACCATGATTCCTCTTCTAAATCTACCGCTTCCAGGCGGGCGAGGTGACGGCAGCTTAAATAATAGCTAGTCCTGACGACAGGGCCGCTCGGTTCCGGCCTAGCATTGCGAGGTTACATGGCGCAATCCAGAGCGTCCTTGCGCATCGGCACGCGCGGCAGCCCGCTCGCGCTGGTGCAGGCACGTATGGTGCGTGCGCGCCTAGCGGCGGCGGCCGGGCTCGAGGAAGATGCGATCGAACTTGTCATCATCCGCACCACCGGCGACACGATTCAGGACCGGCCGCTCGCCGAGGAAGGCGGCAAAGGATTGTTCACCAAGGAAATTGAGGAGGCGCTCCTCCACAGGGTCGTGGACCTCGCTGTGCATTCGGCGAAAGACATGCCGACTTTACTGCCCGACGGGCTTGTCCTCGCCGCGTGCCTCGAGCGCGAAGACCCGCGCGACGTCTTCATCAGCCGTAAGGCGCGTTCCCTTTCCGACCTGGCGCGTGGCGCAAGTCTCGGCACGGCATCGCTGCGCCGGCAGGCGATCGCCAAGCGTGCACGCCCCGACCTGCGTATCCTGCCGCTGCGCGGCAATGTCGAAACGCGACTGCGCAAACTCGAGGCCGGTGAAGTCGATGCAACGATACTTGCTCTCGCCGGACTGAAGCGTCTCGGTCTTTCCGATGATGCCACCGTCATTATGAGCGCGGATGAGTTTTTGCCGGCGGCGGGGCAAGGTGCGATTGGTATTGAAATCCGCGAGGACAATACGGACGTGCGCGATATTCTCACTCGTGTTGATCACGGCGATACGTCGGTGGCCATCGTGTGCGAGCGCGCTTTTCTGGGTGCGCTTGATGGTTCCTGCAAGACTCCCATCGCCGGTCATGCGACCGTGTCCGGCGGCGCCGTGCAGTTTCGCGGGCTGATCGCGCGTCCGGACGGGAGCGCCGCATACGACATTGCCGGCACCGGCAAGCGCAAGGATGCCGCCACTATCGGCGCGGACGCGGGCCGCGAGCTCAAACACCGCGCGGGCCCAGGATTTTTCGATTGAACCATGCGTATCATCGTCACCCGCCCGCAAGCCGATGGTGAGCGCACCGCAGCCGCGCTGGAGGCGCTCGGGCACGAGGTATTGTTGGCGCCGCTGATGCGGATCGAACCAGTCGCCGCGGATCTTGCCGGAACCTGGAGCGCAATCGTGATAACGAGCGCCAATGCGTTGCAGACGGTTCCCGTTACGGCTGACAAAACGCTGCCGGTGTTTGCGGTCGGCGATCGTAGTGCAGAGGCAGCGCGGCGAGCGGGATTTTCCCAGGTGAGTTCCGCGAACGGCGATATCAAAGATCTCGTGCGATTGGTCGCCGCGCGTGCGGCCGGTGCGAAGACTCCACTGCTCTATCTCGCGGGCGAGGATCGCGCCGGCGATTTGGTCGCGCAACTAGCGGCGCATGGCATCGATGCCGAGATGAAGGTCGTCTATCGTATTGTCGCCGAGGTCTTTCCGCCCGTCCTGGCCGCCGCGCTCGAAGCCGGCGATGTCGACGCCGTGCTGCACTTTTCCCGCCGCAGCGCCGAACTTTTTGTTGAAGGTGCCCGGGCGTCAGGTGTCGCCGGGCCGGCGGAGGATGTCCGGCATCTTTGCTTGTCTGCACAGGTTGCAGAGCCGCTTGCCGGCGCGACCCGCGTTGCCATCGCTGCCCGCCCGGACGAAGGGGCTTTGATAGCACTTTTGCGGGCTTAGCCGACTTGATTGTTGGCGTGCAAAGGCCAATTGCGTTATTTCCTGTCTGGCGGGGTTGAGACGATTCGTTGAAGGAAGCGCGCATGTCGGACAAGCGCACAACTCCGGACCCTGCCGAAGGCGCCCGTCGCCGCAAAAGGCCGGCTCCGACCATCGACCTGACGGCGACCGATGTTTCGGCGTCATCCCCCGAATATGAGGCGCAAGCGGCCGAACCGGCGCGCGATGAACCTCCTTCGGAGGCAGCAGAGTCCGCGGCCGAAAGCCCGGCAAGCAACAGCGCAAAGCAACAGAATTGGGCGGCGGCGCGTCAGATGTTTTTCGCGGGGCTTGGCGGCGCGGCGATCGTCGCACTTGTATTTTTCGGAGTCTGGCTCGCGGGGCTTGTGCCGGCCCGCCAAGCCAGTCCTACCGATGCAGCGACGGCTTCAGTTGCGGCGCTCAATGAACGTCTTGCCAAAATCGAATCCTCCATTGCAAAAACCCCGGCGAGCGATCCGGGCATTTCCGAACGGCTGTCGGCGGCCGACAATGCCGTGAAATCGCTCGGCATTGCACTGACGGCGCTCAACAAGCGCAGTGATGAGGTTGCCACGCGAGCCGACGCGGCCGACAAGGCCATCACGGAATTGCGCGACAGTGTGCAGGGGCTCAGCAGGAATACGTCGGCCAGCCCGTCTCCGGCCGACATCGAGGTCCTGCAAAAACGTCTGACTACGCTTGAGCAGGCAGCGAGGAGCACCACAGGTGACAAGGCGGCTCGCCTTGCGCTGACGGCGGCCGCGCTGCGCGATGCGGTCATTCGTGGTGTGCCATTCAACGCGGAACTGGAGGAAGCACGAGCTCTCGGTGCGGATGAAAAGCATTTGGCGTCGCTTGCTCCTTTTGCAGCGAGCGGCGTACCGAGCGCGGCGACTTTGGCCCAAGAATTGCGCGCGTCGATTCCGGCCCTGACCAAAGCGTCAGGCGGACAGGCGCCGGGTGGCGATTTTCTGGATCGGCTGCAAGCTAACGCCAGCAAGCTCGTTCGTATTCGGCCGCTGGGTGCGCCCGCGGGTGATGACTCCTCGGCCGTGCTGGCGCGGATCGAAGTTGAGACGGCGCATGCCGATATCGACGGCGCTCTGGCCGACCTGGGGAAGCTCGATGCGACGACGCGGGCGTTGGCGCGCGACTGGATTGCCAAAGCACAGTCACGACAGGCGGCAATAACGGGCGCTCGCCAATTCGCCGCCGACACAATGCACGCGCTCGCCAAGCGATGAGGCCGGGATGATCCGTATCGTCCTATTTCTGATTTCGGTTTTGGCCGTTGCTTGGGGATTTGCCTGGGTCGCTGACCGTCCGGGCGAGATCGCAATTACCTGGATGGGTTATCGGGTCGAAACGTCGGTGATTGTTGCCGCATTCGCCGTCGCCGCCCTTGCACTTGTTATCCTGGCGATCTGGTCGATCGTGCGTCTGATTTTGCATTCGCCCGAGCAGGTGTCATTGTTCTTGCGCCATCGGCGCGCCATCAAAGGCTACCTCGCCATAAGCCGTGGCCTGATTGCGGTCGGCGCCGGCGATTTGCGCCTGGCGCGCCGGTCCGCCGACGATGCAGCCCGGCTTTCGCCGGGCGATCCGCTCGCGCTGCTGCTGACCGCGCAGTCTGCGCAGATGGCCGGCGACAGTGTCACGGCCGAGCGCGCATTCCGCGACATGAGCACGCGCGATGATACGAAGCTGCTCGGGCTTCGCGGTCTCTACATCGAGGCGCAGCGCCGCAACGATCTGAATGCGGCGCGGCTTGCGGCTGAAGAAGCGGCAAAGACGCAACCCGGCGTAGTGTGGGCGGGCTTGGCCCTATTGGATTACCGTTGCGCTGCGAAGGACTGGTCCGGTGCGCTCGACGCGCTCGATCACCTGAAAAGCGCACTGCAGAAACCGGATTATCGCCGCAAGCGTGCGGTCCTGCTGGTTGCGCGCGCGCAGGCGCTCGAGGACATCGATCGCGATACATCGCGCGCTCTTGTGCTCGAATCCGTCAAGCTCGCGCCCGATCTGGTTCCGGCAGCCGCGCTTGCGGGACGGCGGCTCTCGGAAGCAGGCGATGTCCGCAAGGCAAGAAAAATTCTGGAAGCGGCCTGGGCAATTAACCCGCACCCCGACATCGCCGAAAGCTACGCAAACGTCCGGCTCGGCGACAGCGCGCGCGAGCGGCTGACGCGTATGCAAAAACTCGCCGAGAAGGTTCCGGGCCAACTCGAAGGCGCGCTGGCGGTAGCGCGTGCAGCACTCGATGCGCGTGAGTTTGCGACCGCGCGGGCAGCGCTCGCACCATATGTCTCAGCACCGACACGTCGCGTCGCCATGCTAATGTCGGAAATCGAAGAAGCGGACCAGGGCGATCAAGGACGTGTGCGCGAATGGATGGCGCGTGCCATGCGCGCTTCCGGCGATCCTGCGTGGACGGCTGACGGCGCGGTTGCCGAACACTGGTTGCCGGTGTCACCGAACGGACGACTGGACGGATTCGAATGGAAAGTTCCACTTGCGGAGATCGGTGATGCCAGGCCGGTGATCGAAGTCACGCCTCCCGCCGTCGAGGTGATCACACTCCAAGCACCGGAAACGAAGCTGAATACCGCATCCGCAACGCCTCCGCGCAAGGCCGGCAGATCAAAGGGGCCGGACATGCGAAGGCCGGTTGAGCCCGTGATTCCGCTTGTGCACGCGCCGGACGACCCCGGGCCGGACTCCGGCGCCGACGGTGACCTGATGCCGAAATTGTCGACGTCACGCGAGAGCGATGGCTGGCAGCGGTTGCGCAGGCTGTTCCGCTAGATCACCGGGCGACCGATAAAGGCCGTATTGCTTGCCAATTGTGGGCTGCATCGATATCAGTGGCGCGGTTTTCAGCCGGCGTAGCTCAGCGGTAGAGCATCCGCTTCGTAAGCGGGTGGTCGGGGGTTCAAATCCCTCCGCCGGCACCATTTTTGTGCATGGATGCCCTCCCGGATTTCGTTCGGCAAGGTAAATTGGGTGAACTTCATGCGAGTGCGCAATTGCTTGAACTAGTGCGGTAATTTATGATGTGCGACGTGGTTGGGGCCGGGGTGTCTACAGGCGTGCGGAATTAGACCTGTCAATCTCCTGCACCGATAACGTAAGATATTGCGCAGAGGGATCAGTCACTTCGCCTGTAGAGTAGCCCCATGGCCAGACCAGCCGTTATTCTCGTTGGCGCCGATAAGGGTGGCGTTGGTAAGACAACCGTCGCCCGCACCCTGATCGACTATTTTGGCGCGCATCAGACGCCAACCCGTGCCTTCGATACGGAAGCGCCGCGTGGCACGCTCAAGCGTTTTCATCCCGACCTGACCGAGGTGGTCGATGTGACCTCGGTCTCCGATCAGATGAAGATCTTTGACACGCTGGGCAGCGCCGATGCCAAGGTGACAGTCATCGACGTGCGCGCCGGCCTGTTGTCATCGACGCTCCAAGCGCTCACTGAAATCGGCTTTCTGGAATCGGCGAAGAAAGGGCAGATTACCTTCGCAGTGTTTCACATCCTTGGTCCGTCGATTGCCTCACTGGAGGAGATCGCTGAGACGGCACGCGTCGTCGGCGACGCCAACTACTTCCTGGTTAAGAATTTCGTGAACAACACGACATTCTTTGAGTGGGATCCGGCGACCTACAATTCATATTTCAAGAAGATCAAGGGCGCTGAAGAGATCACGATTCCGAAGCTCAACGAAATGGCCTACGAGCAGGTGGAAGTGGCGAGCGTGCCGTTTGTTTCGTTTGTCGGCAACAAAGGACCGAAAGGCGAAGCGGCAAACTATTCATTCGTTCTTCGGGGTTATGTACGTCATTGGCTCGGTAACGTCTGGGGTGAATTCGACAAGGTGAAGCTGGTCGATCTTGTCTCGCCGAAGATGGAAAGCAACGTCCGTCAAGTCGCTGGCTAACATCGATCAAAGTCGCGCCGGGTCAGCGCGCGGCGTCCGGTCAGGTGATGTCATTTCGCAGCTCCATCACCATTGTCGCATCGCCGCGACCTCGCGTAGGGAAAACGTTGGTCGCGCGGCTTCTGACCGACTTCCACCAGGGTGAGAACCGCAAGGTTGTGTCGTTCGACCTCAATTCAGGCGAACAGACGCTGACGCAATTTTTGCCCGAGCAGACGGTCGCGGCTTCCGTTCGCGATGTGAACGGACAGATGGCCCTGTTCGATAGGCTGGTGACCGGCGATGACACGACCAAGATCATCGACCTCGGGCATGAATCGTACGAATCTTTTTTCACGTTGGCTCAGCAGATCGATTTTATCGAGGAAGCCCGGCAACGATCGATTGTAGTCGCGATCCTGTTCATGGTGACGCCGGACCAGACATCCGTTACAGCATACCGCAATCTGCGCGATCGATTCCCGCGTGCGCTGCTGGTGCCGCTTCACAACGAGATCCTCGGATCAGCGCAACATCGCGACAAGTATCCGATCTCCGGAACCGGCGCGCTCACCGTCAAGTTGCCGGCATTGGCTCCGGGCCTGCGCAAGCTGATCGACAACCCGCCGTTCTCATTCACAGATTCGAATATGGGCAATGCGACAGATGTACCCCTTGATGCGCATATCGAGTTGCAGCGCTGGTTACGTCGAATTTACCTCGAATTCCGCGAGCTCGATTTGCGTCTTCTATTGGCCGACCTGAGTTCATCGATCCGCTTTGGGTCATAAAAGCTGCCGAATTGGCGGATTTTCGCCGGTAATTCGCCCCTTTAAAAAGTTGGGAACGCGGACCGTTCTGGCGCGTTTGTCTCGCCAGACTTCCCTACGTTTACAACCGGGCTCTAGGAGGTACGCCATGTGGCTCACGCTGTTTTGCGTCGTCATCAGCATCTCCCTCGGCCTCGCCTTGGGGGCGATGGTTGTGGATTCATATGAGGAGAAGGCTCGGCCTTGAACACGGATCAGTGGAAAAGGCTCAGGCGGCCGGAGGGCCGCCTGTTTTTTTGCCGGAGCAAGCATTCCGGAACTTTGCAATAATGTGGGTATGCCGCCGCCGATAATGCTGTCGAGGCGTTTTGCGCCTCTGTTCTGGTGCCAATTTTTTGCGGCTTTCAACGACAATTTTCTGAAGACCGCCCTGGTCTTTGTCGTATTGTTCCATCTGAACGCGCGTGATGCCGAAGTCCTGATCACGTTCGCAAGCGCGATATTTATCGCACCGTACTTTTTTCTTTCGGCGCTCGGCGGTGAGTTAGCGGACCGTTACGATAAGGCCCGGGTCGCGCAGCACCTGAAATTTATTGAAATCTTTGTCGCCGTCCTGGCAGCGTGGGGATATGTGCAGGCTTCGCTCCCTCTGCTGTACCTCTCACTGCTCGGGTTTGGCATCCTTGCGGCTCTTTTCGGGCCAATCAAATATGGGATACTTCCGGACCACTTGCGGCGCGAGCAGTTGCCAATTGGCAATGCGCTGGTGGAAGGCGCCACCTTTGCTGCCATTCTCTTAGGAACCATCGCCGGCGGTCTCGCCGCGCATGGTGAAAGAAGCCGCACCCTCTTTGCGGCATTGGTCGTAGGCTTTGCGGTCGCGTGCTGGCTGTCGGCGCGATTGATTCCGGCGACCGGCGAGGGCGCACCGAATCTAAGGATCTCGGCCAATATCGTCACTTCCACGGCCGCAATGATCCGTTATTTGCGTGCCGACCCGCGCCTGTGGTGGGGCGCGATGGTGACGAGCTGGTTCTGGCTGGTCGGCATCGTTGTGTTGTCGCTGCTACCGCCGCTTATCAAGGCTCTCATCGGGGGGAACGAAGACACAGTCACAGCCTATCTTGCGATATTCACCGTTGCGGTTGGCGCCGGTTCCGGTCTTGCGGCAGCAATCGCGCGCGGCCGGATCGTGCTCAGAACGACGCTTGTCGGCGCCGTGCTGATCGGCGTGTTCGCCGTTGATCTCGGCGCTGCAACACTCGGCGCTGCGCCGATTGCGTCGGCGCAGGGGCCAGCCGTGGTCTTCGCCTCGGCGCTTGGTATTCGCGCGGCCGTGGATCTATGCGGGCTCGCAGTTGCCGGCGGCCTTTTCATCGTTCCGGCTTTTTCAGCAGTGCAAGCCTGGAGCGGTGTGGACTATCGCGCGCGGACCATCGCTGCAGTCAATGTGCTCAATGCGGCGTTCATGACTGGAGCGACAATTCTAGTAGCGCTCGCGCAAAAATTCGGAGCAACCATTCCCGCGCTATTTCTGCTGATTGGTGCGACGACGTTTCTTGTTGCGCTGGCGATCTGGAAGACGATGCCGAAATCAGGATAGTTCATTTCCGCATCTTCAGCACACGGTCCACCATCTCTCCGGCAACCCCGAGATAGTTTGCGGGATCGACCAGTTTTTCCAACTTTTTGCGGTCGGCGTGCTTGGCAATTTCTTTGTTCTCCGCGAGCAGATCGATCAGGGGTCGTCCAGTCTTCACTACGTCGCGGCAGATGTCATAGACAAGATCGTGCGCCTTGTTGCGGCCGAGGTCCGCACCCAGGCCCATCATCACCGCTTCTGACATGATCAATCCGTTGGTGATGTCGAGATTTTCCCGCATCTTCTTTTCGTTGACCTGAAGGCCTTGGACGAGAAAGCGCGTCTGCGACAGCGCGCCTGCCGACAGCAGGAAAATTTCCGGCAGCGCGATCCATTCGATTTCCCAAGGCCCTGTCGCCCGCTCATGGTCTTCGACCTGGGCCTCAAGCAGGGCGGCAACGAGCTGGCGCACCATTGCGGTTTGCGCGGTGATGTACACAGATGAAATCGGGTTGCGCTTCTGGGGCATCGTCGATGACGAGCCGCGACCGGCATGAAAGGGCTCGAATACTTCCTCGACTTCTGTCTGCATCAGAAGCTTCACATCGAATGCGATCTTGCCGCAGCTTCCGGTGACGAGCCCAAGGAAACATCCGACCTCCGCGATGCGGTCGCGTACCGTGTGCCAGGAAATTTCAGGCTGGCCGAGCTTGAGCTCCTTCATCAGCCCATCCTGCACTTTCAGCCCATCCTTGCCCAACGAGGACAGCGTTCCGGCAGCGCCGCCGAATTCGCCGACCAGCACGCGCGGCTTCATCTCATTCAGGCGCTGCTTGTGCCGCTCGAATGCGGCCAGCATCGTTGCCATCTTGTAGCCAAATGTGATCGGGACGGCCTGCTGCAAGTTGCTTCGGCCGGCCATCGGCGTGTCGCGGTACTTTTTCGCAAGCGCGGCGAGGCCATCGCAAATTCCCTCGATATCCTTTTCGACGATCGCGAGCGCCTCGCGAATCTGCATGATCGTTGCGGTATCAGTGATGTCCTGGGTGGTGGCGCCCCAATGCGACCATTCCCCGAGCCCGTCCTTGCAAAGTTTCACCAGCTGCTGGACGACAGGCAGGACCGGATAGCCGATCTTTTCGGTCGCCTCCTTTAGTTTTGCCATGTCGATCTTGCCGGCTGAGCAGTGGCGCGCGATTTCAGCGGCGGCTTCCTTCGGAATGATGCCAAGCCTAGCCTGCGCGCGCGCAAGCGCGGCCTCGAAATCGAGATACTTCTGCACCCGGTTCTCATCGGAGAAGACGTTCCGCATCGCTTCTGTCGTGAAGATATCGCGGAATACCGCGGAATCGAGGATCGTTGAGGGCATTCGGTATTCTCCTCTCGGTTGCACGTTAGCTGTTCGGTCCGCCCGATCAAGCACATGTCGCGACGGGGTGCCGCGCACGCGCCGTTGCGGCCATGCGGGGGCGTTGCTACGCTTATTCAAACGACTTCAAACAAATAAAGCGGGGAGGATCAGCCATGCCGATGTCCATCGATCGCCGCCGGTTGCTCGGAGGCAGCGCAGCTATTGGTTTGGCCGGCGCGTTTCCACGCCGTCTGTACGCACAGGAGGCGCGCACGAAGATCCGTGTCGGTCTGGTGCGTCTGATCTCCTCGGGCCCCATCTTCATCGCCGAGGCAAAGAACTTTTTCGAAAAGGTCAATCTCGACGTCGAGCTGAAGTACTTTGCGGATGGTGCCCTGGCCATGCCGGCGCTGGTCGCCGGCGAACTCGACCTCACGGCTTCCACGCTCAATGCGGGCCTGTTCAATGCTGTCGCAAAAGGTGCGCCCTACAAGTTGATTCTCGATCGCGGGATCGAAAAGCCCGGCTCTGGCTCGATGACGATTGTCGCCAGCAATGCGATGCATGACGCTGGTTACACCTCGACCGACAAAGCCAAGCTGCTCAAAGGCAAGAAAATCGCTATCCAAGCGCCTGGCAGCATCGACCAGTATCTGTTCGGCCGCGCTGCCGAGAAAGCGGGCCTTGACCCGACCCAAGACCTCAATTGGTCGAGCGGCATGCCTTATCCCGACATGATCAAACTCATGGGTGCCGGACAGGCGGACGCTGCAAATATACCGGTACCGCTGGCCTATCTCGCCGAGAAGAACAATGTCGGAAAAATCATCGGCGCCGGTTCCGATATTGAGCCCAATGCCCAGCTCGCCTGTTGGGTCATGTCCTCGAAATTTCTTGCCGAGAATAAATCGGCGGCCATACGTTTCGCGATGGTGCACACTTACGCCGGCCGTTTGTTCAATAAGGCGGCGGCGGCGAAGGATGCCGACGTGGTCAAGATCATATCGGACGCCACCAAGGTGCCGGCGCCGCTGATCGAACGCGCAGCGCCACGTTGGACCTGGTTCGACGAGAAAGGAATGCCCAACGTGGACTCCTGCGTCGAGCAAGGGAAGTTCTGGAACAAGATTAAGCTGGTGAACGCCACAGTGACGAAAGAGCAGCTGTTTGACCTGTCTCCTGCGACAGAAGCCGACGCGAGGCTGAACAAGAGCAATCCGTTCACCTGACCGCCTCCGATTATTATGCCGGCGGTTGCGATCGAGTTCGACGATGTAGGGCTGACATTCGCGCCAGCGTCCACTGCACCCACCACTGCGCTCGAAGGGGTGAGCTGCGGCTTTGAGCCCGGCAGGGTGACCGCGCTGATCGGCCCCAGCGGTTGCGGCAAAAGCACGCTGTTGCAGATCGCCCGCGGCTTTCTTGAGCCGACGCGCGGAACATTGCGCTTTCTCGAGCGCGCGAATGGCAAAGCGACGGCGCGGCCGGCGATGTCCACGGTCTGGCAGGCCTTCAATCTGTTTCCGTGGCTTACCGTCATCGACAACGTGGCCTTTGGTCTCGATCTGGCAGGCATTGCAAAGAACGAGCGCGATGCGCGGGCGCGACGCGCAATTGCCGCGGTCGATCTCATCGGCTTTGAAGATCGCTATCCACGTCAGCTCTCGGGCGGCATGCGGCAGCGGGTCGGGCTTGCCCGCGCGCTTGTGATGGAGCCGGAGGTCCTGCTGCTCGATGAGCCGTTCGGCGCGCTCGATGCGCAGACCCGGCTTGTCCTGCAGGAACAACTGGCGCGGCTGGTGGAAACCAGCGGTACCACCGCAATCCTGGTCACTCACTCTATCGAAGAAGCGATCCTGCTCGCTGATACGATTTTGGTGATGACAGCACGGCCGGGCCGGATAGCCGCGCGAATCGATGTCGATTTGCCGCGGCCACGTAGCGTGGCAACCACACGCGATCCTGGCTTTTCAGCGCTGTTCGACCGGATTTACGAGCTGCTGCGTGATGAAGTCATGCGGGCGATGGTCGGCGGGCAGGGAGAAGTCCAATGAGCGTGTCGCCTCTCGCAAAAGACGGCGCGATCCCGAAGTCGGGCTACGCACTATTCGACGACCCACGCGTGCTCGGTTGGGGCTCGATCGTCCTGGTGCTGGCCGCCTGGGAGCTGGCAGCCCGTCTTTTCAATGTCTCGGCATTATATTTGCCGCGGCCATCGCAGATCGTCGTCGCGCTGGTCACATTGTTCGGAAGCGGGGGTCTCTCGTACGATCTCGGCGTCACGCTGTGGCGCATTTTTGCAGGCTTCGCCATTGCTCTTGTAAGCGGAACCCTGCTCGGGCTCTGGATCGCGACGTCCTTTCGCGCGCGCGCGGTGGCAGATATGTTTATTGCCGCGCTCTATCCGCTCCCGAAGATCACGCTCATTCCGCTCCTTATTATCTGGCTCGGGACAGGTGGGCCATTCATGCTCACGATCAGTTTCCTTGGTGCAATTTTCCCCATCGTGATCAATACAGTTCTTGGTGTCAGCCAATGTGATCCGGGTCTTGTTCTCGCGGCGCGCGATCTCGGTGCCAAACCGCAGCAGATCATGCGGCGCGTGCTTTTGCCGAGTGCGATCCCGTCGATCTTCGCGGGCGTACGCCTCGGGCTCGGAGTCTCGATCATTCTGGTGGTCGCCGCGGAAATGGTCGTCGGAAAGGCGGGGCTCGGCGCACGGCTTTATCTTGCCGGGCAGATCCTGGAGACCGAGCAGGTATTTGCCATACTGATAGTGCTCGCAATGTTGGGTATCATCGTCACCAAAGTGCAGGATGCGGTCGACGCCGCGCTGGGAAAATGGCGCGTCGACTGAAGTGTCGAGGAAATCGGAAGGAGTGGTCAAATGACCGTTATGACAAAGCCCGAAAGAACGTTCCGTCTGGAACCGGTGCATCCGAAGCCTGAAGAGGCACATACGATGCCTTATGCGCCGGCTATTCACATCGTCGGCGCCTGCGATCTGATGTTCGTTTCTGGGGCCACGCCGTCGCCGCTCTACCACAAGCACCCGCACGTCGATGAAGAGCACGTGCATCCACACTCGATCGAGGAGCAGACCGAGCGCGCGATGGCCGCGATCAAATCCATTCTCGACCACGTCGGTGCCAGCTGGCGTGACGTCGTGAAAATTACGAAATATTTGACGGATTTTCGCGACGCCGATGCCATGCATCGCACCATGGGCAAGCACTTCGGCGACTGGCGGCCGGCCAGCACGACGGTCTGCATCAACCAGCTGTCATCGCCGGGCGCACGCGTTGAGCTTGACATGATCGTTGCGCTGCCCAAGAAGGCGACGTGACGCTCCCTCAGCATCTCGCGCACATCGTCGAAGCCGAATATCCACGTTTCTCCGAACAGGAGATGACGCGGCGTCGTGCAGCGATTGAAGCGCTGCTGGCGCGGGCCGAATGCGACCATCTGGTCTTTTGCGGTGCCAATCGTTTTGGCTCGGCCGTGCAGTGGCTGACGCAATGGCCGGTGACGGCCGAAGCCGTCGGCGTGCTTACGCCGCGCGAGCGGGATGCGCTGTTCGTGCAACATGTCAATCACGCGCCTCAAGCCAGCATTCTTGCCGACAAGGCCGATGTGGCCTGGGGCGGTGAGTCGTCAATTGCTGCTGCGATAAAGACGCTCGAACGGCGCGATGCGCGTGCAGACCGGATCGGGACCCTCGGGCCGATGACGGCCGAGCAGCATGCCGCTCTGTCAGCGAAATTTGGAAAACTCAAGAACCTCAATCGGGACTATGTCCGCCTGCGGCAGGTGAAATCGCCCGAGGAACTGGATTGGTTACGGATCGGTGCGCACTTCAGTGATCTCGGCATGGCGGCGCTGCGTGACGGGCTAAAGCCAGGCCTGAATGAAAGGGAGCTCGGCGACCTCGTGGAACGCGCGTACATTTCGTACGGCGCAACCAATGTCATCCATTATATCGGTGTCACCTCGATGCAAACGCCTGATCTGGGCGTGCCGCGCCAGTTTCCAAGCATGCGCCAAGTCCAATCAGGTGATGTCGTGGTAGCTGAAATTACCGCGGCGTTCTGGGATCATCCGGGTCAGGTTTTGCGCAGTTTCGCGCTCGGCGAGCCGAATAAGCTCTACCGCGATCTGCACGCGAGCGCAGACGCCGCCTTCGATGCGATTGCCGCGGTCCTTAAGGCAGGCGTAACTCCGGCAGAAGTCATCGAAGCATCCGGCGTGATCGAAGATGCTGGCTTCACGATCATCGACGATCTTCTGCATGGTTACGGCGGGGGCTATTTGCCGCCAATTCTCGGCACCAAAAGTCGTCCGGCGGGTCCGGTTCCCGGCGATCCGTTTCGTGCCGGGCAGACGGTCGTGATCCAGCCCAATGTGGTGACACGCGACGGCAAAGCCGGCGTGCAGACCGGCGAAATGGTTTTGATCACCAGCACGGGAATCGAGCGGATGCATTCATTGCTGCGCGGTTTTCAGATTATTTGAGCTGTTCGGCCATCCAGTCGGCGCTTTGCGATCGCCAGCGGTAGGCGCGGTTTGTCGCAATGTGGTTACCATCCTCGATCATCATTAGCTCCACCGGTCCCTTCGCTTCGCGTGCAAGACGTTCGGCATCTTCCGCCGGCACGATGCGGTCGAGCCGACCGTTCACGATGAAAAGCGGGCAAGTGATGTTTTGCGCGACGCCCTCCAGCGAAAGCGTACCCGCGTTGTTGCGGGCTTCGTCCTGTGTCTTGCAGTGGCTGCGCACGCGAAAGGCCTCACGCGTAAGCTCTGGCAGGCCATCCCAGGCCGCGCCCCAGTTGAACGGTCCGCCCAGCGCGATGCAGGCCTTAATGCGCTTGTCGAAGGCTGCCGCGCGCGGCGCGTAGTAACCGCCGAGGCTTACGCCCCACATGCCGATGCGGTTGGCATCGAGATCACCGCGCTTTTCGACGAAGTCGAGTACGACCTTCACCGGCACCTCGTAGTCGCCACGGATCGCAAAGTCGTATTGGGCTTCGCCCTGTCCGGGACCTTCGAAGATCAATGTCGCAACCCCACGCGCGAGAAACGGTGCCTCGTAGGCATCGCCTTCTTCCTTGGTGGAATCGAGCCCGACTGCCATCACGAGAACAGGGGGCTTATCAGCGCCTGCGGGCTTGCGCAGGATGCCGGCGAGCATTTTGCCCTGATAGGGAATTTCGACACGTTCGCCAGGCGGCCGGAGATAGGGAAGTGCGGCCTGCCGGCACTCGATCTGCTTTTTGTGCGCGGCCTTCATCTGTGCCTGATCATTCACGAACAGGAATGACGCAAAATGATAGTAGACGCCGGCGCGCTGCAGGCATTCGCCGGCGGTCAGCAAGCGCTTCTTCGCGAGTGCCTCGCGGCCCAGCTGCTCGTGGTGCGCGGCGCGTTTTGACCAGGCGCTGCACCATTCGTCATAGGATCCGATTGAACTCGTGACTTCCTCGAAGTCAGTGAGCACGACGCCGTTAGCGACGAAACGCGGACCCCAATGGGCAACGGCAGCCTTCAGGCGGGGATCGGACGACATGCGCCTTATGTCCTTGTGTCTTCGGGTCAGCTGGTTTTTTCGTCGCGACGGTACCATGGCATGAAGCGACGCGTGCTCCAGTTCACCAGCAACTCGAAGCCGACACCGAAGGCGGCGAGCAGCAGCACGCCGACGAAAGCCTCGTTATGATGATAGGCACGAGAGTTGTAGAGGATGTAATAGCCAAGTCCGCCAATCGAAAGGAAAAATTCCGCCACTACGGCGCCAATCAATGCACGGCCAGCCGCCAGGCGGAAACCGGCGAGGAGATAGGGCATCGATGCTGGCAACACGATTTCGGTGAGCGTGCGCAGGCGCCTGGAGCGAAATGAGCGCGCGACTTCAAGGTACTCCCGCGGGACCGAGCGAGCGCCGTCCGCAACGTTCATCGTGATAGCAAATATTGCGGCGAAAATGATGGTGGCGATGCGCGCACCACTCGAATAGCCGAACCACAGCGAAAACAGCGGCAGCACGATAATCATCGGCATGGCGTTGAAGCCATTGATGTAGACGCGGATTACTCTGTCGATGGTGTTGCTGCGTCCCATTGCAAGGCCGATGACGGTGCCAGCCAAAAGCGTAATCGCTAGGCCTTCCGCCACTGCCAGAAGCGTCGAACCGAATGCCTGCAGGAATGCCGGGTCGGTAATTACACGCGGAATCGCGAGCACGACAGTCGTTGGCTTGGCGACATAAGCCGGAGCGGCTGCGCGAACCACGAGTTCCCAGGCCAACAGGATTGCCAGCCCGGCCACGAAACGCGGCAGGAAGTTTCCGTTGAGCAGCGTTGTCGTGCGGGACGTGGATGCATTTGCGACGATGCCTGAGCCAATTGTCGTTTCGGTCATTGGCTACTGCCTCCAACGCGCAAAATGCTGCTCGATATTCAGTCCGAGCCGCGTCAGGCCAACGCCTATCAGGCCGATTACCAGGATACATGCGAAGACGCCCGCAGTATCGAAATCCTGCGAGGCGCCCATGATGAGTTGGCCAAGTCCGGTCGAAGACAGAAAGAACTCCGCGGCAATCATTCCAACCAACGCGCGACCGATCGCCTGACGCACGCCCGTCATCATGTATGGCAAAGTGTAGGGTACCATTACCTCGCGCCAGAGCGACCACTCGGTCGATCGATAGGATCTCGCGACCTCGATAAGTTCGGGTTTTATGCTGCGCGCGCCTTCCACTGTGTTGTAAACGACGGGAAATACCGTGAATAGAAAGACGACCAGCACTTTAGGAGCGAAACCAAAACCCATCATCGACAGGATAAATGGGATCAAAGCAACCATCGGTGTAGCGTAAAGAATCATCAAGTATGGCTCGATGCCGATGCGCAAGACGCGGATGCGCGCGAGCAGCAGACCAAGCGGTGCACCTATGATCAGCGCCAGAAGAAACCCGGTAAGAAAAAGCTGGGCAGAGTCGTAAAGCTGAGTCAGGAATTCGCCGCGTGTAACGAGCTGCCACAGCCGTACCAGCGTTTCTGAGAACGGCACCATGAATGCCTTGCTGGTGCTGCGCCCCGCAATCTCCCAGAGTGCAACGCCAGCAAAGATGCTGAGCCAGAACGGCAGATGACGGCGGATGCTGGCGTTGTTCATCTTACGTGTTGGTTCGCAGCCGAACAGACAGGATGTATCAAAGTCGAGAGACTTGAATGAGGGGAATTATCCCCTCATCCACTAACCAGGAACGGTGAAAAGTCTGCGACGTCACTTCACCATCGCGTTGGCATCTTTCCAGACCGTCTTGTCGACGAATTTGTCGTAGGTCACCGGTTCCTTGTCTGGCTTGATCGAACCGATTTTTTTCATAAGGGCTGCAACGGCCTCGATCTTGTTTTGCGGCAGGCCGTCATCCTTGGACGCCCAGAAGTCGATACCGAGAAAAGCCTTCAATGCAGCCTTGTTCACCTCTTTGTTGTGACCGGTCACTGAAGCTGCCTCGGCCACGGCATCGGCATTCTTTGGATCCTGCATGAAATGCGCGGCTTCGATCATCCCGGCGACCGTGCGTACGATTGCATCACGATTCTTTTCCAGATTGTCCTTGCGTACCACCAGGGTCAGATAATGACTGGTCGGGTTGGTGTTCTTCATTGCAAGAAGAATGTTGAGCTTCTTGCCCTGGTGTTCAATCTCGGCGAGATCGTCGAGATGCAGCACGGCATAGTGCAATCGACCGGCAAGAAGTGCCGGTCCCGGACCCGAGCCGAGCGCAATTTGTTTGAGTTCTTCGATCTTTACATCCTTACAGCCACCGGAGAGCATCGAGCGAAGTGCAATCGATCGCGCGCCATTGATTGAATCAACGCCCACATCCTGCCCCGCAAGATCCTTGCAGGCCTTGCCTGTCTCCGTGGTGCCCACGACCCAGTCGGGATTGGGCATCCCGTACACCGCGACCAGGGGTACGTCGGCATTGGAAACCTGATTAATGACCGGTGGTGTCGGTGACCACGCCATATCGATATCGCCAGCGACGACTGCTCGGGCGGCGGCCGTTCCGTTGTCGAAAGGCTTAATTTCGACGTTGGCGCCGTGTTTCTTGAAGAAGCCTTGCTTCTCAGCGACGAACGCGATTGTCACCGAATAGATCGGCGGAATCCCCGGTATCGCAACTACAATCTTTTTGCCTTGCGCGGCAGCCGGCCCGGCGCCCGTCAACATTGCGGCCACGAGCATGGCGCCGGCTATCAATGCGGTTGATCTGCGGATCATGGAATCCTCCCTTCAGGCTTGATTTTCTTGTTCAGCGTTCAAGTTGGAATTCGGCTTCGCGGGCTTCGCGCATCAACGTGTTCCACACCCTTTCGCGCAACTCCGCGAAGCGCGGCTCACGCAGCGTGTCGCGCGTGCGCGGGGTGGGGAGGTCGATGGTGATCGTCTCATGGATGCTCGAGGGGCGTCCCTTGAGGACGATCACACGATGGCCAAGTAGCACCGCCTCTTCGATCGAGTGCGTGACGAAGATCATCGCGGTCGGGCGTTGGTCCCAAATGCGCAAGAGTTCAAACTGCAGAATTTCCCGGGTCTGGGCGTCAACGGCGGCGAAAGGCTCGTCCATCAGCAGAACATTGGGCTCCACCGCGAGCGCGCGGGCAAGCCCGCAACGCTGCTGCATGCCTCCGGACATCTGGTACGGGAACGCATTTTCGAACCCGCCCAGCCCGACCAGCTTGATGAATTCCGGTACTTTGCGTTCGATCTCCGCCTTCGGCGCGCCAGCCATGCGAAGGCCATATGCGACGTTCTCAAACACCGTCTTCCAGGGGAACAGTCCGAAATGCTGAAAGACCATCGCGACACCGGCGATCGGCTCGGTGACGCGCTCCTGCCCGACCCATATCTCACCGGCATCGTGCGGCAATAAACCGTCGATGCAGCGAAGCAGCGTGGTCTTGCCGCAGCCGGATGGGCCGACGATTGCAACAATCTCCCGCTCGCCGACGTCGAAGTCGATATTGCGGAAGACTTCAAGCGCACCGTAATGCTTGCCGAGTCCGCGGACACGGATGCGTGGTTGGTCTTTAGAGGCCTGCGACGCAGGCGCCTTGCGGATAGCGGAAACCGCTGTCGTTTGACTTGTCACTCTGCTGCCTGTCCTGCGGGTTTTGAGTTGACTTTCGCCCAGTAGTCTTCGGCCTGCTTTGAACGTTTCAGGGCATCGAAAGTCTCGAAGCCGGGAGCCATCGACGCATCGGTTCCTGGCATGATCTGATGATGCTCGATATTCAGCGTGCGGAGCCAGCGTTGCTGCCCCATCGTGATCGCGACGAAGTAGCCTATCTCAACCAGCTCAGGCTCGCTGAAGTGCTTATGCAGGCGGTTCCACAGCTCGTCGTTGGCCGGAAGGTCCCAAGTGATCGCTTCGGCATACGCCAACGCGGCCTTCTGGCGTTGGTCATATCGCGTTGAAGATTCAAAGTTGATCAGATCGGAATAATCGTCTTCCTTGAGGCCCGATTTTGCCGCCTTGATCGAACGCTGGTTTCCGCAGAATTCGCACATCACCGAGCGCGAAACGTAGATGCGGCACAGCTCCTTTATTTTGTGGTCGGCGACGCCGTTCTTGAACACGTCGCGCCAGGTATTGGCGAACGACCAGAACGTCGCCGGTACATGCGCGCGAATGGCCTGACTTTCCGGGCGCGGCGTTCCCTCGCGCGCGCAGCGTTCGAATTCGGCGATCATGACAGGATCGTCGATCGTCGAAGGATCGACATAGCTAATACGAGGTTTCGACATCGTCAGTGAATCTCCCGGAAAAAATCACCACCGCACACCTGCACAGGTCGGTTGCGATGGCCGCGCATGTTGCCGCAACGTCACCGCACGGGCAACGGCGCGCGACTGTAATTCGGTAACCGTGCCGTAGTCTTGATCGTCCTCTAGATGCACGTCGCGGTCCGGGAGGCTTGGGGCTGTAATCCTTAAATGACGGGCACTTTTTGAATGCAGCGGGATGCATCACGCTGAATCGATTCTTACCGGAAGCGATAGGTTACGAACCAGTATTGTTAATGCCGTGCAAGGTTACTCTAAAGTTGATCGAATTTCAGATACCACATTTAAACG
>Ga0310811_10000560_pt1 | contig 47602 bp, 68 predicted proteins | sample YCmetagenome_FD_207642 | JGI IMG/M metagenome (GOLD analysis project Ga0310811, IMG submission 207642) | Soil microbial communities from experimental microcosm in Duke University, North Carolina, United States - YC | ecosystem: Engineered > Artificial ecosystem > Soil microcosm > Unclassified ...
ACGATTATTTGGATAGTGAAAAATTCAATGGTTATCGTACCGGTACTCAAAAATCTGTTAAGTTGACACTCGGCTATGCCGCGGCGGTTCTTGGAACCATTCCCAGCAAAGACATAGACCCGGCTTTCATTCAGGCGTTTCTTGACGGACTTAGTGATCGTCCCGGCATTCAGGAAAATGCCAGGAAGGGGCTTAAAATGCTTGAGCGCTGGGCGCTTGTAAGGCGTCGACTCTCTCGCTCAATCACCTTTGGAACTGAAATCCCTGGCGCTCAAGGTGCGCGTGAACCTTGGACAGAAGACGAAATACAGATTGGCGTTCAATATTGCACCCCTGAATTAAGTCGGGCGATCCAGCTCGGAGCTTACACAGGTCAAAGAATGGGGGATATGGTGCGAATGCGTTGGGGGGACATTAGAACAATCCGCGGGCGGGTTGGCATCGACGTCCTGCAAGAAAAAACCAATCTTCCGATTTGGGTTCCTGTAATTGCCGAATTCGAACCAATCTTTTCTGGTTGGAAACGGGATACTCTGACTATCCTTCATAAGCCATTAGGAAGCCCATGGGAAAGCGCAAAGCAATTAGGCGACGCCTACTATAGGGAGCGGCAGAAAAACCCTTCCTTAGAGCGCCTAAAGGCTCGAATGCTGTCTTTGCATGGACTTCGAGCTAGCGCCGTGATCAGACTTCGCCGAGACGGATTAAGTAATGCCTTAATTGGTCAGGTTGTCGGAATGTCGGAACGCATCGTTAATCTTTATTGCCGACGAGCGATTCAAAGTGACGATGCAATCCGAGCAATGGAAATCCGTGAAGAACGTATGGAAAACGCTGGTAATCTAGTAAGACTACCTATTAAAAATAAACCGTCCGAAAATTTATAAGAATCAATGCAGCGCGATTACGTCCTGGACTTATTAAGCATTGATTTTAAAGAACAATTTCAGGGACAATCCGGGTCATTTTGACTCTGAGAGAGGAAACGAGCCTATGAAAAACTCAGAAATCCTGAATGCCGGCAAATGCTATTTGAACTATGCTGATCGAAATCGGCAGTTCATTATGGTAGTGCGGTCTCGGAAATGTCCTTGTCCCAACTGTGGGACAAAGCAGTCGCTATATGAAGCCGCCAGGATCGCGGACATTGACTCAATTGACGTAGAGCTTGAACCTGGCGACGGTCCATATCGGTGCATTGGTTGCGACTGCCGTATTAAGCTCACGGCGCCAGATTTTGTGGGTGAGTGGATTTGGACGCTTGCGCCGTATATAGATCCGGCTCTCGTGGCTAAGGCTGCAATGGGACGTCGCCCATTAGGTTAGCTCAGGCGCTCTAACAGTTGGCCATAGGTCGCGTGGGAGCCGTTGCGGTCGCGGCTACCGCAGTTGGCGGCGCTATTCAGCATATCCCATTCCGACAGATCGCGGCTCGTTGGGCTGTGAAGCATGACTTGGACCCAATTTCCGTACTGTCCGACGCCGCGCATGTACTCAGCCCATTCCTCGTGCCGCCCGGTAGCGTCTGCGAACCGAGCGCAGGCACAGTCACAACCATTGTCCCAATTGTAGGTTATTTTTGGATCCTGCTGTTGCAGCCAAGCAACCATCAGATCGTACAGCGGTGTTCTTGCAAGCATTGTGCTCTCCCTATTGCTAATCCCATTCCGCCACGAGCTTGATATGGCTCCGCGAGTTGAACCACATGACGATGGCCTTGCCATCCGGCATATCGAGGCGAGCCCAGTAACAGTTATTGCTCATCTGCTCGACATGCAGTGAGCCGACGCCAACGACTTCGTCTGTGTCCTCGCAGCGTCCATGCTCGTCAACCTTTGCGCCGTCATTTGGCCTGATCTCGGCGTTCACCGGGTGGGCTCCTTTAGCGTTTAGGTTTCATTGGCCGCTTTGGTTGGCCCCTCGTAACTTTAATCTCGCGAAGTTCCCGCTGCGTCTTGTCCTGTTCAATTTCCACCATCATGTGACCCGCGAGTGCCAACTTGCGCACCTTGCGTTCTAGCTCTGCTACTCGGATGAACAGGTAATCAATGTCCTGACCGACAGTCACGAAGCGTTTCCTTCAATGCGAAGATGATTCCACTTGACGGTCTCAAAAGACCCATCATCGAAAGAAACAAATGCATCTCCGTCATGCAGAAACTCATCTGCAACGCCGTGACGACCGTCAATGGTGTACACGATGCGATCTCCGCATTTCATTCCGTTTGCGCCAGATTGATTCCCTGGAATTGCATATGGATGCATGGTGCGCTCCTATCGTTTGGGCTTCGGATCGCGGCGCTTCTTGGCCCGCAGGTCCAGCCCGTCAATAATCTCGTTCTTGTCGGCAAGTATGTCTGCCGCAGTGCGTTGGCTACGATCGCGCGCCAGTTTTTTTCGGTAGTCGCGCAACGCTGGGTTCGCGATGTCCGAGGCCGTCATGTATAGCTTCCCCGGCTCTTTGCGGGTTACCTCTTTCACCCATTGGTACAGGTCCGCATCAATCCAGACCGTCCATGGGACCATTTTTGCTCGGCGGTCCATGATGCGACAATACAGGCCTAAAATTATTTTGTCAACCCTTGTATACGCCTGTTGACAATATCGGTGGTTTGGGCTAGATTTCAATCATCGAACAAGGGAGACGGACATGAACACGCAGCCCACCAACGGATACACCTACGAGTTCAACGGCTACAAGCTGACGCTGGAACAAGTTGGCAAGGTGTGGCGCGCACAGGTGAATAACCTGACGATCTGCTCTTGCAGCACCCGCAAGGCCACGAAAGAGAATGCCGAGTTCCTTCTGCGCAGCCCATTCGCCGCTCGGATTACAATGCAAGTGCTAGCCGCCTAGCGGCGGCTTGCATTGGCGAGCCGCTAGGTAAGGGCTCTTTGCCTATACGGAAAGAGTAAGCCTTGGGTAACCTGGCTTCATGGCGGCTCACCTATGTAGGTTAAAACGCTAAAGGCCCGCATGACGCTTGATCCCAAATTGGTATTTGTTACGTTGTGGATCACATGGATGCCCGCCGTGGTTATCGTGTTGGCGGTTAGCTTTATCGTGTTCTTGTGTCAGACCCTAAAGCAATAGGCCCGTTCACCGAGCCAGTGCCGGGGAGTGGTGCGGACTGGAACCAGAGGGCCCGACGACCCGGCCGACCTGAGCAAGTCGCATAAAAGGCTCAAAGGATAGAAAGGTAAAAGGCCCCGATGACTCGTCACCAGCGAGGAAGTCAGGCAGGAGGCAAGGAACATGCTGCGTGCCATGGAGTGCAACAAGAGTTCTTTAGTCCACAGGATGACTAAATGAAGCCCACAATGGACCTCGAAAAGAGAGCGCGGAAATTAACGACAGAACTCCTGGAGGCTGAGATCAGCAATGTGGACCCGGACGATACAGCCACCATATGTGCCCGGTGGCACTTCCTGATAATGGAAGCCTTCAAAGAAATTGCTCACACGCGATAGGCCAGTATGACCGAGCGCGAGGACAAGATCAGGGAGGCAAGGCTGCGTCAGCCCCTCTCCGAGCTTGAGCGCAAGTCTGATAAGGCGGCTCGTCCGGGTTGGTGGACGCAAGAGGACTTGGACTTAGCGAAACGGAAAGCGCGAGAGCTGTACAAATATTTCAAATGGAAAATGGAATAGGCCCGTATCCATGACCAAGGTGGGAGCAGACAGCGATAATGGGTTCTACTTCATGACTGCATACGAAGGTCGCTGGAAAAATTTGGGATGGCATGAGCTTTCCGATGAGGAAATTGCAGACTACCTCCGAGTTTCAGAGGAGTTCAACGCGTGGCAAACCAAACTGGCTAAAATATCAGATGAATATATTCCGCCGACCGAACTTACGTTGGTTGATGCCGGATATGGTCCATTCACAAAGCGCTAAAAGGCCCATCATGAAGGTTCTAAAATACTGGAAGACAGTTCCACTTGGCTTGGCCGGGTTCACATACGAGCTAGTCCCTATGCGGGAAGTTCGGGAAGACGAGTCGGCGTTCAAGTATATCGTGGATGTCGTTAAGGCTTCCGACTGTGACTACACCATCACCGAGCATTCCCAGGAAGTGCTCGAAAGCAGAATGCAATAGGCCCGTATCATGCCGTGTATGTCGCCTTGGGAACCGGAGCCGTGTCCCTTGTTGCAAGTCGAGATCGGGAATAGAGAGGCAGCCTTTGACAGCGCGGCAAAACTACGCGCTGAGGTCGAGCGGCAGTCAGCCGCTCTACAAAAAATAGCCGACGCCGCGACAACTCCAATCGCAATAGCTCGCGAAGCACTCAAACGCTAAAGGTCCCAATGAGTTATGAGAACATCCAGCAGGAAGCCGCGCGAGCCATCCACGGCAAGCGTCGGCCAAAGTTATAGGCCCGTTATGATCACGCTACTGGTCAGGAATGAAGGCGTCTATGTGTTGAAGGATGGCAAGCCAATCCATGGGCCAGTGTCAGCTTATGAAGCTGGACGCTTACTCGTGCAAGAGAAACGAAAGCAATAGGCCCCGATGACCGCCGCCTTTGATAAGTACATCGAGAAATGCCAAGAGTGCGCCAAACTACGCGCCGAGGTCGAACGGCTGACTCGTGAACGCGACGAGTGGAAGTCCAAATGGATGGCACTGGCACAGGCGAGCCTGATCGCCGGTACAATGAAGTTATAGGCCCGTCATGCTGTTCAAGATCGTACCAATCTTCATCGGCTTCGTGTTCTGCGTGATCGTCGCCTTCTGGGTCGGGCTTGGTTACGTCGCCTATAATGGCTACCAAGCTGGGCCGGATGGCCTCGGTCGGGCAGTCGGGAAATTCATCGGCGGAATCGAATCTGGTCGTAAGGAATAGGCCCGTCATGATCCGTAGCCCGCTATATCGACGCAAGGGTGCCGAAGCGTGGGCGCACGGCCTACCGATCTCTGCCAATCCGTATCGGCAGAGTTATGCTCGCGATGCTTGGCGTGCTGGCTGGATGCGAGCCAGAGACCAAGCCCATCAAATCTGGAACTGAAACGCTAAAGGCCCGTATCATGACGCAAGAACAGTTAAAGAGTATCGCCACCTGTTGTCGTAATAGCGCCGCCATGCTTCGAATTGCGGATGCGGAGGATTACGACAAAGAAAAGCGCGAGCGCATCCGTGAACTCAACCGAAAGCAAGCCGAGCTTTTGATGACAAGTGCCAGGATGCTAGAAGACGCGTGCGAACCCGTAGAGTTATAGGCCCCAATGATTCAGAAGCCGCCTCCCCCTACTTGCGCAGCCGGATTGCCGCTACCGCGCTCCTGGGCCGATCCGTGCGAATACTGTGGGGCGACATCCGATGACATCTGTCGGTTGGCAGATGACATGAGTCCGAATGAGATCAGGAAAAACATGGCCGCCGTGAAGCGCGGCGAGCGACCTGAGATTTAGTTATAGGCCCCGATGACCTGAAAGGTGAACAGGCATGACCGCCGAACAGGCAATGCTAGTCGCGCGTCGGCTAGTTGAAGATCACATCGAGATTTACGGGATGGTTCCGCATCCTGACAAGCTCAAAGAGGCAATCGCTCGTGAGCTTTCCAAGGTAGCATCTATTAACCCGTATCGCGTCTAAAGCGCAATACATGAAACGCTAAAGGCCCCGATCATGCAATTCGCAATCAAAAACCTCCGGACCGGCAAAGTCCAATTCACCGCCGAGATTGAGTGCGACGAAGATACACCGCTTTCGATCAAAATCGGCTTGGCCGTCAAATGGGCGATCAAGGCGCGTGCCAACCTCGCGGGCGCCAACCTCGCGGGCGCCGACCTCGCGCGCGCCAACCTCGCGGACGCCTACCTCACGGGCGCCAACCTCACGCGCGCCAACCTCACGGACGCCTACCTCGCGGGCGCCGACCTCGCGGGCGCCTACCTCGCGGGCGCCGACCTCGCGGACGCCTACCTCACGGGCGCCAACCTCACGCGCGCCAACCTCACGCGCGCCAACCTCACGGACGCCTACCTCACGGGCGCCAACCTCACGCGCGCCAACCTCACGCGCGCCAACCTCGCGGGCGCCAACCAAGAACTTCTTGACGTTCCAGTCGTTCCTAAAATTGATCAGCTAATTCTTTCCGCCATCGACGCTGGCGGGACGTTGAATATGGGATCCTGGCACGGCCCAGAAGGCTGGTGCGGTACGACGCATTGTCGTGCTGGCTGGGCTGTGCACTTGGCAGGCGAAAAAGGCAAAGCGCTTGAAGACAGAATCGGGACCCAACGCGCTGGTGCAATGATCTACCGAGCCTCGCGTCCAGGCAAGCCAGCGCCATGGTTCTTTGGGCCAAATGACGAGGCGATGGAAGACATTCGTAAATGCGCGGCGGAGCAGAGTGTGGAATAGGCCCGCGTTATATGAGCATTTATACTCCGCCTCCATCAACCCTCCGTATCGAGCACAAATCAGACGGATGGTACGTCATGGACAAATTCGGACCGTGCTATGGTCCGGTTACCTCCGTGATGGAAGCTACCGACATAATTCATGCGGCGCATGAAGCATGGTCAGGCGCCTCGGCGTGGTTTCCGCGAAAAGATAAATAGGCCCCCCCATGACTGAGTGCCGTATCGCACAGCAAAAGCAAAATGATCTTATCGAATCGTTGCCTCACAGCGTTTAAGATCTTGAGTCATTATTGCACAATCCTGCACACGTTCGTGGCGCCGCTCCCGATCAAGCTTGACAACAATCGCCATTATCAAAACGATTACGCCAAGCAGGCATATGGCAAGCGTGGCGTGATCACTCATCGCAGGCATCCAGAGCCAAATTTGCGTATCCTGAAATATCAAGCCAATGATCTTTGAAATTGTAATGTCCAGATAAGATTCGAGACATTTTCAAAGCAATCATGTCAAGCGCTTCACGATGCACATCAGGCAAGTCGTCGCATTCTGCAATGATATGCTTGATCTTTTGAGAAATCCGTGCATTTGCCTCAAAATCTCCGTGAGTCTTGTTGCGTTCTTTAAGCAACATGGCAACAGGCTTAGTCATTCAGACCTCTCAAAGAAAAAGCCCGGCAATGACCGAAGTCATAGCCGGGCAAGTTTAGGGAGGGACACGCCCCATGAGGGGGCACCGGACGACCTTACGGTCGAATGTCGATGCGTGCAGCTTGTAGGACAGCAATTGCCTGTTCTGCTATGCGTAAGCGTTCGTCAATATCATTGAGCCTTTTATGTATATCGGCGATATCAAGACGAAGCTCCGTCATAATTCCTATCCGAGATGAACCAACAACTTCAATCAGATCTGAGCGCAATAAATTGATATCAAGCTGTTGTTGTAATCTTATCCGTTCTCGCATAGCATCTTCTTCTGCCTCACGTTTGGTTTGTTCCCAAATATCTTCATCTCGTCCGCGCAGGCCCTTACGATTGCCAATTAAGTAAAGAATAAACCCTGCCAATAAAGCACCCATTGCCGCTGCGGCTTGCAGAAGCGGTGGCCACTTATCTACCTCCAAACCGCCCATCGCTCGCCGCCCTGTAAGTCGAATACAATTCTGCCAAAAACAGAACTGTATAAACCGGGATTCCCGGACTAGGCGGAGTACCCTGCGCCGGTATTAGCAATACTAGTGCGATCGCCAACTGCAGCCAAACAACACCTGATAACAAGGCAGAGAAAGCACGAATTCGTGATCCGTAAATATGCCATTTACCGTTAGCGATAAGAGCAAAAGCACGAAACATTCCTACTGCGATGAAAAATGCGGTTAGTGCATGCACATCTCCAATAACTAGTAACAAGAGGCGAAAAGAGCTCGCACCCATGGCGGCCGGCCAGATTAACAGATGAACTCCAATCCCTAGCATCAAGGCCGTCATTAACCATTCAGCCGCCCGGTTGCTGCAGCACCTTCCGGGAGGAATTGATGTAGTCATTACACGGTTTTGGGTAGGAGTGTGATTACCTTCGCGTCGGTCAGCTTGCCATAAATGCCGTCGACGGTAATGCCAATCTTGGCTTGCAATTTCTTTACTGCGGCGCCGGTTAATGGCCCGTACATGCCATCAACATCAAGGCCGGCGCTAACCAGCACATTACAGACTCGTTGCACGTAGCGAACGAAATCAGAATTGAGAGTCAGAACAGAGCCGGCTATCACTTGCGCTTGTGGCGCCGCACCAGGAAAAAACTGCGTTGCGATATCAACCGCATATTTAACGACTTGTGGAAGCGCCGCTTCAATCTTGGTTAGGTAATCTTCATTCGATGTGGCGAGATTCCAAAGGGCGCCGACAACCGGCCCATATTTTTCAGCCAAAGCGATAAGAGCAAGCCAATTCATAGCTAAGTTCTCCTAGGATGATGGATGCCACGCTGGCCAACCGTTGCAGTGGGCGCGTTCGTGGCGGTAGAGGCTAGAATTGTAGGCGTAACGCCAGATCTGTATTACGCAGACGGGCGGGTTGCTCGGCCATACGAAGGAATACCCGTAGACCGGCCAAAAAGCCCCAACGGCGAACGGAGTCAGGTTCTTGAGTACAAGGACGCGGCCGGCAAATGGATGCACGTAGCGGGCTGGTGGCGTTGCCCAGCGTGGGTCTGCATTAGCACTAAACGAGAAGCAGACCGCTAAGGCGACGAGAACCCTTCTCAAGGCGGAGAATTGCCCGCTGGTGCGTTTTCAAGGTGCACCGGTAGCGACCCCACGAGCTGCGATGATTTTCCAACGGGCGGCCCGTTTTGGGCGATCAGCGCGCCAACCGCCTGATCCTTTGCAGCAGAGCCGCGGCTCGAGCCGAAATACCATTGCACGACGGCGCCGGCATGACCGGCCAATACACCTGCAAGGCCAACCAATAAGGTTTTGATGTCGGCCTCGACTCGCGGCGGGTAAAACGTCCATAACACCAGAAGTCCCATAAAGCCGCAGGTGATAATGAGCCCAAGAAACTTTTGAAACCAGTCGTTCATGTTCATGACTGCGCGTCCTTAACCTCTGCCTCTAGAATTGGAAGCAAATCGTTTATGGCCGGCCCTACGGCTGGCCAGTGCTTTTGAATTATGGGAATGACTTCGGCGAGAAAGTCGGCGATCGGCGATTCGTCCTTGATGACGCGATCCCAACTCGCGGCGAGCCTTCCCGCCATTTTTCCAAGCCGTGCGCCCCACGGCGCGCTTATCATTAACGGCAGCGTATTCGCGGCCAGACCAAGAGCGGTCTTCGGATCCATAGATTTTCCCTTCAGGATTGCCGGCGATTGTGAAAATCACTCGCCCAAATTGAGCCAAGACACGACGAAGGTTTGCCATGAACTCCGCATACACCGCGGCGCCGCCCACGATCCCAATGCAGCCCAAAGTGTAAGGACCGCGCAGTGCGTGAATCTCAAGCTCGGTTCGTGGCGCGTTCGGGTATCGCGGATCCGCGGCCATCCCCTCTTCAGGCTGGCCGAGCTGTGTCAGAAGCCAGCGCGGTCCAATGCGTAGAGGATCGAAATCAGTTCCCTGGAAGGGACCGATTTCATAAGTTCCGAAAGGCACCGCTCCACGGCCGAGTCCTCCGGTGACGAACAAGTATTGTCCGAGGACAATGTTGCGCTCGATGTCGCGGAGAATGATGCGGCCGGAATTGAAATGTCCTTGTGCGCGCTCATTCAGATGTATCTCTAAGCCCTGCCCCGCCGCTGGTACTGTCCAAAAGAGCAGTACCATCCCTAGCCACCTCACGATTCCTCGTGGGCTTTGCCCTGCGCGGCTGCAACCGGCGACTGTGCCGCTACCGGTGCGTTCGCCATGCGCAGAGATATTGCCTTAACCTCCGCGACGCGTCTGCCCCAACCCACACCGAAATGCGGCCAAGTGCGAAGCGCTTTCAGAAAAGCTAAGCGCTCATCATTGACGCAAATAACTATCTTATGCGGATCAGCGGCCTTCGCTGCGGCAATCGTTACCGGTCCAATCACGCCATCAACTGCAACACCAAGGCAGCGTTGCAGAACCTTGGGCGCGCGTCCAATCCCGCTGTTCACGCCGTAGTCAAAGACGGAATAGTCGACACCGGCTGGGAGGTCGTCGCAGTGCATCGCGTCCCAATATTTGGACTTGTAAATGTCCTTGGCCACAGAGAGCGGCATCGCCCTTACGTCCGCGGCCGTCGCATCGTGCTTCCAATACTTACGCGCATCGTAAATTGTAATGCCGTAATTTGTCGGGCCGCCAGGATCATGTGGATCGTTCGTATAGCCGCCCTCGTGGACTAGGACATGCTTCAAGGCTTCGTCATAGGACGATTGCATAAGTCACCTTTCAAGAGTTTGGAGGTGGAGCAAAGAAACACTTACGAGTTCCGCCCCATTCGCAGCGCCAGAATTTACCGTCTGGCGACGGTTGTGCTTCCGAATACGGAACTACTTCATTTATCCAACGTGCTACAGCCCATTGTGTTTTTGGAATCAATAAATGGACTTGGTAGCCTTGGCTTGTTGCCTTTACTGACTCGTCTGGCAGTTCTTTGCAGTCATGCTCCCCACAGCATAGGTCTCCGACCGCGTTTCTGTAGCGTCCATCTTGGATCCACTGCGCCGGTCCGTGTGCGTAGGCAGGGACGCAAAGCAATAGCATCGCGAGAATAAAGACCCTCATTACAGCCCTTTGTTTTGGAACTACTTTGGAATATTCGGACGGACGTTTTGCGACGGATTTTGTGCCGTAGCTATCTTTTGCCTGAAATAAGCAACAGCGTCGAAAGCTTCCATTCCAGATTGACGCAATGCCCTATCAAATATCTGGAACAATGCCGATACTTCTTTATCATCAAGATTCAATTGCATGTGTTCACCTCTTTATAGAAGAGCGTATAAATAAGAAATTTGCGTAGGTGCGCCTGAATTTAGCGTGAATGTAATCTGCGTGATGGCACCGCCTGCATTGGTAAAGTTTTGAGCGGTTAGATTTGGCCGACCTGCTGCGCTCATTGCCGCTGCGGCTGCGGCTGCCAATTCTGGATCCTTTGCCATACGATCATTGAACTGATTCAATGCCTGCGCATTGGCAAGAAACGTATTTATTGTTGAGATAAAAGTGCGAGCGAATGTAATAGCGTCTTGTGAAGAAGACATTGATATTTCCTCTTTTTAGATTGTCACCACGCTGTTGTGCTTGCTGCGAGATAGTAGGTCGTACCTGCGATTGATATCTGTAGTCGATGATCAGCAGTGAAGTTAGCCGCCACAGTTGCCGCAGCTATTGACGTATCAGTCGATACATTCCCGCTGGCGTCGTTAACCAGAATGCCATCTGTGGTTAGTGGAGCGATATTGATATTGTTGGCAAACGTCCATTTGCTGGAATTTGTTAGATTATAATCTAATCGATTAACGCTATTCACACCCAGCATGATGACGTTTGACGTATCAGATCCAGGATCAATGCTATCGCCAAGGATTAGATTACTGCTGCCGTGAACAACACTTGATCCGGTATCAACCCCCAGAAAATTATTAAAGCCTCCGTTAGTTACGTTCTTGCCTGATCTCGCGCCAATGTAAACGCCGGCGTTGTTATCCAATATCGTGCGCCGTTGCCCAGTGGCAGCATCAGAAAGAATAATTGCATTGGATTTTCCTGTTAATCCCGGGTCAGCACCAAGAACAATGTTATTGCTTTCGGTCACATAAGCATTTCCAGCACCGAACCCGATACAGATATTCTGTACGCCAACAGTAATGTTGGAACCTGCGCCATATCCAAGGGCGACGTTCCCCTGTCCTCCGTTTAAACTTTGTAATGTTGCCGTCCCAACAGCGACGTTGAAATTATCATGCTGGCTAGCAACCATAGACAGCTCGCCAATTGCTACATTGAATGATCCATCAATCATTGCGGCCATAGCACCTTGGCCAAGAGCCATGTTATTTTGGCCGGTAGTTAGGTTTTGAAGTGCAGCATAACCGATGGCGACATTAAATTGGCCGGTGGTGCATTGATTCAGGGAAAAGTATCCCTGCGACATATTTCCGACACCGGTCGTCAAACTGACCTGAGAACCGACTCCCTCTCCGAAATTCCTATTTCCTGTTTGTGTGAAATTACCTGCACCCCCGATGAATGCGTTAGCCCCACTCGGATCGTCCTTCATGAAGGCGATGTTGAAAGTTACACCTGATGAAGCCATGTATTCGTAAGCGGCATCTGTACCGGCAATAACGGTCGGGTTACCCGTTAATGTATCAATAAAGAAATTTGCAGCACCTCCAAACGAGCCGCCGTTGTTGTATTGAACAGAATTGTTTGGAGTGCTTGGAGGTCCACCAAAAGGAACCCAATCTGTAATGCCTGAACCGTCTGTCTGTAGGACATAGCCACTTGTTCCAGCATTATCCGGAAGCTTCATAGTCCAGCTACCGGCCGCATCCTGCGTCGTCAGATTAACAACGCCACTTGTCTTTCCGACGAGATTAATGTTTCCAGTGTTCGACCCCAACAGTCCAATATTGAGCTTGCCCTCAAACGTATTTTGAGAACCGCCACCAAAACTATACATGTTCCAACTATTCGTTGCACATACCGAAGTCTGGTCTTCGATATATGCACCGTAAACGTCAGTAGCTTGTACGGCAGGACTACCAAGGTATACAGGCTGCGCAACCCTGACACCAATCGCCAGCGGAGTAAAGCACGAAGGACCGTCGAGCGTTGGCTGCGCGTACAGCGCAACCAATTGCGAGGCCGAAGAGTCTGGAGCTGACAAATGTGCGTCAGCCCATACCCCGTAAACGCTAGTATTTGGATTGACGTTCTGGGATTCGCCTATGCTATAGGAGCCAATCACACCAGTTGCGTTCGAACTACCAGCGACTGGACTAAACCCGCCAGCGAAAAAACCGCCATAGATCCAATCGACTGGGCCTGTCCCTCCATATAAGGCAGTTCCAAATATGCCTTCTATGTTGAAGAACGGCCCGGTGGAATCCGTATTGATGAAACATTCAAAGTCCGCGCCTACTGCAATCGCTGCGTTCGTCCCCGTATGCTTGAAGGCCCCATAACCAGCGACAACATCTATAAAATCATAGCCACTTAGATCGCCATCGAAATATGCTTGCTCGAACAATGGTACCGGCACATTAAATGTCTGCCCATATGTTGGATCGTTCTGGAATGTGACAAGCTGACCAAACGTAGCGCCGTTTCCAAACGCTGCGCCTAGCTTCGCCTCAATTCCAGTTCCCGGTGTCCAAGTTAAATTAGCATCTCCATCAAATGCACCTGAATTATTAAACTGAATATGAGTATTCGATCCACCAGGTATCCCACTCCCACCGCCGCCTGTCGGCTTGGGGAATCTTCTGACATGGCCGTCAGAGGTTAGGCCGAGATATGTTTCGTTCCCGTCTCCTGTTACGACGGGATAGTCAACAACTTGCATTCTTACTTATCCCTGACTTTTACTGTTACTGACTGATCGATCACCCGGCCAATAAGCGTCGTAATCCGGTTCGTCAGATGATAATTTTGGCCGGACGTCCCTCCGGTCAGCCAAATGATCGTTTTTAAATCTGTGAAATCGTCTGACGTTTTTGTAATACCGCTAGGAACAACCCACGTCGATGCAACAATCGTATCGGCCGGACTATCGGTCGCGAGCTCGTTATCCCATTTGATCTCATAGTCGAGCGTTTCATCTGGATCTTTAAGGAAGCTCATTAGACCGCCCCGCCTTTACGACCCAACGGGTCGACTGTGAATATACGAGAATCTTCTGGCTCGCTATCACGCGAGCTAGCGGCAACATCCTTAACCCTACTATCGCCAACCGATGCCGCCGACCGCTGAGATAAAGCAACCCGCAAGTCACGAGGCCTTGTCGGCGTTATTGACCGTCCATTTGGATCAACACGAACCGCCCGAACGGTAGACGGCGCAACTTGCCTCGCGACGGCTGCAATTCTTAAACAACGATCATGAGACGGGAACGCCGTAATAGTTCTTATATCGCGGGGGACGTCAAAGATCTGTCGTGGCGTAATCGTAACCGCGACGAGTTCGTAAATGATGTCGTCCGTTTCATCCCGTAGCGGATCATTGAATTCATCTCGGATCGGAACGTGGCGAAATTGAACCATTAATTTTCACTTGCAATCGTGTCCGCTGACCACTGGATACATAATTCTTCGCCAGCTAGCGCGGTACCTGTCCCGTTTGTGGCCCTGATTTGCACGCCTGTAGCTGATTTTGTTGTTGCCGGATCGATCGTGGCTGTTGGGACGGTCGCCGTCGTTGTCACGTCGCGCCAGCTAGCAGCGGCTGCCGCAGGATTATATGTCGTAACTGTCGGGCTTGCTATCATGGTCGGATTGAACTGAATGTTGACGGAGGCCTGTGCGGTAGCGAGAGCGACCTGTGGCTGGAAACAATAAGAACCGGCCAAACCGGCATTCTGCGCCGGCGCAGTCCCAGGCGGGAACGACTTCTGATAGAACCTTTGCGCAAGATTCAATTCATTCGCCTGATCACGCGCTTGGTAATCCGCGAATTGCTTTGTCCCTGCGCGCAAATGCACACCAGTCCAGGCCATCACAGCCGCTATGGTGTTCGTAATGTTGACAGATGACGTTAAATGAATGCGCGTTCCACTTGTCGGCGCAGTCCAACCAAGTGTTGCATTATTGAAATTCGACCCATTGCCAAGATCGAATCCGACATAAATAAAGAATGCATTGTTAGCAGGCGGAGAAGTAAATCCTGATGCTCCGAGCGGAGCGGGAATATTCTGACTAAAGCATGTCCACGTGTTTGCGGCAGAGATCACATATTGAAACTGATAGTAGAAAGTTCCACCAGTGTTTCTTAGCCAGCCGCCATATGTTCCGGTGACGCTTGATTTCGCGCAGAAATCCAAAACGACAGGTGTGCCAGAATTGCTGCTCCAATTGAGCGTTTGAAATTGATTCCCCTCTAATGCGGTTTCGAGAAGAACTACGTTGGCGGCATTTGTCGCAACAGCAGTGCCACCGACCGTTAACTGTAAGGCGTAAGGGTATATGCTTGTACCCGTCGCAACCCGCTGCCATGTACCTACATTGGTGGCACCGCTATTTGTATTATTACACTTCCAACGATCGACTAATCGAACTGCACCACCGCTTGCGCAGGTCGTAAAGGATGCCGCTTCATGCGGCTGGTCAATGGTCATATCGCCATTAATTACAAAGCTACCAATAGTCTGAGGCGTGAGCGGATAAAATGTTCCCATGCCTGTGGCAAATGCGTTAGCCGTCGCGAAGTTTGTCCCGCTTCCAGTGACCTTTTGGAGATCACTATACGATTGATAAAATGGAGCTACGGCTGTTGTGAAATCATTTGACCCGAGATTCATGATCCCAGCAGAATCGGCCAGAAACGCATAGGAATTTCCTGGCGAGACATTGCCATCTAGGATAAGCGGCGCGGAACCTGAATTTTCAAATACAGTTCCGTATCCGCCTACAGCGATTTGCATGTTAGTGTCATAGACACCATTACCACCGCCATTGCTCCCCGTAGAAGTATTAACGATACCACGACCAATCGCGGTCATATAGCCTTGCCAATGGCCATAATGCGAATCTGAGTCGTACCAAACACCAATCAATGTCGGATCAATTGTGCTATTGCCGTCAACCGCGCACATCGTACAACTTGGCCACGCACAACCGCTGCCAAAGTAAAATGCCGTATCCGGTCCTTCAGCAGCCACATTGGTATAGTGAATGCCCTCCGAACTGGTACAGCTATAGGCCTTGCCACCGGCCCGGATCTGCGAACTCAATGTCGCGATCGGCGTTCCACCTGACAGCGCCGGGTCAGTGAATGTCACAGTTACGCTACCATTGGCCGACGCAGGCACACTGAGCCAAACGAGATTCTGTGAAGGCCATACGGCAGAAACCGTAGTGCCGCCCTGAATTCCGGTACCGCTAACGGTCTGGCCAATTGCAATATTAGCGGCACTGGTGACGGGAACGACTCGAAGTCCGTAGGTTGTTGTTCCTGTGGTGCTAACGACACCAGTGGCACCACCGCCGAATGATGAACCCGTTAAATCGAAAGTCCCGGATGCATTATTAACTGCCGCAACAACCCACCGTTTGTTTAGAACATTGATATTGGCACCAGAGATGACAATATTGTCCCCAACGGCTGGGCATGCGCTCTGCACCCAAGCCGCCCCGCTCCATGTCTCACAAAAACTTAGAGATGTATTGTAACCCGACTGACCTGTCGTGGGGGACCCTGGCCTTCCAGCCGTAGTCCATGTTGGGGTAGTTATCCGATACAGGCCAGTTGCGTTTGCAACGGCGGAGATTGAGAACACGGCGCTCGTTGCACCGTTAACGGTTGCGTAATACGCAATTTGAGAATTTCGGATCCAACTGGTATCGTGAGATCCGTCTATCATGATGCCGTTGAGGCAATCACCCAAAAATCCGTCGACTGTTAGCCGCCCGCTAAGACTTACATCGACACACTTGTTAAAGCCCCATGCCGCTATCTTTTGAATGCGCGACTCTCCGGCAACGCTGATGGCTGTGCCATTGTTGGCAAAACCGTTCGCCATATCGACGTAATCGCGCAACGTCGATGGTGACCTGTTCATAGTCGCAGGCATTATTGCAATGCCTTCGATGGCGACTCCACGATTTGTGTTGCCAGTATTGAGGGTAATGGTTGCGCTATTGCCTGTCTTACCGTTACCGCTCACTGCGCCAGATGCAGAATTCAAAAGGATCAGATATTTGATATTGGAGAAGCTAGAAGCAGGGCGCGTGGCGCCGACTTGATTGTTGCCGATCAACATGCAATTCGGCGGAACGGTGATAGTGCTATTAATAAAATACTGTTTTGCAGAAATTTGAACTTTGCCACCCCCGGCATTACTGCAAGCCGTCAAGGCGTTTGCAAATGCCGTCGTATCATCAGTCGATGCGTCACCGACCGCGCCATATGAGTCAACCCAAAAGATCGCGGGCGGCTGCGTCTGTTGCCAGTTCGTGCCGTCATACCATTCCCAAGCCTTCAAAGTTGAATTATAGCCAACATATCCCGCGCCGACTGAAGGACGAGCCGACGTCGTCCAACATGGCGTTCCCGCGCAAAAATCGGCCTCCGCCTTCTGGGACATGGTCCCAGCGAAGCCAGCAATAACCGCAAGAGCGATTAGAAAGCGCTTGAGCATATTAAATCACCTGTCTTGTGGAGATGTAGCTTCCGGCCTTTAAGGCCGTGGCGTGTGAGCCGTCAGTGACAGCCTGCGCGCACTGAACGGAAAGATTGGCCCCCGTAGAGCCGACCGTTACGATCCCTCGGACGCGTATCAGTTCAGTCGTCGTGTTAAGTCTGTTGACAATGTCACCAGTGTTACGGGCAATGCTGTCGTCGCCGACCGTCCAGACAACCGACGCAGTCAGCGGCGAGACCAAAGGCGAAGTCGCTATTTGCATCCCGAATTGAAAGCCGGCCGTCGTAACTGTATTCGTCCAATACAGAAGCCCCTCGACCACATGCGTTGTGTTGGGGGCCAATGAGATAGACAGCGATGAATCCGTTCCAAGCGTTGAATTCGTCAGACTTGAATCTGTGCTGCGAACAGCCGTCGAAAATACGCTGCCTCCGACAGTAGGTGCCGCCCATGTGCCATCGGCACGTAAGAAGTTAGACGTGCCCCCGCCAGACGCAGGAGCTGCACCGGATAGGGACGAGCTGAAAGCGTTTACGAGAGTAGTGAGCTGAGTAGCGGTTAGGTCGGTTGGGACTGCCGTACCGCCCGAGACGTTGCCCTTGACCGTATTGTTAGCCATCGTCGCCATTTTGGCGTTGGTGACGGCATTGTTAGCGATGGTCGTAGCTACAGCACCGGCAGAAGTGGTCACGTCTCCAGTCAGCGCAGGCATCTGAGTCGCGACTACGGAACCAGATAGATTCGTAAAGGCTGGTTGAGCCTTAGAGATGACTCCCGCTGCACTAATTGCGGTCAGAAAGTTATTACTAGCACCTGTGTCGGGAACAACAGTATTTGAAACGGTGCCCGAAGAATTCTTCGACGATAAAACGTTGTTGGTACTATCGGCCCAAATGGCCACATGAGAGGCAGATGGACTAGAAGGTGCCGCAATGGTAGCGGCGACGATCTGTCCCGCCATAGAGACGCCGGTCGGAATATTAGCGAGGACAGTCGCGGTCTGTCCAGCCGTCATCGTGACGTCGCCGGTCAGGGCTGGCATCTGCGTTGCAGATACAGAGCCAGAAAGATTACTGAAAGCCGGTTGTGCCTTTGAGATCACACCGGCTGCGCTAATAGCCGTTAGGAAGTTATTGCTGGCACCTGTATCCGGAACGACTGTATTAGAAACGGTACCTGCGTCGTTCTTTGAAGACAGCACTTTGTTAGTACTATCCACATAGATTCTGGTTTTAGTGGATGCGGGAGTGGACGGAGCTATGCTGTTAGTAACAAGGATGTCCCCTGCCATTGGAACATCGTTTGGGATGTTGGCTAGAGTTGTGGTCGTAGAGCCAGAAGGCTTAGTTACGTCACCGGTATATGCTGGTGTTCTCGCGCCGCCCAAAGTTCCAGAAGAGATATTAGAAGCGTTTGTTGTGTCTGTCGTAGCCGACGCAGCAAAAGCAACTCCACCGGTCTTTGTAACAGCAACGGCGCCCGTCGCCGTATTGATCGTTGCGTCTCCTGATGCCGTAAACCCGTCGAAGCTTCCGCTATTGTTCCATTGAATTTGGCCAGAAGCCCCGCCAGGCGTTCCACCTCCTGACCCGGATGGAGTTACCCATGTTCCGTCGCCGCGAAGGAACGTACTTGTTGACGCGCCCGTGCCACTATTGAAGCGGTTAACTGAAAGAGTGCCAGAAGATATATTGCTTGCATTTGTCGTGTCCGTCGTAGCTGATGCAGCAAGCCCAGAAATATCGCTCGCGGCCAATTGCCCAACCGTAACGTTGGCGCCAACCGAGGTTTGTTTCAGAACCTGAGATGCACCACCAGTCCCCGAGAGATCCGCGTGCGTACCACCACGGGCTAAGGCAACAAGGCCGGTGGTTAAATCTCCTGCGTCGCTCGACCCGCCTGCCGGCTTAGGGAATCGTTTAACATGGCCGGACGAATTTAGACCAAGGTAGGTTTCTGCCCCGTCGCTTGTATCGAGGGGATAATCATTGACCCGCATTTTTTGATTACCCCACGTATTCGGTTAGGTCGAGCGCCGTCGCTACACTACCGATTGCCAAGATCTTAAGTGTTGGCATTTTGCTGAGCGTCGCCATGAAGGATTGTTTATTCAAACGGGCGCTATCATCAGGGAACATCGCCACAAATACGGGGACATCAATCCCAGATAGTTCGCACATTCGGTCTATTTTGTCCCATGCAACGCTCCAGCTCTCTAGCGGATAACTGACAGAAATTTGTCGGATGTTCTTGCGCCGCGTGAAATAGGGCGTCCCGCTAGACGCCTTTTGAACCTTCGTATTTGCATCGCGTGTAAACGTAGAACCATCTTCTATATTGAATGTAGTCTGAAGAACTTCGCCGATCAGGATCTTCCCAATTTGAATATATCCATCAGTATTTGCTGTATTTGAAATACTGACGACAATTGATTTTGCCTGAATGTCTTGACCAAACAAAACAGGGAAATTCAATCCCTTTCCGTCTGGATCTTCAATTGCATCCGTTGACGTCCAAACGTCCGTTAATCCAGAATCATAAATAGAAACTGCCGGCGAACTTGCATCAAAGGCTTGCACCCGAACTAATCCGTTCTCATCAAGATTAGTGCCAACCAATGCCACACCCTGGATAAGCCTAGTTGACGGGAATGTTGCGGTTAGGGTTGTCGATCCAGTCGTTGCGTCAGTCGACCGCGCAACCTTTGAAGGCCTGCGATCCTGAAGGTTGCTTAACGGCAATGTCCAACTGCCACCAGAAAGCGTCGCATTTGCTATCTGGTCGTTATAGATAATTTGAAGGTTTGCAGTCACTTGATTGATATCCTCATAAATCGGATCGAAACTCTCATCCGTTACGAAGTCGAATATTTCATCTGAGATCGGGACATGAATGATTGCCATTTCGGCCCCGACTTTACCGCCGTGTGGCGCAAGTCAGAATGGCCACGGCTAGGAATGTTGCAGCTAGCGTTACAAGGAACGCTAACTCGTCGCTCATTAACCCCACAAATCTAACTGCAAAGTATTGTCGAGGTAGTTGTCGACGCGACCTATTACTACGAAATCTTTCCCGGCTGATAAGCCAAACCGTGGAGATTGCAGCGTGACTACTGTTCCAAGCTCCGCGTCGGATGTATAATCAAGCCAGGTCGTAACTCTGTATGCTTCTCGCTTCGTTGAATAGATAGCAAATAGCCGTGCCGCCTCATTTGTCGCGTCATCAAAATCAACTAGGCATGAATCCAATGTAGTTTGTAGCGCTAGAATTGATTTATCTTTAATCGTCTGATCTTGAACAATGACTGAATAGCCATCTTGCGACAACACCGCGCGTTGTACCGCCCCAACTGTACCAGCGAGTTGTGAGGCATCCTGTATTGTCCAGTTCTTGGCATATTTGAAAGTAAGAAGCCACGTCGTAAGACCTCTGCCCCCCTCACCAATACCAATACGTTGAATGTCACTTCCCACAATAATAGACTCGTCAATTGTTAGAATAGATGTGCTAGGAGAGGCCGGTGCCTCAAATCGCCCAACACCAAAAAGACCAATTTGATTTGGAACAAGATACCCGCCAATTGAATCTAGAACCTGTTGTGCAGCCTGAATAGTAGTTATGTCGCCCGAAACCAAAATACCACAACTCGCGCTGTTCTTAACATCGAGCGCCGTAAAGGTGTCTTCATCAATAGGCGCGATTATTTTCATACTTGCATTCTTGTAGAAAAACCCACTCGCACCATCTCCGGTGTAATCGGTATTTAACGGACTAATAACAAGGCTAAACAATTCAAGAGAAAACACCGGCTCGGTATCAGACGCAAAGTCTACCGTCACATTGAAATAGCCGCTGCCTGCACTAGTTATCGCAAAAGAATTAATTTGCATAGCGCCCCAATTATCTTCAGTAATGGCAAGCGCACCGGCAGTGAGATCAATAGGCAGCCGAAACCCACTCGAACCAGAAAAGTTGATGAATTGAATTACAACAAATCTGCCGTTAGCTAAGAAATCAGCAGAGAACCGATAAACAACTCGCCGGTTTGCTTTAATAAAAGTCTGAGAAATCCAATGTTGACCACTGCTTGTGTCTTCTTTGAACTGAAAAACCGTACCAGTAATTAGCGTAGAATTTGTTTTAACCCACTGATCCGGAGAACTCAAAATCAATTCGTCGCCGGTGACGCCATAGAAATCCTCAAGCATATCCTGGACGATCGACGCGGCGGTGAATGTAGCCAATTCAGACAATTGCCAATCGGAAACTTGAATCGCGCTGCCGCCGTCGCCAAGATAGCTTGAGGCATCTGGCGAATTCCCGGCATGGTTTAGAATGTTGGCTTGCACCCAAAGATTGTTGGCAACCGACGTTGTAAATTCGAGCTCGACGGAAAAGATCGGGTTGAATCCATCATCGCTGATGTTGCCAGTATCTGTCATCGACAACGGGTAGGAGGTTATTGCAAATCCACCGACCCCCGCCGTTACCGAAATCAAATCGCCGGTCAGCAAATTATAATAAATCGCTGCAAAATTGCTGCCCGTCGAAAAATCACCGAACACGATTTCAACATGGCGGTTTAGCCCGGTGTTGGTGAAATAAATCGCGAACTTGCCGGAGAAACGATAGGTCTTTTGCACGGTGGATTTGCTTAAGACATATCCGGCTGTATGGGTTCCGGTTGAGTTAGCCTCTAGCACAAATGTTTTTGTGTCTACCGACGACGAAGTTGCTAGTGTTGCAAATCCGCCATGTGGCGCATCGTTCTCAAATCCCAGAATTGCCGGCAAAAGGTTGGTGCCAAAATTAACGTCGCCAGTGATCTGAAACACCGGGCTCGAACCGAGCCTCACATAGCCACCTGCGAGGTAGGTCGCATAATGGCCGGCAACCTGCGTCCACGAGAATAGGCCGCTTAAGCTACCCTGATCACCATCATAAACCAGCTGCGCGCCGCCATCATAAACAACCACGCCATTGATCGCGCCGTCGCTGAATTGATAGACCAAATCGAACGGGTTTGCGGCCTGCGCCGGAGCGTTGAACACCTGGCCATAGACTTTTTGTTTTTTGACTCCGGTCAATTCGCTGTTGCCAGCCACATCGCCGCCACCGCCGCCCGTCGTGGTCCCGCTATAGGTGTTCTGCAACAGCGGCTGCTCTAAATCTGTCAAGGCATCATGCAGCTTGATCGATAGCTTACTATAGGCATCGGTCGAGATCAGCTGCTCGATCGTGCCGGTAAACATGGTTTCCGCGTCGCTGATGTCGGTTTGCTGATCAGCGAGGGATTGAATGATAATTTGCCGGCCGTCGAAAAACCACGGCAGCATATAATCGAGCGTGTCATCAGGGCTGGTTGTGCCGTTGACGTTGGCACTGGCTAGCACTACGTCACCGCTACCTACCTGACTTTGTCCCCTGATCTGCCCCTCGGAAAATAAGTGCCGCTCGAAGTTTCCAGCGTCGACCACCCGCGGCTCAAAATAGGTATTTGGCAAATGGCTTGCCGCGGTAGTCATCACTCCATCGGTACTAAACCGCAGTGTCTGCACGTTGGTGCCGTCGTTGGCCTGCACGGTGATTAAATAAACTCGGGACGCCATGGGCTTAAGGTACCCGACGCGCCGCTCGCGCTTGGTCGGCCGTATCTGCCTCAATCTGTGTAAGCTGTGCGATTACGCTGTTGCCGATAAAGCCTTCAAGCTCAGCCAAGCGATTAGACATTAAATCAATATGCAAGATAATTAAGCCGGTATTGTTGTTAACTGAATCGAGATAGCCGGCAATCACCGCAAGGTCCTGATGGATTTGCGGCTGCATTTGTTGGGTAATGTCTGTTAGGTTAGTCAATTGCGCATTGTTGTCATTCATTGCGACCAACTGATCGTTAAGCGGTTGCACCAGTTGGGTAGTCTGATCCGTTATTGAATTGACAATCAACGTCGACGGATCGACCTGGCTTGGCAATTGCTGCAACTGCGACAAGACTTGGTTAATGATATTCGAGCCTTGAGCACTAGAACCATAATAGCGCTTTGCAGCATCAATCACGTCTTGAGCGTTGCTCGTGATTCCTGATAGCGCGTTTTGATTACCACCCTGAGCAAGAGCGAGCTGTGTTGCAAATGTGCCCTGCGCAGAACCAAGCTGTTGCTGCGGTGAAAGATTAGATGCTGAGCTTGCGTTGAAATGCGCAATGAACGCATTGATCTGATCGGCTGCATTCTGCCAAGCCTGTTGAGCAGCCTCTGCGGCCCGCCGTGCTTCCTCTGCGGCTTGCTGTTGAGCCTGTAGCGCGGCCTGTGCGGCTTGCTGCTGTTGCTGAATTATCTGAGCGTTGTAATCTGCAATGATATTGTAGCGCTGTTGAGCCTGTAGTGCTTCGAGCGCGACAAGAGCTTGACCCCCTTTAGCGACCTCAGCTTGGCGATCGCGTTGCGCCTGTAAGTCAAAGACTGCAAGCTTGCCGGCCAGTGAACTTTGATCTTGCTGCGCGACGAATAACTGGTCCTGATAGCCTTGAATTGTGCTGGCGATCTCTTGTGTGCTGCGCTGAATTGCGCTTGCATCTTGCTGAACCGTTTGCGTGAACTCGTGAACGACGCCCTGCAATTGCGGAAACTGCGCCACAAGATCTTTAAAGGCTTGTCCGGTCAACTGCGCATCGTCGATAATTTTTTGAGCACTGGCACCGAAGAATGTATCGACCAGGGATTGCCCTACGCCTAGCGTCTGCGCATCTTTGCTAAAGGATGTAAACTGCTTAATGAGATCGCCAATGTCATTCAAAAAGCCCTTGCCTTGCGCAGTGTTCGTCAGGCTCGTAAGCTGGTCGACGAAGTTTCCCTTGATCTGGTCAAGTGCGGTTGCAAGCTTACCCTGAACCGTCACCGCAGCATCCGCAGCCGAAGCACCCAACTGTATCAGCGCATTCTGTAAGTCGGATGCTGCGGCATTTGCATCAGTGATATTCTTAGCCGTCTGATCAGTAGTTGTGTTGAGGTCAATCAGACTCTTGTTAAGCACCGTGTTAACTTGCGCAACATAGGACGCTTGTAATTGCTGGACTGTGAGTGCTTGGCCGGCCGAGACAGCCGCGCTAGCTAGCTTGATGAAATTGTTTTGAATATCCGTAATTGTCGATGTGAAACTACCTTGCGGACCATTAGCTGCGGCAATGAATTGCTTAATTGCATCGCTCATCTGAGCGAACGCAGCCGCGTTGGCCTGAGCGGCGGTGTTTTGTTTATTACCGCTATTGCCGAACAACGAGGCGCCGATCGCAGCCGCACCCTCAATGCCGGCTAAGATAAATTGGCCGTTGAGCGCATTATTGACTGCTGATGTGGCCAACGTCTGCGAAAGATTTTGCGCTGATGCGCGCAGCGAATCCATGACCGACTTGCCCTGCAACAGACCTTGCACAAAGGTCGTTACGAACTGACCGGTTATGTCCTTAGTTTCGCGGATTGTATCGTTGAACTTTTTGGCAGCGACCAACGAGTCAGCCAGCGATTCATTGAGAGCCGGATTAGCTTCGACACCGGCTGACTTGGCAGCACGGTTGAGTTGGTCGACCGTCCTAAGCTTTAAGACTGCGTCCGTAGAGAGACCTAGCGTTGCGTTCTCAAGCTCTAGCGCTGCCGTCTGATCCTTGACACGCTGGATCGCGGAGTCATAGGCGTTTGCGGAATCCGCCACCGCCTGAGTGTGTTTTTGCGTGGTAACCGTTAAGCCAAGCCGCTGACGATCTTCGTCCTGAGCAGCACCGGTTAACAATCTTTCAGATGCAGTGAGATCTTTTATTTTATTAGATGCATCTAATAATTGCCCTTTTCCCTGGATTTGTGTAATTGCCTCGTTGGCTTTCTGGGCAATATCAGCCTGAGCAAGGCCTAACTTACCGAGAGAATCCACGAATCTATCTACGGCTGCCGGGCCTTCCGTCTTTAATGTAGCAACCAATTGATCCATGATTGCTTGTATTTTTTGCACTTCTGGCGTTGCCTGAGATGCAGACTGAGCCAACACGCCAAATTCGCCACCGCCAGAAATTTGCTGAGCCAGATCTTGATTAGCCTGAGATCCTGTTTTGAAACTTGTCGGAACCAGGGACGGAAGAGATTGCGTCAACTGTTGTTGTGCAAGCCTGTTCTGTAGCAGCAATGCATCTTTGCTAATCTGGAAAAACTTTCCAGCGCTATCGCTGGCATCACGATAGGCGTCCTTAACTAAACCAATGACTCGCGCGGCCTCTTCTAATTGCGCGTTTACATTTGGACCTTGGCTAGTAATAACCGTAAATAGTGCAGTAGCAGCCGCGGCCGCTGCGCCCAACCCAATGGCAATAAGATTACCTGTCCCACCGACAAGTCCGCTCAGGGTTCTGAATATACCAGCAACGCCGCCTGTTTCGCCTCCGAGCGCATATTGCAAACGACCGAACTCTTGTGCAACTGCCTGAAGTGGATTTTGCCCCGCTGCGATGGAATCAAATGCAGACTTGGCCGCATGACTAAGAGCCTGCAATTGCTGACTTGAAAGCGCCGCTGCATCGTTGAGCTTTTTGCTACCAGCCGCGCCTTGCTCGAAATATTGCGCGGCATTCTGCAAAACGTCGTTGGCTCGTTGCTGCAAGGCAGGATTCTGCGCAACCACCTTGTTAAGCTGGTCCGCTACTTTCTGGTAATCCTGTTGCGCTCGTAAGCCCGTATTAAACCGACGCTCAAGGCGCTCAAGAGACTGCTCAAGCGTAAGCGTATTACGCGACTGAATATCAATGACCTGCGCAGTCCCCTGCGAGGTCTGCGTCGTCTGATCAACAGCCTTATTCAATGCCTCAACCGACTGCGTCGTTTGATCGACGCCTTCGGCCGAAGCCTGAATGACTATCTGTTTTACGAATTGTTCAGTCGACGCCATCTGTTTTCTTTGGCTTTCCCTTGCGTTTAGGTTTGGCCGGCGCACCACTCTCGGCCAACCGGTTAAACATGTCCTTTACGCCCTGCGCATCTTTTGGGTTCACCCGAATGCCAGGACGCTTTTCGTCATCAACCTTGTTCATTAGGCTGACGTATTCGATGTCTACGGCCCGGATTAGATCTAGCGCATAGTCGAGCTCGTCGCCGTCTAGCCCGAGCCTTTCGACTAAGTATTGCTCGCACAAGAGCATCGGAATCGGCCCGACGCCCATGCCGATTTGGCGGTGCGTTCCCAGCCAATTGAATGCCCGCCAGTAGGCTTGCAGATGTGCGAATATTTCCGGTTGCTGAAAGAACGGTTCCGGTGGTGGTCGGCCCGCGTCAAAAAGCTTCTGCCAGCCTTCTAGCTCTTTGCCGTATTTATTAGACCATCTCACCGCCGCAATCAGTTTTTTGCGTCGGCTTCGCCATCCTCCCGAACCTGTTCAGCGACATTGTTTGCTGCATACAGCACGATCTCTTTTAAATTCAATGTTGGGTCCGTAAGCAGTTCAAGCGCTTTTTCTTGACTATAAGGAATTGGGTTGCCGTCGTCGTCCTCGAGGTTTTCCCAATCTAGCAAAATCGTTTTGACAAGGAGGATTGGGTAAATCCGATCGCGCTCTTCGGGATCAAGCCCGTTCATTTTCTTTGCGCGGGGAACCGCTGCAAGCAGTTTGTTTTGCAAGCGGTCCCAATCACGGTTACCAACGCCGCGGACCTTGACGCGAAGATCTCCAGCATCTGGAAGATTATCCATCCACGCACCATGGTCACGCTTCTGAATATCGATCTTGCGCTCACTGATTTTCATAATTTCACCCTAGATGATTATGTGTTTTTTGAACTACATTCCAAGCTTAGGCGTTCGACGCCGGGTCGCTGATGATTGCTGACACGAGATCGAAGGTCACGTTCCGGCGCACGACATGGTCAACCGTCCCGATATCGAGAATGGTTGTCACAAGTGCGCGGAAGTAGAAAATAGAGTCTTTGTATCCGAGCGGGCCGTCGTTAACGACCACCTTCACGGCCCATGCGCCCTGTGACGGATCGCCGGCCGTGACAGCGAGAAGCTGACCAGCATCAGTCGGATCATGACCGCAGATGACTTGCATCTGGCCAGCATCCGCCGCGCCCTTTGCTTTCCGAATTCGGCTGTCGCCAACCGCAGCAAAGGTAACGATTGAGGTTTTGTCCCCGAACTGACCCATGTCTTCAACAAGGCCCAATTCCGTCCAGACCGACATAGCCTGGAATTCCGCGAGAGTGTCCGTATTAGCATCGACGGCGCGATCGCTAATATAGATATGTCCGCCTGAGGCGGTGACGACGTCAGCCATAGTCGTGGTCCTTTCGCGCCTTCAAGCGCCTTTGTGACCACGTCGCTGGTCTAAGATTTGCTGATAACTAGCTTCGCCTGTTGCGGCTGCTAACCATCAAACTGATATCGGTAAGGAACGATCACACTTAGTTCGAACCAGTTACCGTTGTCGTTACTGTTGTCGACGATCGGCCCGGATGGCGCGAACGTCTCAAGTCCATTTGCAAGTTTCTGTGTACGGAATAGCGCCGCCAATTCATCGGCAAGCGCCAAACCGTCAGCAAGTTCTGTTCCTGTTTTGATATTCAGAACGAAGCGCGCGGCGCCATCTTCGAAGTAACGCCGCTGGAAAGCCTGCGACCCGTTGCCGATAGGAAATTGAAGTTCCAACCACGCATTAGCGTCTGGCGTTTCGTTGTCGCCGTTCGCCTTAAGCACAGGCGTAGCTGTCCAGTCCGTCGCGAGCTTTGCCCGGAAGGTTGATTCCACGAAGGCGGCCGGCATTAGCGCGAGGTCACCACGATTGCGGGTTGTCGGCCATCGGAGCGGTTCCCTTTATGGCCGCCGACAATCTGGCCGCCGATAGGTGTGCGATAAGTGAAACTCACCTTGGCTGAATTCCCGAACTTGCGAGCGGCGAGAACCGCGACGACCTGATAGACGCCATCCGGCGCCTGACTTGAACTGCCGCGCTCAATCTTACGTGCATAGGGCTGTGCATTGAGGAAGACATATTCCTGTGCTTCAGGGACTTCCTGGCCTGCATCCACTTCCTGGCCATCCGCAAACAAGATGTGAGACTTTGAATAGCGGGCTGTTTTCTTTGGCGAAAACGTCACCAATTGATCGGCAATCCAGGTCAAGGCATCGAGCAAAAGCGACCATTCGGCAACAACCGTTCGCTGAACGCTTTTGATCGGAGCATTTATCCGGCCGTCGACGCTAATGGTGTATTTGGCAGGGTGACCGAGGATCTGGCTATTCTTGGCTTGCGTTTCGTCGATCTGTTCTTTTGCGAAGTCGGCAAGGATCTTCTGGCGCGCCGCAACGCCTAGAGCGTCATTTAGAAAAACATTGATGTCACGGCTTACCGTTTTCACCCGAATTGGGACGAAGGCTAGCGCCATAGTTTTTCCAACTCCACCTTCGAGTATGCCTTAAGGGCCGAGCTCGGCGAAGCATTCAAAACCTCAATCCCGAGCCGTTCAAATTGCGGCGCACAGGCATCCATTGCCACGCGCCAGGAATCCATCCGCCCCTTATCTGGCGGACTTACACCTTTGTCGTCGGCCCAATGCGCGCCTTCGGTCATGTGCATATCCCAGCCAACTAGGATTAGGCGCGTGGCGCCAAACTGGATGGCGAGATTTGCGGCTTGGAAGCCGGAATAGCCGCCCCCCTGATCAAGTCCACATCCGACGTACCCGGTTTCGCCGGTAAGAAGCTCGGCCCGACTTTTCAGCCGGATCAATGTCACATCCTGATAAACCCGGCAGATCGTCGGGCTGGGCGAAAACTTCCGACCCCTAAACTTCTTTCCGCCCTGAGATGCCAGCCACCAGTGCCTGTCGATGCCGTACAGCGCGTCCGCCCACGGTGCCGCGCGCCAGGCGCCCTTGATGACGAAAACACGCGCACGGCCTTGTATGGCCCATAGCGGCGCCAATCTCAGGCTAGGCCCGGTTCCGACAATGACCGCGGTCGATCCAGACCAATCCGGCCAATGCATCAGCCCCGAACTTGCAATTCGAGTGCGATCAGCGTTTCGCCGACCCGGCGCGTATTACCGTCAATCGCCAAGATAGCCAGTTCTTTACCGCGAACGACAAGCTTGTCGTTTTTCGTGATCGGTAGGAGCTCAAGCGCATCATCGGCATATACGATCACGCGCTGGTCACCTTGCGTCACAGCGCCGACCAGTTCTTGCGGCTGATAGGCCACAATCCGAGCCCTTACTTCCGTATCGCTTGAATTGCGCGTTAGACCAGACCCGCTAAACCTTCGTATAGAGACCCTATCCTGAAGTGCGCTCCGATAGGACGCCTTGACCTCGTCTGCGTTCATGCATACGCCGGATTTTTATAGGGTCGAACAAGTGCGTCGACCTCTGGCGGTAATGCTGTATCGCCGACCGCGCCGACCCAATAAGTGTATTCAGCCACGCCGGGGATATTTTCAGCTCGAAGGGTTCGGTCGCGTCCTTTACTCGAGTAGGCGTTTGCCACGAGCAGCGTTGCGGCACGCTGCAAGTCTGCCGGGATAGCGCCACCGGCATAACCAGCGTCATAAGTCACAATGGTCTGCTGACTTCCCCACGCGCAGCGTCCAGACCCTGACACTCTCCAAACTTGGCCAGTGCCGCTATCGAATTCATAGGCAGATGAGTCTAGCGGGCTTCCGCCTTCCGTAATAGAGCTGATCGCGACAACTGGTGTGGTCGAAAGGATTAGCGGGGGATACTGACCAAAACCTCTCCACGAACCGTAATTCGTCCAGGACACGGGATCCCGGAAATAGTCAGTAATGCTGTCCAATGTGAACTTGCGGTTAGCCGCTGAGCTAATTGACTTCGACGCCGCGGCAATGACCGTCTCTAGCCAATCGTCGCGATCAGGGTCAACGGTGTCAGTCAGACCCAATTCAAGCTTGACCATATCGAGGTCAGTCAGCAGCCCGCTTGATGTGGGCGAGCTGCCGCTGTCCGCGACGACCGTTCGATATGGCTGCATCTATTCCGCTCCTGCCAACCAAGCTGCAGTTGGAAAGCCAAGTGCTTCGCGCGTCCGTCCGCTCATTGAACGAACCCTACCGGCAAAGTGCAGCTGATAGTCTTTGAAACCATGCATATATACGTCTGCCTCACGCCACGGTTCGCTACGCTTGAAGTGCTTACTTCCATCAAGCGGCACACCGGCAAGAACGATACGATCAAAGCCATCTTCAAGCGCGACCTTCACAGCATAGACGCCAGACGATGGCGAGCGCGTCTTATTGTCGTATCTGTAGGATACTTGCCGCATTGATCGCACTGCGTAGGCATATGCCGGTGCTTCATCCTTGAGCGGGGCAACAATATCGTATCCGTTCGGATAGCCGAGCTTATGCCGTTCCTCTTCCATATGGCCCATACGTTCCGGATGCAGGGTAACCCACACCTGAAACTTCGCAGGCCAATACACACCAGCAAGCTTGACGCAGTAGGTCGCATCAAACTCACCTATCTTGCGCGCCTGCTCCACATCTTTCCAAAGGTTGTTGGCGCAACCGACGATCAAGCAACTCTTCACTGGATCAGCCGCCACAAAGTTCCGTCGAGCAGTTCGGCTTCATTAAACTGCGAGTATGCGAGCGAATAAAGCCATGGTTCGCGATCCGGATAGGCAGGCTTCTCGATGGATCGCAGGTCAGTCATACCGACTAAAGCCGCTGCACTATCCGGATGCACAAACACAGGACAGCCAAGAATAACACTCTCGACCGCTGCGATTGACCCATGCGTGACAAGCGCATGCGCGCCAGCCAAGTCTTGCTGTAATGGCCGCTTGCTTTCCTTGTCCCGAATAATGAGTTGACGATCTGTTACTCGCGCAAGCGCGTCGATCGTGTCGGCTATCCAAGATTCGCAGCGGTGGAACCGCGCATAAGTCCTTGTTGGTGCCGCGATGACAATATGGCGACCATTTCTGGACCAAGGCTGAACATCGGTTTTAAGTGCCTTCCAACGATCGGCAGGAAGGTTTCTAACCGCCCGTAACTGGAACGACCCGACGTGCCAACGATAATACCCGCCAGCATCCCCACGAGGCAGCCACGTCGCGAATACTCGTCTTGCATAGCCGCGATCCCAATAAATCCATTGCCGTCCGCGTGCACGCCAACCGACGATCGGAATAGTCGATTCCGGCTGACACCCGACAACCGGAATAATCTCGTCTGGCAATTGCTCAAGCAACTGCGCGTCGTTCTTAACAACGCGCCCCCCGCCTGCCTCAATGTGCCGGCCTATTCGATTGAACAGGTCCAATTTAAATTTTTTCAAGCCTGGCGGGATGTAGAGACAGACTTTACTTCGATCTATCGCCAATGCTTCCGAACCCAATCAAGATTTAAAAGCTGATGCGGCTTAGGCACGCCATGAAAATAAACGATCTTGGCCGAACCGACGCCAACATCCCGCACCTTAGCCGCCTTACAACTGATAACCTGGCCCGGCCATAAATCGTCCATCGCATCCCATTTAAACCGACGCAACCATTCCATGTCATTCTCGTCGCGCCAAAGCTCAAACACACTGGCATGACCGCGAGGAACCAGAACAATCGGATTGATCAACTGCTCTGGCTTGTAAGGATCTCGCGGCGCGCAAATTTTTGTATTCTTTTCGCAGTAGTTCGCTAAATGGTTGACATTGTCCAGAACGATTGTGTCAAGCCCACAAATGATGCTCGGTTCATTCAACTTGAACGGTTCAATCAAGCACCCAAAATGCGGAACTTCAGTCTCAAGCCGTTGCTGCTCGACACCATCGCAGAACTGATATTCACGATCCGTGAATACAACGAACCTGAAATCCTTTGTCAGGTTTCTCTTGAATCCTCGGTAAAGCTTGTCAACCCATGACGGGTCAAAACAGGTTGAATTCGGAGCGGTATATTTATTCTTAGACCAGTAACAGCATGCAACTGTTACCACTTAGCCACGCGCATCCGATCGACTTGACGACGGTCGATCTCGACAATCGTTCCGTTGTGCTTAAACAAATGCCACGGCGGAACATTGCGAGTTACCACAGCGCCAGCCGCGATCATAGCGCTGCGTCCAATCATGACGCCGGCTAGAAGTACTGCATTCGCCCCGATGCTCGCGCCATCCTCAATCCGCGTTGTAATCAGTTCACCGCTTAGCAGGAGGTCCATTCGGAAACCTTCCTTGCTAGCGCGTGGCCAACCGTCATTACACATTGACACATGCGGCCCGACAAACACGTCGCTGCCGATCAGAATACCCGGATCAATAAATGCGCCGTGCGAAACAATAACCCGATCGCCAAGTCGGCTTCCGTCGACAATCGCACAACTCGCAATCGAGCAGTCCTCGCCAACGCGCGCCCCGCGGATGACGGAGGCGAATTGCCAAACTCGCGTACCTGCTCCGATGTGTGTGTCGTGATCACATTCGGCCTGCGCGTGAATTTCCGCAGTTTCTGCCCAGCCTTCAGGCGGTGCAGGTGCCATTACACTCATTGCCAAATGATCCCGATACCGTAGTAATTACTGCGCTTGTACAACTTGATCTCTTTATTCCGATAGTCTGACTTTATTTCGTTCCAAAGTTTGGAAACGCCCATCGGTTTAGTTGCCCGACCTGGAATTTTACTTTTCCAGGTTTCATTCCAAGCGATATCATGAAACGCAACCATACGGCCCATAGAACCATAATTTTTCCAATCCGCTGCAACGCCTTCGTAACTATGATCACCATCGATAAAAACACAATCAAACGGCCCTAATTTGTTAACTTCATCAATTATAAACTCGTGTTTGCTATCGCCTAAAATCAGATGCGCATCACGCCCAGATTCATTTAGGCGGCCTATGCACTCTTCAAAATTCCTATGCGCCTTTGTATCTGGCGTCCGGTCAACTGCGACAATCCGAGAACCAACCGGAAGATAATTTCCTGTGCGCCAGAGAGAGCCGCCGTAACCAAGCCCTATTTCAAGATAGGTTGAAACGGCTTCTGCTCTTAAGATCTTCAAAAATGCGTCGTGCTCGGCTTTATCCTGAAGCAACCTAGCCTCATAGTCCGGCTTCATTGCCAGTGCTCTTTCACCCACGGCAAGGAAACGAACTGCGACGGGTCTCGGTTACCGGGGAAGCAAACAATTCGCGCGTTCGACGGGAGCGCGTCACCCTTCGGCCAAGCAGGCTTACGGAACGCATAGATCCCGCTTTCACCCACCTTCCAACCGGGGGCGCCGGGGAGCTTGTGCGCGAACCATCCTTGATCGTCGGGAAACTCATAGAATGGAACACGCGATGCAGCCTCAATAGAAAAATCTTCCCAAACATCGTGCCGCCAACCTGCCCTGACCATCCAGACTGAACCATTGTACGGACACGGATTCGCTGCATTGGCGCCTTGCAAGATCAGAAAGTCAGCGGATGTATTGAATAAGTAATCAATTGACCCTGTGATCACGCTGTCTAGATCAAGGCAAACGATGCGGTCGCCGATGTTAAAATGCCATTCTTGAAATTCTCGATCGAAGATACGCAGACGAGCAAAGCACCCTTTGATCTTTGTAAGTTCAAGATCACGAATGAGCGGAACGATCTCGACCTCATTTCCCATTTTGTCCAGGCCGTCCCGGTAAAGGTCGTCCGTGATTAACATCAGCCGGTGATTGCAAACGCTGTGTCGGCGAATTGATCCGAAAAGGCGTTTGACGTATTCCAGATCGTACTTTTCGCCCCACAGGAACGTTACGTACGTCAGCATGTATTGCCTGTGCTTCCTCGATCACTAACGTTGCCTGATCAAAAAGATCAGAATGCAATTGCGGATCTTTGTCGATTGCTTCGCTCGCAGCCTTCATGGCCGCAGAAAAACCTTCAATTTTCAGCTCAGACCACAAAGGCGCACCCGGCTGCGCGGTGCGTTCGTAATAGAGACGCGCCAAGATTGGGAACGGAACTGAAGTCATTTGCGCAACATCACCGCGGTATAGTCGATCTTCTCTAGCCGACTAATCATATCGCCGCCGAAGTATTCATCGACCGCCTTCCGAGCCCCTTGCCAGTGCCCATAGTCATCAACGATCAGAACGCCACCGGTTGGCACAAGCGGCCAGAGAACTTCAAGTTCAATCTTGGTCGAGGCATACCAGTCAGTATCAAGGCGGAGCAACGCAATTTGTTCAGGCAACGGTCCACTCTTAAGCGTTTGGCAAACGTCACCCTCGACATACCTAAGCTTCAATTCGTCATTAACGCCAAGCTTTTCCATTGTCTCGATGACTTCAGACGCCGGAGACTTGTTCCACTTCAGCCCCTTAGCGCGCATTTCGCCGAACTTCTTTGAAGCCGGCTGTCCGTTCCTGTGAAGATCTTGCTGACCAGGCTTCGTCATTCCATCGAACGTATCGTATAGCCAGCAAACACGGTTTGGCGAAACCATACGAGCTAGAGCAATGGATCCGCCTTTCCACACGCCACATTCAACTACATCTCCGACTACTTCGTATTTGTCCAGATCGACAAGCGCGTCGATTAAAGCAACCCTTCGCTCTATGCTCGTCTTTGTATACGGCGCAACCGCATAGCAAAGAGACTCTTTCCATTTATCCATTAACGAATCGCGCTCGGTCATTCCACAACACACCGATTCCATTATGACGTTGCTGAAAGCGAATCTCGACAAACGGCTCCTGCCTCACACTGAGCCAAAACGCCTTGGTTTCGATCGCTGTCTTTCCATCCTTTGGTTCATGTGAAATGTCGTGCATAGCTACCATCTTCGCGAGCGGAGAATAATTTTGCCAATCTGCCGTTACGCCGGCAGTTGAATGATCTCCATCAATAAACACACAATCAAATTGGCCAAACTTTTTTACGAACTCAACAGTCTTCGACATTTGTGAATTGCCAGACACAAGCTTACCGCGATGACCCATGGCGACAATCGTTTTTAACGCGTCGTCAAGTTCGTCGCGCGGTTCACTGTCAACCATTACAATCAAACTCGGAACTATAAGGGCATGTGCAACTTGTAGCGCAGATCCTCCTTGATATGAACCAATCTCAAGATATGAACGAACGTTCTCGCGTCGCAAGATATCAAGAAACCAAGAAAATTCAGAAGGATTCTGCTTTGTCTTCATGGCGAGAGAAGCAGGTTTTGGTCCTGGCATGATTTATCCATAAGCCTCAATTAGAATATACATCATCAACACAAAGCCAATGATTACCAGTATTCCCTCGACCATCCTTCACCGTAAATCAAAACTAGTAGCACAGCTAATGCCGCGCCTATCAAAGGCCATGCAAGCCAATACATGTGTCCGCAGCAGTGTGTATACCGATCACATTAGCCCCCTCGACAATGGCAACAACACCTGGAATGTCAGTCGCCCCATTCCACGCAATCGGTGCATCGTAAAGATTTCCGTTGTGTGCATATTCGACTAACAAATGAATATCCGAGAACTTCACGCCTTGCGGTAGAGTATCAACTTGCGCAAGAGCGGTTTCGGCTGCAACAATGGCATGAACCATTGGAGCTGGCATGTGAACCGTAAGACCTTCGGTCAATCCAGGAAATATTGCAGTATATGTCCCTGGTGAAATTTCCGAGATCTGCATTGTCAGCGTTTCGCCTGGATGAACCGTAACCGCGTGATCCGCAGTCGTCCCATTCGTCCCAGGAATCAGCGGGTAGACATTATCCTGTACCTGCCAAACATGCTGACCCGAATTCCATATCAGCAGGTTTTGCACAACCATAGAATTGTTCTGATCCTGGAATCCGATCCAGTAAAAAAACAAATTCGATGGATTATTAGTTGGCGCATCTGGAACAGTCAGGACAGCATCAAATTGAGCAAGATGGCCAGCCGCAAGATGTGCTAGTTGATAAGCGAATTCGTTCACCTAAGGCCCATAGCCCGCAACGCGCCGCTCCAGGCCCAAGCAAAAAACCAAAGAGATAATCCAACACTGCCCATAACAATTAAAAATAGGCAAAATGCAAACATTAAATCAGCCCAGCAAACATATGGTTTTTTAATTCTCGTTAATGCCACAAGACACCTATGCCCATGTTGCCGCCCGCCGACCTATCAATAAACGTCTGGCTTCTATAAGCGACGCGGAGCTGTTCCCAGAGTTGTGGAACCTCGACAAACTTGCTATTTTGATAACCTTCAGGAACCTTCCAGCCGACGTCATGAAAGGCGACTATGCGCGCCATCGGACCGTAATTCTTCCAATCAGCAGTTACGCCAGCTAATTCGTGGTCGCCATCTATAAACACGGCATCATATGGGCCAAGCTTTTGCACCTGTCTGACAACGTGATCGTATTGCGACTCACCTTTGATCAAATGCGTGTCATAGCCGCGCACCTTCAGAACCCGCACGCATTCCTCTAGCGACTCAACAGCGCCAGCCTGTCGGCCGCCCATACCCTTGCCGCTATCACAAGAGACAAGGCGCGACCCTTTGGGCAGCACCTTGGCAATACGCCATAGCGATCCGCCAAAGCGAGAACCAATCTCAAGAAAGCGTGTGACGTTTTCGGCCTTAAGAATATCAAGGAATTGCGAGAACTCGGTTTCAACCTGCGAGATCCTGGTTTCATATAAACGATTCATTGACGCTTCCAAATTGCCGCAATACCAAGCTCGTCAGACATATGGCTTGTATGAATTCGCTTAAGCCCCACGTCACCCAAATCTCCGTCCAGTTTCTTCATCTCTTTGAAATTGGCCGAATGATCGTGGCTGGTGCCGCGCCATGCAAACCACCGGATCGTGCGCCTACCAAGATGCCGCATAAGCTCCGATAGAAGCGCAGGATCCATCTGGCGTTTAAGTTTGTGATAAGTGGCAAGTAATGTAACGATATCGTATCCACCATCCCCGAAAGGCTTTAGTGCTGCCGGACCACAACGAAGGTCGACGACCTCGAATTGCGACTTGACTGCGCGCAAATCGACAAACCAGTTCCGCGCAGTCTTGATGCTGTCGCTATCGATATCGCATCCATGAACAATGCGCGCGCCATTATTGAAGAAATCGAAGCAGACTTTGCCACGATTGCAGCCGACATCCAGAACGGACATTCCGCCAGCACGAACTAGCAAATCTATGATCCCGTCAAGCCGTTGGTCAGTGAAGCCGGCCACACGGGCTTGAGGTCTAACTTCCTTGCTCACTTCAAATATGCCCTTGCAGCAGATTCCACTTCGTCAACACTAATCGCCATCATTGCTTGCAAACAGTGATCGCATTTGAAGAGCGATCCGCACGCTTCCGCGCCGCCCGTCAAATTGGTGTGCATGTCGTAACCAGTGACTTGCGGCGGAATGAACCCCCCAAACATCACAACGGCGGGAACCCCGAGCGCAGCCGCCGCATGATGCAGTCCGCCCTCAGGCCCGATATAGAGAGCAGCGCTTTTGAGTATGGACGCGGCCTCGCGAAACGTTGCTGACTTGATATAGCCAGCGCTTGGAACACGATGCCCAGCCCCATAAACAAATTGGACAACTTTAAAGCCAGATATGCGAAGATTAAGAGCAACCTGATCATAACGCTCCGTTGGCCATTGCTTGTTGGGAGCCACACTCTTGAAACGAGGAACTTGTGGCTCAATAACAACAAAACCCTTGCCGTGAAGCTCTGCGCGTTTCAGCTCCGGTTGTCGCCAAACGAACTCGCCAGGTTTAGCTTTGAAATCGTAATTCCAAACCCAACGATTGCCATCTTGCTTGTTATAGATTCTATGGCCGCGATAGAAGCTGACCCACTCAAGCTGTTTTGAAAGTTCTTCTCCTGGACGCGCGACATTTTCGTTGTAGCGAAAGATTGGTTCAGAGAAGTGATCCCAGATTATCTTCCGGCCGTCGCCGAATGCGACTCGCCGACCGCGCTTGGATGCGCCTCTTGCCATACCAGAGGCCATGATGTTGTCGCCAACGCCCACTCACGCACCAAACGACAGCATCGCCGCAGCGTATTGTCCCCTTGCTTGAAACCACTCTTCCGCATACTCGCATGTCTCGTATCCAGGCATGTCAGGAACGCCGGCCGTAAAGTGGACGACCTTCGGCTCAACCGTCTTTTTGGTGTGCCCGACAAGATAATTATATTCAGGCCCGAGCTCGCCAATCTCGCAATCGTCTAACCAGGAAAAAGCGTGCAGGTCGCGTCCAGGAACAGAGTTGACGAAGTCGAGCGTGTAGGTCGGCGGTTGATTTGCCGGATGGCTGCAATTGATCAGCATAAAGCTTGACCAATTCTTGCGGTCATATTTTGTCTGAACCTGTCCATCCATCTTGCGCTTGTTGCGTGGCGAATAATCGTGCTTGACGCAATAGAGCGCGATGGTTGGATCGAGATTTTCGAACAACTCCGATATATCGCTGCGAACCAGAATGTCGCCGTCCATAAACAGCGCCCAGCCTTCCTTGGCTAGGAACGGAACCAAGAACCGTGCGTTGGCATGTTCAGTACTGATCGAACCGTCGTAATCAGACCGTGCCGAAAGTGTATCAATCAAACGTCCATTCCGACGCTCGGTCGGCCGCCTATAAAGTCCAGTCTCCTGCAACACGCCAAGGTGTAGCTTATGCACTGGCACATGCGAGCGCAGATGATGGATTAATGAACCGCGCGCGACTTGAAAAGCGACTTCCTCGCGCGGATCATACCCGATGTAAATTGAATTCAAAGAAGTTCCCATGCGTTTAAGGCGCGTTCGATCGTCAATTTCGTGAAACACGAGAGTGCGGATTCTTTCGAACCGTTGACCACTTCCACGCCAAGCTGTCGCAGTTGGACAGCCGCAACGTTGAACGCGGCGATCCATCGTTTGAAATTATCCTCGCCAGGATTGTTTCGCCCCATCCCATTGTTGCGTCCGTACCAATGCAATCCCCTATTAGAATGCATGTCGAACCCAACAAGTAAGATGCGCTTAACGCCACACTGAACCGCTAGATTAACCGCCTGAAATCCCGAGTTTCCACCAGAACCAACCAAACCCGGCTTGCCAGTCAATATTCGGTCTTCGTGCTTATTGATCTCGATCAACTTGATGTCATGATATTGTTGACGCAAACCCGCGTCCCAACTGACCTTGATTCCTTTGTATTTGGGCAACCCGAGTCGGTTTTTCCAGAACCAACCATCGCAACCGTAAACCATTGCCGCGTTCGGAAGCAGATCGACGTTCTCTTTTATGGCGAGCACCGGCAACCGATCGAGAAACGCTAGCTTTTCGCCCTTGGTTGACGGCCCCGATGCAACGATTGCGATCGACGCGCCTTCCCAATTTGGGAACCAATCTAATCGTCCGGCCACAAAGCTGGATCCAGCTCGTCACCAAAATATCTCGGCGTTTCTTCAGGTTCGCCGCCGCTTAAGTTCTTAACAATTATCTCCTGACCAATCGTCCCAACGGCGCCGAGCATCACTTGAGAACTCCGCGCACGCCCAAGCATGGCGAGCGAAGCTTTCATGAATGATCGCTGCGCTTGCAATCCGACAGAGCGCCCGACGATATCAAGTTGGCTGTCAAAATCTGCCGATAGCGATGAACTCTCAGAAAACTCAATACCATCTAGCTCAATATCAAGTTTCCCATTAACCGATTGGTCGCCCTGACCAGTCGTAGCAAAGAACGCAACAGGAGGCGGAGGTTCAATCGGCCTCCGATAAGGAAGCCCGCTTGATCGCCCGCCGCTCGTCTGATCTTCGATAAAGACGTCTTCAAAAATAAGATCGCTGTTTTCGTCAAGTAAGTCGTCAAACCCTTCGTCCTCGATCGGACTCTGGATTAACGTGCTCACCGGCTACGCGCCTAGCGTAGCTTTCGCCACCGTATGCACGAACCCGGAACAGCTCACAGTGACACCGGCAACAATATGTGTCGTCGGCAGGATCAGATTAGCGTCGCGCGTGCCCACTGAAATATCCATCACCGCGGTTTTGTGATCTGGCCGGTAACACCGCGCCCACGTCGCATTTTGAACGGTGCGGGTCGCGACGGCCGAACTAATGGGATTGGCCGCGACTTGCCCGTTTTCCGCTTTGAGAAAAGCCGGCGATCCAAAACGAAGGGAGACGCATCGGTTGTTGTTAGTGGCGGGATTCGCATCTGCGGTTTCCGGCTGCTCACCATCAAAAATGTCGATGTACCCACCATCGAGCAGCATAGCGAGAACATCAGCCTGCGCATCGACCGCGATTGACGAAAGGCGCGAACGCTTGGCCATTATTTACCTAGACCGAGCATCACGGCCACGCTTGACACACAATTTCCAGTCCTGGCCGTCTTCCGGCTTGGCTGTTGTGTCGGTCTGCGCGATAAACATCGAACCTGCAAAGGTTACACAGTCACCTTCGTCATAGAATTCGCCATCTTTCCAGACGCCAACATAAACCGGCATGACGTGTTTGAATTCACGATTAAACCGACGTCCTCCAGTGTAAACGGTCGTCCGAACAATCATGCGGCCATCGATCGTCTCGAATTCGTCGGCAATACCCTCGAGGATCACCGACCAGCCGGCCGCAATGATATCGCCGTCGACAACCGGGGATGTCTCGCGCTCGGCCCGAATTAACCCACCGCGCCACCGTGCCACGACGCCTGATGTGTAGCTGCGGCTTTCATCAATACCGGGGAGGATCTGAAGCTCGTGAGCATCGCGTCCCGCGCGCCCGGTTGCTCCCGGTTCACCATCCTTGCCAGGCTCACCGCGGCCAACGCCGCAATTGACAATCCGGCCGTCCGACAGACGCAAGAGCAAAGCGCCATCGCCATCGAACTTGCCATCCATCACAGACGCACCACGCTCGCCGTCCCGGCCCTTTACGATGCCGATTTCTCGCGTTGTGCCATCTGCAAACATGGCGACGAGCTCGCCGTCACCATTGACTGTCCATTGCAAAGGCTGAAGCGGTAATTCACCGACAGCCTTTTCGACCGCGCCGTCGACAAACTCTTGCACTAAATCCATATCGGCCGGCTCGCCGTCAACGCCGTCCTTGCCGTCTGCACCATCCTTACCATCGACACCATCGCGACCGTCTTTTCCTGGTTCCCCGTCGAGACCCGGCGCGCCGTCCGCGCCATTTATGCCGTCAGCACCATCCTTACCGTCGATGCCGTCCCGGCCATCTTTTCCTGGCCCTCCGTCGCGTCCGGGAGCACCGTCTTTACCATCTGTGCCATCCGAACCAGGCGCGCCAGGCTCGCCCGGAAAGCCTTGTAGACCCCTCTCACCAGGCTCGCCCTTTTCAGGGAATGGCCGCGCCTCAAGCTCGGCAATCTTCGCCTGCAAAGGCTCGATCGCGTCTGCGATCATGTCATGCATAACCCGCGCCGTAGCCTTCAGTATGGCGCTTCGCTCGACGTCAGCCATATGCATACATCCGCAATTCTATTTCGGCTTCGCGTGCCGTTTGTGCTTCATCAGCGGGAGGTGGATTGTCAGCCGGTGCAGGTGCGCTAGCCGGCGCAGCTCCCGACCCCGTCGCAAATGGATCTGCCTTCGCGTCACGCTTAGCAAGCGCCGCAAGGGAATAATTCTGTTGCTGCAAATACACCTCGTCACCACCGGTGACCGGTGGCAGATCGAACTTCGCTCGCCCTTCATTCGGCTTCATCAAGCCGCCCTTGATCGCATTAGTAACCGCCTCAACTTTAGTTGCGGTGTCCATACGCAAGAGATCATCAAGATCGAAACGAACGCGCATGGCTTGCGGGCCATCCGCGACTAACCCAAGCCCAACATCAAGCGCGACCTCGATCGACTTGATATGAATTTGTAAACACTGATCGAGATAGAGTTGCGCCAGCGATTCAACGTTTGTGATACCGCGAGGCAACTCCGCCGCAGTAACCATGTAGGTCGGAACATGGAACACGCTGCAAACAGTTTCAGCGCTCCACTTAAGCTGCTCAATCAACTGCGCATCGACCGCATTGACTGAAATGCTTTGATAGGCAAGTCCGTCGCCAAGAACAGCCACACGGCCGACATTGTCGCCGCTGTAGTTTTGTTCCCAATGCGTTTTGATGCGCGTGGCAACATCTTGGCTGATTTGAGCTGGCGCGGTGATTATTCCGCTAGGCTGGGCACCATTACGGAAAAACCGATCCGAATTGCGCTGTATGTTGAGGCCTTGGGAAGCAGCCAAGGCGCAAGCAGTTATGGGGGAAACGCCGCAGAGGGGATGGAAGAGCGGCGACATGACGTCATGAATTACTTCGTCGGCGGGGATGCCTTCGAGATCTTGAGTAACGCCAGACAGGGGATCGGCGCCAATATTGTAGTAAACCGAGCCATCTGGCCCGACAGCAGGACGAATGCGGAAAGGATCGAGCACATATAGCCTGGTCACGATTCCGCGGTTGTCGCGTTCTTTCAAAACGTAGGCGTTGCCGTTTAGTAATTTAGACATCACCCATTGTTGGATGAACTGCACCGCGTTTTGATAATCATTCGGCTTTCGTAGCACAGGCGAAAAAGCAGGATTGGCAATCGATGACCAAATACCGTTGCCATCTTTGCCCTCAAGATTGATAGATAGCTTTGCAATGTCCGCCGCGATCAAGCTCACACAAGCATACACCGCATGAAAGCTCAGAATATTGACGCTTGGATCAACAATCTCTTGATTTCGTTGCCACGCACCGCGAAAGGGCTCCCGAATAATCGGAAACCAACCTCCACCATATGGCGTCAGATTATAGTTTGCAGACTTACGCGATCGCGTAAGCTCAAACCCAAAGAGCTTCATTCGTCAATGACTCGCATATCACGACGCTGATATTTTCGCTTCGTGGTCTTTTCTCCAGGAGGTTCAATGGCCTGTCCGTGCGCTTTCAACAAATCGCCGTGCCATTTCTCGTCCACATGGAAGTGATCGCCTGGATGATAAACGCGAGCAGCATAGGTCAACTGCTTGATTGCGATCAGTTCCATATACACCCTCTAAAAAAATGCGAGGCCGGGCGTACCCGACCTCGCGCAACGCAGGTCCAACAGGAAAGTTACTCTGCGTACTTCGCGTACTGGATCACGCCAACCGCATTCGAGCGGCGCATCTTCCAGGTGACGAACCTTTCCGCCTTGATGGCGATCATGTTCATCTGCCAAAGCGAAATCATGTTTGTTGACGCAGTCGGAGGTGAGTCCGGCGACGTATCAAACTGCAACGAAGCCTCGCGGCTTGCATCGATCGTGACCTGACCGTCGTCAGCGAGCAACACCTCGCCGGCATTCAGCAGGACGATATACGAACCGTCAGTCGGCGAGCTGCCAACATACGGGACGTTCTCCGACGTGATCACGGGGATCCCGAGGAAATTACCGCCGTTGACGTTAATGCCAGGATAGACCGGCTGGCCCAAGCTGTTCAGGGTCAGACCAATCTTCAGCGCTTGCGTCTGCGTCATGATCCAAACCAGATTGGATGCCTGGACGTTGTTTTGCAAGAAGGTCGAGAACAGTGTAGCCACGTCGGCGCGCAGCGCCGCCATGGTCGTGCCAGTCGCAGTCACCGGAGTCGCAGCGTTGGTCACCGAAGCCGGGGACACATCCGTTGCAGCCGCAGTCGGATCAATGAAGGCCCGATCCATAAACTGCACAATTGCCGCTGCGAGATCATCGCGAACGGTTTGCTCCGCGCTCGGATCGCTCAATCGCACAAGTTCCTCCGACAGCGGAATGATGCCGGCGATCTTGTTGAAGTCGAGCGTTACAGTGTCGAACGCGAGGCTGGTGAGAGGCTTAACGCGCGCCTCACCAACCCAGTTGACTGCCGCAGCCGCCGTCTGACGCGGAATCTTGACCTTAAATGGAACCCGACGCATGCCGGGAATCCGACCAAGAATCGTCAACGGACGGAGGTATGATATGAACTCGTTTTGCAGGTTCTGGTAAACAACCAGAGGACCAGCCCAGGTCGAGTCAGAAGTCGTCCCGACGTTAACAGTCGTCTTGGTAAACATTTCCAAGACGTCGATAACTTCCGGAGTCTCGCGAGCAATCCGGTCATTATTCTTGGCGATCATAAATGCGCGCCAATGATCACCGCGAGCTTCTGCCACCGCCTTGACGTAACGAACAAAGCCCTGGCCAGGAAACAGATGATCGCGTTTCGGCATTGCAGGAATGCCGGAACGAACCTGCGTCGCAGACGCCTGAGTTGCAGCAGCAACCGGCTCAACGACAACTGCCAGTTCGCGATTTGCCTTCTCGTGCGCGCGAAGACGGACGAGATGATCGTCAATGCCCTTAACGAGGGTTGCCATCTCGTCGTATTCGTCTTGCTGCTCGGAATCGAGCGTTGTGCCCTTCTCCGCAGCGTCGTTCATGATCTCATCCATGCGGGCCGACTTGGCCGCACGGGTCGCCTCAAACGAAGCAATCTGCTCCGCAAAAGTCTTCTTTGCCATCGTCGTGGTCCTTTTTGCGCTCTTGGCGCTTTGGGAGACCACGTCGCTGGTCTTGGTTTGTTTGGTTGGAGTTGGTTGCGGCTTGCCTGATGCGGCTTCGCCACCAACGAAAGAACGAATTACTGAGATAGTCGCGTCTTGATTCGCCGGAATAGTTACGAGGCTTAGCTCTAGAACCTCCGACTGTTTGAAATCGATTCCGCCGTCGTCCATCCATTCGAAATCGATGGCACGAAAGCCAATCGAAACACCGCGAACCAAGCCGGCTTTGACTTCTTGCCAGGCAAGATCGATGCGATCCTTTAGTAAACCCGGCTCGGTAACCTTCGCCAATTGAGCGCGGAAGGTTATTCCGTCTTCAGTTGGCTTATTGAATCTGACAGTTCCAACGGGCTCACTAGCATTGTGCTGATGCAACAGCGGGAGTGGATTTCGATATTTGACACCTGTCGAGCGAACAATGTCGCCCATTCGGTCTGTGGAAGGGGTAGTTGCAGTGCCCTCAATGATGCGCTGCTCTTCATCAACAGTTTTCGTTTCGAGGACAGCATAAGCGCGGACCTGCTTTGACATCTTGCGAATTCCTGATTGTTGGAATCGCGAGACGCCGCGAAAAGTCAGTTCAGTGAGACAGCAACAGCATCCCAAGACACCAGGCGCCAATGCATGTCAAAACTAGAAAAGCAAAAGCCACACAGGGCTTATGCAAGTTTGTAACAAACTCCGCTGTATCGCAGCGCATATGACGAGATGAAATTCCGGCGCTCTAATGTCCGGACTGACTTTCCATTGTTAATGGAGACGCTTTCGTCGCTAAGATCCCAAATCGGGACGTCCAGCTCATCAAGAAGCACACCGTATAACTCGTCATCAATCGGTGCTATTTTCTTAACTACCGACATCAAACAAACAGCATCTGAAATTCCGGCTTCCGCTCTTGCTCTTGCGGTGCCGCACCTAATGCCATCGTAAGAGCAATCATTCCATCTATTCGCCCCGAACTGCGAACCTTGGTCAGCTTACGGTTCCCGGCAGGATCGTTCTGGACGACAGCGTCAGCCGCATGCTTGGATAATACCGGATGGTTACCGTGAGCTATTCTGCCGTCCAGAATGGCGCCCTCAAGATCGCGCAAGGCCGGTGACATGCTCTGGAATCCTTGCCCGAACTCGACGAACTTTTCCGTTATGTCCTTTTCGGTGAAGCCAGCCTGCGACAGCCACGGCTTAAAGTGTCGGAAGTTCCACCGGTCAAAGGCTATCTTTCGGATATCATATATGCCGACAAGCGATCTTAACTCTGCCGCAACATAGGCATAATCCACCGATCTCCCCGGTGTGGTTACTAGATGACCGTCACGCTTCCACATATCGTAGGGGATGTGATCAGACCGTGATTTTTCCTCTAAGCCAAAACTTGGAAGCCAGAATGTAGGATGCACCTGCCAAACGCCATCCACATCTCCAATCATAACCAACGCAGTTAGGTCGCGAACCTCCGACAAATCCAAACCTGCGTAAACAGGGACGCCAGAGATCGGCCTAACCTTCGCACCACAACTAGCCCACAGATCCTTGCTGATGAACGGAGACCGCGCCTCGACCCGCTGGTTAAGGATTAGATTCCGAAATTCGTTTTCCCGACTTGGTATCCGCTGTGCTGTTCGGGCCATATCCATGACCTCGGCAGCATTCATAAAGTCTCCAAAAGCCGGATTAGCAGCCCTTACGGATTCTTCGCTGAACGGATCTCCATCGACAGGAGCGGTATAAAGGGATGATACCACGCGAGGATCATTTCCCGCCAAAGCATCATCCAAAAGCTGGGATAACAAATCAGCATCCGTGGGCGCCTGTGTCGAGATGATAATGGAAAGCGGTTCCTCTTGCGCACCGGTAGCTGTCTCCAGTGCTTCATAGAGCTGACTCTTTGGCCCGCGCACCTGCCCCAGCTCGTCATGGACGATAAAAACCGGGGACAAGCCGTAGGCCGTCGACGCGTCCGCCGAAAGCGCCCGATACCGCGTCCCAAACTTTGGACACAGGAGCTGCTTAGCAGTATCCTTAACCACCACACCCTGACTGAGCGTCGGAGACATACGAACAATCTTGGCCGCCAACTCAAACACCAGCGCCGCCTGATCCCGCGACTGCGCGGCGCTATAAAGCTGGCTATTCGGTCGATGCCGAGGACCACACAAGTGTAAGAGCAGCAGAAACGCCGCTAGGGCGCTTTTCCCATTCTTGCGGCCAAACGAGATAATCGCGCGGCGAGTGCCAGCAGGATTGTCATAGATCTTGATAATTTCGTCTTCTTGCCAAGGCCTAAGCTTGACCTGCTTGCCGATGTATTTGCCTTCTGGGATATAGCAATGCCTGTTAATCCAGGCTATCGCCTCCCGGCCCTTCGTTCTCTTGTCCGGTGGGGGCGTCCCAGAAGTTGGCCCCGACTCCGGGGACCTTTTTATCTTTGGAGTATTGGGAATGCTGGCTAATCCTCATACGAGTCGCCAGAGACGAAATTGCCGCGGCCAAGTCCTTTTCCATCCGGACAAGGTCCCGGTATTCTCTGGCGTCAAAACTCTTGGAGCTTTCGCAATTATTGGCGAGTTGAGCTAACCGGCGAGCGCGAACGATCAATCGGCAATGCTGAACAAGCATCCCATGCGTTTCGCGAGGAAACCAGTCGGCCGGCATACGATTGACCACCGCATACCACTCAACAGCCTGTTCTTCGGTCAGTTCGTCCGGCGCGTCTGGCCTTCGAACCGCGGTAATCTCGCCCTCATTTCGCACGAGCGCGAGCGCTGCACCTGAAATTCTGCCTCTAGTTCTCATATAGCCTCTCAATCGCCCATAAACGGTCGCTGGTGCGTTTTTTAGGAGAAACCGGCCTACCGAGAGCGATTAGGGGGAAACGGG
>Ga0310811_10000561_pt1 | contig 47569 bp, 44 predicted proteins | sample YCmetagenome_FD_207642 | JGI IMG/M metagenome (GOLD analysis project Ga0310811, IMG submission 207642) | Soil microbial communities from experimental microcosm in Duke University, North Carolina, United States - YC | ecosystem: Engineered > Artificial ecosystem > Soil microcosm > Unclassified ...
AAACGCCCGGCCGCGAGGCCGGGCGTTTTGGAAATCCGGAGAAGCCGCGGCTATTCGGCTGGCGTGGGCCTGATGACAGCCCCACCCTTGCCGCGCGCCTCGCGCTCCATCTCCTGCTTGTACCAAAAGCTGTGGTGCTCCTTGGCCCAGTTCACGTCGACGGTGCCCTCACTCATCGCCTCGAAGGCGCCCTCCATGCCGAGCGTACCGAGATAGATGTGCGCGATGATGAGCGCGACGAACATCACGCCGACGACGCCGTGGAAGATTTCCGCAAGCTCCATATTGCCGACGTTCAGCCCGTAATAGAACGGGAACAACAGCATGAACCCGCTGATGATCATTGCGGCGCCGCCGACGATGATCAGCCAGTAGAGCACTTTCTGACCGGCGTTGAACTTGTAGGCCGGCGGATGCGGGCCGTGCCCCTTGCTGAACATGCCGCCGCCCGCCTTGAGCCACTGGATATCCGCCGCGGTCGGGAAGTTCTGCCCGATCCACATCAGGAACATCAGCACGACGCCGATGGTGAAGGCGAAGCTGAGATAATTGTGCACGTACTTGGCGTATTCCGACCAGGCGCTGAACGCCTCCGGCCCCATCCAAGGCAGGATAAGGGCGCGGCCGAACGTGATGTTGAGGCCGGTGATGCCGAGGATGACGAAGGTCGAGGCGGTGAGCCAGTGAACGAAACGCTCGACGCCGGTGAAGCGGATGAGCTTGCGGCCGGAGCGGCCGCCTTCGATCCGCATCTTGCCGCGCCACATGTAGAACAGCGCAAGCACGACCAGCATCCCGATGATGGCCACACCGCCGATCACCTTCAGCCACACCGTATGAAACTGGCGCCAGTCGCGGCCGGCGGGATGTTCGAGTACGTAGGACTTCTTGTCGGGAATGGTGCCAAGGCCCTGGATCTTGCCGAGCTCCTTGAGCAGTTGCTGCTCCTGCACGGCGGCGGCATTCGGGTTCACCTGGGCGCCGGCCGGCGCGGCGATCGCGAGCATCAATGCAAGCGCGAGAGCGCCGGCGATGAAGCGGATCTGTGCGGCAAGCTTCGCCATGGCAATCTCTCCTGTCGAACTCAAATTTTCTCGTTGGCGAACGGCGGCGCGCCCCACCGCGCCGCCGGCATGCATACGTCAGGTCGCAATGTTCTCGCGGTAGGCGGTCTGCCAGCCCCACGCGCCGGAGCCATAGCCGCGCCGCGACACGCGCTCCTTGTAGATCTGCGCGATGACGTCGCTGTCGCCGGCGAGCAGCGACTTGGTCGAGCACATCTCGGCGCAAAGCGGCAGCTTGCCTTCGGCCAGCCGGTTGGCGCCGTACTTCTCGTACTCGGCCGCGGTGTTGTCCGCTTCCGGGCCGCCGGCGCAGAACGTGCATTTGTCCATCTTGCCGCGCGTGCCGAAGTTGCCGACCTTCGGATATTGCGGGGCGCCGAACGGGCAGGCGTAGAAGCAATAGCCGCAGCCGATGCACAGGTCCTTGGAGTGCAGCACCACCGCGTCCGCCGTGGTGTAGAAGCAGTTCACCGGGCACACCGCCGCGCAGGGCGCGTCGGTGCAGTGCATGCAGGCCATCGAGATCGAGCGCTCGCCCGGCTTGCCGTCATTGAGCGTGACGACGCGCCGGCGGTTGATGCCCCACGGGATTTCGTGCTCGTTCTTGCAGGCGGTGACGCAGGCGTTGCACTCGATGCAACGGTCGGCGTCGCAGAGGAATTTCATTCGCGCCATGGTCGTTGCTCCTTACGCCGCCTTGATCTGACAGAGAGTGACTTTGGGTTCTTGCATGCCGGTGGCCGGATCGTAGCCATAGGTGGTGATCGTGTTGGCGCTTTCGCCGAGCACGATCGGATCGGTGCCTTTGGGATAGTTGCCGCGCAGATCCTGCCCGCCGAACCAGCCGCCGAAGTGATACGGCATCCAGGCGACGCCCTTGCCGACGCGCTCGGTGACCAGCGCCTTCATCCGCGCCTTCGATGCGTTCTCCGCGCCGGTGACCCAGACCCAGGCGCCGTCCTTGATGCCGCGTTCATTGGCGTCGGACGTATTGATCTCGATGAACATGTCCTGCTGCAACTCGGCGAGCCAGCGGTTCGAGCGCGTCTCTTCGCCGCCGCCTTCGTATTCGACCAGTCGGCCGGACGAGAGGATCAGCGGGAAGTCCTTGGCGATGCCCTTGTCCACCGCCGCCTTCTGCACGCTGAAGCCGATATTCGGCAGGCGGAACTGCTTGGCATCGGGCAGCGTCGGGTATTTCGCCACGAGGTCGACACGCGGCGTGTAGATCGGCTCGCGGTGCACCGGGATCGGGTCCGGCAGGCCGAACGCGTTCATGCGCGCCTTGCCGTTGCCGTAAGGCAGCGCGCCATGCTTGAGCGCAACGCGCTGGATGCCGCCGGACAGGTCGGTCGACCACGATACGGTATCGGGCGCGGTCGGGCTGACCTTGTTGATCACCGCCATCTCTTCCGGCGTCAGATCGCTGTCCCAGCCGAGCTTCTTCAGCACGGCGAGGGTGAACTCCGGATAGCCGTCCTTGATCTCCGAGCCCTGCGAATAAGAACCGTCGGCCAGCAGGCTGACCTTGCGTGTCGTGCCGTCGGCGTTCTTCTCTTCGCGCTCGACGCCGAAGCGCGGACGGAACGTCCCGCCGCCCTCCATGACGCTGAGGTTGGTGTTGTAAAGCAGCGGCGAGCCCGGATGCTTGACCGCGGGCGAGCCCCAGCACGGCCAGGGCAGGCCGTAATAGTCGCCGCCCACTTCCGGATCGTCCTTCGGCGCGCGCATCGTGATCAGGTCGAACTTCGCCTGATTGCGCATATGTGCCTTCAGCCGCTCCGGCGACTGGCCGCAATAGCCGGTCGACCAGCTCCCGCGGTTCATCTCGCGCAGGACGTCCTCGGCGACGGGCACGTTGTTCTCGACCTTGATGTTCTTGAACATCAGGTCGGCGAAGCCGAACTTCACCGCCAACCGATAGATGAGCTCGCTGTCGTTCTTCGACTCGAAGATCGGCTTGACGACCTGCTCGCCCCATTGGATCGAGCGGTTCGAGGCGACGCGTGAGCCCGATGATTCGAACTGAGAGCAGACCGGCAGCAGGTACATGTTGTCCTTGCGGCCGGCATTGACCGCAAGCGAGGCCCAGGTGGTCGGATGCGGATCGGCGACCACCAGCAGGTCGAGCGCCGCGAGGCCTTTGAGCGATTCAGGGATACGCGTGATGCTGTTGCTGGCATGTCCCTGCACGAACATGCATTTCACGTTGTCCTTCTGCGCCACCTGATCCTTCGGCAGGATCGTCGCATCGAACCAGCGCGTGAGCGGGATGCCCGGCGTCTCCATGACCGTCTTGGAGTCGAAGCGCGACTGGAGATAGTTGTAGTCGACCTCCCAGACACGCGACCAATGCCGCCACGCGCCCTCGACCAGGCCGTAGTAGAACGGCAGCGTCACGATATCGAGGCCGACGTCGGTGGCGCCCTGCACGTTGTCATGGCCGCGGAAGATGTTGGCGCCGGTGCCGGGCTTGCCGACATTGCCGGTGAGCAACAAGAGGATGCAGCTCGCACGCACGTTGGCGGTGCCGACCGTGTGCTGGGTTTGGCCCATGCACCAGATCAGTGTCGACGGCTTCTGCGTCGCGAATATCTGCGCGACCTGCTTGAGCTGTGCGCCGGGAACGCCGGAGACGCGCTCCACCTCTTCCGGCGTCCACTTCTCGACTTCCTTCTTCAGGTCCTCGAAGCCATAGACGCGCTGGCGGATGAATTCCTTGTCTTCCCAGCCGTTCTTGAGAATGTGCCACATTATCCCGTAGAGCACCGGGATGTCGGTACCGGGACGCAGGCGGACGTATTCGGTGGCGTGAGCGGCGGTGCGCGTCAGGCGCGGATCGACGACGATGAAGTTCGCCTTCTGCAGCTCGGCGCCTTCAAGCAGATGCTGCAGCGACACCGGATGCGCCTCGGCCGGATTGCCGCCCATGATCATCTGGGTCTTGGCGTTGCGGATGTCGTTGAAGCTATTCGTCATCGCGCCGTAGCCCCAGGTATTGGCGACGCCGGTAACGGTGGTCGAGTGGCAGATACGCGCCTGGTGATCCGTGTTGTTGGTGCCCCAGAAGGCGCCGAACTTGCGGAACATGTAGGCGGCTTCGTTGGTCATCTTGGCCGAGCCGAGCCAATAGATCGCGTCGGGTCCCGACTTCTGGCGGATGTCGAGAATCTTGTCGCCGATCTCGTTGATGGCCTGTTCCCAGGTGACCCGGGTCCATTGGCCGTTCACGAGCTTCATCGGATATTTCAGCCGCCGCTCGCCCGAGACGAGCTCGCGCACCGCCGCGCCCTTGGCGCAATGCGAACCGCGGTTGATCGGCGAATCCCAGCTCGGCTCCTGGCCGATCCAGACGCCGTTCGACACTTCGGCCGTAACCGTGCAGCCGACGGAGCAGTGCGTGCACATGGTCTTGCGGATGGTGACCTGCGCGCCCGGCGCGGGCGGTGGGCCGGCTTCAGCCTTGCGGACGGTCGTCAGTTGCAAGGAGCCGACGGCCGCGAGCGCGCCGGCTGCGAGACCGGAGCGGCGCAGGAAGGAGCGGCGGTCGAGGCCGCCGGAGGACTGGTCGGCAAGGGCCGCGGCGAGCGTGCCACGACGTGCCGGACGTTCTGCTTTGCGGATCAGCACGTTTGCCTCCCTCAGCGCGGATAGCTGTTGACGCGGTAATAGGCCTTCACATCGGCGGAACTGGCCTGATAGCGCGCCTTACGTTTCTCGGTATTGGTTTCGGTGTCGGCCTTCGCCTCTTCGACGAAGGGCCCCGCCGCGGTAACCGCAAGGCCGGCGCCCGCGCCCATCGCACGCAGGAAGTCGCGACGGCCCAGTTTCGTCTTATGGTCCTGTTGCTTCATCGCCGTACCCTCCTCGAACATTCCGTTTACTGTCCTTCGCGTGGCTCATGCCGACAGACCGAAGGCTTCCGATTCGATATCCATGAACACGCGGCCGACCGTACCGGCCGCGCGGTAGAAATCCGCCGCATCGGCATTCTCCAGATCGGTGAAGAAGCGGCCGATCCAGGACGCCATGTGCTTCTCGAAGATCATGCGATCCGACTGCGGCGGCGCCGGTAACTGTCCGCTGGCCAGGCCGGCCATGATCTCGCAAAGAATCCCGGCATGATCTTCCGGCTCGTGCACGGTCTCGGCGCGGGTGATGCCAAGCGTGGTCAGATCTTCGCGCAGGCGCGCCAGAGGGCGCTCATGCAGGAAGCCTGTCAGATAATAAGAGCCATAGGGCATCAGTTCCCCACGGCCGATGCCGATGAAGAGATCGAAGAACTCGCGTTCGACGCGTTCGGGCCGTGCGCGCTCGGCAGCGCTGGCCAGCGTGAGATGCGCCATGCCGAGCGGGCTCGCATCGCCGCGCAACGTCGCCAAGCGTGACAACAGCTTCGCGTCGGGCGCACGCATCAACAGCACGGCGAGCAGCGTGTATTCCTGCGCGCGCGCAAGGTCTATCTCATCGATCTCGGCCGTCATGTCCCTGGCGCTGTAAAGATCCGGACGAAGCTTGGCGCGATCAATGCCGGTAACGGCCTCGACCACGACCACACGTTCGGCGGGAATTCGAATCCAGTTCGAAACAGACGGTTGGGAAATTCCGATTTGGCGCGCGAGCTCGCTGACGCCGCCTGCGGCGCGTATCGCATCAGACAGACCCGGCTCGCGCATCGAAAAACGTTCTCTTCCGAATAGTTCCAAAGAAAAACTAACGAGCGCGGGGGGAGTCGGCAATAGCCTAGGGCTATGACCTGCAATCACTAATCTGGCAACACACGCGGGAGCGCGCTGCCATGGCGGCGAGGAGTCCCATGAAGCGAACTATAATTCGCTTCATCTTGTTGCGACGCAGTATCGCTGCCGCGCTGCACAATGTTTTGGTCCATAACCGTTGCCGCTGGTGGCGGCGATTCGACTAACGTCGAGTCATTGCTCACCGCCGCCATTTGCATGGCATCCGATTCGTCAGTCGAACGAGCCGCTTGTTCGTCCACCGGCGTTTGCGATTCGGGCGCGGCTTCAATGTCGGGTGGCGGCGCTTCTCCGAACAGTTGGGCCACCATCTTCTTAACGTCAAAGCCGGGATCGAGGGGACCGAAGCCTGGGGTATCCGGCGAGTTGAAATCCCAGTCGTTCTCGGCGAGTCCCTTGAAGCTGCGAATCACCGGATCGGTGGTCCATACGCGACGAAGGGCCGCATGCCGCAAGGCCGCCGGCACGCCCGGCTTGAGGAAACCACTGATGTCGGTGCCGGCGTCGATCGACTCGATCGGCGGCAGGCTGGCGACATCGAATTCCGGCTCGGGCGCGGCAGGCGCCGGCGGCTGCACCGCACGCGCGACCGGCGCATCCTCGCCCGTCTCCTCAGGCACCGCCTCCGCCGCGGCCGGCTCTTGCGGCGGCGCGCGCTCGGCCGCGGCGACAGCACGCTTGCGCCGTGACCAACGCGACAGGAAATCGTCGCCGTCGCTCATCGTTTGTCACCCTCCGGTGAGGGCCCGCGCCGCGCCAGCACATCGGGATCGGCGCGGTCGCGTTTGCGTTTGACGAATGCCCTTTCGACATGGTGCTCGGCAATGAAATCCGCAATCGCCTCCTGGATGACGGCGGGCATCGGCACCGCTTCGACCAAGTCGTTGCCGGCCTCCGTCATGCCTTCGCCTTCGGCCGGGTCGGCCGTGACCATGAACAGCGCATAGGGCGGATCGGCCTCGCGCACGCGCAGCACGACCCACAAATGCGGTTCGCCGCTCGCCAGGTTGTCGCGATAATTCGTCGTCTCGCTGCGGTGCAGCTCGATATTCGCCGCGCCTGCATAAAATCGCGCACGCTCGCCGTCATCCGACAGCTTGGTCCATTCCGGCGTCTCCGGCACGCCGGTCAGCACGCCGACCGGACGCCAGAGGAAATCCACCCATTGGCTCGCACCTTTGCTGCGCTCGACGAGGACGCCGACTGGAATGACCGAGAGCGGAGGTGCGATGCTCAACTGACCGCCTCCAGATGCCGGACCGGCAAGCCGGCCACGAGATTTTGCGGCTTCATGCGAATGGTCTTCTCCGGCGACATCGCCAGGATCATGTAAACGGGCTCACCCCTCACGGCATCGAGCATCAGCGAGGGATCGCTGAAGCTGAGGCGGAACAGCCCGACCACGCTGGCCATGGTCGCCTCGTCGATTTCCTCGCCGTGCCACAGCAGGTCGCCGATCTTGGTGGCGTCGGCGTCGAGGCCGACGTACCAGGCGAGGTTCACTTCGCGCAGTTCCTTCAGCGCTGTGATCTTCACCTCGACGCCAAGCACATGCGCGATCCAGTGTTGCATCGCTTGCGCCAGCGCCTCCAGGCCGTCGCGGCCCGCGGTCAGATCGAGCGCCATGTCGAACTGATCGCTGCGCTGCCAATACGTCGCGGCGTTGCCGTCGTTGATGATGTCGATTTCGGCTTCCGCCGGAATTCCCAGCATCGAGACAAGGGGTGTCACCGGCGTGGTGTTGATGCCGCCGATGGTCTCCTCGTCGGCCGCGATCAACGATCCGTCGTGCAGCGTCACGCGCTGAGTGCGGAAGAAAAGCTCGGCCGCGCGCAGCACGCGCGCGTCGGCGATCCCATCCAGCGCATTGCGCATGATCACGTGCACGAGCTGGTTGACGAACAGCGGCGGAAAATTGCCGATGCCATTGCGTACGAGGTCGGCATAAGAGGCTTCCAGCGTCTTGTGGCGCAACAGGTGGTCGCGGAAGCCGATCAGCAATTCCCAATTCTCGCGCGCGTCGGCGTCGGCGATGGCCGCGATGTCGGACGCCGACACCGGCATGCGCGGATCGGCGAGCAGCGCGCTATGCAGCGTGCGCTCGACCGCGCAGGCGTCCGCCGGCGGGATCAGCTCAGGCCGCGCCAGATAGACCTTGAGGAATTCGTCGGTCACCTTGAGCCCGCCGCCTTCAGCGCGGTCGAGCAGATGATGGCCGCAGGAGATCCAGAAATCGTTCATTTGTGTTCCCGTTCGGCCAGCGCGATGAGATCGACTGCATCGGCCGGCTGCTCGTCCTCGCCCTCCACTTCGAGGAAGGAGAAGGCGCGTAAGGGCTTCGGGCCGTTGCGCGGACGCAAGCTGCGGAAGGACTCGCGCACCTCGCCGCCCTCGGAACTGCGATGCACGGCGATCAACGTGTCCAGCGGATGCGCACACAGCGACTCGGCGAAAGCGACTTCCTCGGCGGCTGCCCCGCGCGCCGTATCCATATCAGGTGCACCGAAATCGCGCACCAAATGCAGCGCCAGCATATCGACCACAGTGCGGCGGTCTTCCTCATTCGCATCGACGATCTGCGCCAGCGTCGACCAGCCGAGCGAACCGACGCCGAGGAACCCGCCGCGGAACGCCGAACGCGCCTTGCCTTCGAGCGCGGCCGGATCGCGGTCCCAGAACATGAACGCGCCGGACACCGCCCATTCGCCCGGCTCCGCCGCCTTCTCGAAGATGAAGGTGTCGGAGGGGTCGAGCCTGATGGTGCGCAGCAGCTTCACGTGCGCGGCCCTTTGCTTGCCGGATCGTACCAGGAGGGTGCCGCCAGCAGCGGCACGAATTTCTTGCGCTCGATATCGACTTTGCCCATGCGGCGGATCATGAGATCGCCGTTCTCGTCGATAGCGCGGCTTAGGCCCCTCTCACGCGGCAGGCGCTCGAGATAGATCTTCGCCACGGCGTCGAAGCCACCCTCCTGCCAGCTATCGAGCGCCGCCATCAGATGACGCGCGAAGCCCTCGACCACCTGGTTCGACATCAGGTCGGTGAAGCCTTCTTCTTCGAGCGCGGTGACCATTGGATTCAAGCCGGGCTCCCGGCCGGTCATCGACACTGTGCGAATCATGCCGCCGAACACCAGCCAGTCCGGCACCGCGTCCTCGGCGGTGCCTTGCGGCCAGGCGAGACGGCCGCCGCCGACCAGGCCCCGGTTGACCGAGATCGCGTCCGGCCAACTAATCGTGATCTCGGTCTCCGGCTGTGCGCAGGAAATCAGCGCATCGGCTAGCGCCGCCATGCCGGCATAGAAGGCGCGGCGCGCGCGCACGAGCGGCTCTTCCGGTTCCAGCACAACCGCGAACTCGGCAAGATCGAAGCGGCCGACATAGACCAGCGTGCCGGCGCCCTGCTCGGCGGCAATCGACACCGCATGCGCGAAGGCGTCGCCAAGCTCGCGCAGGCGCACCAGCGTGAACGGCGGCGGCAGCAGTATGTCCTGCGCGCCCTGCGTCTTTTGCCGGGCTGTCTCCAGCGGCATTGGTCTGACTCTACCTTTCTTATTCGAATGACTATAATTATAGGCTGTAGGGGCCCCGAAGCCAGTCCCGCGGCCGGGGCGAAATTGTCTGGCGAGGCATCAGAAGGCTCTCGCCGTATAGATAAGCGGGCCAACGAAAAGGTAAACGAAGCCGATGGCCGACGGGCCGCGTAACATCCTGATTTGCTCGTGTGAAGACACGATGCCGCTCGACGGCGAGGCGGTGCGGCGTGCCTGCCGCGGCGCGCAGGTCGTCGAGGGCCGCCAGCTCTGCCGGGCCGAACTCGCCCGCTTCCAGAAGGCCGCCGCGTCCGGCGAGGCTGTAACCGTCGCCTGCACGCAGGAAGCGCCGTTGTTCGAGGAAGTCGCCGGCGAGATCGAAAATCACGGCGCGCTGAACTTCGTCAATATCCGCGAGACCGCCGGCTGGTCGAAGGACGCCTATGCCGCCGGTCCGAAGATGGCGGCGCTGCTCGCGGTCGCCGCCGAGCCGATGCCGCCGATCGCCTTCGCCCAATTGGACAGCGAGGGCGTGACGCTCCTTTACGGCGCGGATGAGCGCGTGCTCGAAGCCGCCGCTTTGCTGAAGGACCACCTCGACATCACGGTACTGATCAAGCCGCGCGCCGATATCGCGCCCTTGCGCGTCACAGAATTCCCGGTGGTGCAAGGCACGATTCAAGCGGCGAAAGGCCAACTCGGCGGCTTCGAGGTGACGGTGGACGATTTCGCCACGCCGGCGCCATCGTCGCGCGGCGCGCTTGCGTTCGGCACTCCGCGCAAGAGCGCGGTGTCGCGCTGCGACATCCTGATCGACGTGTCGGGCGGCGCGCCGCTGTTCCCGAGCGCCGATCTGCGCGATGGATATCTGCGCGCCGATCCCGGCGATCCGGCCGCGGTTTTGCGCGCTGTGCTCAAGGCGCGCGACTTGACCGGCAGTTTCGACAAGCCGCGTTACATCACCTTCACCGAGGATCTTTGCGCGCATTCGCGCTCCCGCATCGTCGGCTGCCATCGCTGCCTCGATCTCTGCCCGACCGGCGCGATCACGCCGGCTGGCGATCATGTCGCGATCGATCCGTTGATCTGCGCCGGCTGCGGCCAATGCGCCGCGGCCTGCCCGACCGGCGCGGCGGCCTATGCGCTGCCGCCTGCCGACGCCTTGCTGCGCAAGCTGCGCACATTGCTCACTGCCTATGCGCAAGCTGGCGGCAAGCAGCCGGTGATTCTGTTTCATGACGGCGAGCACGGCCGCGACATGATCGACGCGCTGGCGCGCTATGGCGATGGCCTGCCAGCGAATGCCTTGCCGGTCGAAGTGAACGAGGTGACGCAGGTCGGCCTCGAGACCATCGCGGCGGCATTTGCCTATGGCGCGGTGGCGGTGCGCTTCCTCACGCGGGCCAAGCCGCGGCATGACATTGCCGGGCTTTATAAGACCATCGGATTAGCCGACCCGGTGCTCACGGGCCTCGGTTTTGCCGGCGCGCGCGTCGCAACAATCGAGACCGACGATCCGGATCCGTTCGGCGAAAGTCTGCGCGCTATCGCGCCGATGCAAGGCGTCGCCAAGCCGGCGACGTTCTCCGCCATTGGTGGCAAGCGCGACGTGGTGCGGCTGGCTTTGCGCGAACTGCACGCGGCGGCGCCCGCGCCGGTCGACGTGGTGCTACTGCCCGAGGGCGCGCCCTTCGGCACCATCGAGGTGAATGTCGAAGGCTGCACGCTGTGCCTCTCGTGCGTATCCGCCTGCCCGACCGGTGCGCTGTCGGACGATCCGGACAAGCCGATGCTGCGCTTCGCCGAGGACGCCTGCGTGCAGTGCGGTCTGTGCAAGGCGACGTGCCCGGAGAAGGTGATCAGCCTCAAGCCGCAGATCGATTTCCGCGCGGCCACCGCGATGCGCCGCGTCATCAAGCAGGAAGAGCCGGCCGAGTGCATCCGCTGCGGCAAGCCCTTCGGGGTCAAGAGCACCGTCGAGCGCGTGGTCGCCAAGCTCGAAGGCAAGCATTGGATGTACAAGGACTCCAAGAAGCGCCTCGACGTGATCCGCATGTGCGAAGACTGCCGCGTGAACGCGATGGCGGAAGAGCAGTTCGATCCCTTCGGCTCGCCGGCGCGGCCGCGCGTGCGCACGACGGATGATTATTTGCGCGAGCGTGAGGAAAATGGCGGCTCAAACAGTTGATGCGGCATTGTGTCGTCGCCGGCCAATCTCCAAACGGTTCAATGTCATCATCATCAATCTAGACTTAGACTTATTCTAAACTATTGATTCTTCTCCAACTTTTATTGACTGCACGCGCTGAGCCGCTTTTCCTTCAGGTCATGCCATCGCGGCCGCGCCGCGACTGGCGCATTTGGGCGAAGGGGAAAACATGAAAGCGCCGATCAAGACCACAGTGATCGCTCTCTCCTTTGTGTTCGGACTTGCACCCGCATTCGCCGATGGGTTCACCAATTGCACCAACGCGCCAAAATCGTCCTGGAAACCAGCGAGCGAAGCGGAAGCTGCGGCCAAAGCCGCCGGCTACGAAGTTCGCCGTTCGAAGATCGAAGGCTCCTGCTATGAAGTCTACGGCGTGAATGGCGGCAAGTTGTTTGAGCTGTTCTATAGCCCGGAAGACCTCAGCCTGAAGCATACCAAGGCGAAATAGCGCCGCGTCGCCTGTGCTCGCCGCACAAGAGGACACGCGATCGCCGGAGCAGCCAGACGCGCCGGCAATGCTCGACGTGTGGGACCTGCCGTTGCGCATCCTGCATTGGCTACTCGCACTGTCGGTGCTGATCGCTTGGTCGTCGGCCAATGTCTTCGACACCGTGCATGAAATTGCGGGCTATATGACGCTCGCGGCAGTGGCCTTGCGGCTGGCGTGGGGCGTCTTCGGGACGCGCCACGCGCGCTTTCAGAACTTCATCCGGCCGCCGGCCGCGGTGTGGCGCTATCTCGTCCAGGCGGCGCGCCGGCAACCCGGGCGGTATCAGGGACTCAATCCGGCCGGCGCTGCAATGGCGATCACTCTTCTGCTGCTGTTGTCGGTTTCGACGATCAGCGGATGGATGCAGCTTACGTCGCGCTTCTTTGGCGTCGAATGGGTCGAACAGGTGCACACCTGGTCATCCAATCTTGTGCTGTTGCTTGTCGTCGTGCACGTCCTCGGCGTCCTGGCCATGTCGGCGCTACAGAAGGAGAATCTCATCGCCGCCATGATCACCGGACAGAAACGCCGGCGCGAGTCGTGAAGGCCATCACTTCGTCGCCCTCTCCAAAAACTCCACCAGCGCCTTGCGGTCGTCGGCCGAGCCGATCGTCTGCTCCGGCATCTTGGTGCCGGGCGTGTAGTGCTCGGGCCCGACTTCGAACAGCTTCGCGACCGTTTCCGGCGTCCAGACGATGTCGAGCTTCTTGAGCGCGGGGGAGAAATTGTAGCCGGGCAGCGTCGCGATCTTGCGGCCGAAGATGCCGGCCAATGTCGGGCCCGCCTTGTTGCCCTCGCTCGGCGACAGCGTGTGGCAGGCGACGCAGGCGCGGAAAACCTCCGCGCCGTGATCGCCGTTATAGGCCGCGAGCGGGTCCTCAGGCGCACCAACAATGACCGAGTCGAACGGCTCGCCGGTGGTGGCGTCCCAGCGGCGGATCATGCGGTCGGCGCCGCCGGTCATCAGCGTGCGGCCGTCGGGCAGGAACGTCACTGACCACACCGGCAGGCCGGGGCCGACCAGCGTGCGCGCGATCGCGCGCTGCTTGCGGTCGATGATCGTCACCGAGCCGCGGATGCCGGCGGCGGCGATGAGCTTGCCGTCCGGCGAAATAGCGACGTCGATAATCGGCGTCGGCGCGGCCTGCACGTCGCCGAGTACCTCTCCTTTGTGCGAAAGGAAATAGACTTTGCCATCGGCGCCGGCCGTGACGATCTCGCCATCCGAGGCGACCGCCACCGTGTTGAGCGGCGACGGCAGATTGCGCACGATGTCAGCACCGCCCGACAAAGACCAGATGCGCAGCGTCGCGTCATAGCCCGCGCTCACCACCGCTTTGCCGTCCGCCGTGAAGGCGACGCCATTGACGTTCTGCGTGTTGCCTTCGAGCACGCGCGGCTCGCCGCCGCCGAGCGGCCACAGGCGTAAGGTGTGATCCCACGACGCTGACGCGAGCAGCGCACCATCGGGTGAGACGGCGAGACTGACGACCGGCGCCTTATGTCCGTCGAGGACTCGCTCGGGCTGCGGCTCGCCCGGTTTCCATATTGCGATGTGGCCATCGGCGCCGGCGGTGGCGATACGTCCGTCCTTGAGCCAGGCGACCGCATTCACCGCGCCGTCGTGGAAGCGCATCACCTGTTCGGCGACGTTGCGCTCGAGCGACCAGCGGATCGCCGACGTGTCGAAGCTACCGGAGACCGCCTCCTTGCCGTCCGGCGAAATGGCCACGGCGCGCACCGGTCCGCCATGGCCGCGCAACTGCGCGCGCGCAGAGTTTATGCCGAGCGGCAACAGCAGAAGAGCGGCACACAGGCTTCTCAGCAACAACAACATGACTGCGTCCGCTACAGGGCCGAAGCGGCGGAATTTAGCCATCCGCCGGCTGCATGCCCAGCGCGCGAATGCGCGCACGCGTGGTCTCATCGCGCAGCGCCGCGAAGAAGGCCTGCACGGCGGGGCGTTCGCGGCGGCTCTCCACCACCAGGAAATCGTAATGTTCCGGCGCCACCGGGATGAAGGCGAGGCCGTACATCTTCGCCACCGGCGCGATGGCCAGGCCCCAATCGGCGCGGTTTTGCGCGATGGCGGCGGCCACCGCATTGTGCGACTTCGGCTGGTTCGCGTAACCGGACGGCTTGGCGCCCTCGAGCAGCTTGTCGACCAGCACGCGCGTGCCGGAGCCGGCATTGCGGTTGACCATCAGCGCCGTCGGGTCGGCGAGCGCGGCGTTCAGCGCCTCCTGCGCATCCCGGCCCTCGAAGCGCTTGTCGCCGGGCCGGAAGAGGATGCCCTGCATGCGGCGCCAGCCGGACACCAGCGAGAGGCCGGGCGACACCAGATGCACATTATACTGTCCGCTGGCCGGATCGATCAGATGCACCGGCGCGACATCGCATTCGCCGCGGTTCGCGGCCGCGACGCCGCCGAGACTGCCGACCGCCAGCGTGCGCGCGGAGAACCCGCGCTCGCTTAGCGCACCGACGACCACGTCGAGCGCCACATCATGGCTGCCCATGATGACCAGATCGGGCGCACGCGCGGCGCTGCCGATCAGCGTGACCTGCGCCTCGGTGCCGGCATCGAGCGCGGAGGCGAGCGCGTCGATCTCGAGAAAGCCGTCCGCCTGCGAGAAGCTCGTCACCGAGCCGGAGCCTTTGCCGGTGGGGAAGGCGATGGTGCCCTCGCCGCTCTCGATCAGCGACACCAACACGAATTCCTTGCGTCCCATCTCGGACGCGATCCGTACCGGCACGCGCGCGCTGATCGTCTCGGCAGCTTCCGGCGGCAGTCCGGCGCGCGCGCGGATCACCGGCGCAACGAAAGCGTGGAACGTGAAGATCGCCGACGTCGGAAAGCCCGGCAGCACGACAATCGGCTTGTCGCCGATCACGGCGAGGCATAGCGGCTTGCCCGGCTTGAGCGCGACGCCATGCACGAGAATGCCCGGCTTGCCGAGACGCGACACGATTTGATGCGACAGATCGCCGGCGCCTTTCGACGTGCCGCCGGAGAGCACCACCATGTCGCAAGCCGCGAGCGCATCGCGCACCGCTTTCTCCAACACCGCCTCGTCGTCGGCGAAGGCGCCCATGGCGACTGGCTCGCCGCCGGCTTCCGCGACGGCCGCGCCGATGATGGCGGCATTGCTGTCGTAGACGCCGGCGGATTTCAGCGGCGCACCCGGCGGCACCAACTCATCACCGGTCGAGAGCACCGCCACTTTCGGACGGCGCACGACATCGACGGTCGCGAGGCCGCAGGCCGCCAGCATGCCGATCTCGCGCGAGCCGATGCGCGTGCCGCGCCTCAGCAAAGTTTCGCCGCGCGCAATGTCGGAGCCCGCGTAAGACACGAACTGCCCTGCCGCGGCGGCGCGGCGCAATTCGATGCGCGGCGCACCGTCTTCGATCAACTCGGTGTGCTCGATCATCACCACCGCGTCGGCGCCACGCGGGATCACGCCGCCGGTGGCAATGGTCGTCGCGGTGCCGGGCGCGACCGTGAGCTCAGGCGCATGGCCGCAGGCGATGACTTCGGCATTGAGCGTCAGAAGCTTCGGAGTGCCGTCGCTGGCGCCGACGGTGTCGGCCCCGCGCACCGCGAAGCCGTCGACATTCGAACGATCGAACGGCGGCGCATCGACCGGTGCAATCACGTCATGCGCAAGTACGCGCGTGAGCGCCCGAGCGAGGGGGACCGTCTCCGCGCCGAGCGGCGAGAGATCGAGATGTTTTTCGAAACGCGTCCGCGCCTCGTCTGCCGAGACGACGTCGAGGAACTGCTCCTGCCGCGCAGCGGCGCGCACGCGCGCGACCAGCGCGGCGTCGGCGGCGGATTGCGGTTTGCGTCTCTCACTCATATCGAACGGCTCGCACAGCTCACGGCCACGGCCTTACCTGAACGGCGGCGCCGGCGGAATAGCCCTCGCTGTCGGCCGGAACCAAAATCCAGCCATCGGAACGCGCGACCACCGACAACGGCAGATACTTGCTCGCCAGCGGCTCGGCCTGACCGGCCGACACGCGCACCGGAACCACTTCGGAGAGGCCCACGGTGGACGCCACCTTGCGCGCGAGCGGCACGGTTTGCGCCGGCTCGTACTCCTTATGTGTGGCGCCCGCGAGCCGCTCCAAGATGCGCCGACCGACCAGCAGCCACACGGCCAGCGCGGCATCGAGCCGCCCCGGCAGCAGCAGCACGGGACGGTAACCGACGAAACCTAGAGCCGCCGTTTCCCCCGGCGTCACCGCCATGCCGTGCACGGCGAGCCTGCCCTCGCGTGCCAGCGTCTGCACACTTGTGTCGGTGCGCCCCGACCCCGTACCGCCGAAGGCGACGATGGCGTCGGCCGTGTCCGCCGCCATCGCCACGGGAAGCCCCCGCCCGCTGTCGTCGAGCTTCGCCGCGCCGCCACGGCGTTCGATATCGGCGGCAACGAGCCGCGCCGCCGCCGTGATGATGCCGTTGCCGCGCAGCGGCAGGACGCGGATGCGCGGCTCGCGCACGACGACGCGGCTCAGTCCCGCGGCGGCGAAGGCCGCCAAATCAGTGAGCCGCAGCCGCTCGCCCGCACGATGCAGCGGAATGGTGGGATCGGTGTCGCCGCCGGCCGGCAGCACGCCGTCGCCGGGGTTCACCGTGACGAAAGCTTCGGCATAAGTCGCGCTCACCTTCACCGCGTCGAGTGGCGCGATACTGTCGGTGCCGGCCGGCATAGCCTGACCCGTGTCGACGCGCGGCGGCGCGCGCATCAGCATGGCCGGCGAATAACCGCCGGCGCCGAGCGTCTCGTCGGCGCTCACCGCCCAGCCGTCCTGCAAGGCGATGGCGGCGGAGGGACGCGACGGCGCCAAGGCGTCATTGGCCAGCACCCGACCGGCCGCCAGCGCGACATCGATGGTGCGTGGCGTGACCGGCTTTATGTCCATGTCAACGATGCCCAGCACATCGGCGAGCGGCGTCAGCCGTGTGATTGTCTGTATCGTGTCGGACGCCATTTTCGCGTGCTTGACCTTCGATGCTTCGCAGCCTTCAGTCTATCTCAATAATGCGCTGAAACCGCAGCTTTTCCATATATGAAAGTGGGGAAACACGTGTTCACGACCACCAAGGACAAGGCCCTTCTCACCACCACCACCGGGGCCCTGCCCCGGCCGAGCTGGTACACAGAAAACCTCCGCGGCATTCCGCTTTCGCACGGCTTTTCGCGGCTGGCCTATCGCGAACAACATTTCGATTGCCTCGCCTGCCACGTCGCGGCGCAACATCGCGCCGGCATAGACATCCTGGTCGATGGCGACACGCGGCTCGACGACGACGTCGCCGGCCGTAGCTGGGTGAGCTACGTGACCGAGCGTGTGGCCGGCATCGGCGCGCCCCGTGTCGAAGTGCCGCCGGCGGGCTTCATGGCCGACAAAGGGCCGGGCGACCTCATGTGGGAGGTGATCGAGACGCGCATGACGCCGCCGGTGAGCGGCAAAATCGGCGAGACGACGTTGCAGCTCGACCGCGCCTACAAGGCGATTGCGCCGATGACCGACAGACCGGTGAAGATCGGTTCGATCTCGGCGCAAATCCTGGCGCTGATGCTGACCGACGAGCACCACAAGAACCGGCTTGAGCTGCTGATGGATTTGTCCGTCGCACTCAACAAAGAATATCACGCACTCGCCGATGCCGGCGCGCCGCTGGTGCAGATCGAGGAGCCGGCGATCCACCAGGTGATCGCCGACCCGAAACAGAGCATCAAGCCGGAGCAATGGGTCGAGGCATTCAACATCGAGGTGAAGGGCCTGCGCCAGCGTTGCGAAGTCTGGTGTCATACCTGCTGGGGCAGTCCGGCGGCGCAACGCGTCGCCAGCAAAGACCAATCCTACAAGGCAGCGCTGCCTTACCTGAACCAGCTCGACGTGGATGTGATCACTGTCGAGGGCGCGTTCAATAAAGGCATGGACCTTGAGCATTTCGGCAACATGATTTCAAAGGACAAGAGGATCGCGCTCGGCGTCATCAGCCACCGCACGCTGCAAGTGGAACGGCCGGAAGAAGTGGCCGACCTCATCCGCAAAGCACTGAAATACATCGAGCCGGAGCGGCTGATCCTTACCAGCGACTGCGGTTTCGGGCGGCAGTCGATGAGCCGCATGCACGCCTTCTACAAGATGGTGGCGCTGACGCGCGGCACCAATATCGTGCGCAAGGAGCTGGGCTTGCCGGAGGCCTATATCCCGGCTACCGATCCGAAGCTGTCGATGGTGCCACTGACTGCGTAATCCCGTTCTCCGTCATTGCCGGGCTTGACCCGGCAATCCATCTTCTTTCTTCGTAGGATGGATCACCGGGTCACGCCGCGGAGTTCACCATCGGGCCGCGCTCCGCGCGGACCCGTTGGCGGCGGCCCGGTGATGACGGCGTATAAGTCGAGCGGATTTACATGACCGAAAAGACAATGAACCTGCGCGGACTGAAGTGTCCCCTGCCCGCGCTGCGCGTGCGCAAGATGCTGGGAAGCCTTCAGAGCGGCGATCTCGTCATCGCCGAATGCACCGACCCCTTGGCCTCGCTCGACATCCCCAATCTGCTGCGCCAGACCGGCGACACGCTGGAAGGCAAGGCGGAAGCCGACGGCATACTGACGTTCAGGATCAGGAAGAAGTGAGGCGCGCTCGTCATGGCCGGGCAACCGGCCCTTGGCCGGCCCGGGTGTAAACTTGTCCCGGCCATCCACGTCTTACTCTGCTGACTTTCACGAAGGCGTGGATGCCCGGCACAAGGCCGGGCATGACGGTGGAGAGGTCTGCGCCTCACTCCAACCCCGTCCCTTTCGCCGCCTTGCGGAACAGCGCCGCGTCGTCCGGCGAGAACTGCATCGCCATGAGGAAGTCATCGACGCCATAGCGCGGGCGCGTCTTGCGCACCGTCATGAGGTGGTTGCGCGCCTCGTCGCGCCGGCCGGCGAGCGCGAGGCAGTAGGTGGCAATGCCCAAGATGTGCTCATGCGCATTCGGCCGGGCGGCCGCCTTGAGCGCCCAGTCCGCAGCGTCATCGAACTGGCCGAGACGCACATGTGCCATGGCTCGCGCGCCGAGCATCGCGAACAGCAGCGGGTCGAACGGACTCAGGTGTCGCGAGTGGTCGGAGAATTTGATCGCGGCGCTCGGGTCCCCTGTCTGCGCGTGCACGAAGGCCAACGTGTAATGACCGAGCGCGAAGTTCGGGCTGAGGTCGATCGCCTTCTCCAACTCGGCAATAGATTGCTCATGGCTGCTGCGCAGCCACAGCGCGCGGCCCATGGCCCAATGCGCCGCCGGATCGCGCTCATCCACCATGAGACTTTGCCCGGCAGCGTCGTAGGCGCGGACGATCTGCCCTTCACGCTCAGCCCAGCCTTGGAACGCGTTCTGGAAGTGCACGAAGGACAGGCCGGCATAGGCGCGCGAAAAGGTCGGATCGAGCTGCACGGCGCGCTCGAAGAAATGCTGCGCCTGGTCGTTGTCGGCCCTGTGGAAGCGATACATGTGCCAGAGGCCGCGGTGATAGGCCTCCCAGGCGTCGAGCGAATTCGGCGGCTTCAGAATGGCGCGGTTGCGCTCGATCGTCTCGATCTCGGTGGCCACCGACGAAACGATCCTGTTGCCGATCTCGTCGAGCACAAGCAGCGCGTCGTCCGGCTTGTGATTGAAGACGTCCGTCCAGACGATGCGGGCCGTGCGCGTCTCCGTCAGTTCGACCGTCACGCTGAAGCGGTCGCCGTCGCGGAGCAACGCGCCGCCGACGACATAATCGACGTTGAGCATGCGGCCGGCTTCTTCCGGGCCGATGCTGCGCTCGTGCAGCGCGAAGACAGTGCCCTGGGCGATGACGAACAGGCTGCGCAGCTTGGCGAGCCGCGTGATCACGTCATGGGCGAGAGCGCCCGCCGATCCGCCGCCAACGCTCGGCGTGGGCGAGCGATCGGCGAAGGGCATCACCGCGATGGACGCACGGCGCGACACCGGGGAGATGATCGCGCCGTCACCGTTGCCGGGCGCCGGCAAAGGCTGCGTCACGACGTGAGCGCGGGGCGCGGTGTTTCCGCGCGCAATTGCGGCACGCCATGCATCGCGCAGCGGCGCATGATCAAGCCCTTCAGTCTCGAACAGCTTAGCCGTTGCGACGAGATGCTCTTCGCCCTCGCGAAGGCGGCCACGGCGCGCAAGCGCGTCGAGCAGCATTTCGTGCACACGCCGGTCGAACGGCGCAAGCGCGAGCCACGTTTCGAGATAGCCGAACACCTCATCCTCGCCGGCCCTCGCGACCATGTGCTCCAGCAGCGCGGCATGGCAACCGCGGAAGCGGCGGCGTTGCGCGGTGAGCCATGATTCGAAGGCGGCGCTGCGGACATCCAGGCCCTCGAGGAAGTCGCCGCTGAAAAGCGCGATCAGCGCGCGCAGCCGGTCCGTGTCGTGCGTCTCGATGCCGCGCTGCGTCGCGCCTGCGACCTCGGCCGCATCGACGAAGCAATCCGCCAGATCGAGCCGGATCGTGTCGCCAGTGGTATCGACCCGCCGCCGCTTCGGTTCATCGAGAACGCCTCGCACCTTACTGAGGCACCAGCGCAGCTCTCCGCGCGGATCGTTCGGAACATCCCACAACAGCTCGCAAAGCTGCGTACGCGGAACGGCGTTCGGGGCGAGCGCCAGATAGGCAATGAGCGCGCGCACTTTGCGCGAAGCCGGCAGGGCGACGGCGACGCCGCCGCGTGTCACGGTCATGGCGCCGAGCATGCGAATGCGAACGGACGCCGCACCACGGCTCCGCCGCTCCGATTCCACGGCACTTCCCACGCCAGCTACCACGGTCGCCTCCACGAGTGGCCGCTATCGTTGCGATCGATGGTCCTGGCGCGTTCGGCGCCGGCCGCGATCGCCGGCCTCGCGCGATGCGAGGCGATGAACCGCGCAACAATGCACAAATGGAGAACGCTCATGGTTACATCCGCTGCCGCAGTGAGTCAAAATCGTCAGCTCGACACCATCGACTTCCAGGCGCTCAAGGCGAAGCAACAGGCCGCATGGTCGTCCGGCGATTATTCCGTCGTCGGGACTACGTTACAGATCGTCGGCGAGGAACTGTGTGAAGCGCTTGACTTGCGCTCCGGTCAGACGGTGCTCGACGTCGCCGCCGGCAACGGCAATGCCACGCTCGCCGCGGCGCGCCGCTGGTGCGACGTGACATCCACCGACTACGTGCCGAGCCTGCTCGCGCGCGGCCGTGCACGCGCCGAGGCCGAAGGCTTGACGGTCATCTTCAGAGTGGCTGATGCCGAAGCCCTGCCCTTCGCCGACAGCAGCTTCGATGCGGTGGTGTCGACCTTCGGCGTCATGTTCACGCCGAAGCAAGAGAAGGCCGCGGCCGAATTGCTGCGCGTGTGCAAATCAGGCGGGAAGATCGGCCTCGCCAATTGGACGCCGGATGGCTTCATCGGGCAGATGTTCAAGACCATCGGCAAGCACCTGCCGCCGCCGGCCGGCGCCAAGTCGCCGGCGCTGTGGGGCACGCGGGCAAGACTGCTCGAGATGTTCGGGACCGCCGCGGCGACGATCCGGGCGGAGCCGCGTCACTTCGTGTTCCGCTATCGCTCGCCGGAGCACTTCGTCGAGTTGTTCAAGACCTACTATGGGCCGATGCTGAAAGCCTTCGCCGCTCTCGATGTGGTCAGGCAGCAGGATCTGCGCAACGATCTCATCACGCTGATCCGCGGCATGAACAAGACCGACGACGGCACGATGGCGGTGCCGAGCGAGTATCTCGAAGTCGTCGTCACCAAGCGGTGAAGCCATGAAGCCATTCTGTCGTCCCCGCGAAAGCGGGGACGACAGCAGCATTCAATCCAAATGGAAGCCCTTGCCGCGCACGAAGGCGCCGAAATCGGCGCGCTGCGGCTTCGCATATTGCCGCGCTTTGTCCTCCGACCAGCCATAGAATTCCACCTGGCCGAAACGCTCCGGCTCGCGCTGATTGCGGAAAGGCCGCGTCTCAGCGCGGCGGCGGTCATAGCCGTCGACCTCGCCGGCGAGATCGGTTTCCGTGAAGCGCTCTTCGTGCACAGTCGTACTCAAAGGCAAACGCGGCGACAGTACGCCGTCGTCGGCCGGCCAGCCGACGCATAGGCCGGCAATCGGCACCACCTTGTCCGGCAATTCAAGCATCGCGCTGATCTTGGCGGCGTGATCGCGGATGACGCTGATGGGACAGCAGCCGAGCCCGGCCGCGTCGGCCGCGCGCAAGAAGGTGGCGAGCACGATGGCCGCATCGACGCTCGCATTGAAGAACAGATCGAGATGATCGTTCGGGAACGGCTTGCCGCGCATCTGCGAGATCTGCGGGAGGCGGCGGCCATTGGCGAGGAAGACCAGGAACGCCGGCGCCGTCGGCAGCCATGGCATCTCCGGAAGAAGCGCACCGATCGCGTCACGCGTCCCTTTGTCACGCACGATCAGAATGTCGGCCTGCTGCAGATCGCTCTTCGACGGCGCCGACAGGGCGCATGCGCAAAGCATCCGCAGAAGACCGGGGTCGATATCGCGCGCAAGATAGCGCCTGTGCACGCGGCGCGCGGCCATGCGAGCCAGTTCTTCCAATCCGCGGAGTGAGGGATCGACATCAAGGCGCTCGCCGAAGCGCTCGAACAGCGCCGACTGAATGGCTCCGGCGTAATCCGGCATTGCATGGGCTCCTTGGTGACATGACTGGCGCCAACCGTATCGCACGGTTGGCGGTGGCTGACAGCCGCAGGAAACGGCATCGATTGCCCGGACGCCGATATCCAAAGGCCGAGCGTTTGGGCGTCTGCACTGAATTCTACCGGCGCGTGTTCTCGGGGGAGCGCCCAGGCCGCCCGATATATTTGCCAGCAACTGATTTTATATCGTTATTTCATTAACTTAAGCGATCATCGCGTGGCTTGAATTTGGGCGGTTGTCCCCTATGATGAGGCTCGCGCCATGGTTTTGATATTGGCCGGCCACAACGGGCGAATACGTGCACTTTTACACTGTTTCGGGACTCTCGGTCGGCAGCGAAATCCTGCTGCCGGGCCTGAATGTGGCCGGGCCGGACCGGGCGCCGGAGGTGACCATCCGCCGCGCGCCCGTCCCGATTGCGCTCGAGGGCGCGGGCGCCAGCGGGCCCACGTGGCAGCTTGCCGGCAACCGCTTCCTGCTGCGAATTCCGGAAATCGCGCGGTTCCTGCTCAGCGACGGATGCGAGATCGCGTTCGAGCCGGAGACGGACAGCGAGGAGGATATCCCGACCTTCGTGCTCGGCACGGTCTTCGGGATCCTCCTGCATCAGCGCGAACAGATCGTGCTGCACGCGAGCGCCGTGCGCGTGAACGGCAAGGCCGTCTTGTTCTGCGGCGCTTCGGGTGCGGGCAAATCGACGCTGGCGGCGGCGCTGGTCCAGCGCGGCTACCCGCTAGTGACCGATGATGTCTGCGCCGTATCGCTGAGCGGCACGGCGGCGCCCGTGGTGCATCCCGACGGGCGGCAGTTGAAGCTCTGGGCGCACAGCATCGACCGGCTGGCGCTTAACGAGCAGCGCGGAGCTCGCGTGCGCAATTGCCTGGAGAAGTTCTACGTCCAGCCGGCCGACGCCTCCGGCACGCCGTTGCCGCTCGGCGCCGTCTATACGTTGCGCGAGGCGCGCCCGCCGCATGCGCCGGGCATCGAACGCCCGAATGTGGTCGATGCCGCGTTGTTGCTGCGCCGGCACGCCTACAGACCGCTCCTCGTGCGGCGCATGGAGCAAAGGGCAAACTATTTCCATGCGGCCACGGCGATTGCCAACGCTGCCGGCATTTTCCATCTCAGCCGGGCGCTGAACTTCACAGTCATGCCCGACGTGCTCGGCTGGCTGGAGCGGCACTGGCGGGACACCGGCCTGATGGAGGCGGCGGCGTGACGCGCAGCATCTGGCTCGCCTCCTATCCCAAATCGGGAAACACCTGGTTCCGGATGCTGGTGGCTAACCTGTCCGCCACGGACGACACCCCGGCCGACATCAACGATCCGCCCGAGCGTGGCGGAATGGCCAGCGCGCGCGAGCCCTTCGACCATCTGCTGCTGATCGATTCCGGCCTGCTGACGCATGAAGAGATCGATTGTCTGCGGCCACGCGTCCATGAGGCGCTGGCGCGCGGTGCCAAGGATGACGATTGCGACGACGTCGGCGAGCCTGCCAGCGCGCGTTTCGTCAAGACGCACGACGCCTATACGCTGACCCGGAACGGCGAGCCACTGCTCGCCGGCGCACGCGGGGCTGGCCGCGCACAGCGGACGATCGGCAGGCCAAAGCGCTGGCCGCGATGGTGGCGGCGTTCGGGCGGCAGCGCACCGGCGGCGAGCGAAATTTCTTCATCAAGCTCGATAGCTGGCACACGCTGGCGCTGCCGTTGTTCCGGCGCGCCTTCCCCGATGTGCCCTGGGTGTTCCTCTATCGCGATCCGATCGAAGTGCTGGTCTCGCAGATGCGACAACGCGGCACACAGACGGTGCCCGAATTCACGCATCCGAACCTCTACGGCATCGAGAACTTCGACCCTATGGAGACCGAGGACTATTGCGCCCGCGTCTTACGCGCAATTTGCTGCGCCGCGCTCGATCACGTCAGCGAAGGCGGCGGGCTCCTGGTCAACTATCGCGACCTGCCAGACGCGCTGTTCACGCGGATCCTGCCGCATTTCGGGCTGGCATTCGACGCGCGTGAGCAGGAAGCCATGCGCGCCATGGCGCGGCAGGACGCGAAATCGCCCGGCTCACCGTTCGCCGGCGACACCGGCAATAAGCAGCGCGAGGCGACGCCAGCGGTCCATGCCGCCGCCGGCAAGCATCTCGGCGAGGTCTATCGCGCGCTCGAGGCGTTGCGCACGCGCGCAACGCCTTAGCCGCGCTCACTCCGCGGCGCGTGCCTTGACCGCGGCGATGGCGCTCCAAATACGCGCCGGCGTCGCCGGCATGTCGAAATGCGTCACGCCCACTGAGCGCAGCGCATCCATGACCGCGTTCATGCACGCCGGCAACGCGCCGGTCGTGCCCGCCTCGCCGACGCCCTTGGCGCCGAGCGGGTTGTTCGGGCTGGGCACGACGTGATTATGCGCGGTCACATTCGGCAACAGATGCGCCCGCGGCATGCAGTAATCCATGAAGCTGCCGGTGATCATCTGCCCGTCATTGACGTCATATTGGCAGTGTTCGCCGAACACCTGCCCGGCGCCCTGCACGATGCCGCCGACGAGCTGGCCGTGCGCCAAAGTGTGATTGAGCACGTTGCCGACGTCGTCCACCGCCGTGTAGCGGACGATCTCGACGTCTCCGGTCCCCATATCGATCTCGACCTCGGCCACGTGCGCCCCGCTGGGGAAGGCCTGCGAGATCGGCCGCTCGGCGGTGGTATCGAGCGGATTGGGTGCCTGCGCCGCGCCACGCTCGATCACCTGCGTCATGCTGGCTGATCGATCCGTCCCCGCGACCGTGAAAGTGCCATCGGCAAACTCGATGTCGTCCGGGTTCGCCTCCAGGATATCGGCGGCGAGCCGCTTGCCTTTCTCGATCACGATGTCGGCGGCGACCTTGAAGGCGCTGCCTTGCAGCATGCCAGTGCGCGAACCGACGGCCGCATTGCCTTGCAGCTTCGGCCCATCGGGATCGCCGGACTTGCTGATCACCTTCTCCACCGGCACGCCAAGCCAGCGCGCGACCATCTCGGGGAACACCGTCTCGTGCCCCTGCCCGCTCGGACCGGCCACGTTGTGCAGAACGATGGTGCCGTCGCCCTCGAACAACACGGCGACCTCATCCTTCTTGATGCCGCCGCCGCCCGACGCCTCGATGAACATGCCGCAGCCGAGCCCGCGCAGCTTGCCTTCGCGCTGCGACTGGCGCCGGCGCATGCGGAACGAGTCCCACTCCGACAATTCACGCGCCTTGGCCGCCATCCCGATGAAATCGCCGCTGTCGAAATTGGTGCCGGTCAATGTCGTATAGGGCATCTGATCCTTCTTGATCAGATTGCGCCGGCGCAGCTCGAGCGGATCGATATCCAGCTTCACCGCCACCTCATCGACGAGACGCTCGACGATGTAATTCGCCTCGGGACGGCCGGCGCCGCGATAGGCGTTGGTCGGCGAGGTATTGGTGATGATCTGCCGATGGCGGCCGTAGAGCGCCTCGACGTTGTACACGCCGGCGCCGATGAAACGGCCATTCATCGAATTGGTGAGAACGCCGGCCGGCGCGAGATAGGCGCCCGAGTCGCAGAGCCAGCTCGTGCGCAGCGCGAGGAACTTGCCGCGCTTGTCGTAGGCAAGCTCGCCATGCAGCGAGATGGCGCGGCCGTGATTGTCGGTGAGGAAATCTTCCGACCGCGTCGACATCCACTTCACCGGGCGGCCGAGCTTCTTCGCCAGATGCAACAGCACCGGATATTCGGGAAACGGCGCCGTACGCGCGCCGAAGGCGCCGCCGACATCGAGCATGCGCACGCGGATGCGCTCGACGGGAAGACCGGTCATGACCGCGAGATCGCGCCCGAAGGCCGCGCCGCCTTGGTTGGGCGCCCAGACATCGAAGCTGTCGCTCGCCGCGTCATAAGCGACCAGCGCGCTGCGCACTTCGAGCGGTGTGGGCGCGACGCGCGGGCTCTCCGCGCTCAGCGTGACAACACCATGGGCGCGCGCGAAAGCCTCAGCCGTCTTCTGCTCGTCGCCATATTCGAAGTCGAAGCAGATGTTGCCGGGGATGTTGTCGTGGATATTGACCGCGCCGGGCGCCATCGCCTTGTCGAAGCCGATGAGAACCGGCAGGTCCTCGTAGTCGATCTCGATGAGATCGGCCGCGTCGCGCGCCGCACCCGGCGTCTTCGCGACCACGACGGCGACTTCCTCGCCGACGAAGCGCACGCGGTCGCGCGCGAGCACCGGCCGTTGCGGCGCCAGGATGCCCTGACCGCCGCGGCCGGGCATCGGCGAGATGGGCGGGAGCGAAACGAAGCCGGCATCTGCCACGTCGCGGCCACTGAGCACCGCCAGGACACCGGGACTGCTCGCGGCAGCCGAGGTATCGATCGCCTTGATGACGGCATGCGCGCGGTCCGAGCGCCGGAAGGCGGCATAGACCTGATTTTCCAGATTCCAGTCGTTGGTATAGCGGCCTTGGCCTGTGACCAGACGCAGATCCTCGCGCCGGCCCTTGTACGTGGACTGTGTGTCGGACATTCCGTCTCGTGTCGCTTGGTTGGTCGCCCGAGCAACATCAATAGGAAAATCGCACCGGCCGCAAGCGCCGCGGGACGCCGTGCTCTCGGCGTCAGCCGCTTGGTTCCGGCTTTGACAGGATCTTCGTGGCGCGCATCACAGACGCATCCTCGGGCGAAGGCGTGGCCTGAAAGCCGAGCTCGCTGCCGATTGCGGTGAGGCGCGCGAGGCGCGCCGGATAGACGAGCACCGCCTGCCGCACGCCCTGCCCGGCTACGGCACTCAACAGCACTTCGAGCAGCCGGGTCGCAAGCCCCTTCTCGCGCAGATCGGCGCGGATGATGACGGCGGCTTCGGCCATGTCAAAATCCGGGTCGGCGGTGGAGCGCGCGAGGCCGGCGATGCGTTCGCCGTCCCAGGCAACCATCGTCATCTCGCGGTCGTAGTCGATCTGGCTGAGCCGCGCCGCCGTCTCATGCGTGCGTTCGCGCAGCGGCACGAATGCCGAATGCCAGAGATCCTGCGGATCGACCGCGTCGGCGAAGCGGCGCAACGCCGGCTCGTCCTCCGGGCGGATCGGGCGAACGGCGTAGGTCTGCCCATCGGGTGTGCGGATCGTGGTTTCGAGCCGGTGCGGATAGGGGCGGATGGCGAGACGCTCCTGCGCCGGCCCCTTGGCCTCGCGCACGCGGATGCGGCAGTCGACCGCGATGACGCCGGCGACGTCGCAGAGCAGCGGATTGATGTCGAGCTCGGTGATCTCCGCATGATCGGCGACGATGCGGCTCAACTGAACGAGCACATTCACGACGCCGTCTATGTCCGCCGCAGGCCTATCGCGGTAGCCCTTCAGCAGCGCGGCAATGCGGGTGCGCTCGATCTGCGCCAGCGCCAGCGCGGTGTTGAGCGGCGGCAGCTCCAGCGACTTGTCGCGCACGACTTCCACCGCCGTGCCGCCGTGGCCGAAGAGAATCACCGGGCCAAAGGTCACGTCGGTGGTGACGCCGGCGATCAGTTCATAGGCGCCCGGCCGCTGCACCATTTCCTGCACGATGAAACCTTCGAGCTTTGCCTTTGGCCGCGCGCGCGCGACCTTCTCGTTCATCGCACGCGCGGCGGCTTCGACCTCCGCCGGCGTGGCAAGATTGAGCGCGACGCCGCCGACATCCGATTTGTGCGTGATGTCACGCGAGCGGATTTTCAACGCCACCGGCCCTTTGATCTCCGCGGCGACTTTCGCGGCCGCGGCGGCATCGGGCACCGCCTCGGTGCGTGCGAACGGGACGCCGTAGCATTTCAGGAATGCGGCGACCTCGGCGGCATCGAGCCACTCGCGGCCATCGTCGAGCGACTGGCACACGAGCTGATGGGCCCGTTCGGTGTCCGTTGGCGTAGCAGGCGCAATGGACGATGGCGTCTCCAGCAGCAATTCCTGGCTCTGCCGATAGCGCACGAGATACATGAACGCCCGCACCGCTCGTTCCGGCGTCTCGTAATCTGGGATGCCGGCAGCGACGAGTTGCGCACGACCCTCCTCGACGCTGGCGCTTCCCATCCAGCAGGCGAACACATTCTTCTTCGCGCCGCTCGCCGGTTTTGCCAGCACGTCGACGAGCCCCTTTGCCGCATCGGCGGCCGAGCCGATGGCTGTCGGGCAATAAGATACAAGCAGCCCATCGACATCCGGATCCTGCATCACGGCTTCGACCGCATGCGCGTAGCGCGCCGCATCGGCGTCGCCAATGATGTCGATGGGATTGGCATGGCTCCAGGTCGGCGGCAGCACGGCATTGAGTTTCTCGAGCGTGCCTGCGCCCAAGGTCGCGAGCTTGCCGCCCTCCTCGATCAACCGGTCGGTCGCGAGCACACCCGCGCCGCCACCGTTTGTGACGATGGCGAGCCTGTTGCCGCTTTGCGGCGCCATGCGCGCCAGCGTCGCCGCGGCATCGAACAGTTCCTCGACCTCATTCACCCGCAACATGCCGGCGCGCCTGAACGCCGCCTCATAGACGACATCGGCGCCGGCCAAGGCGCCCGTGTGCGACGTCGCGGCGCGTGCGCCTTCCTCGGCGCGGCCGCTTTTCACGACAATCACCGGCTTCACGCGGGCGGCGCGCCGCGCCGCCGACATGAATTTGCGCGCCTGCGTGACCGCCTCGGCATAAATCAGGATGGCGTGCGTGGCCTCGTCGAGCGCGAAATAATCGAGCAGATCGCCGAAATCGACGTCGCTCATGTCGCCCATCGAGACGATGGCGGAAAAGCCGATGCCGCGCGGGAGCGCCCAATCGAGCACGGTCGTCGCCATCGCGCCGGACTGTGTCAGGAAGGCGATATTGCCCGGAAGCATCGCCGCGGGGGCGAAGGTCGCATTCAACGCGATGCCCGGCACGGCGATGCCGAGGCAGTTCGGACCGACGATGCGCAAGAGATGTGGCCGCGCGGCCGCGAGCATCTGCGCGGCGCGCTCCTTGCCGACCTTCGCCTCGCCCTCCGCAAATCCGGCGGTGAGGATCACGGCGGCACGCGTGCCGCGCCCTGCGAGCTCGCCGATCAGCGCCGGCACGGTATCGGGCGGCGTGGCGATCACGGCGAGATCGGGTGTCACCGGCAGGCTGGCCACATCCTTGTAGGCCATGATGCCGTGCACGGCGGATGCGCGTGGATTGACCGGCAGAATAGGGCCGCTAAAGCCCGCGTGCAGGAGGTTCGTCATCAGTGCCAGCCCGACGGACTTGGGCTTGTCGGTCGCGCCGATCACCGCGACGGAGCGCGGATGGAACATCTTGTCCAGGTTGCGAATGGACATCGTCGTCCACCTCTCTTCCGGCGCACGGCACTGTCAAACAATGCAAATGCTCGAATCCAGGACCGGTTCGAGCATCGGCACCACGCCATATGTGTCGCCGCCTTTGTCGCCCGCCGCGCGACGGTATTCATTGATATGGCTCAATGAAGCGAGGCGCGGCACATCTGCCTGCGTCAGGCGTTGATTGACATAGCGCAACGCGACCGGAGCGGCAGACGCGTCGTATATGTGTCATGTATGAGCCGGGAAAATCGCAATTTTCGTATTTGCCCTTCTTATGGCCTGCGGCATTCGCGGCAGCCACGGCGAGCGAGGCTGCCGCGCTGATCGCGGAGCAATTCGCCAGATTGGCGGTGGGCGCCGACGGCGAAGCGCCGCTGCAAGAGCCGTCTTGGGCAACGCCGAACGCGATCGCGCTCGACTTGAAGGCCGTGCGCCTGCGCGACTTCAGCACGGCGAACGCCGGCACGCCGACGCTGCTCTGCGCGCCGTTCGCCTTGCATGGGGGGACCGCCGTCGATTTCGCGCCGGGCCATAGTCTCGTCGGTGCGCTGCGTGACGCCGGCATAACGCGGCTGTTCGTGACCGACTGGCGTTCGGCAACCGCCGACATGCGCTTCCGCGCCATCGACGACTACCTCGCCGATCTCAATGTCCTGGTTGACGCGATCGGCGGCCGTGCCGATCTCATCGGGCTTTGTCAGGGCGGCTGGATGGCCTTGCTCTACGCCGCGCGTTTCCCGGGCAAGGTGCGCAAGCTGGCGATTGCCGGCGCGCCGGTCGACACCGCCGCCGGTCACTCCGGCCTTTCCAGGCTGGTTGAAGCCACGCCGCCGCGGATGTTCGAGCAACTCGTGCAACTCGGGGATGGCCGGATGCTCGGTCAACAGGCCCTGAAGTTCTGGAGCCCGCAGACGCTCGAGCCGGCGGAGATCCACCAATTGCTGCAAACGCCGCGCCGGATCGGGAGCCCGGAATTTGCCGCGCTGGCTGAGGCCTTCCGCCGCTGGTACGCCTGGACCATCGATCTGCCGGGAACGTTCTATCTCGAGATCGTCGACCAATTGTACAAACACAACGCACTGGCGCTCGGCGAATTCACCGCGCTGGGTGAAACCGTCGACCTTCGCGCGATGAAAGCCCCGCTGTATCTGCTCGCCGCGCGCGACGATGAACTGGTCGCTCCCGAGCAAGTCTTTGCGGCCCAACGCCTCGTGGGCACACCGCCCAACCAGATCGCCACCGCGATGGCGCCGTGCCGGCATCTCGGCCTGTTCATGGGCCAAACGATCCTCGACGAGCACTGGCGCACAATCGGACAATGGCTGGGTGCGGCGGAGCGGCCGGCGAAGGAACGAGTCGCCAACTTAGTGAATTAGCCAGTCCGAGGTGATGCCCATGGCCAAACGTACCCGCGCTCCCGAAGCCGGTCCGGACGAAGAGGACGGCCCACTCTCCATCTCCCCGGAGAAGGTCTGCTTCCTCATCGTCAAGGCTCGCGAATTCGACGTCAAAGATGCGGTCACCGAGCCCGATCCAGGGTCGAATCCGTCGGACGATCAGGATGCCGCCGTGCTGGAAGATCACAGCGACGATCCGGTGGCGCAGGAGATCGCCGCTTTCATCAATGCGCTGAGCGAAGACGAGCAGATCGATCTTGTCACGCTCACGTGGCTGGGACGCGACGATTATACATCCGCGGATTGGGAATCGGTGCGCGATGAAGCTGCACGTGCGCACAACCGCCGCACGGCGGCCTATCTCCTTGGCATACCGATGGTGGGGGATTTTTTGGAGGAGGGCCTGTCAATGATGGGCTACTCCTGCGAGGAATTTGAGATCGACCGGCTTTAAGCCTTATTCCAAGCGCCTTGAAGGCACCGGCAAGCGCAATTCGTTGCCGGCGTCTCCTGTTGTCATGACAGCGATCCCGCAGCACAATTCGAGATGCGCGGGGCGAACGCAAGGCGGGGATTATGGGCGACACAATCACGATCGGCGAGCGCGACGTTTTCCTCGTCATCGATGTGCAGAACGACTTCTGTCCCGGCGGCAGCCTGGCCGTGCCGCACGGCGATGAGGTGGTGCCGCTGATCAACGATCTCGCTGGGAAGTTCGCCCACGTGGTGCTCACGCAGGACTGGCATCCGCGCGGGCATCTGTCGTTCGCCTCCTCGCATCCCGGCAAGAATCCGTTCGAAGCCATCGAGGTCGCCTATGGCAGCCAGGTACTTTGGCCAGACCATTGCGTGCAGGATACGAACGGCGCCGCCTTCCGCGACGATCTGGTGCTACCTCGCGCCGAACTGATCCTGCGCAAGGGCTATCACCCGCAAATCGATTCTTATTCGGCCTTCTACGAAAACGATCGCAAGACCCCGACCGGCCTTTCCGGCTATCTCGGCGAGCGCGGCTTCAAACGCGTCTTTCTCGCCGGCCTCGCCTTCGATTTCTGCGTGCGCTATTCGGCCGAAGACGCCGTGCTCGAAGGCTTCGAGGCGATCGTGATCGAGGACGCCTGCCGCGCTATCGATCTCAACGAATCTGTCGCCGCGACGCGCGAGGTGTTCGCCAAACTCGGCATCTACAGCGTCTCGACGGGCGAGATTGAAGCGGCGCGCTAAAAGAAGGCGAGCGTCTCGCAGCCGACGCCGGCGGCGAAACTGGTGACCACCTGCCGCTTAGCGAGATCGATCACATGAATGCTGCCGTCGCCCTGGCAGCCGACGAGCAGCAGGTCGCCACGAAAGGCGCCGTCCATCGGCTGCTTGCCGACACGGAGCGTCGTCTGCCGCGTGAAGGTCGGATCGATCAGCGTCGCCGTACCGCTGCGCATGCTGGTGACGAGCACCACCGCGCCGTCAGGGCTGAAGCGCACGATCTGCCCCGGCTCCGGGACGCCATCGAGACGGACGCTGCGCGCAATCTCCAACGTGGCGGCGTCGATCAGATAGATGACCGGCTCTTCATCGTCGGTCGCGACCAGTAGCTTTCCGTCGGGTGAGACGGCGATGCCGGCCAGCGGATGCGGCATGGCGATGTGTTTGATCAGCTTGCGCGCGCCGAGATCGATGACGGAGATCGACGCATCTTCCTCATTTTCCGTGTAGAGTCGCCGCCCGTCCGGCGCCAAAGTGAGCCGGTGCGCATTGGTCGAGCCGGTTTCGATGGCGCCGACCACGGTCCGCTCTTGCAGATCGACCAGCGCGACCACGCCGCTGTTCTCGCAGGTGATGTAAAGCAAACCGTCCGGCCCGAGTTGCAGGCTGTGCGGCGAAACGTAAGGCGCGAGATCGATATCGCCGGCATGCGTCCGCGTCTCGAGATCGATGATGGACAAGAGATGGCCCGGATTCGGATTACGGCCGTGGATGCCGTCGCCGAAGATCGGTATGTAGGCAACGGACCGCTCCGGCAGCACCAGCAGCTCGTGCGGCACGCGTTCGAAGTCGTCGAGGACGGCGGTGGTCTCGTAGGTGGCGGGATCGATGAAGATCACCTTGCCGCCCATCTTGTCGACGGCAATCAGTCCACGCGCGCTCGAGCCGTTCATGGTCAACCCTCAAGACCATGAGGCGATGACTCATGGCGAAGGCGCGACGTTAGGCACGTCCGGCGCGCAATTCAATTCGGCCCAAACCGTGTCTCGATGTGAAATTTGCACGCAGCGGCATAGCGTCTGCGCTGAGCGGGAAGAAATCGGGTCGCGATTGCGGCACGGTCGAGGGCCTTGGGTGGATGGGCCCGGCCGGAAAAGAGTTCGATGTCACGGCATTCGCCGGCGCAAACGCTGGCCAAGATCCCCATGTTCAAGTCGCTGAGCCCTGACGCCGTCAAAGCCCTGGACGGCCGCTGCACATGGCGCCGCGTCAAGGCCAAGGAATGGGTCATCGACTATCAGGACGAAGGCATCGACGTGTTCTTCGTCGTCGGCGGCGCGGTGCGCGTGCTGATCTATGCCCGCTCCGGACGCGAGGTCATCCTCGCCGATTTGCACGCAGGCGGCTATTTCGGCGAGCTCGCGGCGATCGACGGCAAGCCTCGCTCCGCCGGCGTACTGGCGGTCAGCGATGCGCTGGTCGCGGCCATGCCCGGCCGGGTCTTCATGGAAGTGCTCAACGCGCACCCGGACGTCGCCATGCATGTACTGACGATGCTGGCCGCGCGCGTGCGCGCCCTCGACAACCGCGTGCTCGAATATTCGACGCTGAATGTGCGCCAGCGCATCTATTCCGAGCTGCTGCGGCTGGCCTGCCCCATCCCCGGCGATCCGAACCAGGCGGTCATGGCGCCGCCGCCCACGCACGCCGAGATCGCCGCCCGCGTCAGCACCCATCGCGAGGCGGTCACGCGCGAACTGAAGTTGCTTGAGCGCCAGGGCTATCTCAAACGGCGCCGCGGCGAAGTTACGCTGACCGACGTGCCGAAGCTGATGCAGCAGTTGGACAAAGAAGACTAGCGGCCAGGCCCACCGGCGCTCTGCCGGAGGGGAATGCAAAGCGTGCACGACGCCCGCCTTGCATCCATCTTGGACCGGATCGAGAGCCGGCCTATTTTGCCTTCTCGATCTTGGTGACGACGAACTGGCCGTTCACGTTCTCGGCGTCGAACTTCACCTTGTCGCCCGCCTTCACGGCCTTGAGCATCGCCGGATCGTGGGCGCGGTAGACCATCGTCATGCCCTCGTCCATGTCGAACTTCTTCATCGGCCCGTGCTTGATGGTGATCTTGTCCGCCGATGCGTCGACCTTGGTCACCTGGCCGGCGGTGAGCGCCTGCGCCCAAGTCGCGGGCGCGACCGCCAGGCCCACCACGATCGCCAGTATCGAAATCATCTTCTTCATGTCTTCTCTCTCCTTCTGATGTGCAGGGGTTGTGTCGTCACTTCACGTCGATGGTGCCGTGCATGCCGGCTTCGCGATGTCCGGGGATCAGGCAGGCATATTCGAACGTGCCACGCTTGGTGAATCGCCAAACCATCTCGCCATCGGTGAACGGGGTCAGGCGCTTGGCGTTCGGATCGACGTGCTCCATGTGCGGATATTTCTTCATCAGCTCGGCGTGCTTGTTGTTTTCCGCGACGGTCGCGAGCACGAACTCGTGCGCCTCCGTGCCGTCATTCTCGAGCACGAAGCGGACCTGCTCGCCCTTGCGCACGCTGACATGCGCGGGCTCGAACAGCATCTGTTTGCCAACCTCACGCATGATCACCTTGACCGTGCGCGACGGCTGCCTCGGGTTGCCCGGCTCACCGGCGGCAAAATGCTCGTCCTCGTGCGCGAAGACCGTATGCATTGGCACGCCGATCAAAAATGTGGCTGCAATGGCGAATTGAATCACTCTCATGGTCTGCTTGTTCCTGCTCAGTGATTGCTGTGATTGGTCTTGCCCGGCTTGACGACGGTGACGTCGATATCGCCCGGCCTTGACGGCGCGCTGCTTTGGCGCGGCGCTTCCGGCGCCCCGCTTTCGACTGCAAAAGCGACAGTGCCGGGCGGATTTTTGTAGGGGCCGGGGTCCTTGTAGTCGTCGCGCGCCAGTCCCTCGCGCACCTTCACCACCGAGAACATGCCGCCCATTTCGATCGGCCCGAACTGGCCGTAGCCGGTCATCATCGGCAGCGTGTTGTCGGGCATCGGCATTTCCATCGCGCCCATCTCCGCCATGCCGGCCGAGCCCATCGGCATGTAATCCGGCATCAACTTGCGGATCGCCTTGGTGAGATCGCGTTGCGGCGCGCCGATGAAGTTCTTCACGTCATGGCCCATGGCGTTCATCGTGTGATGCGACTTGTGGCAATGAAGCGCCCAATCGCCCGGCTCATCGGCCACGAACTCGACGGCGCGCATGCCGCCCACCGGGATGTCCGTGGTCACTTCGGGCCAGCGCGCGCTCTCCGGCACCCAGCCGCCGTCGGTGCCGGTCACCGCGAAGGAGGGCCCGTGCATGTGGATCGGATGGTTGGTCATGGTGAGATTGCCCATGCGGATGCGCACGCGGTCGCCCTGCCGCACCACCAGCGGATCGATGCCGGGAAAGACGCGGCTGTTCCATGTCCACATGTTGAATTCGGTCATGGTGGTGACCTTCGGCAGATACGTGCCGGGATCGATGTCGTAGGTGCTCATGAGGAAGACGAAATCGCGATCCACGCGATGGAGATTGGGATCGCGCGGATGCACGACGATGAAGCCCATCATGCCCATCGCCATCTGCACCATCTCGTCCGAATGCGGGTGGTACATGAACGTCCCGCTCTTGCGCACCGCGAACTCGTAGACGAAGGTCTGCCCCGGCTTGATGTGCGGCTGCGTCAGCCCGCCGACGCCGTCCATGCCGTTCGGCACCAGCATGCCGTGCCAATGCACGGTGGTGTGCTCGGGCAGCTTGTTGGTGACGAAGATGCGGACCTTGTCGCCCTCGACGAATTCCAGCGTCGGACCCGGCGACTGGCCGTTGTAGCCCCAGAGATGCGCCTTCATGCCCGGTGCCATCTCGCGCACCACCGGCTCGGCGACGAGATGAAACTCTTTCCAGTCGCCGTTCATGCGCCACGGCAGCGTCCAGCCGTTGAGCGTGACCACCGGCTGATAGGCGGGGCCGCTCGTGGGCGTGAGCGGCGGCGCCATCGCCGGCGATGTCGAGGTGACGACCTCGGGGATCGCGGCGGCCTGCACGCGGCCGCTGACCGCGGCGGCGCTGGCGAGGATCGCCGAGCCGCCGATGAGATTGCGTCGTGAGATCATGACTGTCTCCTTGTCAGGGGCTGGCCGGATCGGCGGGTGCGGTGAGAGCGACATAGGCAGCGTCACCGCCGCCCGTTCCGCGCATGGTTGCAACCGACAGATCGGTTTGTGCGATCCAGAAATCGCGCAGCGCTTCGACCGCGGACGCATTGGCCGTGAGCTTCTGCTGCGACTCGAGCAGCAGCGTGAACACGTCGATCTGCATGGCGCCGTAGCGCAGCATCACCTCGTCGGAGATGATCTTGCGCAAGGGCAGAACGTCGCGCTGATAGTGGCTGGCGATGTCGTAAGTGGAGCGATAGTTGCGATAGGCCTCGCGCGCCTCCGAGCGCGCGTCGATCGCCTTCTGCGCCAGCCGGTTGACGGCCTGCATGTAGGCCTGTTCGGCCTCGCGCACGCGGCTCTCGCCGAAGTCGAAGATCGGCACCTCGAAGGCGACGGTGAAGCCGTTATCGCGGATGGTATTGCCGGCCTCTTTGTCCTTGGTGATCTTGCCGGCGTATCCAGCTTCCAGCACGTTGATGAAACGCGTGGCCTTGGTGAGCCCATAGGACTTCGCCAGGGTATCGAGCTCGATGCGCGCGATCTGGAGATCGATCCGGCGGCTGACCGCATCCTGCTCCACCGAAGGCAGAGCAAGGGCGCGTCTCGGCAAAGCCGGGAGCGCCTTCGGCAATGTGAAGCGAAGGTCGTCGCCCCAGAGACCGAGCGCGCGGATCAGCCGTTCGCGTTCGCTCGACGCCCGCTGCTGCGCGCTGGCAAGCCGCGTGGTGAGGTCGGCGTAGAAGGCCTGCTCGCGCGCCTGGTCGAGCTTGTTCATGGCCCCGGTCTCGCCGAGACGCTTGGCATATTGCGCCGTCGTCGCGGCGGCCGCGTTCGTCTGCGCCAACAGACCGGCGAGTTGTTGCGTGGCGACCGCGGAATAGAACGCGCGCCGCGTCTCGGCGGCGACGCGTATGGTCTCCAACGCAGCGGCGAGCTGCGCCTGGCGAAAGCGCTGTCTGGCAATCTCGCTGCGCGCCGGCAATGTTGCCAAGGCCAGGATGTCGGCGACAATCTGGCGGTCGATCTCGGTCTCCGCCGAGCCGGACATGCGCGTGATCGCAATCACAGGGTTGGGCGGCAGCGTTTGCTGCACCTTCACCGCTTCGGCGATCCCAAGCTCATTATAGGCGGCTTGCAGGCCGCGATTATTGAGCAGAGCGATCTGCACGGCGGCGTCCGCGGTCAATGGCCGCTTCAACAACCGATCGACCTTGGCGCGCGCGGCGGAAACGTCGTCCTCGGTGCGTAGGGCAACGACGTCTTTGTCGAGATGCCGTCCGGCAAGCTGAGCCGGCACCGACATGCCGCCGTCCGGCGAAAACGTCTGGCAGCCGGCGAGCGCCAATGCGCAGGCGAGCGCCGTCAAAGTGAGAGGCGGGCTGCGCATCATGGCGCGTCCTTCTTCGGCTGCGGCGCCGCGCCGTCATCGCGCTGGATCCAAGGCTTGGGCTCGCTCGGCCGCGCGCTGGAATAGTCGCGCAGCGCGGAGCGGTAAGTGGCCGGCGGGACGCGGACCTGCGGGTCGGCCGGATCAGGTCCGGCAAAGGGCGTCGGCGCTGCGGTGCAGCCTGGAACGATCAGCGCAGCAAGAGTGAGCGCGGCGAGGCGCGGGCCACGCGCGCGGCCCGGCGGCCGCGTCGCGGCCACCGGCACGAGCCGGAAGTGCGAGGACATGAGTTTCCCTCAACTGTCGATGGATGACGCGCACGCGCGGCGGAGCGTCCGCCGTCGTGCAACTGCTCACAGCGACAGGAGAGATCTCGGTGGGCGGTCGATGCGGCCGGTGCCGAGCCCGGTCAGGCTCTCGGACGGCAGCGAGGCCAGATGCGTAAAGCGCACCGGCTGAACGCTGAAGGCATCCATGGCCGGCGCGACAGCGCTGGCGCAGAACATCGTGCAGCACTTGCAGAGAAGTCCGTGATGCTCGTGGCCGGACTTCGCCGGCTGATGGCTCATGCCGTCATGGTGATGGCCTGCGGCCATTGCCATGTGATCGGCCATGGCCATGACGTGCGGCGCTTCGCCCAGACAGTCAGCCGACATGCCGTTGCCCGACGCAAAGGCGGCAACGGGCGCGACCAGGCAAAACGTATAGAGAGCGATCAGGATCGCTCCCATGCGCAGACGCCATTTGCTGGTCAACAGTGCCGTCATGCCGGCTTTTGAGTTCCGCTTCCGTCAGTTCCGCGGCTCTCGGGCCACGACGTCCCACAAAATGCCACTCCAGCCGGTCACCCGCAAGGGCCGTAGGCGCAGCCTAGATCGCCGAATTCTGCGGCTCGCGCTCGGTCTCGGCCGCCTGCTTCACGACCTCCTCGAACCGAGCATAGAACGAACTGAAGCCTTCGCCGCATCTTGAGCACGGCCCGACACGCGCGCACCGGATGGTCCGGAATATCGAGCGGCGCATTCCAGAACGCCATGATGGCATCACCCATGTCCGGCGCGTCCTCGAGCTTCGCGAGCAAAAGCCCGACAAAACGTTTATTCCACGCAAAAGCGCATTTTTATATGGACAGAAATTATCCACTCCACCATCAGCCCAAATTTGGAAAATCCTTCCTGTAACCGGATGAAAAAGGCAACGGCGTCGGCTTACCGCCGCTAGCCCGCTTCGATAGGCTTATTTCCTGCCGTTTGCTCCGCCAAACGCCTCTCGATCCAGTTCAATTTGGGGATTTCAGATGAAGCTGCTTTCGCGCCGGTCCTTGTTTGCGTCCGCCTTGCTCGTCGGCCTGCTGCCGACTTCCACATTGCTCGCCGCCGAGCAGCCGCAGGAGGTGCGGATCGATTGGGCAACCTACAATCCGGTCTCGATCCTGCTGAAGGATCATGGCTGGCTGGAGAAGGAATTCGAGAAGGACGGCATCAAGATCCGCTGGGTGCAGACGCTCGGCTCTAACAAGGCGCTCGAATTCCTCAATGCCGGCTCGATCGACTTCGGCTCGACCGCCGGCTCGGCCGCGCTGCTGGCCAAGATCAACGGCAATCCGATCAAGTCGATCTATGTCTTCTCCAAGCCCGAGTGGACCGCGCTCGTCACGCGCAAGGACACCAACATCAAGACCATCGCCGATCTCAAGGGCAAGCGCGTCGCCGTCACGCGCGGCACCGACCCGCACATCTTCCTCGTGCGCGCGCTGCAAAAGGCCGGCCTGACCGAGAAGGACATCACGCCGGTGCTGCTGCAACACCCGGATGGCGAAACCGCGCTGATCCGCGGCGACGTCGATGCCTGGGCGGGTCTCGACCCGATGATGGCGCAGGCTGAGGTGCGCGACGGCGCGCAACTGTTCTATCGCGACGCCGACGCCAACACCTACGGCATCCTCAATGTGCGTGAGGACTTCGCCAAGGCACATCCGGATCTCGTCAAGCGGGTGCTGGCGGTCTACGAGACCGCGCGCAAATATGCGCTCGCTCATCCCGACGAGGTCGAGAAGAGCTTCATCACCGCGACCAAGCTGCCGAAGGAGATCGTCGAGAAGCAGCTTCGCGAGCGCACCGACCTTTCCAATGGCACCATCGGCAAGGCGCAGCGCGACACCATCCTCGCCGCGGGCCTAGCCTTGCAGCAGGCCGGTGTGATCAAGGCCGATGTCGACGTCAAGCAGGCGCTCGACGACCTCATCGACGCGCGCTTCACCGTCGCCGCCAAGTAAAGGCACCGCGACGCGCGCCGCACGCGCGTCGCTCTTGCACAAGGGATTGTTGACTTCGCGAGTAGCCGATGTCTCTTGTGCCCATGACGATCGCGGCTGACGACTCCCCCGCAGATGAAAAGCTGCGCAAACCGGTATTGGCCCGGTTTGCGCGGCCCGCGCTTGGGCTGATCGTGCCGCTGGTGCTTGCGCTCGGCTGGGAATTGGCCGTGCGCACCGGCCTGACGGACGGCCGCCTGGTGCCGCCGCCGTCGGTGATCTACGCGACCTTCGCCGATCTCGCCGCCAGCGGCGATCTGCAGCGCCACGCGCTGGCGACGCTCACGCGCGTCGCCGCCGGCTTCGGCCTCGGCGTAGTCATCGGCACGGTCCTCGGCGCCATCACCGGCTATTCCAGTCTCATCTCTCGCCTGCTTGACCCGACGCTGCAGGCGCTGCGCGCGATCCCCTCGATCGCCTGGGTGCCGCTGTTCATCCTCTGGCTCGGCATCTTCGAGGCATCGAAGATCACGCTTATCGCCGTCGGCGTATTCTTCCCGGTCTATCTCGGCGTGATGGGCGCCGTGATGTCGGTCGATCGCAAGATCGTGGAGGTCGGACGCGCGTTCCGCCTCACCGGCCCGCAGATGGTGCGCCGGATATTGCTGCCGGCCGTCCTGCCCTCCTACATCATCGCGCTGCGCTCCGGCCTCGGACTTGGCTGGATGTTCGTCGTCGCGGCCGAGTTCATGGGTGCCTCCGAAGGTCTCGGCTACCTGTTGGTGGATGGCCAGCAGATGGGCAAGCCGGCTCAGATCGTCGCGGCGATCGTGGCTTTCGCCGTGGTCGGCAAGGCGACCGACTGGATCATCGTCGCGGTCAGCGCGCCGTTCCTGCGCTGGGAAGACCGCTTCGCGCGCCACGAGGGACCGTGAGCCATGCTGGCCCTTGAACGCGTCGGCAAGACCTATCCGAACGGCGTGCACGCGCTCGAGGGCGTCAGCTTCTCGGTCGCGCTCGGCGAGATCATCGCCATCGTCGGCGGGTCCGGCTGCGGGAAATCGACGCTGCTGCGCGCGATCTCCGGGCTCGACACAGCGAGCCAGGGCCGCGTGCTGCTGGATGGCGCAGCCGTGACCGCTCCGCACGAGAAGATCGGCATAGTCTTCCAGGAGCCGCGCCTGCTCCCCTGGCTGTCGGTCGCCGACAATGTCGGCTTCGGGCTGCAAGACCGGCCGAAAGCGGAGCGCGAGGAGCGCGTCGAACGCGCGTTGCGGCGGGTCGGCCTTGCTGACAAAGCCGGCGCCTGGCCGCGCGAGCTCTCCGGCGGGCAGGCGCAACGTGTGGCGATCGCGCGCGCCTTGGTGCCGCAGCCGGAGGTCTTGCTGCTCGACGAGCCGTTCTCCGCGCTCGACGCCATGACCCGCGCCGACCTTCAGGATCACCTGCTCGATCTCTGGGCCGACACGCGGCCGACTTTGATTCTGGTCACGCACGACGTGGACGAAGCGATCGTGCTGGCCGACCGCATCATGGTGATGCGGCCGCGCCCGGGGCGCATCTTCAGCACCATCAAGGCGGACATCGCCCGCCCGCGCAATCGTCAGTCGGCCGATTTCGATCGCATCAAGAATGAGGTGCTCGCCGCGCTCGATCATTCCTTGGTGGATGACCGGTCCAAGCGGGACGCCCCGCGCGGCGCAGACGGGCATCGCGCCGCCGCGGCACTTTAGAGCGAGGCCGCTTGTTCGTCCCCGGCCGGGACGATAGTTTGCCGGTCCGATTTGACCTCCGAAGGAGACCCGCGATGGACGCCGGCGAATTGCGCGCAATGCAGGCCCCGATCAAGGACCGCTACAAGAGCGATCCGAAGGCGGCGTTCATCACGCTCAAAGCCAAGGGCACGCTCGACGACACCAGCATTGCCTGCAAGGTGGAAACCGGCCGCGCGCTGGCGACGGCGGGCTTGCATCCCGCGACCGGCGGCAGCGGCATGGAGCTGTGCTCCGGCGACATGCTGCTGGAGGCGCTCGTCGCCTGCGCCGGCGTGACGCTGAAGGCGGTGTCGACCGCGCTCGATATTCCGCTGCGCAGCGGGACCGTCTCGGCGGAGGGCGATCTCGATTTCCGCGGCACGCTCGGCGTCGCCAAGGATGCGCCTGTCGGCTTCGCCCAGATCCGCTTGCGCTTCGATGTCGACACCGATGCGCCGCAGGACAAGCTCGATCAACTGCTCAAGCTCACGGAGCGCTATTGCGTCGTCTATCAGACGATCTCCAAAGGAACCGCCTGCAACGCCGTGATGCAAGCGAAACGCTAGTTTTCCCTGCAAAACAGGCCATTTCGAGGTTCTATCGAGTTCAGGACATTTCGCTTAGGTGCGACTTTTCTGCACCTAAGGCGCACATGTCCAGCGTGGACCACGAGATCGCGCGATGTCCCTTTCTTTTGACTGGTACGAAGCCAATTCCGAGATCACATCAGGACGCTATCTGCACGCTATGAAGAAGTCCGTGCCGACGTGGTCCACGATTGGTTGGCCGATCTCCCTCCGGGGAGGGCGGCAAATACCTTGGATGTCGACGCTGGTAGTGGCCGCGACGCCGCGTGGCTAGCGTGTGAGCACCACAAAGTCGGTGTCGATACCGGTTTCATCGCTGAGCGCATTATCCGACACAATGAGTGAAGCACCCGGCGTGAGCAAAGCGGAAATCTTCTCGACCGCCTCCGGTGGCAGCGCAATTCGATCGAGCGCCTCTGCAGCGGTCGACGCGGGCTGCGGCGTCGGATCAACAACCGGCGTTTCGTGCCGGTTGTGGGATGTTTTCTTCTGCCGCCTGCCGGTCTCATCTGTCTGGGGCGGATAGCCGCTCGGAATCGAGACCACCGTCCAACGCATCCCCGCCCCATCGGCCTTCAGCGCCATAGCGGTGAAAACGTGGGTGCCAAGTGGGCGTTCCGACGAGGCGATGGTCAGCGGCAGGTCGAACAAAGGCATGAAGCCCTGGCGCACGAACAACCGGTTCTGCTTGCGGCTCACGAATACCGATACCGGGCCTTTCGGGCGCGGCGGCTCGCTCGCAGGCCTTTCCTCCTTCGGTGTCCCGGCGAGGCCGCCGGTCACCTCGGGCGTCACGAGAGCAGCAGCTGACCGAGCAGTGCTAGGGGGATCGCCCGCGGAGATCATGGCGGCCTTGGTCACTCCGGTCTTGTCGGCCACCGGAACGGATTTTTCCTCCGGCTTTCTTGGCACGAACAGTTTCGAATGCGCGATCTCGACCGGCGCCGCCGGCTCTCGCGTCACGATCACCCGCGCGCCGACTTTGGTGATGCCCCATAGCCAGATGGCGAAATCCTGCGGCAGACGAATACAGCCGTGCGACGCCGGATGGCCGGGTAGCGGCCCGGCGTGCAGCGCGATGCCGGACCAGGTGATCCGCTGCATGTAGGGCATAGGGGCGCCGCTGTAGATGTTCGATCGGTGCCATTTTTGTTTGGAGATGACGGTAAAGACCCCCAGCGGCGTCAGATGCCCGGGCACGCCGGTGGAAACCGCCGCCTGCGCGATTGGACCATTTTGGCCGTAGAGGGTGACTTGCTGCCGGGCGGTGGCGACGACAATCTGGAACGGTCCCTCTACGACCGACCGCTTATGCCGCCCTACACTCTCGTCCTGCTTCGCCTCACGATGCGATTTGTTGCGGTGCGCATTGGCCGCATGCCGTGGCACGAGGCGCAAATCTTCGACGGGCGGCTGCTCGAAATTACTACCGACGAAGCCCGCAGCCGCCGGCGCCGCCGATGTCAGCAAGAGGGCGAGTCCAGCGGCGAGCGCCGGCTGAGACCGCAATAGCCTAATGACTGCGGATTTCGGCAAACTATCCCTGCGCGCGAAGCGAATCATCGGATGAGCAGCCCACATCGAGTGATCCAGGCCGAATGTTAGTTTAGAGCTAGCGGTTGAGCCAGCGTGGCCGGCGGAGCGGGCCACGCTGGTGAATGCGGGCATGAACACCTCCGGTGCGGGTGGCTTGTAGCCAAGCGATGCGTGAGGGCTGCTGGCATTTTAGTGGCGCCTCCGACTCTCGATGACGATCTTGGCTTCGTGAAGCGTATAGAAGATCTCGCCATTGAGCAGCTCATCTCGCAGGCGAGCGTTGAAGCTTTCGATGTAACTGTTCTCCCATCGACTGCCCGGCTCGATGTAGGCCGTCTTCGCTCCGACTGATGCGATCCATTCCTGAACGGCCTTCGCCACGAACTCGGGGTCGTCATCGGAGCGAATGTGGCTTGGCACACCGCGCAGCATGAACAGATCGGATAAGACGTCGATCACGTCAATCGCCTTGAGCTTGTGATTGATCCGGATGGCCAGGCACTCGTGCGTGAACTCATCGATGACATTGAGCATCCGGTATTAGCGGCCATCATGCGTGCGGTCTTCAACAAAGTCATAGGGCCAGACGTGATTTGGATGCTTGGGGGACCGTCGGATGCACGAGCTGTCGGTCAGCGATAGACGACCGCGTTTGGGCTGTTTCGCGTCGAGCGTAACAATGCGAAATCGTTGTGGGTTATGCGCAGAATTGGCCAGATGCCTCGACGACTTCGGCCAGTCGCTGTGCGTCGGCAAAGCGCGCCTTCCACAAAGGGTCAGGCGGGCAGAACCCGTGGACGAAAAGCGAATCCGCGCAATCGTGTGTTGGTGGATTGTGCCACCGCATGCTTGCCGGCGGCGCGTTGCATACAGGCAACACTTTTCGAAAAAATTGATGACCAGCAGTTTGCGTTATTGCGCGCCCCTATTTTGATCCGAAGATCAGCCCCGTCGCATGCTTGGCTGTACAGCATGGCTCCGGTGGAGGCGACAGGATCATGAACCCGCGGCGATTTGCGCAAGTGACGACCGCCTTGCGCGGAACGGTCGGTCTCGCCGGTTGGGTCGTGGCCTCGCTTACTGGCTTCGGTTCGGCCGGCATCGAGAACGCAGGCGTAGTGTCAATCGAGGACCGCCACTCACCATCTCTCAGCGCCGACGCCGAGGTCGTGGACGAACCGCAGGCAACCGGCTTGGGGAACGTCGCTGTCGCCAGCGCTGATGTGGCGACGGTCGCCGAATGGGTGGCGGGGACGGCCGCCGAAACGACGGCGGCCTCGGAGGAGCCCAAATGGATTGTCGAGGCCGCCTTGTCCGACCCGTCCCAGGTGCTGCCGGCCGATCTACCGCCCGTTCCGGTGGCGACAGCGAACTCATCTGATGTGGTGCCAAACGACGTCAATGAGGCTGTGAGCTCCATCGAAATTCTCGACGAGTGCCTAGTAGCGGAGATCTGCATCGACCGATACCTGTGGGCGATCTACCAACGGACGCCCAAGGAGGACACCATCAAGGTGCATGAGCAGAGGAAAGTGACAGTCAAGAAGAAGCGCAAAACCGTGACTGTCACCAGGATCTTTACCAAGCTCGTCGATCAGGACTTCACGTGGAAGGATCCGAAGGCGGCGGAGAAAGCCGGCATGCCGATGATGGACTACGTGATCGGGGGCATGGATCGGAGCTTCAAGCTGAAGCTCTTTTATATGCTTCACGCGGCCGAGCAGGCTGGGCTGTCGCCTGGCATAACCAGCGCGTTCCGCGATGACTACCGTCAGTCGATCGCAAGCGGCCTGAAGGCGGCAACTAACAGGTCATACCATGGCGGGAGCTTCCGCGGCGGCTATGGCCACGGCCTTGCGGCCGATGTCGTGAGCGTCAAAGGAGCGACACGGGCACAACGATGCATTTCCACCAAAAGTTTGTGGAAATGGATCGATGCACATGGAACGGAGTTTGGAATCGGGCGACCGTATCTCGATAAAGATCCGCCGCATCTCGCACCGATCGACGGCAAAGAATATGCCGCTCACCACCGCGGGGCGAAAGCTCAACACGCGAAATCGGATATTAAGAAGCGCAGCCGGCTGGCTGTGCGGGACGATCACAGCGCGGCGAAAGCGCCTAAGAAACGCAAGATGGCTGCGCTCAAACGCAGTTAGATCGTGTCCAGACAACTGGTAGAGTCTCGTTGATCGTCATCTACCAACGCATTTACCTCGCGAAGTTGTCGCCTTAATTTAGTTAAGGCCGAAGCATTGCGCCATCTCGTGAGCACATCTTCTGCTCGCCGCCCGAAAGCGTTCCGGCTGGCTGACTGTGCCGCTCCTTCAGGCCCCGAGAATCCGATGTGATTACTTGCCTCGCCACGTTGAAGTTGTACCCGGCGCTCGGCTACAATCTTCCTCAAGTAGGCGCCCGCTGGGGATGAGGGCATCGTGAGACAAATGGAGATTGCCGATATCCCCATTTTGGCCCGCGGATCGGCAGACCCGGCGTTCTTTGCGCGGGAGCAAGCCCAGCTCGGCAAATTATGGACCCTGCTCGGGCTGACCACCGACATCCCGCGCGACAGCGATTGGTTGCGCGCTTCGCTGGGCGGACGCTCGGTCTTCGTTCAGCGCTTTGGCGATACGCTGCGCGGCTTTGAAAACGTCTGCGCGCATCGGTTCTATCCGCTGCGCACGGCGGACAAAGGCAATGGTCCGATCCGCTGCGGCTTTCATCACTGGCAGTACAACAAAGACGGACTGGCCGTCGGCATCCCGAAATGCCAGGAGATGTTCGGCGTGACACCGCGCGAGCTCAGTGCGCGGCTCACGCCGGTCGAGATCGCGACCTGCGGAATTCTGATTTTCGGCCGCTTTGCCAACCCGGAGCACCAGGAAACACTTGAAGACTATCTCGCGGATGGCTTCCCGATCCTGCAAGCCATGTGGAGTTTGCAGCGCGCCCCTTACGCGGCCAGCGCAACAATCGCGGCGAACTGGAAATTCGGCCTGCATATTTCACTGGACGACTATTACCTTGTCGCTGTTCATCCGAGCACATTCGGCAAGAATGGTGTTATTCGGCGTGCAAATTTGGGTCTGACGCAATTCCGATGACGGTCTGTTGGAATTAGGTGGCACCGATCAGGCGGGCCTGCAAAAGGTCAATTTTCGCG
>Ga0310811_10000562_pt1 | contig 47479 bp, 42 predicted proteins | sample YCmetagenome_FD_207642 | JGI IMG/M metagenome (GOLD analysis project Ga0310811, IMG submission 207642) | Soil microbial communities from experimental microcosm in Duke University, North Carolina, United States - YC | ecosystem: Engineered > Artificial ecosystem > Soil microcosm > Unclassified ...
GATGCCGGGCGCGGCTTTGCGGTGGTGGCGACGGAAGTGCGGGCGCTGGCGCAGCGTTCGGCCGATGCGGCGAAGGAGATCAAGACGCTGATCTCGGCCTCGACGCAGCAGGTCGATACCGGGGTAAAGCTGGTGAGCGAGACCGGCCAGGCGCTGGGGCGCATCGTCGCGCAGGTGAGCCAGCTCAACGGGCTGGTGGTGGAACTGGCCGCTTCGGCCAAGGAGCAGTCCACCGGCCTCGGCGAAGTGAACGCGGCGGTGAACCAGATGGACCAGGTGACGCAGCAGAACGCGGCGATGGTCGAACAATCCACCGCGGCGAGCCATGGGCTCTCGGGCGAAGCCCAGGAACTCGCCCGCCTGGTCGGGCAATTCAACATCGGCGAGGAAACGGCAGAACCTCCCTCCCGCAAGGCGCTGCCCCCCATTGTCAGAGGCGGCGCTGAACGTTCCTCCAACCGCAGGCTCCTCGCTTCGCCGCGCCGCGCCGCGCAACAGCCGGCCTTGGTCTCGGCCGCTGACGAACGCGAATTTTAAAACGAAACGGGAAGCACTCGTTTTTGTGAACACAAAGTAGCAAAAAAACTTGTCGAATTTGGGCCCGTGCGATTCCACCGCCGGGCCCAATTTAACAAGGGGCCGGCATAGATAACGCCAGTGCCGTTTAGGTATGGCATTGAGAGATCGGCATTTTTCCGATCATTGCATTTTCGGCGTATTTTCCCTGTTCCGTCAAGGGCGCGAAGCGCCGGCGAAGCCGGGTAAACCCCTTGACGGAACAGGGAAAATACGCAGACGCTCGGGATCGGAACAATGGCAAAAAGTATGCTTATCTATGCCAGCCCCTTTAACAAAGTTTTTGCGCCGCTTTGACGAAAAACGGTCACTTCCTGCCGCGGCTTTTCCCCGTTTTTCACAACGTTTTACATGCCACATGCCCTTGCCGGGCTTAGAGTATCGGCAGTTGAGCGGCGTCGCGCACCGCCGCGCTTCCACCTCTTCGTTTCGGCAGGATAGCATGGCACACGGTTTCACCGCCTCCCCCTGGTACGATCTCTCGCCGGCCTGTCCCGAGGCCGGGCCCTCGCCTGATGCCCGCCCGCACGCCCAGGCGGAACCGGCGCGCCCCCCGTCCGGCCGCCACGATGAGGACGGTCAGGCCACGGCCACGCTCATCGCCGCCAAGCTCATCGCCCTGTGCCGCGCCGCCGGCGCCGGCGATGGCGGGCTGGCGAGCTTCCTCGACAATCTGCTTGCCGCGGTAACCGCCCGGCTCGACCGCATCGACGAACACGGCACCGCCGCATCGCACCGGCTCGCCACCTGGCAGGAAAACGCCGCGAAGAAACTGATGACACAAGATCTGAGTTGCCCGCCGAGCTTGCAAGCCCTGGCCTCGGCCTGCGGCATGTCGGCCAGCGGCTTCGCCCGCGCCTTTCGCGGCTCCACCGGCATGTCGCCACGGCAATGGCTGATCTCCGTCCGCATCGGGCGGGCGCGGGACATGCTTGCCGATTCGGCCGTCCCGCTCTCGGCCATCGCCCTCGATTGCGGCTTCTGCGACCAAAGCCATTTCACCCGTACCTTCACCCAACTGGTCGGCAAGACCCCGGCCATCTGGCGGCGGGAGGCGCGCCATCGCCCCGGTTCGGCGCCGGTCGCCTGGGAAGATGACCAGGAATGGCGCAGCCACCTGGCTTGTGCCGCCGAATAAGCCACGCAACCGGCGCCTGAGCCCGGAAGGCCGCCCAAGCGCATCGGCCGCGCGGCGGTGCCTCAAAAACAACAGATGCCGGAACGGGGCATTCATCCGATCGGGTGAATGCCCCGAACACGTTGCGCCGCCGTGCACGCGCACCCCGCGAGCCCGCTGCTTGCGGTCCGTGCGATTGCGTGAGAAAACCGTAACGTTTAAAGCTTATGGTTGTTGTGTCCCCCAGGGCCCCCTAATGTCCCGCCCTACAGAACAAATCCAGCCGCCGTCCGTCACATCCCCAATTTCTAACTAATGGTTAATCACAGCGTAGAATGACGCAGATCCCGGCGCCGACCATTGTGATCATCGACGACAGCGCGACCAACCGGCAGATTTATGCCCGGCTGGCGCACCAGCTCAGCCCGGACATCACCGCCCACTCCTTCGCCCATCCGCAGAAGGCGCTGGACTGGCTGGCCGGAGACAGCGCCGACCTCATCATCACCGATTACAAGATGCCCGGCATGACCGGCGATGAGCTGGTGCGGCGGGTCCGGGCCGCGGATCCCGAAATCCCGATCATCGTCGTCACCGCCTATAGCGACCGGGAGTTCCGTGTCACTTCGCTGGAGGCCGGCGCCACCGATTTCCTGCTCAGCCCGGTCGACCATGTGGAGTTCGCCACCCGCGCCCGGAACCTGCTGAAATTGCGCACCCAGCAACGCCAGATCAAACAGCGTGCCGACCTGCTCGAGCACCGGCTGGAAGTGAGCCTGACCGCAAACGAACAGCTGCTCCGTGAAAGCCGCGAGGCTTTGGCCCAGGTCATCGACACCGTTCCCGCCTTGATCAGCGCCGCCGACCGCGAGGGGCGCTGCGTCTTCGTGAACGCGCTGCTGGCAGCATCGGTCGGCCTGGTCCCGGCCGACCTGGTCGGCAAGCCGGTGGATCTGCTGTTCGGCGCGGAGCGCGCGACCTCCCACCGGCGGCTGGACCGGCGGGTGCTGGAAACCGGCCACCCCACCCCCACCCGCGAAGAAGAGATCACCACGGCCTCCGGCGAAACGAGGGTCTACCTCACCAGCAAGGCGCCGTTGCGCGACAGCCGCGGCGGAACCGCCTGCGTGCTGACCACCTCGGTCGATATCACCGACCGCCGCGATGCGGAAAAGCGCCTGCGGCATATGGCCACTCACGATTCACTGACCGGTCTTGCCAATCGCGACATGCTGCGCGACCGCATCCGGCGCGAACTGGCCAGGGGGCGGCGCGGCGACCAGCAATTCGCCCTGCATTACGTCGATCTCGACCGGTTCAAGGCGATCAACGACGCCCATGGCCATCATGGCGGCGATGAAGTGCTCCGCCAGGTGGCCGAAGCGCTCGCCGCCGTCGCCGGCGATGGCGTCATGGTGGCGCGGATCGGCGGCGATGAATTCGTGCTGCTGCAGCCGGACATCACCAGCCCCGACGAGGCCAGGCGCATGGCCGACGCCGTCATCGCCCAACTGAACCAGCCGGACCATGTGACCGGGGCGCTCACTGTCGGCGCCAGCGTCGGCATCACCCTCTCGCCGCGCGACGGCACCGAGCCGGACGAGCTGCTGAAAAATGCCGACCAGGCGATGTATTCGGCGAAAAAGAACGGCGGCAACGCCAGTTGCTTCTTCGCCGCGGATATGCGGCCGCGGGCGCGCCAGATCGCCCAGCTCGAAAAGGAATTGCGCGGGGCCATCGCGCGGCAGGAATTCGTGCTGCACTACCAGCCGCAGATCGACCTCAAGCGCGGCATCGTGTTCGGCGCCGAGGCGCTGCTGCGCTGGCAGCGCCCCGGCCACGGGCTGGCGCGCCCCGACCAGTTCCTCGGTCTGGCCGAGGAAACCGGGCTGATCGTGCCGATCAACGAATGGGTGCTGCGCGAAGCCTGCCGCCAGGCCGCCGCCTGGGAAGCCGCCGGCCTCACCGACTTGCATATCTCCATCAATTTGTCGCCGATTCAGTTCCGTCGCCGCAACGTGCTCAAGGCGGTCGCCACCGCGATCAAGGCCGCCGGCGTCACCCCGGCGCTGATCGATCTCGAACTCACCGAAGGCATTCTGCTCGGCGACACGGAAGACGTGGTCGCACAGCTTCACGCCTTACAGGCGCTGGGCGTGACCTTGTCCCTGGACGATTTCGGCACCGGCTATTCCTCGCTCAGCTATGTCCGCAACTTCCCGCTCGACCGGCTGAAAATCGACCGCACCTTCATCCAGGGCCTGGGCAGCAACCAGAATGACCTGGCGATCGCGCGCACCGTCATCGATCTCGGCCATATTTTGAATCTGCGCGTGCTGGCGGAAGGCGTCGAGACCGAGGCCCAGCTGCGCCTGCTGCAAGCGGAAGGCTGCGACGAAGTGCAGGGCTTCCTGTTCAGCACGGCCGTGCCGCCGGATCAGTTCGTCGCGCGGTTCATGCGGGGCCCGCCGGTCATGGCCACGCCCGCGCCTGTGGAGAAATAAGACAGGAAGGAAGCGCTACTTTTTGTGAACAAAAAGTAGCAAAAAAACTTTGTTATGCTGGGTCATGGGCGCCGCCACCGCCCATGCCCCAGTTTCACAAAAGTTTTTTTGCTTCTTTTTTTCAAAAAAGAAGCCCTTCCTCTTTGTTGATCTGCATCAATGCCCTGGGGCCCGGAGCATCGTTGCATACACCCCATGAACGAGCCGAGACGCGACGCCATCCCCGCGGAGCAGGGCGACATCGCCGATTTTCTGGCGCGCCTGGCCGGCCGCGCGCCGATCACCACGCATATTTCGGCCGTGTTCGTCGGCGCCGATGACGTGTGGAAGCTGAAGAAAGCGGTCCGCCTGCCGTTTCTCGATTTTTCCACGCCCGCCAGCCGCAAGCATTTCCTGTTGCGCGAGCTGGCGCTCAACCAGCCTGCGGCGCCGGAAATCTACCACGACGTTATCGGCATTGCGCGAACCGGAACCGGCCTGACGTTTTGCGACCGCGACTCTCCGGCGGCCATCGAGTGGGTGCTGCGCATGGCGGTGATCCCGCAAGGGGATTTTCTCGACGCTGCGGCGCCGGACGCGTTCACGCCGCGTTTGTGCCGGGATCTCGCGGACATGGTGGCCCGGCTGCATGCCGAGGCGCCGGTGCGCACATTGCCCAGCCATCACGGGCAGCTCAGCGGATTGATCGCGGGCGCCGCCGCGGCCGCGCGCGCGGCCGGGCTGGACGCGCCGACCGTCAGCGCCTGGCAGAGCGCCATCCTGGCGCGGCTCGACGACGCGGCCCCCCTGCTGGCACGACGCCAGCAGGACAACCGCATCCGCCGGACCCATGGGGATTTGCATCTGCGCAATATCTGCCTCTGGCGCGGCCTGCCGGTGGCGATCGACGCGCTGGAATTCAGCGAGGAACTGGCGACCATCGATATCGGCTACGATTTCGCCTTTCTGCTCATGGATTTGGAATTCCGCGTCGGGCGGGACGCGGCTAACGCGGTGTTCAACCGCTACATGGCGTTGAGCGGCGATCTGGGACAGCTCGAACTCTACCCGATCTTCCTCTCGCTGCGGGCGATGATCCGCAGCCATATCGAGGCGGTCCAGAAGCACGCCGAGGCACCGCGTTATTTGCAGGCGGCACTGGCCTACCTGGCGCCGCTCAAGGCGCCGGTCGTCGCCATCGGCGGGCTGCCGGGAACGGGAAAATCGACCTTGGCGCGCGTTCTGGCGCCGGACCTTGGGCCCTCCCCCGGCGCGCTGGTGCTGCGCAGCGATGAGATCCGCAAACGCCTGTACGGCGTGGCGCCGGAAGAGACGTTGCCGGCCACCGCCTACGACGGCGCGGCCAACCGGCGTGTCGCCGCCGCCTTGCTGCGGGAGGTCAGACGCGCCGCCTCGTCCGGCCACGGGGTGATCGTCGATGCGACCTTTCGTGCCCCTGGCTTGCGCGACGCGGCCGCGCAGCAGACGTGCGCGGCCGGGCGGCACTTCACCGGGCTTTGGCTGGAGGCGCCGCTGCCGGTGCTGGAACGGCGTGTCACGGCCCGGCACGGCGACGCCTCCGATGCCGGCCTCGCCGTGCTGCGCGCCGCCGCCCGCATCCCTCCCGGCCCGATTTCGTGGCGGAAGCTGGACGCCACCGACATCCCCCTCACCGCCGAAGCCGCACAACGATTTCTGCACGCAGATGCACTTCAGGGAATCCAAGCGTGCAATTCCGCACATAGAGCGCGGAGCCGGAATCTCACGAGCACATGATTTCCCCGGCAAGCGTGCATTTTGTTATGCTTGCAAAACGCTCTCTTCCGTATAGATTGCGCAAGAAATAATAACTCAACTTGAGGTTACGGGGGACAGACGGCTTCTATGGGCATCGGCAACATCCTGGCTGCACATTACGATCGCCCGCTCGTTGCCTTATCGATCGCCATTGCCATCATCACGTCCACCGCCTCGCTGAGCGTCGCCGGCCGCATTGCCCCTGCCACCGGGTGGCTGCGGCTCGCCTGGATCGCAACCGCCGGCATCGCCATGGGTGGCGGCATCTGGGCCATGCATTTCATCGCCATGCTGGCCTTCGACCTGCCGGTGACGATCGGGTACGACGTGCCGACGACACTCGCCTCCCTCGGTCTGGCGGTGCTGGTCACCAGCGCCGCCTTCGGCGTTGTCTGCACCCGGGAGGTCCGCTTCGGTTCGCTGGCCACGGGCGGCATCATCATGGGTCTCGGCGTCGCCTGCATGCATTATCTCGGCATGGCGGCGATCGTCGCCTCGGTGACCATGATCTATCGGCCGGGTTTGGTGCTCCTCTCCATGCTGATCGCCGTCATCGCCTCAACCGGTGCGCTCTGGCTTGCCGTGCGCGCCAGCCATCTGATCTGGCGCCTGGCGGCGTCGGTCGTCATGGGGCTGGCGGTCGCCAGCATGCATTATGTCGGCATGGAAGCGATCTGCTTCACCGCCGCGCCGCGCCCGCCTACCTTCCGCGGCGATATTTTCAACAACGGTACGTTAGCATTGTTGGTGGCTACCGGGACACTGATCGCGCTTCTGGTTGCCTTTGCCGCGGCGATGGTCGATCACCGCTTCGCCCAGCGGCAGCGCGAAATCGCCGCCTCGCAAGCCGCGACCGCGCGCGCGGAAACCGCGCTTGCCGCGCTCAAGGCCATGCAGCAAAGCCTGATCCAGGCGGAAAAAATGGCCTCGCTGAGCCGCTTCACGGCCGGCGTCGCGCATGAGATCAACACGCCCATCGGCACCGGCCTGACGGCCGCGACCGTGCTGCAGCAGCATACGTCAGACTTCGTGAAGGCCGTGGAAAGCGGCACCGTCACCAGGAGCGCGGCGTTGCGCTACGCCGCCGTGGCAGGCGAGAGCTGCGCGCTGATCGTTTCCAACATCCAGCGCGCCGCCGAGCTGATTCAGAGCTTCAAGCAAGTGGCGGTCGACCAGACCAGTGGGGTACGGCGTAGCTTCGACCTCGACGCCTATCTTCACGAGGTCGTGCATAGCCTCAGTCCGCGCCTGCGGCGCACCGCGCATCATGTCGCCATCGACTGCCCTGCCGGGCTGCGCTTGTTCAGCGACCCCGGCGCCATTTCGCAAATCCTCACGAATCTGCTGATGAACTCGCTCGTGCACGGGTATCCCGACGGGCGCCCCGGCACCCTCTCCGTGCAGGCGCGCAAACTGCCCGGCGAAACCGTGGAGCTGGTTTACGGCGACGATGGAAGCGGCATCCGGGAGGCCGACCTCAAACATGTTTTCGACCCGTTCTTCACCACCAGGCGCGCCGGCGGCGGTACCGGGCTCGGCCTGCACATCGTCTACAACATCGTGACCCAGACCCTGAAAGGGTCGATCCAGGTCGAATCCATCCCCGGCGCCACGCGCTTTCGGATGCATTTTCCCATGAGCCTGCCCGTCCCTGAGGAGGAAGCAGCTTGAGCGAGACCGATCTGCTGTTCACGACCGACGACGCCGCGCCCGCCCGTGCCGAGAGCCTCGCGCGCCCCTGGACGATCCTGATCGTCGACGACGATCCGGAAGTGCACGCCGCCACCCGCCTCGCGCTGCTCGACACGCGCTTTCAGGACCGGCCCCTGGCCTTTGTCAGCGCCTTTTCCGCGGCGGAGGCCCGGGCCAGGCTGCCGACCCTGCGCGATGTCGCCATTATTCTGCTCGACGTGGTGATGGAAACCGACGATGCCGGACTCGCTTTGGTCCGCTTTATCCGCGAAGAGCTGAACTGGCAGGCGACGCGCATCATCCTGCGCACGGGCCAGCCCGGCTCGGCGCCGGAACATGACGTGATTCTGCAATACGACATCAACGACTACAAAGCGAAGACCGAACTCACTCAGACCCGGCTGTTCACCACAGTGGTCGTGGCGCTGCGCGGTTACCGGCATCTGATCAATCTTGAAACCAGCCGCGCCGGCCTGCGCCAGGTCATCTGCGCCGCATCCTCCCTGCATCGCACCCGTTCGCTGGATCTGTTCGCCGAAGGCGTCCTGCTGCAACTCACGGCGATTCTCGACACCCAGGCGCACAGCATCCTCTGCACGCACCGGCGCCATAACGGCAGCGTGACGGTGCTCACCGGCTCCGGCCGCTTTGCCGGGCTCTCCACCAACCCCGACGATCTGGACATGGAAGTTCGCGAACGCCTCACCGCAACTCTGGCCCTGCGGCGTCATGTGTTCGGCGCCGAATACATCACGCTCTATCTGCCCACGCCGGGCGATCGCGAAGTCATTGTCTATATCGAGAGCGGCCGCCCCCTGACCGAACTCGACATCTCGCTGCTGGAGCTGTTCGGCCACAATATTTCCATCGGTTACGATAATCTGAAAATGTGGCAGCAGCTCGAGGACGCCAATCTGCTGTTGGAACGACGGGTCGCGGAGCGCACGCTGCTTCTGACCGAGAGCGAAGCGGATCTGCGGCGCTTCAAATCCGCGGTCGAGCACAGCTCCGCTTCGATTCTGATCACCGACGTTCACGGCGTCATCACTTATGCCAATCAAGCGGTGCTGGAGACCAGCCGATACGGGCTGGATGAGCTGCTCGGCAACCGCGCCAGCCTGTTCAAATCCGGCGCGATGCCGGACCAGCTGTTCAGCGTTCTATGGGACCAAATCCGTTCGGGAAAAAGCTGGCGCGGCGAATTGCTGAACCGCCGCAAGGACGGCACGCTCTACTGGGAAGCGGTGACGATCTCGCCGGTGGCGAACGCCACCGGGACCATCACGAATTTCGTCGCCGTGAAGGAGGAAATTTCCGAGCGCAAGCGCCTGGAGGAGGAATTGCGCCGGCTGGCGACCACCGACCCGCTGACCGGCACGCTCAATCGCCGCTCCTTCTTCGAGCGCAGCAGCAGCGACGATTTCAGGCGCCAACACCAGGGTAACGCCGCCGTCATGATGTTCGACGTCGACCACTTCAAATCGATCAACGACACGTTCGGCCATGCGGCGGGCGATGCCGTGCTCGCCGCCATCGCCGCCATCTGCCGCGCCACCCTGCGCGAGGAGGACAGCGTCGCGAGGCTCGGCGGCGAGGAATTCGCCTGCCTGCTGCCCGGCGTCACGCCGACGCAGGCCAGGCTCACGGCCGAGCGGCTGCGCACGGCGGTGGCCGAACACGCCATCGTCCTGGCCGACGGCCGGCAAATCGCCGTAACCATCAGCGTCGGTCTGGCGCTGTTCACCCAGGGCGACGACACGCTCGGCACCGTGCTCAACCGCGCGGACGGGGCGCTCTATCTTGCCAAAAAACATGGCCGCAACTGCGTTCGCCAGAATTGAACGGCACGCATCCTATTTACCAGGCGGCGTTTAATCATCAAATCTCGCGGAGATGGCAAATAATTGCAGAATTATGCCAGCCATTATCCTGAATCCGCGCGCAGATTACTTTATAGTAACTAAAATCAAGAAGGCTTGTTGTGTAACTATATGCTCGACCTCGCTTCTATTCAAAAAACCCCAAACTTCTGTTCAGCGCAGCGCCAGGAGCCGATCCATGGAGACGTTTCAGGTCGTTAAGGGATTTGTCGACGGGCACCCGAAATGGAGCGTCGTTCGGATCAAGCGCGATTTTCAAAGCGTCGTGATTTGCGGTGCGCCGCACGACACGTTCCAGGCGGCGGCCGCGGAACTGACCCGCCTGTACCGCCGGGAACATCCCGACGGGGCCATCCCGGCGCCGCGGCGGCAGTTGAACGGCCGGGGCTGACCGACCTCGCGTTCCGGACCGGCCCGCGGGGCATCCCAGCCCGCCCGCACCGAACGGTGTGGATTCGAAACAATTTCCGCGAACCGATATAATTTGTTGTATTTTAGATACAGTTCTGAGTGAATTCGATCCCCCCTCTCGGTTTTCCGCTTCCTGCCTGCTAAATGAAGTGGCGCCTAACGCGATCTGCACGCTATTGCGGTTTTCGTTTTCAATGGGGGGTTTTATGAAATTCCGGGTGACACTTCTTGCGGCCACTCTGCTTGCCGCGCCTTGCGCTCTACCGACTCTCGCCCACGCACAGCCGGTTACCGGCCCGTACATCGCCGGCGGCATCGGCTATAACATCGAGTCCAGCTCGAAGGGCAAGAACATTGTCCTCGACAACACGACGTCGACGGCACCCGGGGCCACCTCGGTCCACATCGTGACCCATAATGGCTGGACCGGCGAAGGCAGCGTCGGCTACGGCTTCGGCAACGGCGTCCGGGTCGAGCTCGAAGGCGATTATTTCTCCAACAACTTCTCCAAAACCAATGGCGTTGCGCAGGTTACAACCTCCGGCAAAGAGGAAAAATACGGCGTATTCGCGAACGCGTTCTACGATTTCGATGTCGGCCTGCCCTATCTGTTCCCCTATCTGGGTGCTGGCATCGGCTGGCAAGCATCCGATTTCAACGACTATAATGCCGGCCCGGTTTTCATCAACAAAACCCGCGGCGCCTTTGCCTATCAGGGCATTGCCGGTGTGGCGTTCCCGATCCCGGCTGTAGCGGGCCTGTCCGCGACCATCGAATATCGCTTCACCGCGCTCACCGGCGCGCGCAAGTATAACGGCGCTGATTTCGTCAACGGCGTGTCCACCAACGCCTCGATCACGATGGGCCACGAGTACAACAACTCGTTCCAGGTCGGCCTGCGCTACCAGCTCTTCACCCCGCCGCCGCCGCCGCCGGCCCCGGCTCCGGCCCCGGTTGCCGCCCCGGCTCCGGCCCCGGCGCAAACCTACCTGGTGTTCTTCGACTGGGATAAATACAACCTCACGCCGCGCGCCGTGCAGATCATCGCCGAGGCGGCCCAGGCCAGCCACAGCCAGACCGTCACCAAGCTGAACGTGTCCGGCTATACCGACACGTCCGGTACGGCGCGCTACAATCAAGGCCTGTCGATCCGCCGCGCCAAGGCAGTCGCCGCCCAGCTGGTGGTCGACGGTGTGCCGAGCTCGGAAATCGAAATCCATGGTTACGGCGAAACCCACCTGTTGGTGCCGACCGGCCCCAACGTGCGCGAGCCGCAGAACCGTCGCGTGGAAATCATTCTCCAGTAAGCGTTTTTACGCCCCGAAAAGCCCCGGCGGGAAACCGCCGGGGCTTTTTTCGCCTCGGCGTCTGCAATGGTAACATCATGTTACTTCATGATCCCGCCCTTCGCCGATATGGTACAGGGTATGTTACCTAAGCCTCCGATGTTCGAACCGCGCCGCTTCCGCACCGCCGCACGCCACTATCTGGCCGGCCGCCCCCCTTACGCCGCGCGGCTGATCGAGGATGTCGCGATCTTCTGCGGGCTCTCGACCCGGCATCGCCTGCTCGATCTCGGCTGCGGCCCTGGCCAACTGGCGAAGGCGTTCGCGCCCCGGGTCGGCAGCGTGCTCGGCATCGACCCGGAACCGGAAATGCTCGCCCTCGCCCAACAGGACGCGCCGCCCAACACGCAGTGGCAGCAGGGGAGCTCCCTCGATCTGGGGCCGGAGCTCGGCCGCTTCCAACTCGTCACCATGGGCCGCTCCTTCCATTGGATGGACCGGGTAGAAACCTTGCGCCGGCTGGACGGCATGATCGAACCGGGCGGCGCCGTCGTGCTGTTGCGCGACAACCATCCGGACCTTCCGGAAAACGCCTGGCGCACCGAGTTCCGGGCCTTGCTCGCACGTTATGAGAAGACCCCGGCACATCGCAGCCCCGGCTGGGTGCCGCATATGTCCGTGCTGCTGGACTCCCCTTTCAGCGCGCTGGAGGAGATGTCCGTCATCGAGCGCCACAGCACCCCGGCCGAAACCCTGGTCGAGCGGGCCTTGTCGATGTCCGCGACATCCCGCGCCCATATCGGCGACCGCGCGGATCTGCTCGCGGCCGACCTGCGCGCGTGGCTGGCCGAACGGGCGCCGGACGGCGTGATTTCCGAGATCATCGCCACCACCGCCTTGATCGCCCGGCGGCCGGACGAGATCGGATAAGTAAGCAAGTGGCCGCTTTTTGAAAAAAGCGGCGCAAAAACTTTTATTTATGCTGGGCCATGGGCTGTGTCAGCGACAACGCCCATAGCCCAGAGTAAACAAAGTTTTTTTGCTACTTTTTGTTCACAAAAAGTAGCCTTCCTTACTTACGTCTTTGCCGCTTTGCCCCGCCGCCGAAATATGGGAGTCTACGCCCAAGAATAATATCGCAAGGAGACTGCCGTGACACGGTTTCCAGGATTCACTTTCGCCGCCCCGTGCCTTGTGGCTGCCGCCTTTTGCGGCGCGGCACACGCCCAAACTGCCGCCGATCAGCGCTTTCAGGCCTCCCAGTTCGTCGCACCCGGCCAGCTCGGCCAGATCGACCCGCACCGGCCGGGCGGCGCCCTGGCGTGCCCTAGCATCGGCGTGCTGAGCGCCCTGTACAATCAAGCAGGCCTGGCCACCGGGGCCAATGCCAATGCAACCGTCGCCGGCACGCAGATCGCCGCGGTCCAGGCCGGCTGCGTCACGCTGCCGCCTGGAACGGTCATGCAGGTTCTCTCGTTCTACCCGCTGGGCGCGACAACGCAGACCCATGGCGCAGGCTATCTGCAGGTCCAGAGTTCTACGACCCATGGCGCGCAATGGGTCGGCGCCGGGGTGGTATTGCCGCTCCCTGCCACCCAATCCGGCCCGGCGCCCAGCGCTTTCGGCATCGCCCCATCGGCCAAGCCGCCTCCGGCGCCGGCGCCGGCCGCTCAATCCCTGCCGCAGCCCAATCAGCCCGCGGGCAACCCACCGGCGGCCGCAAAGCCGCAAAGCGGCGCGCCGACCATGGCCTTGCCGCCGGCACCACCCGCGAGCCCCCCGGTGGCGCCGGCGCAAAGCCAGCCCGACGGTTACGTGCCGCTGCCGGTCCTGCCCCCGGCTTCGGCCCCCAAGCCGAAAGATTCCAATGGCGCGTGCAGCGACCTCGACAGCCTGCTCAACGCGACAAAAAACGGGCATGGCTGCACACAGCCCTGACCGGGACGAGCGCTCAGGGAAACAGTCCGCGCAATTGCTTCGCGGCGAACACTTTCTCCACGCCGATCGCCATCGCCGCGATGCGGTTGCCCACCCGCTCCCGCGCGGCCCGCGCGCTCACCTGCTGGAAGGCGCGGTCGAGCAGCTGCGTGAGGCGCTGGTTCACTTCGTTTTCTTCCCAGAACAGCTGTTGCAGGTCCTGCACCCATTCGAAATAGCTGACGATCACGCCCCCGGAATTGCATAGCAGGTCGGGCAGCACGTAAATGTCGCCGCGCTCGCGCAGCACCGCGTCGGCCTCGGGTGTGGTTGGGCCATTCGCCCCTTCGGCCAGGATCCGGCAGCGCAGATTGCGCGCCACGCTGTCATCGATCACCCGCTCCAGCGCCGCCGGCACCAGAATGTCGCAGGGCTGGGTCAGCAGGGTCGCGGGATCGGCCGCCGCCTCGTTGGAGAACCCCGCGAGGCCGCGATGCGCGGCGGCATGGCGCTCCATCTCCGCTACCGGCAAACCGCGCCGGTCGAACAGGCAGCCGGTATGGTCGCTCACCCCGATGATTTTGACGCCGCGCCGCGTCAATTCCTGTGCAGTGACGGCGCCGACATTGCCGAACCCCTGCACGATGGCCGTGGCCCCGGACAGGTTGAGATGAATCGCCTCGGCGGCGCGCGATATCAGGTGCACCACGCCGCGCCCGGTCGCCTCCCGCCGCCCCACCGTGCCGCCCGAAGCGACCGGCTTGCCGGTGACGATCTCGGTCACGGTCTTGCCCTGATAGGCGGAATAGGTGTCCATGAACCATGCCATCACCTGCTCGTTGGTGCCCATATCGGGCGCCATCACGTCGGTATGCGGGCCGACAAAGGGGATCATTTCCTGCATGTAGCGGCGCGACAGCGCCTCGAGTTCGCGCGGCGACAGGGCCAAGGGGTCGACCGTCACGCCGCCTTTGGCGCCGCCATAAGGCAGGCCGACCAGGGCGCATTTCCAGCTCATCCAGATCGCCAATGCGGCAACCTCGCCGAGATCGACCGCGCGGGAGAAGCGCGTTCCCCCTTTGGTGGGGCCGAGCGTGAGATGATGTTGCACGCGGTAGCCCTGGAACACCGCCGTGCTGCCGTCATCGCGATGGATCGGCACCGAGACCGTGACCGCCCGCTTCGGGTAGAGCATGCGGTCACGCTCATCTTCGCGCATACCGATATGGTCGGCGATGATGTTGAATTGCCGCCGGGCCATGTCGAAGACGTCGCCGCCATAGACGTTCATTTTCACTCCCCTGGATCATCCAGCTGCCGGCGTTGCGCTCCGGAACGGGCGGGAAATCCCATCTTATCGTGGGAATGAGCGGCACCGGGCAGTTTGTTTTCTACCGTCCAGGTCAAGACTTGGCTTGGCCAAAGTTCTTGTCAACCTCCCGCGCGCCAGATGACTTGCAACGCACGCTCCGGTAGCATTCCGTTATCTTTGACTCGGACTGAAGGCGTAAGAGATTGAATCGCAAAGACCGTCGGACGGAAGCGAAGCTGAAACGCTCGGGAACCACCCCGGCGCATGCCGCAAAGGATACAGACCTCTTTGCCGCCGCCTTCCAGGCGCATCAGGCGGGGCAGTTGGATGAGGCGGCACGGCTCTATGGCCAGGTTCTGGCGACCAATCCCCGCCACGTCGACAGCCTGAATCTGCTGGGCGCGGTCACGTTGAAGCAAGGCAACGCCGAAACGGCGATCGGCCTGATCGGCCAGGCGATCGCCCTCGACGCGGCGAGCCCGACCTATCGCTACAATCTGGGCGTAAGCCTCGGAGCGGCCGGGCGGCACGAAGATGCGGCCGAAGCCTTTCGCCAGGCGATCGCGCGCCAGCCCGATTATCTGGATGCCCTGTATAATCTGGCCATCACCCTCGGCACGTTGGAGCGGCACGAAGAAGCCGTCACCGCCTACCGCCGGGTTCTGGACATCGCCCCCACGCATGTGAACGCGCTCAATAATCTCGGCGCGACCCTCACCAAGCTCGAGCGGATGGATGAGGCCGCCTCGTGCTACCGCGCGGCGATTGCGCTGAATTCTGACAGCGCCGAGCCGCATTTCAATCTCGCCAAGCTGCTCCAGGAGCAAGGCAATCCCGAGAAGGCGATCAGCCATTACGAGGCCGCGCTGAAACTCCAGCCGGATTTCCTCAATGCGCTGTCCAATCTCGGCAATACGCTGCTCACGCTCAACCGGCCCGACGAGGCGGTGGCGCTCTTCAACCGGGCGCTCGCCATCAAGCCGGATTTCATCGCGGCCTATGTCAATCTGGCCGCGGCGCTGCGCGCGATGCAGCGCCTCCAGGAATCCGTGGCGACATGCGAGGCGGCGCTGCGCCTGCAACCGGACATGCCGGAGGCCCATGTCAATCTCGGGATGGCGCTGCAGGCGCTGGGCCGGCTGGACGAAGCCGCAGTGGCCCTGGAGCACGGAATCCGCCTCGCACCCGGAGCGCAGCCCGTGCACACCGGGCTGATCCTGAACATGCATTATCAAGCGACGGTGAGCGAAGCGGAAATTTTCGCAGCGGCCCAGCGCTTCGCGACGCAGCTCGCCGTGACGGCGAACACGCGTTTCACGAATCTGCCCGACCCCGCCCGCCGCTTGCGCGTCGGTTATGTCTCAGGTGATTTCAAGCAGCATCCGGTGGGGTTTTTTCTGGCCCCGGTCCTGGCCAATCATGACCCTGCTGCGATCGAAATCTACGCCTACAACAACCACACGCAGAATGATTGGGTGACGCAGCAATTGCGGGCGCTCTGCGCGCAATGGCGAAGCGTGGTGGGAATGTCCGACCAGGCGTTCGCATCCCTGGTGGCGGCGGATGGCATCGACATATTGGTCGACCTCTCCGGCCACACCTCCGACAGCCGGCTGGGCGTGTTCGCGCTGAAACCGGCGCCGGTGCAGCTAAGCTGGCTGGGCTTCTGGGGCACCACCGGATTGCCCACGATCGACTATATTCTGTCCGACGTGACGACCATCCCCGAAGGGGATGAGAGCCATTACAGCGAAACCGTGTTTCGCCTGCCGGACAGCCGGTTCTGCTATGCCCCGCCTTATTACACGCCGACACCGGCAACCACACCTGCATACCTTAAAAACGGGTATGTAACCTTCGGCAGCTTCAATAACCTCTCGAAGATCGGTCCGGACGTCATCCAGCTCTGGGCACGCGTGCTCCAGCAAGCGCCAACCGCGCGGCTCTTGCTCAAATGGGCGTCTCTGGCCGATGGCGCGGTGCGCCAGAGCCTGTTCGACAGTTTCGCTTCGCACGGCATCGGCCCGGAACGGCTGACAATGCGCCCGGCCTCCCCACACCACGAAATGCTGTCCGAATATGGCGATATGGACATCGCGCTCGATCCGTTTCCGTTCTCGGGCGGCCTGACAAGCTGCGAGGCGCTCTGGATGAACGTGCCGGTGGTGACGTTGCCGGGCAGCCGGGCGGTGTCACGCCAAACTCAGGGCTTCCTGCGCGCCATCGGCCTGCCCGAACTGGTGGCGTCCTCGGCGGATGACTATGTGCGGATCGCCACCGATCTCGCCACGGACCGCCCCCGCCTCGCCGAACTGCAGCGTACGCTGCGCCGGCGGATGGCGGCTTCGCCGTTATGCGACGGTTATGTTTTCACCCGGAACCTTGAGGCGGCCTATCGCACGATGTGGCAAAGCTGGTGCGAGAAGGCCGCGTGACGGGAACTTTGTTTAACCCGTCCCGTTGCGGCGCCTCAGGCCCAGAATAACAAAAGTTTTGGGGCCGGCATAGATAACGCCAGTGCCGTTTAGGTATGGCATTGAGAGATCGGCATTTTTCCGATCATTGCATTTTCGGCGTATTTTCCCTGTTCCGTCAAGGGCGCGAAGCGCCGGCGAAGCCGGGTAAACCCCTTGACGGAACAGGGAAAATACGCAGACGCTCGGGATCGGAACAATGGCAAAAAGTATGCTTATCTATGCCAGTCTATGCCAGCCCCAAAGTTTTTGCGCCGCTTTTTTCAAAAAGCGGCCACTTCCTATGCTCAGGCTTCGGCGATCAGTCGTCCGCTTTCTTCGACGCCGAGCGCCTTCATGCTGCGCAATGCGGAGCTCAGCCCACTATGCAAAGAGGCGGCTCGCCGGCCGGCTTTCACCGAGCGGATTGCGGACCGCTTGAGTGCCTGGCGCAGCGACTCGGCCAGGTCAGCGGCGGCGTCCTGTTCGGCATCGCGCAGGTAATCCGCGGCACTGCGCAGATCGGCGGTGCCAAGCCGCTTCATGGTCTCGAGAATCTCGGAAAAGGTGGGCGCCGAAGCCGCGAGTGCGGCCTCCACCTCGTTCGCCGCCGCAGCGATCTCTCGCGGGCGGCCTGACAGCATCAGATCGTCCAGCCCCTGCAGCTTAGCGTTCAGATCCGCAACCCGCTCCAGCCCCTGATGGAGCACGGCGGCAACGGCGTCACAGTCGGCCGAGGGAGCGGAGTCTTCATTCATGGGGCGGATTCCTTCATAGCGCTGCGGATCGAACGGGCCAGCGTGTCTGGCGGCACGCTGTAAGTACCGTTCTGGACCGCGGCCCGCAACTGCGCCACGGCCTGTTCGTTCACGCCACTGGAATTCCGCGCCGCGTCGAGCAGCTGGGTCGTGGTCTGAGCATCGGCGCTCAAGGTCACGGCCTCTCCGGAACTTTCGCTCGCCGCGGTCTCGGCGGCCGCACCGGTGCGCGCAACGGCGACAGCGTCGTCCTGTCCGGCAATTTCCGGCGCGACCTGGCTTTGGCCAAGGGCATTGATGCTGCTAGTCATGAAGCGCTCCTGGGTTCAGGTATTTCAAGCATATCCCGAACCAAATTTTCAATGGCCTGGTCGAATTCGTCCAAAGCCGCCGTGTCGTTCTGCAGATTGGCACGCAGCAAAGTGGTTTGCAGCACGCCGTAGATCGTCATCAGCCTGGGACCAAGCGTGGTGCCGGGGGCGGTATCGAGGATCCCGGTCATCAGCACCAGCAGTTGGTCGGCGCGGGTTACCATCTGCCCCTTCAGCGCCATGTCGCCTGCGAGCATAGCCGACTTGGCCTTGCGGCCGTAAAGCCGCAGGGCGCGCCAGCCCTGGCGCAGCCAGGCCAGTTCGGCTTCGCCGTCGAACAACGTTGCGCGGTAGCCCGCGACCGTATCGATCATCATCACGGATTAGCCGCCTGAGGTGCTCGAGGTCGAACTGGTGCCGAGGAAGCTGTCGAGGAACAGTGACGTGATCGAAGCATTGGTCGCGGCCGATTCCGCGGCGGTAAAGGCCGCAGCAATGGTGTCCAGCTGCGTGGTGTCGGTCTTCTCCATCTGCGAAATTTCGCTGTTGACGGACGTGACCGTGTTCTGCAACGCGTTGGTTTGCGCCGTGATAATGCCTTCGCCCGCCGAAACGCTGGTGCCGGCGCTGGTGCTGGTTGAGCTGCCGAGCGCCTGCTTCGTCACCGTGCTCAAGGAGGTCTCGATCTGGCCGAGCAGTTTCGTCACCGCCGTCGGATTCTTCGCGAAGGCCGACGCGAAGGTGGTGGCGTTCAGCGCCACGGCGCCCTTGCTGCTCACGGTCAGCCCGATCAAATTCGACGTCATGCCGCTGGCCGCGGCGCCGGAAACGGCGGAGAGCAACTGATTGGAGATGTTTTCAGCGTTGATATTGCCCGCCAGCGCGCCGGATTTTTTCCCGGAGCTGGCCGAGGCGGACGCCGATGCCGACGACGCGCTCACAAACAGGGTCTGTTTGGCAATGGTGGAAATCGCCGCGTTCAGATCGGTCGCGACCTTATTGACCGCGCTCGAAACGCTGTTGGTCGAGGAGCCGATGGTCAGCGTGCTGGTGCCTGTGGCGGTCAGGTTCAAAGACACGCCGGTCAACGCGCTGCTGATATCGTTGCTGGTACTGGTGATCGGCACGCCGTTGATCGTGAGGGCGGCATTGCCGGCCTTCTGCGCGAGCTGCATCGGCGCGTTCGCGCTCGGGCTGCTGCCGCTGGAAAAATCGAACTTCGCGAGCGTGCCGGTGCCGTTGACGCTGAACGCCTGGGACGAGCCGGTGGCGCTGCTCTGCAGCGTCAGCTCCGCACCATTCGCGGTGCTCACCACGCCGGCCTTCACGCCGCCGGCCACTTTATTGATGGCCGCGGCGATGCCGTTCAGGGTCATGCTGCCGGAACCGACCTGCACGGTCTCGGTCTTGCCGCCTTTCAAGGTGAAAGTGAGCGAGCCGCTGCCTGCACCGATTGTCGCGGCGGCAGAGGCGGAGCTTGTCGCCGCCGTGCTGGAAAAGATTTCCTGCACCGAGGCCAGGGATTTGACGTTTACATTAAAGGTGCCGGTCTGCGCGGCGCTGCCAGCCGTGGCGGTAAAAAAGCCGCCGCCGCCCGTGGCTGTGCGGGTGTTGATGGTCGAGACATCTTCGATGCCCGACAGCGAGGAAGAAAGCGTCGAGATCGCGCCTTGGATCGTGCCCCAGGAGGAGATCTCCGCCTTATCGGTCGCGGCCTGATCCTGAAGCTCTGTGATCGGCGCCTGAAGCCGCTGCTCGATCGTGTTGAGTTCACTGGTGATCTGACTGGAACCAAGACCCGAAATTGAGCCGCTCATCTTCTCAACCCTCTATCATCTGTTCAAAGCAAGGTAAGTCCGGCCGGAGCTTTCGCTCCGGCCGGGGTCGCAAGAGATTACGGCAGCAGCGAGAGGAAGGACTGCTGCAGCGTGGTGGAGCTCTTCAGCGCCGCCACACCGGCCTGCGCCTGGATCTGCGCCTGGGTCAGCTGGTTGGCGACCTGCGGCAGGTTGGCGTCCTGCACCACGCCCAGCGCGGTGGTCACGTTCTCGCTGGTGGTGTCGAGGTTGTTGATGTTCGCCGCGAGGCCCTGCTGCACCGCACCGAGCTGGCCGCCGGTGTTGTTCAGCGACTGCAGCGCGAAGTTGACGACGGAGATCGCCTGGTTCGCACCGCCCTGGGTGTTGAGGTCGACACCGGTGGTGCCAGACGGCGTGCCGTTGACGGTGGAAACGTTGACGTCAGCCAGCGAGAAGAACGTGCTGGTCGCGCCGACCAGCGCGGCCGGAGCGGCCGTGCCGGTGCTGTTGGTAACGGAGATCTGGCTGCCGCCAGCCAGCTGCACGCTGCCCTGAACGGTGATCACCTGGCCGGTGGAGCCGGTGCCCGTGGCGCCCGCAACGGAGGCCACCGTCGCGGTACCCGACGTCGAGAAGCCGCTCACCTGAATGTTGTTGGCGTTGCCCTGCGTCAGGATCAGCGAGCCCGAGCTGTTCTGCGCGGCCGAAATGCCGGTCTCGGACGTGCCCTTGTTGATGTTGGCGATCAGCGAGGTCAGGCTGGAGCCGGTCGCCTGGACGCCGGTGCCGATGGTCTTGCCGCTGCCGCTGGCGGCGAGCGTCAGGGTCACCTGGCCGGTGCCGGCGGTGAACTTGCCGAGGTTGACGACGTTGCTGGCCGAAGCCGTCACGCCCTTGGCGCCATCCAGCGAATTCACCTGCGCGGCCAGGCCGGCAGCGCTTTCCAGCGTGCTGGTCGGCGTCACGGAACCGAGGGAGTTGCCGCCAACGGTGATGCGGAAGGCCGAGGCAGCGCCGCCCGAACCCTTGGCAGCCGCGGAGGCAGTTTCAGCGGCGTTCTGTTTCGACGCCACGGCGGCGGTCTGGAACGCGCCCAGAGACGAAGCAGAGGTGTTGCCGATGCTCAGGCTCACGGTCTGGCCTTCATTGGCGCCGACCTGGAACTGCACATTGTTGAAGGTGCCGTTGAGCAGGCTGACGTTGTTGAACTGGGTCTGCGACGAGATCGCATTGACCTGGCCGGTGAGCTGGGACACGACGTTCTGCAGCGAGGTCGCTTCCTGCGAGGTCTCGGTGCCGTTGGCAGCCTGCACGGAGATCGAGTTCAGCTGCTGCACGATGCCGATCTGCTGCTGCAACGCGCCCTGCGCGGTCTGCAGCAGGGAGACGCCCTGGTTGGCGTTGGAAACCGCCTGGGTCAGGCCGTTCAGCTGGGAGGTAAAGCCCTGCGCGGTGATGAAGCCCGCCGGATTGCTGGCGGGGGAGGTGATCGCAAGACCCGTCGACAGCTCGTTTTCGAGCGTGTTGTTCAGGCTCGAGGTGGTGTTGATCGACTGCAGAGCGTCGAGAGCGCCCTGGTTGGTGAGGATTGAACCGACGGCCGACATGGAAAAACTCCTGGTTTGTGGTTGCCGTTACTCCCTATATTCATTCGTGCAACCAGAAGTTTTCCTGCTTTACACAAGTTTTCTTAAAAAAATTCGCGTCGAAGTTGTTAGTTCAGATTCACAACCGGCCCGGCCGCCGTGACAAGAGCGGAAAAATGCTGTCCGCTGGCGGGGTTAATCATGAGAATCGTCTGGCCGATCCGCCCGGTCTGCTGCGCGACCGCGTTCAATGTGATCACCAAGCCGCCGTTTCGCACGTGAACCGTGACGGTCTGCCCCGCCTGCACCACCACCGGCTCCTCGATGCTGCCATTGGTCAGAATCGCCCCTGGATTCAAGCTCATCAGCGCCGTGGTGCCGAGCAGCGAGGCGGCGTCATGATAGACTTCGCGGCCGGCAAACAACGCCACCGGCTCGCGACGCAGCGTCACATCGCCTGGGCTCAGCGCCTGCCCGGCGGCGATCGGCCGGGCCGCCACCTCGACCTCCTCCGTCGCCACGACGGTGACGCTGACATACAACGTCCAATTCGGCGCCGGACAGCGTACCTCTGCCTGCTCGTAAGGCTCGGTTCCGGTGATGGACACGCTGAGATTGCCGGTGCAAGCCTGCATATATTGCGCGCCGGTCACCGGCCCGAGGGTGACCGAGGAACCGCTGGACAAAGCCGGCGCAATCGCCTGGCGGATCGCCGCGGCAACCGTTTGCGGGTTTTCGGGTGCCGCCCAGGCGACGACCGGCAGGACGGCGAGGCCCGTCGCCACAAGCGCGCCCAAGCGCCTCATTCCGCGGCTTGCTCCACCCGGGTTTCAGACGACGCATCCAGCCAGGGTGGCGGAAGCTCCTCAATGGACGGCAACGCAAGGGCCGCCGTCCGGCTCGCCTTACCGCGCTCCAGCGTGATGGCCAGCCCATCGGTTGCCGCATGCAGCAAGGCCTGGCGCCAGGCGGCGAAGGAGTTGGGTATCCGGGCCGCGTCCAGACTCTCCGGTACGTCCAGCCTCTGGTCCACCATCAGATGGCAGCCGGCGGCGGCAGCCAGGAGCGTCGTATAACAATCGGCCTCCACCCTGGCCTCGACCGGGCGGAACAGCACATGCGGAGCCAGCCCGCAGAGTTCCCGCGCCCAGCTCGTTTCATCCCCCGGCGGGCGCAGCCTGGTGATGGCGCCTCCATATTGTTTCTCCGCCCGCTCCACCACGATCCAGGTGACTTTCGCCGCCGTCTCGTTCATCAGCTCCGACACCCAGGCCGGCGCAATGCCCTCGTCGATCCACAGGACGCGCGGCATGGTGTTGAGTCCGGCCCCCCTTTGCATGTCCTGCCAAATGGGCCGTGACAGGGCCGGGCGCCACAGCTTCACGTCCCGGTCCGGCGGCAGCAATGCCCTTATTTTCTGCACGAGCGCCGGCGAGGTGGCGATGAGATGTTGCGCCGCCGCAAGCACGGCGCTCTGCTCCGGCTTCGGCGCCACGGTGAACAAGGCGGTGTAATTCATACCCTCCGGGGCCGCATCTTCCGGGTTCAACCGCACCCAGGCCGTCGGCGCGCGCCGGCCGATCTCGGCTGCGAGCGACACTTCCGGCACCCAGCTCGCCTCCATAACCCCTTCCGTGCGCAGGGCGCGGGCGGCGTTCAGCAAGGCCATACCGGTATCGACCGGACCGCTGAGCAGCAGGCTCTGCGGATCGACCGGCGCGCCGCGCTGCAGGCCGAGCCGAACCTCCGGCCGCAACAGATCCTCGCGCAGCGACAAAGCCGGGTGGTGGTAGAAATCGCTCCACGGCAAAGCCGCCGCCGCCGGGCTGCCCTGGCGGTACGCGCAGGCCGGGTCGGGGTTGATGCTCTCCGGCGGAACGACGAATGAAACATCCGGCGTCCAGACGATTTTGTGCGCCGCCTGGCGCAATTGGGCGCATAAATCGATCCACAGCGCGTCACCGCCGAGAGCCGGCATCGACCAGCCGGCTAGCGCCGAACGCCGGGCCAGCACGATGCCAGGCGCCACGGCGCTCGCCTCCTGATCCACGGCCAGCCAACCGCCCGGACCCGGATCGTCGGAATCATGCCCCGCGCCGAGACGCACCTCCGCGCCGGTGATGATCGGCCCCTGCTGGATGAAATGCTTCTTGTCCGCCGCCAGCACCAGGGAGCGGGCGCCAACCAGCGCCACCGACGGGTCCGCCAAACGGATGCGCAGCGGCGCCAGCCAATGCGGGGCCATCGCCTGGGCCCGCGCATCGACGATCGCGACATGTTCGCTCGCCACCAGCGCCAGGGCCGCTTGCAAAGCCAGCGAGGTGGTGAAACCGGGCTGCGGCGGCACCGCCCGCACCTGGGCGCCGAGTGTCGCCTCCTGCTCGTGCACGGCGGCGATGTAACGCGCCGTCGCGGCCGGCAGCGCCGCGCCCGCCAGCACGATCGGCCCGGTCAGCGCGCCGCCGCTCAGCAATTCATTCATCCAGCGGTCGACAGCGGTGATCTCCGCACCATCGCAGAGCAGCACCACGGCGGTGCCCGGGTCGGCCATCACGCGCTGATGACGGAACAGGCCGAGATGTTGGCGCGGCTCGACCGCGGCTGGAACGCCGCTGCGCTCCAGATGCCGGCGCACCATCTCGACGGCGCGCGGGCCAAATTCGGTGGAAGGAATATTGTCGCGGCGGCTGAGCGGGGCCCGGCTGAACAAGGTTTCCGGCAGGCGCACCACCCGCCCGTTCGCCTCAGCCAGGCGCAGCTGATAATCATATTCCTCGGCGCCGGCCTGGGCGGCGTCGAAACCGCCAAGACGGCTCAGCGTGTCGGCGCGGTACCAGACCCAGTCGCCCACATAGGCGGCCTGCCGCAGCCGGGTGACATCCCAATTCGGCTTGAAGCGGACCCAGGGGCCCTTATCGGCCTGCACCGTCTCGTCGCAATAGATCATGTCCGCCTGGACGTGCGCGGCTTCCAGCGCGAAGCGTAGCACCGCATCCACGGCCAGCGTATCGCCCGCGCTCAGGATGGCCACATAATCCGCCTGTCCGACCGCCGCATTGGCCTCCTCGCACAAGATCCGAGTCAGCTCACCGGGAGCGGCAGGGACGACGACGGTGGCATAACCGGGAATGTCCAAGGACTCGGCGGAGATGATCTTCACCTGCGCCGGCGCCTGCCATTGGGCGCGCACGGATTCGAGCGTGTCGTTGACCGCATGGGCCCGGGCGGGCGGCACAGCCACCAGCACCTTGACGGTCGGCAACGCCGGCGCTGCATCGCGCAACCGCAGCAGGCGCGTCTTCGCGGCATCGTCCGTGCGCTCGGCCGGCCGCAGCCCGGCCTCGATCGCCGCCGCCGCCTCGCTCGCCTTCTGTGCGCCATTGTTGCCGAGCCCGGGCACAATCACGCCGCGGCTGGTGCCGAGCTCCCCGAGAAACCCGACCAGATCGGCGCAATCGGCGGCAAAAGCCTCCCAGGTGGCGGGCGCGAAATCCCGCGCCTGCACCGCGTCCCAGACGCGAACGGTAAGGTCCTGCAACGGCTTGAACAACGTTTCCTGCGACGTCGGTTCGCTGCGGTTGAGCTGATCGGAAAGAAAGGCCTGCGCCTCGCTCAGCCCGTTTGGCACGCGATTGCAGAGTTCAAGCCCGAGATCCTGCTCGATGCGGCGAAGCTGCCCGACCGGATCGGCCATCAGATCCTGGTAAGTGAGCCAGCTGCGCGGCAAATGCCGGGCATGGCGCTCGACGCTGATCAGATAATCCACCCAGAGCAGCAACGCATGGGCACGCGCCAACCCGTTCTTGCGGTGCTGGCTGGAAGCGACAACCCAGGGCGCGCGGCAGATATGGATCACATGCGGCTTGTGCCCGGCCTGGGTGACGGCGCGCTCATACATCGGAAACAGCCGGCACAGATGCGGATGCTTGACCGCCCACAGCGATTCGGCACCGAAACGGCGGCGCAGAATTTCGTCCAATTTGGTGAAATGACGCCCCAGATCGGCGCGTTCCCACCAGCCGTCCGGCAATCCGCGAACGTCTGTCCAATCGACGCCGAGGTGTGAGAACACCCCGACATCCCATTCGATCAGTTCCGGAATTTCGTAGAACCCGAGGGGATTGTGCTCGTTCACCTCGGCGTCGTTATGGAGCGTTACGCCCAGACGCTGCAACATGCCGGAGAGCGCAGATGTGCCGCTACGATAATAGCCGGCGATCAGAATAGCGTCGGACACACGGTACTCCTGACGTTTAGATAACGCTGAACAGGCTGAGATTCTGCACCGTGCTGAACGCCTTCATGGCTGCCTCCACGGCAGTCGTGTTCTGGTCCAGAGCGGTGAGCGCCGCCGGAAAATTGGTGCCGATCGTAGTGTCTACGTTGTTCTGCACCTCGGTTTCCTGCGTGGCATTGCTCGCGCTCGTTTTGGAGAGCGATTGCAGGGTCACACCGGTCTGCGCCTGCGCCGTGGTCACCGTCTGCTGATACTGATCAAGAGCGGAGAGATCCTGGTTGAGATTCTGCCGGGTAATCGCCGCCGCCGCCGGCGTGCTGCCGGCCGTTTGCAGCGTGGTCGTGATATTGCTCAGCAAGGTGAACACCGATTGCGGTCGGCTCGGCGAAATCGTGAAACTGTCGCCGGCGGCCGGGGTGCCTGTGAGCTGAAAATCCACGCCACCGAGCGTGAGCGACGTGCCCGATGTCGCCGGACCGGTCGCCAGCGTCGTCGTCACCCCGGCCGATGAGGTCTGTGTCGCGGTGTAAATCACCCCGCCGGTCCCGCTGGTGGTGAAGCTCACGGTAATCGGCTCGTTGCCTTGCTGGAAAGCCGTCGCCGCCGTGGGATTGCCCACCCCATCAGAGAGCAGGACGCCGGTGCCGGTATTGGTGGAGGCGGCCGTCACGCTGGCGGTGCCATCGCCCTGCAGCCCGCTGATGAACGCCTCACCCGTGGCAATGGTCGAGGCCGAGAGATCGGAGGAGATCTCCGCCTGGCTCTGCCCGCCATCGCCCATGTAAACGACGCTGCCGTCCGGCTGTTCCTGGAACGGCTGCACAGTGCCGCGCGTGCCCCCGAACAGGAACGTCCCGTTGGAACCGGTGGTGTTGGCGATCCCGAGCATCTGCTGCTCCGCCGCGCTCACCTGGGTCGCCAACGACTGCATGTTCTGGTTGCTCGTCGTGCCGTTCAGGGCGCCTAAGACCAGCTGCTGCACGTCGCTGATTTCGGACAAGACCGATGTGTACCCGTTGCTCACATCGCCAAGCTGACCCTGAATATCCCCGAGCGACGTGGTGTCGCCGTTCAGCGCGCTGAGCTGGTCATTGCCGATCAGCGCCGTTTCGAAGGCGGAGGGGTTCTGCTCCGGCGTCTGCACCGCGACGCCGGAGGAAATTTCCTCCTGCAGCGTGTTAAGCTCCGCCTCCTGCGCCGTCAGCGAGGCCGAGAAATTGGTAAAGAACGCTAGATCCATCTGCAGTCTCCTTCAGCACGTTAGTGGCGTCGGATACGCCGGAAAAACCGAAATCATGCACATCTTCTGGCGCGCTCATGAGCCGCCGGCCTTGTTCGCGGGCCCGCGCGCGGGCAGCGCCAGTTCGGCGCGCTGCGCCGCCAGGCGATCCTCTACCAGCGTCGCCTTGCGCGCGGCCTCGTCGAGCCCGTTACGATAAGCCTGGCTGTCGGCCAGTTTCTGCAACGCCGCCTCGAGCATGCGGCGCGCGTTCTGCTCGGTGCGTAGAATTTGCGCCTCCGCATTGTCGGACGCGCGGACAAAATGCGAGGCGCGCTGCGCCTCGGAAGCGATAACGGTCTGGCCGTTCTGCCAGCCCTCGCGCAGCCGGGTGCGGTAACTGTCGAGCACCTGGCGCTGCTGTTCCGCGGATACCAACATGGCGTTATGCCGTTCGATCTCGTCCAGCACCTTTTGGTGCCGGGTCGCAGCGATCAGGTCAAGCCGTGCAATGGTGCGCAACTTCATGAAGCGGCCTCCGGCAGGGCCGCCTGCAAGGCGGCGATCGCCTTGGGCAGCGGCACCGCCTCGGTGCCCTGACGCAGCACCACCTCCATCGCCGGGCCGCGGCGCAGCGCCTCGTCCAGCAGCGGGTCGCGGCCGGCCACATAGGCGCCGAGATCGACGATGTCCTGTTTCTCCTGCCGCCGCGCCCAGAGCGCGCGGAAGCGCGCGGCGAGCTTGTAATGCGCCGGCCCGACCAAGCCCGGCATCGGCCGCGAGAGCGAGGCGACGATGTCGATCGGCGGGTAGAACGCGGCCTCGGCCAGCGCGCGCGACAGCACGATGTGCCCATCCAGCACCGAGCGCGCGGTGTCGCCCACCGGGTCGCCGACATGATCGTCGCCTTCGACCAGCACCGTATAGATCGCCGTGATCGAGCCTTGCGTCTTGGTGCCGTTGCCGGCCCGCTCGACATAGGCCGCCAGCGCCCCGAACACCGACGGCGGATAGCCCTTGGTCGCGGGCGGCTCGCCCACCGCGAGGCCGATCTCGCGCAACGCCATCGCCAGGCGCGTGAGCGAGTCCACCACCAGCAGCACATGCTTGCCCTGGTCGCGCCAATATTCCGCGATCGCAGCGGCGAGATAGGCGCCATGGACGCGGCCTAACGCCGTGTCATCGGCCGGCGAGGCGACGATGACGCTGCGGTCCTTGGCACTGCCGACATGATCCTCGACGAATTCGCGGATCTCGCGGCCGCGCTCGCCGATCATGCCGACCACCACGACATCCGCCTCGGCATAACGCGCCATCATGCCGAGCAGCGTGGTCTTGCCCACGCCGGACCCCGCGAACAGGCCGATGCGCATGCCGCGCCCCATGGTCGCCAGCGCGTTGATGGCGCTGACACCGACATCGAACGGTTTTTCGATGCGCTCGCGTTCCATCGGGTTCACCGACACGCCCATCAGCGGCCAGGGGTCGGTCACCTCCGGCGGCTTCTTTCCATCCAGCGCCGCGCCGCGCCCGTCGATCACGCGCCCCAGATGCCCCGGCCCCATCAGCGGCGTCGGCGCCCGGCTCTCGACATGCACGCGCGCGCCGCGCACCACGCCGCGCTTGCCCTGCTCGGGCATGATCAGCAGCGTGCCCGCATCGAAGCCGACCACTTCGGCCGGGAGCGGCATGCCATCCTCGGTATCGATCAGGCAGCGCGAGCCGATCGGCGCGCGGATGCCGCTGGCATGCAGCACATCGCCCTGGGAACGCACCACCCGTCCGTAGCGCAGGATGGTGTCCCCCGCCATCGCCAACCGCGCCCGCTCGGCGGCGAGCGCGCGGATCGCCTCGAGCGCGATCATGCCGCCGCCTCGTCGCGCAGCCCCAGAGCGGCGCGCACGGAGGCGATGCGTGCCTCAATGCGGGCATCCCATTCGATGCGGTTGAGCGGGTCGCCTTCGGGCGCGCTCAGCTCCACCATCGCGCCGCCGCGGCTGACCGCGGCGTCGGAAATCAGTTTGCCATCCTCGAGCACCAAAAGCGGCGCCAGCACCGCGTGGTCGGCGGGGTGGAGGCGCACGACGATGCGCTGGTGCGCCGTGCGTTCCGAAGCGGCTTCTTGCAGCAGCTGCGTCACCAGCGCGCGCAAGCCTTCGACATTCGTCGTCACCTCGACGCCGACAATGTGCCGCGCCAGCTGGAAGGCCAGATCCGTCACCAGCGCCGCCAGATCATGCTCGCGCTGGCGCAGCGGCGCGCTGAGCTGACTCCAGGCCGTTTCCAGCGCCTTGATCGCAGGCGCGGCCTGGGACGCGGTCTGCGCCTGCGCCGCCGCATGGCCCGCCTGCTCGCCGGCCGCCTGCCCCTCGGCTTCCGCCGCCACGCGCAACCGCGCGATCTCCTCGCTCACCCGGCGTTCGACCGTCTCCGCGAACACGTCGACGGCCGACTCGGCCGGGACCGCGTTCTGGGCCTGACGGCGGGTGATCACGTAGCTCATGGCTCTTCCGCGGTGCCTTCGCCGGGCCGCTGCATCACCATGGCGAAAGCGAGCTTGACCAGCGGTTCGCCCACGGCGAGCGCCGCGCGCATCAGCACGCCGACCGTCACCGCACTCAACGCCCACAACAGCAACGTCACCGGCGTCAACGACCCCGGCTGATTCAGCCCCGCCCAGAACAGCGCAGCAGCAACGACCAAAAGCCTGGGCTTATACAGGCCGCTGCCTTGGTTGGCCTTGCGAGGGGGTTTGCGTTTTGCCACGGGTTCGGTTCCGTCAGGTTAAAGCGATAATGCCGGCAAGCGAAGCACGCGACGCCGCGACCGCAGGCCGGCGGCACGTGAAACGAGGGGAGAGGATGAGTGATCCATGATCGTCATTCTCTATTTTCCACCCGATGCGTCATTCGCTGTATCACTCGGCGCGGGGGCGCGGATCACCACGACCACGCGGCGGTTCTGCGCGCGGCCGTCCGCTGTGGCGTTGCTGACGGACGGGGCGAACTCGCCAAAGCCCTGCGCCGAGAGGCGCGTGCCGTCGATCCCCTGCGCCACGAACAACGTGACCACGCTGACCGCGCGCTCGACCGAAAGCGACCAGTTCGAAGGAAATTGCGGCGTGGCGATCGGCTGGTTGTCGGTGTAGCCCTGGATGACCATGCTGAACTGGTCCGGCAGGTCTTTCAGCTTGCCCGCGATGTTGGTGAGCAGAATCTTCGCCGGCGGAGACAATGTGGCCTGGCCGCTGTCATACAATGTCGACGCGCTGAAGCTGATGGTCAGTGTCAGAGGCTGCGCCGACATCGTCACCTGCTTCTGCCCGATCAGCGGCTGCAGCACGCTTTGCAGACGCAGCTGCATCGCCTGCAGCTGCGCCATTTCCTGCTGCAGCTGACGCGAGATTTCCTGCGGCACATGCGGCGGCCGCGGCGCGGGATGTTCGACCGGCTTGGGGATCGGCGATGGCTGGTGCTGCAATACGCCGCTGTTGCCCGAATGCGACTGGATCGAGATCGGCGTGCCATGGAAGGCATGGATGATGCTTTGCTCTTCCTCCTGGATCTTCACCTTGTTCTGGGTCGAGGACGCATACAGCACGACGAACAGCGCCAAAAGCAGCGTCATCAGGTCAGCGTAGCTAACCAGCCAGCGTTCGTGGCCTGCCTTCTTTTTTACTTTCGGGTTGTGCTGCGCGGCCATGGATCAGACCGCCTCCGCCAGCGCGTCGCCTTCCGCCGCGCCGGTTTCGACCTCCTCGGGTTTCTTCTTATTCTCCTGCGCGAGCACGTTCTGCATGGTCTGGCGGATGAGAATGCCCGACTTGCCCTGCTTCAGCAGCATCAGCCCCTGGATGATCAGGTGCCGTTCGCGCTCGCGCGCCTCGGCGAGGATGCCGAGCCGCGCGCCGAGCGGCAAGGCGATGAGATTGGCGCTGCCCACGCCGTAGATCGTCGCCACGAACGCAGTGGCGATGCCTACGCCGAGCGAGGCCGGATGGTCGAGTTCCATCATCACGTGAATCAGGCCGAGCACCGCGCCCATCACGCCGATGGTCGGCAGATAGCCGCCCGCGGCTTCCCAGACCTCGGAAGCCACGATGTCTTCACGCGCGGCATTCGCGGCCATGGCCTCGAGCGTCGGCAACATGTCCTCCTCGGCGGTGTTGTCGATGATCATCTGCAGCCCCTGTTTCTGGAACGGGTCCTCGACCGCCTCCAGTTCGCTCTCCAGCGCCAGCGCGCCCTGCGAGCGGGCGAGGTTCGACCAGGCCGCCACCTGCTCGATGAAGGCGAGCATATCCACGGCCGGCGGCTTGACCAGCCACTTGAACCGGGCGCCGGCGGTCAGCACCGCTTTGAAGCCGAATTGCGTCGTCACCGCCGCGCCGGTGCCGCCAAACACGATCAGCACCGCCGTGACGCTGAACAGCGACGAGATCGGATCACCGTCGGATACAGCCGCCAGAATGACCATCGCCAACGCGGCGACGATGCCTAGGATCGCTGACATTATAAAGGTTCTCCGTTCAATTGGCCCGCCATGTACGCGGCCAGAATCTGCAGTGCACGCTTGCGGATTCGCGAAGCGTAGCCTTCACTGATATCGAGGATGGCGGCGACCTCGCGATTGTTCATCTCGTTGTAGTAATGCAGGGCAAGCACCCGGTATTCGAGCTGCGAGAGCTGGTGCAACGCTGCGGCCAGGCAGGCATGGTCGTCCGAGCGCAGCAATTGCGCCAGGGGGTCCTCGGGCGAAGAGCCGTCACTTACTGCCGCACTGTCCACGGCTTCCACATCCAACACCGCCTCGCCGCGCCGCCGCATGCCTTCACGGCGCAGCCCGTTGAGCATGGTGCCGCGCACACGGCGGATCGCGAACGCCTCGAACTCGACGCCGAGGCTGGGGTCGAAGCGCTGCAACGCCTCCAGCATGCCGAGCGCGCCCCATTGCAGCAGCTCATCGAGGTCCGCCCACGGCATCCGCGCCTTCAGCAGCAGCGCGATACGCTTGATCCATCCCGCATAGAGCTCATTCAGGTCGTGCGGCGCGGGGGCGGACAGGGGCTGGGCTAAGGACTGCATCATGGCTCAGCCCGGCTCCGCCGTCTGCACGACCTGCAACGGCATGGTCTCGGGAATTTCCTCGAGGCCCAGCACCGGGAGCACGCCCGTGACGGCGCGGGCAACGGCGCGGCGCAGGCCGCTTTGCACCACCAGCACCGGCTTCTGGCCGCGCGCGCGCATCGCGCCGGCGGCATTCTGCGCCGCCTGGCGCACATGCGCCGCGGTCTCCGCCTCGATCTCCTGGCCAATGCCGGCATCGCGGCTGGCGCGCACGGATTTGCCGACCAGCTCTTCCAGCTTCTGTTGCAGGACCGCGACCCTCAAGGTCGGTTCGACGCCCGCCAGCTGCGTGACGATAAAACGGCCGAGGCGCTGGCGCACCACGGCGATCAGCCGCTCCACATCCTTGGTGCCCTCGGAGGCGTCGACCAGCGCCTCGGCGATGCGCTCGAAATCGCGGATCGGCACTTCCTCGGCGAGCAAGGCCTGCAGCACCTGGCGCACCAGCCCCATCGACAGATTGGTGCGCAATTCCTCGGCCAGGCGCGGGGCAGTGTCGTTAAGCCGCGCCATCAGCCCCTCGACCTGCGGCCGGCCGAGCAGCTCGGCGCCGTTGCGCTTGAGAATTTCCGCGAAATGCGTGGCGATGGCGCTCGCCGCGTCGACCACGGTGTAACCGAGCTCCTCGGCCTGCGGGATGGCGTTTTGCGGGATCCACACCGCCGGCTGGCCGAAGGCCGGGTCTTTCACGGCACGGCCGACTTTCAGCTTGTCCACCACCATCGATCCCTCGATGGCGAGCCACTGGCCCGGCCAGGCTTCGCCGCCGCCGATCGCCGCCCCGCGCAGGGTGAAGCGGTACCCATGCGCCGGCAGGTCGCTCGAATCGCGAATATGCACGGGGGGCACGAGAAACCCCATGGTGCGGCCATAACGCTGCCGCACGGCGGTGACGCGGTTGAGCAGCCGCCCCTCGCCCTGCCCGACCAGCGGCGTCAGCGCAAAGCCGATGCTCATGCCGAGCGGATCGACACCGCTGACATCGGCCAGCGTGTCGATTTTCGGCTCCGCCGACGCCCCGGCCTGGGCACCAGCCGCCCCCGGCTTGGGCGCGCCCTCGGCGCCCGCCGCTTCCGGCTCCGGCCGCGACATCCGCCGCGCCATGATGCCCAGGAAACCGGCGAGGAGCAGGAACGGAATATGCGCCATCTGCGGGATCAGGCCGATGGCCCCGGTGATGGCGGCGGCGATGCCGAGCGCTTGCGGGAAGCGGCGGATCTGCTGCTTCACCTGCTCGCCGATATCCTCGCCGGTCGAAACACGGGTGACGACCAGGCCGGCGGCGATGGAGATGGCGAGCGAGGGGATCTGCGCGGCGAGACCGTCGCCCACGGTGAGCAAAGTGTAGGTACGCAGTGCGTCGGCGAAGGGCAGCCCGTCCTGCAGCATGCCCACCAGCAGGCCGCCGATCATGTTCACGACGAGAATGATCATGGCCGCGATCACGTCGCCGCGAACGAATTTCGACGCGCCATCCATGGCGCCGAAAAAATCGGCCTCACGGCGCAACATCTCTCGGCGCTTCTCTGCCGCCGCCGGTGTCAGCGCGCCGGCATTGATTTCAGCGTCGATCGCCATCTGCCGGCCGGGCAATGAATCCAGCATGAAGCGCGCCGACACTTCCGCGACGCGGCCGGCACCCTTGGTCACCACCATGAAATTGATGACGATCAGGATGACGAAGATGATGCCGCCGACCACGTAATTGCCGCCCACCGCGAACTGGCCGAAGGATTCGATCACCTGCCCGGCGGCGCCGGGACCGGTGAAGCCGTTCAGCAAAATGGCGCGCGCGGTCGCGACGTTGAGCGCGAGACGCATCAGCGTCGTCGCCAGCAGCACCGACGGGAAGGAGGAAAATTCGGCGGGCGAATGGATGTACAGGCTGGCGGCGAGAATCACGAGGCCGGCCGCGATGTTCAAGGCAAACAGAAAGGAAATGGCGATCGGCGGCAGCGGCACGACGAGCATGATCAGCACCAGCAGGACCACGATCGGCCCGGAAAGCTGGGTTGCGCTGAACATGCCCGGACGCGGCAGGGCGGTGTCGCTAGCCATGGATCAACGACGGAATCGCGGTGATCAGCCGCGTCGCGTAATGCTCAAGGCCGCTCATCATCAGCGGGCCTGAAACCGTGACAATCAATGCCACGCAGGACAGTTTGAGAATGAACGCGATCGAGGCCTCGCGAATCTGCGTCATGGTCTGCAGCACGCCGGCCACGAGGCCGACGATCAGCATGGCCAGCAATACCGGAGCGGCCAGCTCGGCAAAGGCGACCCAGGCGCCGACGCTGACCTCGGACGACGTCACGCCGGCACGTCCTTCTGCTCGGTCTCCACGGCGGTGAGCGCGGTGACGCGGATGCCGTACTGGTCCTTGGCCACCGAGACGACTTCGCCGACCGCCACACGATGCCCGTTGGCGAAAATCGACAGCGGTTCGCCGACGATCTGGTCGAGCACAACGATCTGCCCCTGGCGCAGCTGGCGCAAATCCTTCACGGAAATTTTCGAGCGGCCCAGTTCAACGGTGAGCTGCACCTGGACGCGCTCGACCAAGGCCCGGTTCGGCACCGCCGGACCCGCCAAAACCGTTTGCGTGAGCGTTTCGAGCTCGATGCGCGCGGGCTCGGCCGCCATCATCCCGGGAAATTGCTCGTCCTGTTCCTCGACCATCAAGTACCTTGCTCCTGGATTGCGCGAATGGGGTTACGCATAGGCCCGCACCCCGGACGACGCCATGGTCTCGCTCACGCTGCCGGCGGCGGTCGCGTCGATGCGGCCGGAGAGATTGCCGCTCGGTCCCGAACCTTGCCGAGGCTCTTGGCCTTGCGCCCCGTTGCCGCCGGCGCCGTGGTCGCCGACCTGGGTCTGCCCCAGCGTCAAGCCGGCGCTGGTCATCGCGTGGCGCAGATCCATCAGATTCGCATTCAGCAACTGTGCGGTCTGCGGCACCGAGGGAATGAGCTGCACGTTCACCTGAGCGCTCTGGCTTAAGGAAATATGCACCGCGAGCTCGCCGAGATCGGGCGGGTCGAGCCGCAGCGTGGCCGTGCTCGTGCCGCTGCGCTGCATCGCCACGATCGCGGCGGCCAGCGCGGAAGATGACGCCGCAACGCCGGCGGCATCGGCGGTGGCGCTCGCCGGCACCGGGACCGGCGCGACAACGGCCGTGGCATTCGCCGCCGGCGCCGCCGCTTGCGTCGGCGCCGGTGCCTGCAGGCCGCCCGCAGCGGCGAGGCCGGCCGGCGTGTTCGCCGCCGGCATCATCGTGCCGGCGGTGGCCGTTGCCGCCACCTGCACCGGCGCGGCTTGGGTCACGTTTTGGGCCGGCTTCGTCGAGAGGCCGGCGTTCAGCACCTGCATCCGGGCAGCGATGGCTGCATGCGTGCTGATCGGCGCGCTCGGCGCATCGGGGCCGCCCGCTCCCACTGCCCCGCCCGCTTGGATCGCGGCGCCGGTCGCATCAGGCGCACTCGGCGCGGCAAGGCTGGCGGCGTTTACCTCTGCCGGCGTCACCGCAGCGGCCTGCTGGATCTGCGGGATGGCACCGTCTTTCGGGGCTTTGGCCGGCGCTTGCGCGGCATTGGCGCCGGCAACCGCCTGGCTGCTGTCACCGGGCGCCGCATCTGCCGCTTGGGCGGCCGGGGCGGCAACGGGTTGTGCCGCGCCCGTCGCCGACACCGCGACCGAAGCCTCCGGCGTGGTGTCGGCGGGCGCCGCGCGCCCGGCGACGGGCGACACGTCATGATGCTGTTCCGTCGTCCGCCCCTGACCGGCCGGCACCGTGGCCGGACTGTGCGCCGCCGAATCAGCCGCCGGCGTCACAAGGGTCTGCGCATGGTCGTGCGCATGCCCATGCCGGCGCTTCGGCGCGTCCGCGGTCCGCTCATGCTCCGCATCCGATTTCCGTTGCGGCTTCGGCGCGAGGAGAGACGCCTTGCCCTGCGAGGAACTGGCCTCGGCATCGGCATGTTTCTCGCCGTGCCGCACTGACGCCGGGATGGACGCGGCCGGCGTGGCCGCCTGGGTGGCCTGCGGCTGGGACTGCGCAGCCTGAGCGGGTTGCGCTGGTTGCGCGGGCTGTGACGATTGCGCGAGCTGCGCTGATTGTGCCGGCTGCGGCGCCTGATTGGTCTGGGTCGCCTGGTCCATGGCGGCATTCCACAGCCCGTCATCCGGCGACGCATTGGCCGGGCTGGTCTCGGATGCCACCGGCACAACGCCGCTCGTGACGCCCGTCGCGACAAGGGCTCCGCTCATATCAGTTCCTCCGATGCGCCAATGGCGATGCGCCCTTCGCCGGCAAGCCGCAGCGCGATTTCCACGACCTCGCTTTGCGCGGCGAGCGCGTCGCTCTTGCGCATCGGCGGCCCGCTGCGCAATTCTTCGCGCAGGACTTCGACGCTGCGCGACGACATGTTTTTGTAGAAACGGTTGCGCGTGTCCTCGTCCTCGAGGCGCAGGGACGGCGCCAGCCGCTCGGTCGGCACCTCGCGCAGCAGGATCTGCAGCGCGCGGTCGGACAGCCGGACCAGATCGCTGAAGGTGAACAGGTTTTCGCGGATCGTCTCGGCCGTGCCCGGATCGCGCACTTCGATCAGCTCCATGACACGCTCGGACATGCCGGCCTGCAAATGATTGAGAATGTCCGCGGTGCGCTTGGCACCGCCGAGATTCGACAGGCGGCGGCTGCCGACATCGTCACTGGCCAATAGCTCCCCCATCATCAGGCGCAGCTCGTTGACCGCGGTCGCGGACACGGTGTCGAGCGTGGTGAAGCGAAACAACGTGTCGGCGACCAGAGCTTCCGGCAAAAACGACAACATCGACGCCCCGGTATCGTGCGGCAGCTGCGCCAGCAGCAGCGCCAGGGTCTGCGGCCGCTCAGTGGCCACCACATGCGCGAGCAGGCGTGGATCGGCGTTCGCGGCGAACTGCGCGGCGGCGCGGCCGCGCTTGCCGCCGAGCCGCTGGATGATCTCCTTGGCGCGCGTCTCGCCCAGCGCGGCGGACAGCACGCGGTGCAGATAACCGAGGCCGGAATTGACATTGGCGCCGATTTCTTCAGCAAAATCGCGCATCACGTCATTGCGCAATTCGACCGTGACCTTGGCCGACGGCAGCACGGACGCGGTGATCGTGCCGATCACCGACTCATCCATATGGCGCATCACGGCGGCGGCGGTGTCCTCACCGAGCTCGCGCAGCACGATGGCGGCGCGCTGCGCCCCGTCCAGCGTCATCTTTCCCGCGGCCTTGCCCCCTGCTCCGAAAGCCTCACTCATATTCTTCCACCCAACTTTGCAGAAGTTTCGCGATTTCCGCGGGATTTTCCGCCGCTTTCTCGAGCAGATTGATATATTCGACCGGCAATGGCTGCATCGGCTCGATGACCATCGTGGCGGCGGACGTCACAATCGGCGCCGGCGGCGCGAGCGCCGGACGGACCGGCCGCGTGCCGATTGTCGCCAGCCACCTTCCGCCCGGCAACGCCACGCCGAACAGCAACGCCAGGGCCGCAATGACCTCGAGCAGCGCACTCGAAATCGGCGCCGCATCCTGCAGCAGGGCCCCGGCACCGGGCAGTGCCGCGCCGGCCTTGAACGGCGCCACCAGCACATTCACCTTCACCGGATACGCGAACGCGCCGGCGATGGCGGCCTGCACCTGCGCCGCGGTGACCGTGCCGAGTGTGGCTTTGTTCAACACCACCGACACGGCGATGGACTTCACCGTCCAGTTCGGCTTGACGATGTCGCTGTCGCTCTGCCCGACCGCATAAGTCTGGTCGAGATCTTTATGCGAGCTCTGCGGCTGCGGCGGCGCCGCCGGCGCCGCAGCCGGCGCCGCGGCGTTCGGTGGATTGGTGCCGTTGGGCGCCGGCGGCGCGTTGGCGGTGGTCGGCGAAGGCGGCTCGTTGGAAAGGGCGCCGGGAATTCCCAGCGCCGCTGCGCCGGTCGCGCCGATCTGATTGGACTGCGTGCTGCTCTGATGCGTGACGATCTGCGTCGGGCCGTAGGCGATCTGGTGGATCCGCATCTGCGTGAAATCCACATCCGCCGATACGTTGGTGCGGAAGTTCCCCTCGCCGACCAGCGGCGCCAGCAGCGTCGCGATGCGCGCCGCGGCGGCGTTCTGCACATCGGCGATGGTCTGGAACTGCGTGCCGGTGTTCATCGTGCCGTTCACGGGATAGAGGACGACGCCGCCGGTGGTCTCCACCGTCACCTGCCCCGGCGCCAGCCCCGGCACCGCGCCGGCGACCAGATTGGCGATCGCCGCCCCCTGCACCTGCGCGCCGCCATCTGCGGCGGCGATCACCACCGAGGCGGTCGGCTTGGGCTGGTCGGCGAGAAACGCCGTGTTCGGCGGCACCGCAAGATAGACCTGAGCGGACTGAATGCCCGACATCGATTCGATCGACTGCTCCAGCGACGCTTCCAGCGCCCGCGTGGCCAGCGCGGTCTCCGCAACGTCCGACGTCGTCATCGGCGCGTTTTCCAGCTTATCCCAGCCGCCGGAACTGTCGCTTTGCGGCACCTGCGCCTGGCCGAGCTGCAGCCGCGCCTGGGCAAGCTGCGGCGCCGGCACAAGGATGATATTGCCCGCCGCCTGCAGCTGGTACGGAATCCCCAATTTCTGCAGCTGCGCGACCACCGTGCCGCCTTGCGCAGGCGTCAGGCCTTCATACAGCGCCACATAAGGCGGCCCGCTGAGCGAGAGCGCCAGCACCACCGCAAAAGCGGCGGCCACCACGCCCGCGATCATCCAGGCCAGCATCGGAACGCGCGCCGCCTGCTCCCGACCGAGCTGCAGATACCGCCGCAACTCCGACATTAGAACTGCATATTCATAATGGACGAGTAGGCGGAGACGACCTCATTGCGGACCGCGACGGTGGCGTTCCACGCCACTTCGGCGCGATCGCTGGCCACCACCGCCTTACCGAGCGTCGCCCCCGGCGCGCCCACCGCGAAGGCCGCCTCAGCCGAGGCCGCCTGACCCTGCGCGTCGCTAACGCCGTGCAAAGCAGAATTCACCATGTCCAGAAAGCTGCTCGCCGAACCGCCGCCCTGGGCCGGCTGCGTGCCGCCCGTCGCGATGGTCCCCAAGACCGGAGTAATCGGTGCGATCGTCACAAACTTAACTCCAAAATCGCCATTCACATCCCCTACTCAAAGTTGTAGGAAGAGGCTCGAAAATTACTTATAAATTAACCGAATCACGCGCAAGCACGTTTTTAGCATGGATGAAATTTAATCTGATGTCATAGGAAAACCGTTGCTTTTCAGTATGTTTTTTTGTAGTCGACCCGTTAGAGTGGTAAATGTTCTGTTATGAAAGCCGCCGCTTCGCGCGCCAGGCTCGGCCGGTTCGGCGTTTATGTAAAATTTTTGTTACACACCCATAGGTAGTGTGTAGGGTAGTGTCGGAGGTGAGATGCAGATCGGGTTTCTAAATCTCTACGGCGGCGTTCTGAATGTGCGGCAGGAGCGCGCCTCGCTGATCGCCGACAACATCGCCAATGCCGATACGCCCGGCTACAAAGCCCAGGACGTGCAGTTCCAGCAGGCGCTCGCCGCCCAGCTCGGCGACGGTCCGGCAAGCGGCAGCGCGCCGCTCTTCCGCGCGAGCGACACGGTCAGCCTCGACGGCAATGATGTGAGTATGGATAGCGAGCGCGTGGAAGCCGCGCAGAACGCCGATCAGACAGAGGCGGCGGCAACCTTCCTTCATCAGTCAACGGCGGATCTGATCACCGCCTTGCATCCCAATCCGGCCGGGAACTAACAAATGGCAGATATTTTCTCCATTGTCGGCAGCTCGCTCGATGCGCAGGGCTCGCGCATGGACGCGATCGCCTCGAATCTCGCCAACGCCGATTCGATTGCCGCGCCCGGCACCGCGCCCTATCGCGCGCATGAAGTCGTGTTCGAAGCCGCGCCGGTCGGCCCCACAAGCGATGACGGCACGGGTTCCAGCGATCCGGCCGCGAACGATCCCGGCGTGCAGGTGCTCGGCACCGTGCTCAGCAACGCGCCGCCGAACATGACCTACGACCCCAACAGCCCGTACGCCAACGCCCAGGGCTATGTCACCGGATCCAACGTCTCGTCAGTCAGTCAGATGGTTGACCTGATCGATTCCTCTAACAGCTACAGCGCCTCGGTCGCGGTGCTGCAACAGGCCGATCGCGTCGATCAGCAGATCCTCTCCAGCTTCCAGGTGTCCTGATGACCAATCTCGCAATTCCCAGCGCCAACAATTTCTCAGCAGCGGCCGCCACCACCGGCACGAACGGGACCAACCAGTCCTCGTCCAACGGCAGCGGCTCCGCGGCCAACCTGACGCAGTCCGATTTCCTGCAATTGCTGACCGCGCAGCTGAAATTCCAGACCCCGACCTCGCCGGCCGACCCGACCCAGCTGGCAGGTGAATTCGCGGAAATCTCGACGGTTAACGGCATCGACAGTCTCAATACCAAGGTCGCCGCGCTCGGCGCCGCCACCACCACCTCGCAGATCGGCCTGGCCTCCTCGCTGGTCGGCAAGCAGGTCGCGGTCTCCGGCGACAATCTCATCACCAACGGCAATGGCTCGGCCGAAGGCGCGTTCGACCTCGCCGGCGCGGCCAACAATGTCACGATCACCGTATCCAATGCCGCCGGCACGCAAGTGGGCACGGTGAAGCTGGGCCCGCTGTCCGCCGGACAGCAAACCTTCAATTTCACCGGCGGCTCCGCCAACCAGCAACTCACTTATTCGATCAGCGCGACCAACGGCTCCGGCAACGCCGTCAATAGCATTCCCTTCTCCGTCTTCACTGTCGAAGGCGTCAATGTTTCCGGCTCCGCTCCTTCCCTGAATGTCCAGGGTTTTGAACAGCCACTCCCGATGTCAGATGTCCAAACCGTTCTCGGAGGAACTTCTTCATGAGCCTGCAAACCGCACTCACCGGCCTTAACGGGGCGCAAGACGGCCTGAACACGGTCTCCAACGATTTGGCCAATGCCAGCACCACGGCGTTCAAGAGCCAGACCGCCGAATTCTCCGACATCTTCCCCTTGGGCCTGAACAACGTGCCCGGCCTCGGCGTCACCACCTCGGCGATCGACACCGATTTCTCCCAGGGCGCCCCGGTGAGCACCGGCAACCCGCTCGACGCGCTGATCCAGGGCAACGGGTTTTTCGTCGTCAGCCAGAACGGCACGCAGGATTTCACGCGTGACGGCCAATTCCAGCTCAGCCCCTCGGGGCAGTTGATCTCCGCCGCCAACGGCGCGAGCGTGATGGGAATCCAAGCCAACGGCGCGCTCGGCCCGATTACCGTCAACACCGGCGCCATCCCGGCACAGGCCACCACCACCTCGGACGTGGCGTTCAACCTCGATTCCAATGCCCCGACGACGGCGCCGACCACCGACATTCCCGGCTTTACGCCCGCCACGGTCTTCACCAACACCTTTCCCGTCACGGTGACTGATTCGCTCGGCAACTCCGACACTGTGAATTTGTATTTCGTGCAGAGCGCCGCCCCAGCAACAAGCTATACCGTGTTTGCGCAGCCGGTGACCACGACAGGCGCGGCCGCCACCACCCCCACCACGGAGCTCGGCACGCTGAACTTCAGCACCAACGGCACGCTCACCTCCTTCGCCCCCGCTGGCGCGCTCACGGCGAGCGGCACCGATGGGGTCACGCTGCCCATTACCTGGGGTAATGGCGCCGGGCCTTCGAACATCAACTTCAACTTCGCCGGCACGACCTTGGGGGCGCAGAGCTTCGCCAATGCCTCCAATAACACCAACGGCTTTCCCCCCGGCAGCTTCAGCGGCACCACGATCAGCTCCACCGGCCAGATTGTCGCGTCCTACAGCAACGGCCAGACCATCGATGCCGGGACGCTGGCGATCGCCAATTTCATCAACCAGGAAGGGTTGGAGCCGCTCTCCGGCAACCTCTTTGCCTCGACCCAGACATCGGGTCAGCCGGTGATCAGCGCCCCCGGCACCGGACAGGCGGGCTCGATCTCGGGCGGCGAGCTGGAACAGTCCAACGCTTCCACCTCCTCATTGCTGGTGTCTTTGATCGAATACCAGCAGGCCTTCCAGGCCAATGCCTCGGTGATCCAGACCGAGCAGACCGACAGCACCCGCCTGACGCAGATCTAACCTATGTCCTCCGCTTCCCTCTACACCTCGATGGCCGGCCTGCAGGCGATCACCGCCGACATGCAGGCCACCTCCGCGAACCTCGCCAACGTGCAGACGACCGGCTACAGCGCGGTGCAGGCGGCGGTGGAAGCCGCCCCTTACACCGGCAGCAACGCCCCGGGCGGCGCCGACGCGGTGGCGTTGACGCCGAACCCGGATCTCTCCGCCGGCCCGCTGCAGCACACCGGCTCGCCGCTCGACGTCGCGGTGAGCGGCGATGCCTGGTTGGAAGTGCAAACGCCGGCCGGCAATGCGATCAGCCGCAACGGCAGCCTGCAGATCACCAATGCCGGGATTTTGGCCGACAACGCCGGCAACCCGGTGCTGAGCACCACCGGCCAGCCGATCAGCCTGCCGCGCCTGGCCAAGCTGGAGATCGGCGCCGACGGCACCGTCTCCGGCGTGCCGGCCAACTCGACCAGCGGCCAGAGCCAAGTTTACGGGCAGATCAACATCGTCGCCACCCCGCCCGGCACGCTGACGCCGCTCAGCGGGGCGATGTTCGCCGCCCCCGCCGGCGCCTTGCAGCCCGCCGCCACCGGCACGCTGGAACAGGGCTATCTCAACGGCAGCAACGTGGACCCGACCAAGACGATGATCAACATGATCGCCGATAGTCGCTCCTACCAGGTGCAATCCAATCTCATGAAAACTCAAGCAGGCGGCGGCCAGGCACTGAACTCGCTGGTCGCGCAGGGATAAGCCAAGATGAACACCTCGCTCGACGTGATCGCCAGCGGCCTCGACGCCAGCCAGACCATGATGAACACGATCGCCGACAATCTGGCGAACGTGAACACCACGGGCTTCAAGCAGGAAGTGCCGGAATTCCAGACCCTGCTCTACCAGAACGGCATCCAGCCGGGCGGGCAGTCCACCGGCCAGACCGTCTATCCCAGCGGGCTCGAGCTCGGTACCGGCGTGCAGGTCGCCGGCATCAAGGACGTCGAGACCCAGGGCACCCTGACCACCACCAACAACCCCACCGACCTCGCCATCAACGGCGCCGGCTATTTCCAGGTGCTGCAGCCGAACGGCCAGATCGCCTACACGCGCGACGGCTCGTTCCAGCCCAACCAGAACGGCCAGCTGGTCAATGCCGACGGCTTCCAGGTGATCCCCAACATCACCGTCCCGGTGAATGCCGGGACCGTCACCATCGGCCTGGACGGCACCGTGTCGATCACCACGCCGGGGTCGAACGTCGCCACGCAGGTCGGCCAGCTGCAGCTCGCCAATTTCATCAACCCGCAGGGTCTGCAGCCGCTCGGCAACAACCTGCTGGCCCAGACCACGGCGAGCGGCAACCCGATCGTCGGCGCGCCGCAGACCAACGGCCTCGGCTCGATCAACCAGAACATGCTGGAATCCTCCAACGTCGATGTCGTCGACTCGATGGTCAACATGATCTCCGCCGAGCGCGCCTACCAGCTCGGCACGCAGGCCGCCGCGGCGGTCGACAACCAGCTCAGCGAACTCGCCCAGGCGGCCTCTGGTTCATGAGGGTACGGCGTTCCGACGCAGCGAAATTCCTCAGCCTGGCCGCGAGTGGCGCGCTGGTGGCGTGCACGCACGCGCCAGGGCCGATCTCCATGGTCAAGCCAGCGGAATTTCCCGTCGCCGTGGCGCCGCAAACCGCCTCCTCCAATGGCTCGGTGTTTCCCGACGCCACCTCCGGCTCGCTCTACGAACCGCGGCGCGACTGGCGCATCGGCGACCTGGTGACGATCAACATCGTCACCTCGGCCACCGCCAACGATACCGATAACGCGTCGCTGAGCCGCAAAGGCACGATCACCAACACGCTCACCAGCTTCATGGGCGTGCCGCTGAATTTCGGCAGCCTCAACGGCACGCCGTTCTCGCCGTCGATCAACGCCGCCAGCAACCAGACCTATGCCGGCGCCGGCTCCGCCGCCGCCGCCAGCAACGTCACCGGCCAGATCGAGGCCGTGATCACGCATATCGACCCGAACGGCACGCTCGCTTTGGCCGGGCGCACCAACGTCAACATCAACGGCAACGTCACCAGCATCGTCGTCACCGGCTATGCCAGCCCGGACGATATCGCCGCAAACACCACCATCAGTTCCAATAACGTCGCCGACATGAACGTCCAGTATGTCGGCAACGGCCCCATCAACGACGCGCATCAGGTCCCATGGCTGCAGCAAATCCTTTCCAAGCTCTGGCCGTATTAGGCCTGGCGGCGCTGCTGTTCGCGCCGGCCCGGCCGGCGGCAGCGGACCCGACGACGATCGGCACGCTGGTTTCGGTGGCGGGCGCGCCGTCGAACCAGCTTTACGGCTATGGGCTCGTGGTCGGCCTGCCGGGAACCGGCGACCAGACCACCGAGGTGCCCTATACGCAGCAGGCGATCCTCAACATGCTGCGCAACATGGGTGTCGCGCTGCCGACCGTGACCTTCATGCAGCCCAACGACGTCGCCTCGGTGATGGTGACGGCGGAAGTGCCACCCTTCTCCCATGCCGGCCAGCACGTGAACGTCACCGTCTCGGCCCTGGGCAACGCCACCTCGCTGAATGGCGGCGTGCTGCTGCCCACGCCGATGCGCGGCGGCAACGGCGTGATCTACGCCCAGGCGCAGGGGCCATTGCTGGTCAGCGGCTTCACCGCCGGCGCCAATGGCAGCACCACCAGCGTCAACGTGCCGACGGTCGGGTCGCTGCCCGGCGGCGCGATCATGTCCACGACCATCCCCGCCAGCTCTTCGGAAAACGGCGTGACCCAGCTGCTGCTCAACACGCCGAGCTACCAGACCGCGCAGCAGGTCGCCGACCTGGTCAACGCCGCCTACGGGCCGGACACGGCCAACGCGATCTCCCCGGGCGAAGTGGATTTGCAGGATAACACCGCCGATCCGGTGCGCTTCATCGCCGGCGTGCTGTCGCTGCCGATCAGCCCCGCGGCGCAGGAGCCGACCATCGTGGTCGACGCGCAGAGCGGCACCATCGTCATGAACGCCGGTGTGTCGCTTGGGCCGGCCGTGGTCTCGCATGGCGACCTCACGGTGAACATTCAGACCACCAACAGCGTCTCCCAGCCCAACCCCTTCACCCGGGGCGGACAGACCGTCGGCGTGCAGAACAGCGTGGTCAATGCCAGCCAGGGCAAGGCCAGCGTCGTCGCCCTGCCGAAAACCACCACCCTGGCCGACGTGGCGCGCGCGCTCAACGCCGTCGGTGCCACGCCCTCCGACCTTGTCGCGATCATCGAGGCGCTGGAACAGGCCGGCGCCATCAACGGCAAGCTCAAGGTCATCTGATGACCCCCGCCGCACCAACCACGCCCGTGGGATCGACCGCCGCCGGCGGCGAGGCGCGCACCGTGGCGACGGTCAAGCATCTCGCCGGCGTGCTCTGGGACGAAATGCTCACGGCGATGAACCAGAACGGCATGTCCTCCGACACGCTCGGCGTCGGCGGCGACAGCTACCAGAGCATGTTCATGTGGAACATCGCGCAGAACGACATGGGCAAATACGACAGCTCCCTGGTAGCCGCGGCGATGCGTCAGTTCGGCGCGCAGACCGATGCCAGTGCTGAGGCCGCCGGCGGCGCGGCGGCCGCGGCCACGGCGGCGCCGCCCACCACCCTCGCCACCATCGCCGCGTCGGGCGGCATGATCATCGCCACGCCGCTCGCCGCGCCCGATGCCAGCGTCGCCGGCACGCAGAACGGCTCGCTGCTCACGCAGGCCAAGGATTTCGCGCGCAATGTCTGGCCGATGATCATCTCGGCCGCGCAAAAGCTCAATGTGCCGCCGGTCGCGCTGCTCGCGCAAAGCGCCTTGGAAACCGGCTGGGGCACCGCCGCCCCCGGCAACAATCTGTTCGGCGTCAAGGCCGCCGACGGCCAGGCCGGCACCGCGCGATCGACGCATGAAATGGTGGATGGAATGCTGACACCGCAAACCGCCACATTCCGCGATTATCCCTCGGCCGCCGCCAGCGTCACCGATTACGTGCAGCAGATCATGGCCGGGTTCCAGAACGCGGCCGGGCAAGGCACGGTGAGCGGCTTCGCGCAGGCGCTGCAGGCCGGTGGCTACGCCACCGACACCAATTACGCGTCAAAAATCATCAGCATTTCCCAATCGCCCATGATGGCGCATGTGCTGCAGGCACTGGCCGGACCCGATGGCGCGACGGCCCCCTAACTTCTTTCTGCGAAAGGCTGCCTCATGAGTGGTATCATTGGTGCGATCAACACGGCGCTGTCCGGCATCGAGGCTTTCGAGTCCGGCATCAACACGGTTTCGAACAATCTCGCGAATGAGACGGTGTCCGGTTTTGCCGCCGAATCCGTCAACCTGTCCACCCAGGTCGACCTCACCAACGGCTCCGGCTTTGGCGTGCAGGCGCCGGTGGTGACACGCGCCGCGGACGGCTTCGCCGCCGGCGTGCTGCGCACGGCCAACGCCGCCAACCAGGCGGCCACCACGCTGGCGACGAATCTCGGCAATATTTCCAGCGCGCTGCTCAACAATGGCGATGTCCACACCTCCATGAACCAGTTCTTCCAGGATCTGGGCACGTTGGCCGCGAATCCGAGCAGCGCCGGCGCGCGCCAAACCGTGTTGTCCGACGCGGAGACGGTCTCCGGCACGTTCCAAACCGCGGCGAACAGCCTTGGCACGACGATGAGCAATGCGGTCACCGCGCTGCAGGGGAATGTGAGCACCGCAAACAACCTGTTGGGCCAGCTCGCCACCATCAACCAGGGGCTGGCAAACTCGCCGAACAACCCGTCACTGCTCGATCAGCAGGAAGCGGCACTAAGCAGCCTGTCGAATCTGCTGCCGGTGACCGTGCTGACGCAGCCCAACGGAGCGGTCCAGCTTTCGGTAGGCAACAATCTGCTGCTCAACCAGACCGGCAGCGCGCAGACGCTCAGCCTGACCGGCGGCACCGCCACCCAGGCCCCGCAGATCAAAGTGGGCAATCAGCCGCTGCCGCTCGACCTCACCGACACGGAAGGCCAGATGGGCGCCAACATGGCCACCTGGCAGGCGGGAGCGCAGGCCTTGCAGGGGCTGAACTCGATTGCCGCGGTGTTCGCCGACGAGGTCAACACCGCCCAGGCGGAAGGGCTGACCAAGAACGGCACGCAGGGCACCGCCCTGTTTGCCCCTCCGCCGGCGCCGACCGTGGCCGCTGCCACCGCCAACACCGGCAGTGCCAGCCTCACCGCGACAATCGCCAACCCGGCCCAGCTACCGACCGATGGCGGGCCGTTCACGCTGACATTCAGCAGCGCCACGAACAGCTTTACCGCCGT
>Ga0310811_10000564_pt1 | contig 47384 bp, 57 predicted proteins | sample YCmetagenome_FD_207642 | JGI IMG/M metagenome (GOLD analysis project Ga0310811, IMG submission 207642) | Soil microbial communities from experimental microcosm in Duke University, North Carolina, United States - YC | ecosystem: Engineered > Artificial ecosystem > Soil microcosm > Unclassified ...
AAGGAAGGGGAAGTTACTCTGCTCAAATTAGGAGTAAAGCAGATGTCGGTCAGTGAATATTAAAAGAATTATAAATATTAGAAATAAAGAAACTCCCAAATCACTGAAAATTTGGGAGTCGTTTTTGCTCTATTACTATTGTAAAGCGTAGATGTACGGATGTCAAGACTCAAACACAAGATGGTTATCTATAGTACTTTTTAGTCGTACATTGTATCTTGCTGTTTTTCTCTCGATAACTTTACAATGGTATTTACGTACAACTGAGGAAAAGAGATGAAAGCGACATGCAAGTATTCCAAGATGGTTGGATGCTCTTTTCCTACATGCCGTAGGAGCACTTTTATGTACACAAAGTAAATTCTAAGAAGTAACTGCACGATAAACATCATCACGATAAAAAAGAAAATTTGTAAAACTTGCCACGACTCCATAATTTATTTCCTTTTTTCTAATTAATTATCACAACTAATTTTAGTATGGCTAATTAATTTTTGACTTAAACCGTACTATTCTGAACATTGTATCATTAATTACACCTACTTGACCTTGCGCCTAATTAATTTCTTTAGTTAAAAAATTATCTCCACTATTTTGTTGGAGATAATTAATTCGGCGATGTCTGGGTAGGTTAATGCTCGTTGTAGCGATTTGTCCGATAATCAGACATGTCATCTGAATGTTTCTTCCATCTTTTAAATTCGAAGATACGGCAATTACCGTGTTCTCGATTAAATTCATTCAATGCTTCACGTCGTCCCTCTGCGGGAATTTTGCAAGTCGTAATCTTGCGTGATTTTTTATCCAGGTAATCAACTTTCCAAATCATCGAAATTTCCTTCTATTTTGTGTTTTACTCCCTAACCACACACTAAAATCAACCAGATAATTGATCACAATTAAAAATCCTACCGTAAAAAGGAAAGCGTACACCACCGTGATATCCATGTGAATCGACTTTCTCTCACATAGTGTCCCAATCATCTTCACCACCAAAGTCATCAGCCAAGCTAGCTACGTTTACTTCGTCAATTTCTATTGTTGCAACTGACACATTAACAACATCGGGTTGGTTTTCTTGAAAAGTTATGCCAGCTAAAGCGGTGCGCACTGCTTGTTCAACAACTTCCGTAATGGATTCAGGCGTGACTTTGATAGACCATGCGCTTTCGTCCTGATAACGTTTTTCTAAAAGTTCTGCAATAAAAGGCCCAACCGCAATCTTTTTCCTAGTTTTTTGTGCTTGCCTTGCCTCTTCTTTGAGGAGTGCAAGCACACGACTATCTTTTCTAAAAGGAACTTCTATGTAGACATTCTCATCTAAATTGCGGCCCATAATTAAGCTCGTTTCATCGTAAGCGCACGAGCAATTTGAGCGCAACCTCGTGCATTTGCCTGTTCAGGATCAGGAATCATCGCTAAACGTGGCATCTTCCGCTGTATCTCTTCAGCGACGAAGAAGGGCATGCCTCCCATAAAAAATTGATGACCCACATCCCCTGCGATAAAGTTGTTGTTGGTACCCCATAGAGAACCAGCCTCTTTTAAAATCTTATCGGCCAGCAATCCGGCACCCGTTCGGGTTAAGCTGTAAAGATCTTGCGCCGTTAACTGATTAACACCATAAAAGATTTCTGGATAAGGTTCTTTCTTTGCGCTATTACGCGAACCGTAGGCGCGAATAATGTCCGAAATCTCTTGAACGGTTAAATCACGATTGTAGAGTTCTTTAATCTTATCGGTGATATAATCCGCAATAAACTGGACACCAATCTCTACGCCATTGCACTGTGCTGTAATAGGCTCATTACCTTGGAACATGATTAGTTCGGTGGTATGGCGACCGCCATCAATAATCAATCGGCGTTTGCCTACAGAAGCGGCACCACAAAGAGCCAGGGCAGATGCGCCTTCAATCATCACTTTTTTCACATGGATAGTGGCTTTTCGAGACGACCCGCCGAGTGTAAACGCATGCTCTCCTTCAAAAGCATTGCGCACATCCAGGCGAAGCTTATTTGAAAAGTATTTCAACGGAACGGTAGTCACGAGATCTATTTCATACTCTGCCTCTTCAACAGCCAAACCACTGGCGGAAAGCAAACGAACAATCTGTTCGACTGAAGAATAGCGTGATTCGTCGCCACGTTGTGTACCTGCCTGCTTGTTATGGCGATAGGTCATGTAACCAACCGAATAACGTTTGCCGAGATACTGAATATCAATATCCTGATGATATTGGTCTGTTGCACCATTCTTCCCATGAATGCCTTCGCGCAAGAGGTCCATTTTGTTCGTGGCAATCTCTGCAACAGCAGAAGGAATGGTAACAATGCGCTCTCTTCCGTCATGATCCACTGTGGCGAAGCAGGTATCTTCATTTCCTGCATCCAATCCTGCCGGATAAGACAGGGGAATCGTACTATAGTTGCCGTTTTGCGTGAATAACTGTGCCATCCTTGCTTTCTCCTTCTTACTTCTCTCGTGGTACGTAACAAAATACGTACCACTTTAGTCATTTTCGAAAGTATTTTCCTCTCAAAAATACCCGATAAACGCACTCTGCAAGCTCACTGAAGCCCTATTTTAGCGATATTTTCAAGACTTACGGAGTGCTATTTCGTATGTAACTTGTTACGTACATATTAACATGAGTAGGAAGATTTGTCAAGTCATTTACCACCAAATTTACATCTAGCTTACAAATTGGTAAAAATAAAGAAAAAAGACCCGATCTATAGTAACCGGGCCAATTAAATACGCATTACGATATTATAGCCGACAAAATTTCCCGATATTCTTCCGCTGCTTTTTTGTATTGCGTCCCTCCCTTAGAAGGCACATTCCACACCAGCGCAATAATATCGCTTTGTAATCGCTTTGCTTTTGTCAATTCTCGTACACGTTCGAGTTTAAGTTCTCTATCACTAAGAGGCGCTATTACCCCAGGAAGGTATTCTGTAGTCACTTCTTCAGCGACTTCGGCATCGACTTCTAACTCCACTTCTTCGTCGTCTTCCAGATCGTCTTCTAATGCGACTTCCGAAGTCGGTGGAAGTACAGGAGAAGTAGGAATAACAGGCATTAACATGCGGCGAATAGTGGCACCATCTGCACGTGTTGTTTGGGGTGTTATCATTTCTTGTATCTCACCATTGGTATCACTGAAAAAGAAATGGCCTTTTGCCAAACGTAATGCTTTTGCTCCATAGTGTCCACTGATAAAACGTTTGGCATTATCTTCATCACTGAAACGATGACAGATACGTGAGGAGAGAGAAGAACGAATAGCCGCACCGCAATTCTTTCCTCCTAGATCATTCTCGCTCCATCGTTGCGCTATAATCATGACGTAAATTCCGAACTTACGAGCTTCCTGAGAAATCGTCAGAATTAGACTTGTAAGTTCCTGCTTACCGTCTTCCGAGAAATTACGTATCAGGGCATTGTATTCATCGAGCACAAACACAATCTTGGGTGAGGCGGCATTGCTGTTTTTACGATACTTATATTCTTTTGCCAGATAACGAACTCTTACTAATACAGCCTGCTCGTTACCATCGCAAGGAGGGCACTCTTGAATATGGGCGCTTTTAATCTTAGAAAATTCGTAAGCCAAGCTTTCATTTTTGTTCTGAATATGGGGATCAACCATGACCAACTTACAACCGCTCAAAACCAACTGATACAACAATGAGCGCACCGTAGTAGATTTGCCAGAACCAGAAGCTCCACCAATACCACACGAATACAAATCCTCAAGCGTCCCATAACGTGGTTCACCATCAATGTACCCAAGCAGTAATTTCTTTTTCTTTATCGCTTTTAGAATGGTCTGGTCTTCTAATAACTGTTTGAATGAGGGTACCTCACCCAATTCTTCGGATAAGAATGCACGAGCACGTTCCGCAAGAGATACAGCACCATCAGTATCACCAGAACGCAACATAGCGAGAATGTCAGGATCAATGCCGTCATCTTGCGTGTTTGGCGCACTTGTTCCCATCTCACCACGAACGCTTTTTCCATTCAAAGCACGATACAGATACGACGGAATGTTTTTATTCGCAGAACGCTCAATGGGTTGGGGGAAAGGATTACTCCCCCCCATAATGCGCTCGATGTCATCGGCAAAGACAAACGCACCAAGACCTAGACCTAGACCTACGATAGTTCCAATTGCACCCTGATGCATTAGTGATAACGCTGGTTCTGCTACAAAGAGTGTGACCCCTGCCATTGTTGCTTTTTTCTGAACGTTAGCCATTACTTAAAACTCCTGTGCAGCGTGTTCCCACAAACCAATTCCCAAAGGAAGTCCTACAACGACAAGCCCACCTATTGCTACAGCAATTAACCCTTGCACGAGGATACCTGTACCGGGGGAAGAAGAATAATCTGCCCACCCATTAAGAAGGATAAGTAGTCCACCAACTACCGCAAACAAACGTGCAAGTGCGGGATTTACTGCTGAAATCTTGGCAATTGCCACGGAAAGTGCCAAGCCAAAAATCAACGTCACTAATTCCACAATCCAGGCATAGAGCCAACTGGTAGCTAATGCAATAGGTGCTTGACCTGTAATCAGGAGTCCTGGTTGTTGAAGAACATTCCAAGATACGCCGGATACAAGCATCGAACTACCTTGCGCTAGATACTCTGAAGTCTGGATTTGTGTAATCGTGGCACACAACCAGAAAAAGAGAACACCGGCACCAAGAAGGAAAAAGATAATGGGACTTGATCCAAGCTGCTTATGCAAACGGTTCCATTTACCAATCGGTGAGGCTGAAACTCTAATCTCTTCATCCATGAATGTAATCCTTTCTATAAGGTGGAGACGAAAGCTACCACCACGGCTCATGTAGCCAATTCTTAAATCGTTTGCCATATTCCGGCAAAATTGGATTTTTCAAAAGCTTGATTAATTCGGCTTTTTCCGTAAGAACAACGATGGTATCACCGCGAACACTCGTAAAACTAGTGAGGTCTAAAATCTCGGTTGCTTCAAAACTATCTATGTCTATAAGACATCCTAGCGCACTACAGTGCTGAGAAAAACCTTGTAGTGCTTTCCAACGACTACGCGCTTTGATAATGAAACCTTGAAAAGTTTTCCCCTTTCTATCGCCAAATGTTTGTAATTCGGGATAAAAAGCACGCTTCTTTTTCTTGCGCTTGCAAAAACTAATTAGATATGTGCTCTTCGTAAGCATGCAGTTTTCCATTCTTTATTCTGCTTCTTCAGCATCAGACCAGGACTCTTCTTCTTCCTCAATTTCACGACAAACTATTTGTGACATTTCGGCAAACTCACGTTTAAAGGTGTTGTAACCTTCATTGTCCCCGGCTTTAGCACCCCAAATTTCGTTCATATAGCGAACTTTTTTGGCTTTTTGGGTATGCAATTCACGAAACAGAGCTAACTTGTCTTCCCATGATCTTTCGCGGGGTATTTCAGAAACTATTTCTGGCATTTCGGAAATCTTTCGCGGCATTTCGATGACGTTCGTAGGCATTTCGTCAAAATTCCGAAATGATTCCGCCACCCTTGCCACAATGGGTGCATCTTGGGCGGCAACAAAGGGTATTGCCGTATGCATCATGCTTTCTACTGAATCATTAATATAGACCTGACCGATAGATAGTTGTGTTCCAAGCGTTGCTTCTGAAGGTGTACAATCCATAAGTAACGCCACTTCAGACAGGGAGTTCTTGTGGGTAATTACAGCAGGAAAGGATTGTCTAACATCTGCCGATCCAGAACTACTTTGTTTCCACCTTTGACCACCGGCTATCATGAACATCCCATATTTACGCCCCTCATCGTTGATTGCAGCTATGGCGTTGATAATTGTGCTTATGCCATCGGTCCCTTTAGCCTTTCTAATCATGGCAGGCAATTCATCCAGCACAATGACCCACGGTTGGTACACAGTACTTGGTGTGAGTTTACGATTCTCCAATTCGTCATTCACTGCACTGAGTACATCTACCAATTGAGCTTGACTGGCAGCAGGACGAACCATAAAATTTGCAACTGGTTCGAGCTTATTTGCGATGCTCTCAGGATTTCCGATATGGGGATCAATAATCACCAGTTGAAAACCGTAGAGCACTGCCTGCAAGCTAAAGAAAGCAATAGTACTGGTTTTTCCGGTACCATTCTTTCCTCCTATAGCAATCGAGCGTACATTTCCAAACTTCTCAAAGCGTGGCCCGTTCAGCGTGTAACCCATGCAAAATCTTTTATCCGTCATGAGCAGGTGCCTATTTTCCTGTGCTAAGGACACTAAATGGTTCTTCATAACTTCACTCATTGTTGGTGCTGTGCCAAGCTTCGCTAGCGCCTCACTTTCTACAATAGGTGCCTCATCTCGATAGTTGTTTGTGGTTTTTTCTGCCAATTTCGCAACGGCAACACCTGAATTGGAGTCATAAGCTACGTGATTGACACCCACAGAGAAGACGGCATTACGGCGGTTTTGTGCGGAAGAAAACACATGTTCAGCTTTGGCGTGTGAAAACATAATCCAACATTGTGTAAGGATCATGCACACTACCCACACTGACACAGATCCAGCCGCCAAGTAGAACAAAATGGTAATCACCGATACCACTTCATTAAAATGTTTGATAAGCAAGGCAACAAACAGCATAAAGCCAACGAGAGACAACGTTCCAGACAAAACTGTGATGGCTGGCCCCGCTGAATGGGCAAAATTAGTAGTGATATGTACCTTATTTTCATTTGCCTCTACAGCATTGTTAGAAAACGTTTGTTTGTGATGAAGCATTTTTGTCTCCCTATCCACCTTTACTCTGCTCTATGTATCTGCTACCATAGTAATGTTTGCAAAATTTTCACGAACTTTTTGCAAAAATCCTACCAGCGTGGCCCTTTCAAAACTGCGGCTGGTGGGATTCCCTCTATTGTTCGTTAGATTTGTCCGTTCTCAAAACTTTCAACTTCGCAAGTTCACATTTCAGGAAGAACTTTTTACGCCCTACCCCACTACTGTACTTCGTTAACTTCTTCCCATTTACGTAGTTGTTCAGCGTGTTCCTACTCTTTATGCCGAGAAACTGCATTGCGCCCTTGACATCCAGGTAGTCATCATTATCAGCAATATCTACCATGCTCACCCCCTTTCTATATTTGTTCATTTATGTCCTCTTATGTACTTAATTGTACATAATTGAGTATCGTTTGTCAAGGGCTTTTATGGGCAATTATGATCAGAAATAGAATTTATCGGCATTTTATGGTTATAGGCAGAATAATTATTTTACAAAAATAAAGAATTGTTAGAATACAATTAAGTCTAAAATTTTAATTAATTATTGGGAAATAAAAGGCAAGTTGGTTGTTACTAACTTGCCTGAATGCACACTTGACTGTAAAACAACGAATAGAGCATGTTTAAATTATTTTGACCAATGAGTAGTTTGATACGAATATTTCAAACGGAAATATTTAGCGACCAAAAGAAGATCACTTATCATAACAACGGTAGTACCGTCACTGGCATAATTCGTACGTTGGATGTCGTACACACTGCTTGTTTGCGGAATTTTTAAGTTTTTGCGTTCTTCTTTGGTGGGGGTACGCAACGAAATTAACTCTTCGATGTGTTCGATAGCCACGTCATATTGTGATTTTATAAGCGCAGGCATGTCAGTATCATCATCAGAACGCATCAATTCTAAAGTCGCATCAGTCACAAACTCACGCGGATACCAATTACACACAAGACGATAAGGTGTGCCTTGTACACCCTGTAATCGCCCACGTTTGATCACTGGAGTACCCACAGCTTTACCGAAAACCTGAGAAATACGCTCGTTCATGGGGACAATTTCGGGAGTACCCACATTAGATACCGTACAAGGTATCCCCTTCTGCCGAAGTGCATGCACAAAATTTTGCTGAATACCGTGAATCACGATGGGCAATTCTTCGGTTTCTTTGCTTTTACGCGCTTCACGCTTTGTTAGAACATCGTTCGCTTGATAGTATGCCCATTTACGCCCTGGTAGCGTATATTGCGTAATGGTAGGTTTAATGTTGGTGTAGAAAAGCTGTCGAGACACCTCTAACAACTCAGATGCTTCTGAAGCAGACAAATATTCTACACCATCTAGATACACTGGCATGAAACGTTGTTCCTCAATTCTTTCTAATACTTGTAGATCCAAATAAAGCATAAGACATTTGTAAAAATTTGTCAACCTTGACAGAATATTGATACATTTCGAAATAGTTGCGCTAAGCTTAATTATTTTATTTTTTCTATAAATTAGTTTTAAATAATATCTGTAAAAACAAAATAATTACTCAACAAAAAAGAGCCGACAAACTAATAGCCGACTCTTTGTGACATATAATCACCCCGAATAAAAAATGTCATTTTTCCGAACGGTTTTTTTCATCGGTTTTATCGAGTGCTTTTAGCGCATCTGGTAAGAAAGAATCTAGCAACTCACGCAATAACCTACTGGCAGAGAGCTTCTCGTTCGTATGTTGCGATTCGTACAACTCACACACCTGTTGAATTTCCTTCCTCTGGTCCTCAAATATCTCAAAACTATAGCGTACCGTCTTACGTTTGGTGGGTGCCAACACTGCATGAATAGCCCGTTCGGAAAATACGTGCGGTTTTTTCGGTCTTTGAATAGGTGCAACTTTCTGTGTGCTATCTTTCCGTTCGGTTTTCTTCAATGTTGTTTCTACTTGCTTTTCTTGCTGTAATGAAGACGGTAGTTTTGTCTCACCTAAAGATACCGGCGCTATTTCAGCCGATAAATATGCAGGATCTTGTTGTTCAGAAACTACATTTGGTTCAGCCGCCGCAGAAAGAATGTCAATTGGCTGCACGGCTTGGCGCATGTTTTGAGGAGATCTGTTGTTGAGCATGCCTTGTAAAGCATTTTTAGTTTGTTTTACCACGATTATGCTCCAAATTATCAATAACGTACTCTACAAGCTGAATGTACTCCAAAGCACCAGAGGATGTGGGATGTGAAATAACCATAGGAGAACCTTCCAGAGAAGTATTCACAAATTTAATGGCAAGCTTAATCTCCATCGACAAAACCATTGTTGGATAATCCTCTTTTGCTTTATCCACCACAGCTCGTGAGATGGTGGTATTTTGTACCATGCAAGGCAAAATACCCAACACCTTTAAATCAACATTATGCCCACGATTTGAACCGATGATATCACCATGCTTCACCTGATCTACATCATTGAGAATACGTGCCAAACCTTCTAATGCCAAATAGTGTGCCTGTAGAGGAATAAGCACGTAGTCTGAAGCAACTAAAGCACTCAAAGAAAGATAGGAATGCCCCGGCTGTGTATCAATGATAATATAGTCAAAATTCGCTCGAATAGGCGCAAGAATGTTGCGCAATTCTTTGATTGAGGTTGCCTTCATTCCGGCACCCACATCTTCCAAATCCTGTGTGGCAGGTAACACACATAATCCAAAATCTGTCTGCACAATCGCTTCTTCAGGGCGCATATGAATATCTGTAAACAGGGTACTAATTGAACACTTCAGTCCAAAAGGATTAATACCAACGCACATGCTCGCATTTGCCTGATCATCCATATCCACCAACAATACTTTTCTCCCACATTTAACTAAACCTGCCGCTAAATTCGTTGCCGTGGTGGTCTTTCCTGAGCCACCCTTACGTAAGGCAATTGAAATAATAAATGCCATAACATCCTCCTTGTGTGTTACTCCTTAAAATATAGTACCATTTTTTCGAACGGTAATAACGAATAAAAATAATTGGGAAACAAATATAAATAATGGCATTATATTTGTTCAATATTTTAAATAAATACGGAATATAATTAATTAATTGCCGGATTAAATAAAAAGATAAAAAAAGAGCAGCCACAAAACGTGCGCTGCCCTCAAAATTTAATACTGCGTATTTTATATTTTTGGGGAATAAATTAATATATTCTTTATTTATTTAATTTATTAGGGTTCAATATAAATTAAATAAATAAAGAATATATTAATTTATTTAATTTTATATTAGTTTTAAATTTTATTCTTTGTCCTCCGAGAAAGGTAAAAGAATCGTGAATATCCTTCTTGCACCTCTACCGTGTTTTACTTTCCCCACGGCAATAATTTTTTTCTTTTCCAATGATGCAATACAGCGTTTTAAAGTCAAATCAGTCATATGTAATTCCTCTGTCAAGAGTCGGTTACTTGGGTCAGAATGAATGCAGTCCACAGAATCGGTCATCAGGTAAACCAACAACGACAATTCTAGCAGGGGTAAACCTGCAACTACGCTATTTTCTTGATACATTACGTACAAGGCGCTTAGAAACTTTCTACGCTCTTTTTTATCGACATCTGTTTCTTGATCAAGAAGGTAATCAAGCGGGGAATAAAGTCGTTTTGCGCTCTCTCCACTGTGATAAACGGTAATATGAGTCAACATACTATCCTCCACAAAGGGGTTAAAAAATCAATAATACAAGAATAATAACGGTTTAGGTGTTTTTTGTCATTACCCGATTAATTATTTTTATTTATAAATTAAAAACCGATTACCGATAAAAATAATTAAATAAAAAGAGTAGGCTAGATTGTTGTTCTAACCTACTCTTGGTGTCTTACTTGCTTGTCTCTTGCTCGATTTTAGCGAATGTTTTTTTACGTAATCTCAAGCTAGATACAAACGAATAAAAAAGCATAATCAGGCTAAAGCAAAAGGTAATGAGCACCAATAAACTAAGTAATGCACTCATGGTTTGCATAAGTAGAGTCACGATTCATCCTCTTCTTCCAGGCCAGAAAACAGTTTTTCGACCAATCTCTGACGCATCAAAGTAATAGCGCGGATCTTAAACCCTTTTTTATTTTCACCTTTGCCGTATTTTTCGGTCATAATTTCACTACATTGTCTGAGATTTTTTCCTTCCAACGTGAGCTTGAGGAGATGTAGTTCTACTTTACTGAGCGTTTGAATCGTTTTTTGAATTTCCAAGAGGCGTACTATTCCTTCTTCTTGCGAGGTATCTATAATTTCTGCTATATCCTCATTTAAAGGCACGTTCAATTTGGTATCTCTGGTTACTTGATTTTCGTAGTAACGCCACAATTCGTGCTTCAATGATTTTAGAAGATACGGCAGAAAGTTCTCTTCTTCACCTACAAACAAATTAATGCATTTTACAACCGCAAGATTAGCGACCCCAATCAAATCATCCAACTCTATCGAGTACGTATTCGTACAATATTTTCTATAGTAACTTTTGGCGTGTATTTTCGCCGTGCAAAGGTAGTCTTCTGCGCAAATGTTCATATTCTTCCTCGTGAAGAAAGTGGGTGGGGGTAGTAGTTCCCCCACCGGGCAAACTAACGATCAACAAAGAGGTCGGCGTGTTTTTCCACAATGTACTTGATCACCGTATCAGGATTGGTGCCACCGGCTAACATGGCTACACTGGCACGCAGCGTAAAATCCAATTCCTCCACACGAAACTTGTCTGAGATCGTGCTTCTCCCTTGGGCCAATGCTGCAAAACGCTCGACGTACGACGATTCTGACTTTGGGAATGCGGTGATTTTGTTGATTGAGAGTGCCATCTGTGATATCCTTTCAATTGACATCTGAACTTTTACGTAAGAGTGGTGTGAGTAAGAAGATCCAATTCTTACTCACATTTCTTTAAACCAACACCGTATCCTTAAAGGTGCCTTCCCAACGACCATCCACACAACGTACATACACATCATTGACCTGAAACCAACGCACAATCTCCGCTCGTCTCTTTGTCTCTCTTTTTGTGATAGTGCCATTGCGCAACTTTTCCATCAACTGGTTGTACTCCTGCTCAATTTGAGCAAGCATCTGATCCTCACTCACGCAACTTGTCCTTTCGAATTATTTTTCTTTTTCTTTAAAATTTGTTTCGAATAATTATTTTTATTAATTAATTCGAAATGTTTACATAATCCGTACGTCTGAAGAAGCTGGCGATTGGTGCCATGCTCACATGAGCAATAATGCTTATCAGCAACCAGCATGTAGTAGTACCCTGCAAGCTCACTTGGCACAAGGGTAAGCGTAGCACCATGCGGAATAAGCTGCTCACGCTCTTCTCCCAACACAAAGTCTTCATTTACGCGTGTGACCTTACGAATTTTAAGGGTTACATCTTGCTTGAAGGTAACTTTTGCCGGTGCCTTGGGTGTCCAGGGAACTTGCACCACACGTCCTTCCAAATGCTTTTCGTATCCGCCCAAACGGACTGGTGCGGGTTGGTAGTGTGAAACTCTTTGTTTCGCGGAAATAATCTGTCTACTGGTTCTCATGGTCACTTCTCCCGAAGTACTGATTTCAATATTGTTTCCTTTGACACTCTTATAATACCATCTAATTAACACGTTGTCAAGTGTTTTAACATCGAATTCCCAACAATGTCAAAAAGTCACAAGGGGACGGAGAGTGTAAACGAACTTGACAACGTGTACAGATCATGATACTATGAGGTAACGAATGTAAAAGGAGGTGTAAAAATGGGCAAAGAACTTCCCATGATTGCCGTGGCAGAAGAATTAGGTGTTACCCGGCAAATGTTAAGTCAACATGTAAAAGCAGGGCATGTCACCGCTAGACGTGTCGGCGGTATTCTTCTGATTGATCCTGAAAAGGCGAAAGAAGAATTACTGGAATGTTCCCCGAAGTTTGCTTTACGTATGTATCGTGAAGAGAAAAAGAAAAAATTAGAGGAGACAAGTTAGATGCAGAAAGAGTATGATTTTATCATTGATGTGTGGCTACCAGGGCAGGGAGAATTGCAGCAGCCTGATCCAGAAGTAGCCATCTTTAATTTACGCGCTTTACGCACGTTTCTGAGGGGTTTTATTATGGAGAATCAGAATAGTAACCTAGAATGCGATATCGCCCTTACAGCCGATACTAAAGCGCATAATGGCCTATCTGTGTATGCACCTATCGGTACCGGTCAATATCGGCTGAGAGACGGTCGATTACAGGTGATTGAGGAAACCGGAATCTTGGTGGATATCCTGACAAATATTGGCTTGTAGTACGTAGTACGGGTCAGCAATGGCCCTATTTTTATTTCAGCAAAGCGAACGGACGATTCCCATTTAACGGTGCTTTATCGCACGCAGACAACGCTTCTTTTTGAGCCGGTGTAGTTAATTCACGTTCCGCCTCTTCACAAATTTGTTCCAGCTCTTTCTTCAGTTTCGCAGCAGCAAAGCGAGCATTTTCTACAGTTATGCAGGCCGTAATGTGGTAGCAGTAACGGCATTTGTTGGTAGATACATGAGGACATGTGCAGGAGTGTACACTATGTGGGCGAAGGGTCACGAAATATTCCACACCTTTATCATTGCGAACCAGCAACACAATCTGACCAGCGACGTACTTTTTTCCGTCTTTTGTAACGTGATCCTTTTTAATAACGTAGCGTGCCAATATAAGAATGTTGCGCGTCTCTTTTTTAGTGTTGCTCATTGCTGTTTCCTCTCTCAAATATGCTTTCGTATTTCTTCTTACACCTCCATAATACCATATGTTAAGCCATCTGTCAACACTTCGTGCTATCAATTTAGCTACAAATTTAAAAAATTGTGAAAAGATATTGACGGATGGCATAGGATGATGTAAAATAGAAACAGCACATGTGAAAGGATAGTGAGTCACTTGATTGAAGAAAAAGACATGTACACCTTGAGAGAACTGATTGAAAACTTACCGTCTTCTCTTAGGAAGTTCAGCAAGAACTATGGTCTTAACGAAGTCACAATAGCACGCTTACGTGATGGAAAACCTGGATTGCGTGGCACCATCAATAGATTGCTTATAGCACTTTCAGCAACGTACGGCAAAGTATTCACCATGCATAATGTAGGTGGGATTATTCTTAGAGGCGAAACACCGGATAAAGATGTGGCATAGCAATTGGTAGCAAAGAAAGCCTAATTAGCTGGCACCAACTAAAAAGAATTAATTTTAAAAAGACCAATAAAAGTTGGTCTTTTTATTTTACAAAATAAATAATTATAATAAATACACGTAACGCAGTTTCTAGTTTATCCACCTGTTTACTACTAGAATGGACTTTTTCGATCTATTAAAATCTTTTGGAAATTAGTACTAAAAATGTTTGACAAGAGTGTTATAGTATGGTATTATTAGATAGTAGTTACGAGATGTGAACTTCGTAACATCGTAAGTAGAAATGAGGTGATTTTCAGTTGGAAGAGCTTATGACAGCAAGTAAGGCGGCTAAAGAAATCGGTGTTTCATCGAACACCATCTTAAATTGGTTTAAAAAAGGTAAGTTATCTGGTAAAAGATATAGCGGAATGGTTTGGGTGAGGTTAGCAGATGTGGAAAAGCTTAATCAAGAGTCGGTTAAAAATCATCAAAGACGACGTTATATGGAATCGTAGTTTTGGGCAAACTAAAAGAGCAGCCCAATCTTGGCGGATGTACTGCTCTTCCTAGTCCGGTGTGTTCATAAATTAATGTTTGTTTTCAACCTCCTTTGTTTAAAATAATTAATTCGTAGTTATTATAGCACAGTGCGAAAGCCAAAAGCTAGGGTTTTGACCGGAATTTTCTTAAAAATTAGAGAAAATTTGTTGCAACTAACAAATTGTTAGTGTCAGGTCAAAAATAAGTGACAAATACAAAAAAAGTCGCTAAACTAGAGATTCAATCAGGGAACAGCTTTCCTGCGTGAGACAGCGAATTAATTAAATAAAACAAAAAATAGGAAAGGTGAAAACAAATTAAATGAAAACCACCAAATTATTCAAGCAAGAAAATAAGGGGAGGCTGCATGGTAAAAAGAAAAGCAGCCGGGGTTAAGTGGCTGCTGTTTCATGTTCTGCGAGCATTGGGAATGGCCGTCAACCTTAATCCAATGTCTCCCTCACGTTTTAAAACAGCTTTTTAAGCCATTTTAAAGGAGTAATATATGGCTATTATATCACAGAACACTTCAGAAAAAAAGGTAGAACAGCAGGAAAATTCTAAGTTTAACTACGAAATTTATAAAGCGGCACTAAATTACCGGCAAACACCGGTATTAACACCGTGGACTTTTTGCACGAATGACACACCCTATATCGATGCAAGAACCGGCGAAGAAAAGTACGCACTCATATCTACAAGGGCATCAGAGGCTTCTAATGCTGGAAAAGCAGTATGGGTACAGGTTAATCCAGTAAATGAAGAGACTGCCATCACAAAATCCGGTAATCCGAAAAAAGCGAAAAAGTCAGATATCATTGCTATTCATAACGTGAGCATGGAATTTGAATACCCACAAAACCCAGAAATCTCCCATAAGGTTGCACGTGATTTTGTAAATCGCTTAATTGCAGCAGGTTTTGTAGATCCTTCCCTTCCAATTGAAGATAGCGGTGCAGGTGATCATATCATCATTCCTATCCAAGCGATAGATATGGAAGATGAAACACAGGATCTTTGGAATGATGCTGTAAGACGCGTCGTGCAGAAACATTTTAAAAAACTATTCTCAGACGCATGTGCTTCTCAAGGTGTAAAACTGGATGATAAACATATGTGTCTAGGTAGTTACAGCATTGAGCACTTAATGTCAGTACCAGGCACCTATCGCCCATATAATCCAGATAAAAACGATTGTGATGCCTTGAAAAATGGATATCTCAGGGGTTGGCTTTCCCCATATGTAAACGGTAACTATCCTGAACGAATAGAAAGTGAAGCAGTACGCAGACTTATTATAGAAGAGTTTGTAGCAGGACCAGAAGTAGCTAACACCACGGCAAAAAAGAACGAAGATGCTACCCTGGAAATGTTTGGTAATAGGGCTGAATTTACGGAATGGCTTGAGGACTATTATCAAAAAAAGCAAACTGGTGATCGTTCTATCGATTTTAGTACGGTAGTGTGGGGTTGCTACGCAAAATATGGCGAAGATGTTACCCGCTTACTTACAAAAGAGATAGACGAACTCTGCGGAAATAAATATGACGAACGGGCTGAAATAGAACTTGAGCGTTGCTTGGTAAAAGCAATGAACCAAGTACAACGAAGTGCCAACATAGCTAAAGCTTCTGCATTACCATCAAATCCTGAAGTTACAGACGAACAACTCTGCTTCTTTACTGCTGACGATGCTGGAAACGCAGATGCCATGTATGCACTTTTTGGTGAATACTTTCGATGGTGTGGTACGAGAGGTTGGCTATTCTATTGCGGTACGCATTGGGAATTAGATCCAGAAGGTGCAGTAACAAAAAGAAAAGCGGTCGAAACACTTAGAACAAGAAGACATGCGGCGGTAGAAAATGAAAATGAAGCTGTTCTAAAATGCACAAAGGGGGATACTAGAAGAATTTCCGGTTGTCTGGATTTATTCAAAACCCTTGTAGATACCGACATCATCGAATTCGATAACAACCCTGATGCTATAAATTGTGCTAACGGTGTGGTCGATTTGCGTACTGGAATACTTGAACCGCATAACTCATCACAAATGTTTACCTATTGCTTGAAAGTTCCCTACGAACCATGTGATTATGCAGAATGGGCAGATTACCTAAATGGTGTTGTGGGCGGGGGTAAAGAAACTCTCGACTATCTTCAAATGTCTGCGGGATATTCTCTTACCGGTCATACGAGCGAGGAATGTCTATTCTACCTACATGGTCCAACCAGAAGTGGTAAAGGAACTTATGCAGAGACGATGATGGGTATCATGCCTGAGCCAATCTTTACTATGGTGGATTTTAACAGCTTTACCTCGAAAAGAGAAGGCGATGTTAGTAATTTTGACCTTGCGCCACTAAAACCATCACGGTTGGTGTTCGCTTCTGAAAGTAATCAGTACCAAACTTTAAATCCTGCAAAAATTAAGCAAATGACTGGTGGCGATAAAATCACTTGTAGCTTTAAGCACAAAAACTTCTTCACGTATCGACCACAATTTAAAGTGTGGATGCTCAGTAACCACCAAGTAAATGGTGATCCTGAAGATGATGCTCTTTGGGGAAGAGTACGGGTTATTCCCTTCCCAAACAGCTATCTTGGTAAAGAAGATAAGTCGAAAAAATCACGCATGAAAAGCTTGGAGGTACAAAAAGGAGTTTTATATTGGGCAATATTAGGCGCTATTAAATGGTATTCTACCGGCTCAACCGGATTAAAAACCCCCGATGCGGTAAAGTCAATCACGAATAAGCACAGAAGCGATTTGGACTATGTAGAAAAATGGTTTGAGGCTTGTTGTGAATCCGATCCAGAAGCTTGGACATCTAGCGAGGAAGTCCAAACAAGTTACCTAACTTGGTGTAAAGCTAATGGTGTTACCCACCCAAAAAGTCCGAAGGGTTTAGCTGAAAGTTTAAACAGACTAAAATGCGTCACAGGTGATGAGGCGAGAAAACGTGTAAATGGTAAGCAATTGCGTGGTGTAAAAGGGTTAAAACTTGTGTCAAATAGCCCTGAAGAGTATGACTTTAGTAAAGAATTGTAGGGTGAGACGGCAAGACGGCAAGACGGCGAGGATAGGTTAGTCGTCTATAGTGCTAACTTTCAGAAATGGTCGGACCTCGACGGCTCGCCGTCTTGCCGTCTCACTAATGATAAACCCGCTTGTAGAGCGGTCAGAGCTAACAACAAGCGGGTTGTGATTCGACATCACCAACTAATTGTAAAACAAGGAAGCGAGAGAAAACAATGGTTGTGGCAATTAAAGAACAGGAATTTACGGGATATCAACCGGCAAAAGTAGTTACAATTGATGGATTAAAGTTTTTAACCAAAAAAATACAGGAAAAATCAATCCCGATAGGATTTGACTTAGAGACGACCGGGCTAAATCCACGTCACGATAAAATCGTTACAGTCAATTTTGGAACAAAGAGCAGCCCATATGTGCTTGATGCTCGTCCCTATTATGCGATGGATGAAGAAGGACAAACGCACTGGAAGTTGACGATACAAGAGTTCATCAATGCAACTCCATTAGTCATAGGTTTAAATTTAAAATTTGATTGGGAATTTATGTTTTGTCAGTGGGGAATAAAAATAAATAAATTAGCAGACGTGATGGTACAGGAACTTCTCATTCATAGCGTAGGTTGGAGTGAGGCTAAAAAAGCCGGTGTAGCTGTGAATATGGATGATATGGCTACCCGCTATGGCTTCTCTGTTCAGAAGGACATGCAAAAATGGAGCGTAGATCTTCATAAAAAACCAGAATGGGATATGCCTTTACCAGAAGAAGAGTTGGAGTACGTTGCACAGGATGTGATTGTTCCTATTCTGATTTACGAGAAACAATATGGAATATTGGAGAGAAAAGGATTATTGCCTACTGCTTCTTTAGAAAATGCGGTTTTGCCTGCATTTGCCTGGATGGAGTGTTGTGGATGCTTTATTTATAAACAACGTTGGAATGACCTTCTCAATGAGTATCGTGAGATAGTGAAGACCATAAAGCCTGAGTTAGAACGTGAATTAGGAAAAGCACATTTTGCCATCATGCAGAAAAAAGTTGCTGCTTATAATGCCTGGTTGATGGAAAAGGAGAACCAGAAAAAAGAAATAGAAAAATCCTATATGGAATTGTTCACCAAAGGTAAGATAACTTCTCAAACCAAAAAAGCTTATTGTGCCACGGCAATTGCAGAATGGGAATTGTCCCATAAAGCACCTAAAAAAATTACACAGAAGACTTTTCTAGAACCATTCAATCTTGGTTCATCGGCACAACTAAGTGCAGCATTAAAACATTTGGGATTTGATATAACCTCTACTGATAAGGGTGCGTTAGAAGTCTATAAAGATAATCCGCTTATTGAAAAACTCTTACAATGGAAAAAGTTGAACAAGTTACTTACCACTTCTGGTGATAACATCCTGATGCTTATTGATGCAAAAGATGGACGCATTCATCCTGAATTTGCACAGGTTGGTGCGGCAACTGGTCGAACTTCTTCCTTTAGCCCTAACTGGCAGAACTTGCCAAAAAATGACAAAAAACATCCAGAGAAATCAGTCAAGCGATGTATCATAGGCGAAACCATAAATGGAAAACAAAATGTATTGCTTACCTGTGACTTACCTAATATAGAACTTCGTATTGCTGCTGATATGTCTGGTGATCCTGTAATGCTTGATGCGTTTGATCGTGGTGATGACTTACATAATATCACTGCTAGAGCATTATTCAATCTATCACCAGATGTTGACCCTGATAAATTAGTGTTTAATCAAGGTAGGGGAATGAGAGACGTTGCTAAATCCATAAACTTTGGCATTTTTTATGGCATGGGAGCGCCAGGACTTGCTAGAGGTATTGATAGCACCGTCGAAGAAGCCGAAACATTTATCAGATTGTTTAGAGAAAAATATAAAAAAGCTGCTGAGTTTCTGGACATGCAAGCCAATAACGCAGTTGAAAATGGCTATTCTGAAACCATTTTAAAGCGCAAAAGATTTTACAAACCATTACCTCCAAGACCGGAATACGGTACGCTTGCTTGGGACGACTACAGCAGAGCAAGAGGAAGTATTCGAAGAGAGGGGAAAAATAGCCCTATTCAGGGTACGTCAGCCGATATCATAAAAGTTGCTCTATTCTACCTTTACAAGTATCTTCCTGAAAACTGCCTACTTATCAATTGTGTGCATGATGAAGTCGTGGTAGAGTGCCCGGAACATATGGCACAAGAGGTAAAAAAGGTAGTTCAAACTTGTATGATGGCTGGTTGCCGTAAATTTCTGAAACGCGTAGCCATTCCAGAAATGGAAGTTTCTATAAATTACTTTTGGCAGAAATAGTAAACAAGTAAAGATGTATTGCAAGGTCAGAACGAATGACTGACCTTGCTAACGAAAGGGATATTCAAAATGGAAACAATATTGGAAAAAGTAGCAAGGGCAAAAAAAGTAGCGGGTCACTTTGATAGCGTGTGGGCATGTAAGACATGCAATAAAGTGTACATAATCGCCTGGAGAGATATGCAATTTCCCGGTGGGGGTAGTTCAGCCGATTGGGAACATGTTTCTTTTCCTTGTGGGCATGAGAGTTCTGATCGATATGATAGCAATCGTCATTGGGTACGTAGTGTTAGTGAATTTGAGTAGTTTTGCGGGAGTTATTAGGAGGTTTATATGAAAGAGACAAAAGAAAGCATAGAACGTGCAAAATCTATGTTTAGACAATCTGATGTTGGCACTATTGGTTTTGAGTTTGGCTTATATTGTCCGTTTTGTGGTTTTAATTACAACCATTTCAGCAATATCTACCAGTACGACTCTGCTGATGGAAAGATCAATGTGCCTGATCCTTATTCTCTTGGTTTGCGTGGAAATGTACTTGCAATAGAGTTTTACTGCGAGAACGCGCATAACTGGACATTAGTTCTAGGGTTTCACAAAGGGCAGATCTTTGGGAAATTATTAAAGGACAAGAAAGATAATCCTGTTTAAATCACTTAAAAGAAGCGTGTAATTGTACATGGGCTATATAATTTCTTATAGCCCATTCTTTCCAAAACGTTCATGTAAATAAAATGCGTGTAGATAGGGAACTAGTCTCACCGTACAGGAGGCGCACAATGAACGTTTTTAAAAACCAAGAGAAGTTTTCGCAAAGCATGCGTACAAAGTTTTTAGATCGATTTTATCGTAAAGCAAGTTATGAGGGTAAATTTCAGTATTTCGACGGTGATAGCATGGTAGACCAGTTTTTTCAGTGTCATTTACATTGTGACACGCTGGCAAAGACCGGACCAAAGGATTTCCTTCTCATTGATGAGAAAATTCAAAAAAGTTCTTGGGGTACCTTCTTATTAGAGACAAAACAGAGCACGATTACCAATAAGCCCGGTTGGATGTTTTCAACTGGTTCGGATGTCATATTGTACGCGTTTTGCTTGTACGGTGAACGGGCGGAAATTATTGGTTTGAATACGTATCTCTTAAATGTGCGCTTGTTAAAATTGTGGTTTGAGAAGAATGCACATCGCTATGAAAGACGCATAGGCATGCACCAACCCAATAAACCAGAATTTATTCTTGTGCCCATTGAGGATATAGAAGAATTAATTATCTTTAACGTAAAAATATTTGAAAAGAATTTTGAGATAATTAAAAATAATTCGGTAGCAGAAAAGAGTGCTTAATAAAAAGAGGAGGCTATGTACGCCTCCTTTATTTTTCCCATCCTTTTGGTCTACGCATTTCGGTTGTATCCTGTGGCGAGGTCCAATAGGAAGTTGGTCCTTTTTTGTTTTTTGCCATTTCGCCATTATAGGTTGCTTTATCTGTCTTGTAGTTCAATCTTTGCCTAAACCCAAGTTGGCGTAGCTGCACTAACACCCTTCGTACATCCGGGTCATTCTCATAGTTGTCCGTGTACACACAGATGACTTTAAAGCTTTCTGCCAGGGCATACGCATTCGTCATCATGGTAGCAGACTTGGCAGAGGTACCAAGTAATCCCTCTACTGTTGCTTGACGGACCTTCTCCCAAGCGTCATCAAGGAATTCCGTACTCACAAATATCAACCATTTACCTATGCGAGATAAATCTACCGTTGTGTTAGCAATTGGAATATTGCCTTTGTACGCATGTACCCACATTTCCTTTTTAATCTCTGTAGGTTTTCTGAGGTCTGGTTCTAGCATCACTTTACTCCTCTTTTAATACGCTATTACACATCGCTTTCTTTGATGCTAGATATGGTATCACATCAGGCGTAGTTATTTAATTATTTATTTTTAATAATTGTTTCTAAGTATTTTACTTACTTATTAAATTAATTATTCCGAATAAAAAAGAGAGGAATTGGTTTCCTCTCTTCAAAAAACTACTTGACCAGCATGCGTAGTTTATTTTGTGTCTTTTCAATGTTCTCTTCGTATTCACGAATCATACGTCGATAAGTTTCTACAACATATTTTTGCGTCAGAGGAATACCTTTGGTATCTCGCATCAATCCACGCGTTAAATCCTGCCAATTTATGATACCATCTTCTAGCATCTGTAATTTCGCTTGTGCTTCACTCAGGAGAAGAGAATCGTGTGCAATGCTTTTTTGGTATTCTTCAAATTTTTCCTTTGTATTGTGTTCGCTCACTACTTTGCATCCTTTCCCTATTGTTATCCTATTCTAAACCCTATGTACCAATTCTCTTTTATTGTGTAAAGTACGGTAATGAAGATGACCACACATCCAAATAGCTCACTTTATGGGTAGTGTACACTAATAAAGTGATGATTAACATATGCATCGCGTCTCATACACCTGAATGGTTGTCATGGCAAGACCGCTCCGTAAAAGGGTATTTCTCTTCTATAGTGGTGATATCCTTTTATTGCGCGTTAGAAGACCTTCACGACGTTTGTAGTGTAAAAGTGCTATCATTGCACACTTTAAAATAAAAACCCCTCTAGCGGCCTTACAATAGCCATTATGAGGGGTTGTTCGTTGGGCGAGCTTATGCCATTGCTTGTTTTTGCTGATTATTGATGGGATTAGCGACATAACGGTAAAAGCTTTGACGGCTTTTAAATCCAGTCATGCCCATAATTTCTTCGACAGTATTTTGTCTGGCAATATAGAGTTCTTTAGCGCGTGCTAAGTTTTTCGGAGGTATTTTATCTGTTGCTTTTGGCCTACCGCCTACTCTTCCTCTAGCACGTGCCGCTTCAAGACCCGCCATTGTGCGTTCACGAATAACATTGCGTTCAAATTCAGCCATTGCCGCCATAATGTGGAACATAAGTTTTCCGGTTGGCGTAGTGGTATCGATGTTTTCAGTAAGCGATTGTAATTCAATACCTCTTTTACCTAATTCTTCAACGATTGCAATAAGATCTTTGATAGAACGTCCGAGTCTATCCAATCTCCACACTACAATGACATCACCTTTTCGAGCCATATCCAGCATCTTTAAGTACTCAGGACGATCAAATCGTTTTCCGCTCATTTTGTCTGTAAAAGTGCGATCACATTGAATTTTTTTCATGGCATCCTCTTGCAACGCCGTTGTTTGTGTATCTCTCGAAACACGAATGTACCCAAATTTCATTGTCATCCTCCTTGAATATTTCACTAATTGATGAGTTTATTGTACCATAACTCATTGTGCATTACAAGAGGTTGTACGTTGTTTTAGGGACGAGAAAAGATACAGCTATTCAAGTTATTTTAAAAGAAAAATTTGGAAATTGCGCGTATCTACTAAACGCTCGTTTTTGGAACAGTCCAAATAAGCCATCAATCGGAGTTTTTTTACACGAAAAAATGAGCACTCCATCCAAAAAAGGAGAGTGCTCATCATTGCGAAGAAAGAAAGAAGAGGATGGAGGTTTTGCCAGAACCTCTTGCGTGAGTAGAAATTACTCGTTCCGGCAATTACCTTTCAATCACATCCACTGGTTCGGTATCGGCTGCATAGGGATTACAATTTACGCGTGTAATCGCCCTTTCACGGATTTTTGCGATTTCCTGTAATTGGGGATCTGTACTCACACGTATCAGTTTGATAACCCCATGTACTGCGGCAAAGCAAAAACCGAACACAATAATAGGCATAAATTGATATGGATCAGATGTGATGTGTCCTCTTACATAGGCATTGGTTACGCTTATAGCGATCACTACGCCACCTGTGATCAACGACCAGAGTATTTCAGTAAGGGCATGATAAAGCGGCGTCAGCGCCTTCTCTAGTGACATATGTAACCCCTATTTAAATACCAGATGGGAAAAGAAAGCGGCGAGCACTGCGGCAAGACCGGTACCAACCAGGGTAAAAAAATACTTTCTCAAGCGTTCCACATTTGCATCCATTCTCCCCATGATTTCATCGCGTAATTGTTTGTTATCTTTATCCATTTTTTCTTTCAGCGAGTCACGTTCCTCATTGGACCATTTCATATCCTCATTGTATCGGGAATTTATAGCCTTTAGTTCCGACTTAATTTCTCCTATTTGTCGGTGAAAATCTTCATAGAGCACATAATATTTAAATTGTTCATTAATTGCATCTACTTTGGTGCTCAAATCTTTAATTAATTGCTCGATAAAAAAGTTGGATGGAGAAGGCATGACAAATCACTTTCCATAAGTAGCTAGCTAGCAAAAATACAACAAAGATCGTGGTTAGCAGTGTGCTTTTCTATTGCAATTAATTATTTATTTTAATTAATTTTATGCCGCATTTAATTTTTTACATATATTCTAGACCAATCCCCGATGTCTGGACCAGAAATCGCTTCAATATCGTACCAAAAGAGTTGTGTACCATCACCCTTATCTGTTAAGTACGTTTTGACAGAACGAATAAGGAATATTTCATCGTGAATGTCGTATTCAGGTAAGAATACGGTCAAAAGTTGCCCTGGTGCTAGTCCTGTTCTGAGTGTAGTAGCGGTTAATGTTTGTCCTAATACGCCGTATTGCGCTATTCGGGCTTGAGCCAAAGCATCTCCCGCCGCCTTGGTAATTCCTCCCCCATCTTCTACATCTTCAACAATACCAGAACTACCTTCCCGTATTGCAAGAATACTCTGACTATCGGTATTGTCGTAAATAGATTCCGTCACAAATTGTCCAATACCCGCAAATTTAAGAAGCTGCGTTTGGTTATAGACCGGAGAGGACGTATCGGCCACAATACTGCTGTCCCCCACGGCATAATAAAAATCTCTACCGGTATCCACATTTTTAACACCCACCGTTGCCGCTACCCCATTTATTGTAATGGCGGGTGCAGAAGCCCATGCATTACCGAAGGTCCATGAAGTACTTACCCCATCACCAAGCCGTGACTCACTGACTGCTACGGTGTCAATCACATTGGTAATAATTTGGCGATTGCGATACATATCGGATTGATCTAGGATTTTTACCCCGGCCAAAAAGTCTGCTGTCCCATCCGACCTTAAAACACTCGTGCCTATCCAGGGTGCAGGCATACCTGTTCTGGGTAAGAAGTGCGCAACTTTAAATCGATCAATGTACCACCAGTAGTTTGATTGCTTGGCGAGATCATCCAGACAATCTGAGATATATTTTCTTGTGTAGTCTGTTTGTGGAATAAGTGACCCTTTTGCAATGGTGGAGCCATAAGCCGCCAAGATATGATCGGTTATTTGTGGAGTCATTGTAGGGTCTGTACTGGCTAATCTGAAACGAGATTGTAGCGTACGTGCAGTTACATCGTCGCCTAATCGCAATATCCACAACTGGTAAAATTGCGCCGTTCCACCGTCGTTCCAAAGCCCACAACGCCCACTGGCAATAGGTACCCCATCAGTAAATTGCATGAGTTGTAACCCATCCACGTAAATGGTGACTACCGCTCCTAGCATGGTGACACGAAATCGTTTCAGTGAACCGCGTGGAAAGTTGATTGTTGTTGTAGTGATGATAGCTGATGGGCCACCGCTAAAATACTTAGTAAGCACTGCGGTATTAGGGGTACCTATTGTGCTACTAGCATCACACACGGTTAGCGCATAGAAATTACTTGGATCTGCGGCTCGCCACATCAAACCACCGGCATCACTTTGATCCATATCAGTGTACATGTCGATATCGTTATCGAAGACGGCATGGTAGAATGCCCCTGCGCCACCCTCTGCAACGATACGACTATTTGCCGTGTCCTGTGTCCAACTAGCCAGGGTACCTCCGGTTCGTGAGGTATTGGTGTACACATAGCTACTACTGCCATCAAATGTATCGTAGAGAGGATCTTGTTGCGCATTCAATCCCGGTATCACCCCACCATTGGAACTGGTGACATCTACCCAAGATCCCCCATCAACGGCGATATCTACTCCTAATGTTGTCCCTGTAGGGGTTAGCGCATTCCACTCAACTAAGCTGCCGCCAAGTCTTCCGACATTCGTTAATGACATGGTAGGGCTTATGCGTGTTCCCACCGCGTTATAAGCACCTGTGACCAAGACGTACAAATTATCCAATCCCGGCATGCTTTGGGCGGTAGTGGTAAATAAATTTACCCGAATTTTGAGATTGACCCCTGTAAGCGATTGCCCTGCCGTGAATGAAGTAATTTCTGTTCCATTACTTACACTTTGCCACGTTACCCCGTTATCTATAGAGGTGTCTACCGTGACAATATTATTAGAATCAGGAGACGCTGACCGATCCCGCCATGAAAGATAACTATTTCCATAGGTTCCCACACTATTGAGGGAAATATTTGGTGAAATCCAGGTGCCGAATAATTTATCCATCACCCCAAAATTATCAAAATTAAATTGGGGAAAAGCCGTAGATGGAGAACCACCAGTTGCCCCGATAAACCCCGCTGAACCAAATGTTGCATCAATAGCCGTAATACACAGAACGTCATCTACGTACACTTTGTGCGTGCTACCATTCACATCTACTTTCAGTCGGTGCCAACTTTGATCAGAAAACGATAGGGGTACATCGGAAAGTAGTGTGGCAGTGCCACCCGCTGTGGTGTTAGTTCCTCGGGAAAGTATCACATCTGTGGCAGAAATCGCCGCCACATACGCATAACTTCCGTTATTTGAACTGAAATTAGTGGAGCGATACACCATGCCAATTTGAATATCTGAAAGTATCTGCACATCTATTTCAGCGATAAAGTTTTGATGCTGTCCTGCAAAATCAAACCGTGTTTTAGATTCATTGTTTGCTGATGGGTTGCCAAATTCATACGCACGTTTAATAATTCCATCGCCTGCGGTACCTAAAAATCTGGTTTGATCTGTGTCGTAAACCGCCAACCCAAGATTAAGATCCCAATTACGTGTCGCCCCGGTCAGATTGAGCACGCTACTATTGGCAATTGTTGCACTAAAACTTGCGCCTGTTTCACTCCCAGAAAAAGCGGTAGTGTACGCAGCATCCGTTTTAGTACAAAAAGGTGCGGAAGTAAGCGTGATCCCAACATCCTGAAGCGTCGGGGTTATCTCTGGATTGGCGATACCATCAAGATAATAGAAATCTTGTAATATGGTGAGCGAACGACCGGTCAGGTTCATTCCTGGTACAAGATTTGGAATGGCACCGTTATTCGTGCATTCCATCGCTGTTCCATTATCCAGTGAGCACCGGATAGCCACTTTTGTGTTTTCTGGTTCAATGGCATTCCAACTTATAATAGTATTTTTTAAAATACTAGCAGCCGCCACACTATAAGCGGTGGACACTCTCCTATGAATATTTGTTTGAGGGAAAGTATTAACACTAGCTTCATTTAATGGAGCACCAACAGTTACGTATCTTTGTAAGTCATACACAGGCACAACACTGAGATTGACATCCTTATAGCCTGTGGTTTGTAACTGCTGTGCTGTGGTAGCCAACGTCGTATTAAATGCGGTGAGGTGAATGGTTCCTGTATCACCGGTACGCACAAGGATATTTCGGAAATAGGCCGCATAGGTTCCTGTTTTTTGTCCTCCCAACCCCACTGCAATATAGGTAATAGATTTCCCGGCAAAGCCGCTCAGATTGAACCTCCGAAAGTACCATTGACCATCGGCATAGCCTGCAAGATCATTATTTGCCCCCGGTTCAATGCCGTTAAAATCCGAATAACCCAAATCCCCGTTTTTATCTTGTAACCGTGTCCCATCTGTGCAAACTACATCCAGTGTAGCCTTTATTTCTGGGCTGGTTGAATCTATCCAGCAATAAAAGGAGACGCGATCGTTTGCTTGGATGGTGTACGTCCCACTCCAAATTTTATAAAAAACCTGTGCGTTCGTACTATCTGGGACATTCATGGTTCCCGTTAATTTAATAGCCTTAGAAGACGTTGCGGTAAGGCTATTGTTTGCCGCCGCAACATTTGTAAGCGTGCCTGCGCTAAAAATTGATGTGGTGTTTTCTACGATTGAGACGCTCGTTCCAGATGGTGCCAGTTCAAGATCACCATCGGCAACGTTATTTGCGCCTACTGTATTGCTGAGTGTCCCTGATGACAGTTGTGCGGCTGTGGTTTCTCTGCGTGATTCATAAGGTGCGGTGATACCTTCCGCCGTGAGCGTATTAAGTACCTCAGTGACAATAGGACCGGCAAAGGTGTTCGTAAATTCAGGTCCAGGGTAGCTCCTTTTTCCTGTCAAATAATGATTGTCATTGCTATCTATTTTTGAGAATAGCAAATCATTGGGTATTTGCTTATCTTCTTCTGCGCTATTGACGAAACCTGTGTAGAGTACCCCCAAATCATGATCTGCAATCGTAACTTGCTGACTTTTTGTGAAGTGTTTGAGTCCCGTATCATCTTTTATCGTCATGCTAGCTGTACTCACGCTAGAAATACTGTCATCAATCTCAAAGCCAGAATAGAGCACTGAAACAGGCGTTCCTGCTATGCTTACCATTACGCCCGGTGGTAGTTCACCCGTACTAGCAGAAGAGGTTGCTTCTGCATAAAATGATGCAAGGTTGGTATCGGTGATAGTAATATTAATATTTTTTATTGTCGTGGCATCAGCACTAGCTTGTGTAATTTGCTCAGAAATTGTGCGAAACCCGGCTTGTTGGCTACTTGCATCAAAACTGGTAAGTTGTTCCGTCTGTGTTTGTACCCCTTGCAAAGACGGTGTAGCCACAAAACTGGTGAGTTGTTCTGTGATAGCAATCGAACCAGCAGCCGACGCCTCGGCCACAAAACTGGTAAGTTGTTCAATAATTCCAGTGGTATTAATTGGGATTGAAGCCGATTGTGTTGCCTCGGCAAAAAATGTGCTGAGTTGTGTATCTGTGATGGTGGTGTTGTTATTTTGCAGCGTGGTAGCATCCGCCACAAAGCTTGTAAGCAATGTGTCGGTGATAGTCGTAGAACCGCCTGCAAGTTGATATCCTGGTGTGATAATAAAACCAAAGGTATCACCAATATTGGTGGTGGTATCTGTGGTTAAACGATTCAATCGAAAACCTTGTGCAATATTCGCATTTGCATTGGTGGTGACATTCGCAATAATGTCAAAATAGAGCTTATCTCCTGTATTAAAAGATGGGCTAGCAGCCGTACCGGTAGTAGCAGGAGAATAATTAGTAAAAGTTCCACTAAACGTTTGAGCAGAAAGTGAGGTAGTAAATAGATTGGTGTAGCTACCTGCGCTAGAGCGTATCCACCCGCGTAGATATAAATCCGCAATGAGGGTGCCGCCTTGTGTCAGGCCGGTAGTACCATCCCATTGTGAGGCATTTAATCGGATAATTGAGGAATAGTTCCCCGCAAGGATTTGCTGACCCTCAAGACTGGTTGTATCATAAAGAAAACCATTTCCCGATGGTGCGGGTATTGATACATTTGCGGTAGCACTGAAATTGCCCTGCGCCGCTATTTCCACAAACCCCGTTTGTGTGCCGAATACAGTGTATGTTTGGTTGGTAGTAGGAGACGCCAAAGATGGTGAACCATTTACCACGCCATAGAGTTTATTTGCTGTGGTCAGTGTGGTGGATGCTTCATTTGCAAAAGCTAAAGTAAGGGCTGTGGATGAACCGGTAGCCAAAACACTTGCTGTGGGTATGGTGCGTGTATTTGTCGTTTGCAATGCGGATGTTGTGGTGATGGTACGGGTATTTGTTGTTTGTAATGCCGCTGCTGTGCTGATGGTACGGGTATTTGTTGTCGCTACATTGGGTTTGAAGGTGACAACACAACCCGCCCAAAACTGTGCAGTACCTATGGTGTACTGACAAGCTGCTGTTCCGGTAGATGACGCTATTTGATAGAGCATCGTCATCGTATTATTGAGTGCAAGTGTGGATTCTAAATCTTTTGTCCACCCGGTAGTAATACTACTTTCTGTTTGCGCACTATTTTTATAGGCTAGACTGGCAACCCATAATTCAATGGCCTGTGTGGTAGTAGCAGTGGTTCCTGAAACAATGGTTGTTGCCGTGACAGGCGTAGCAATCGTATCTCCATTGCCCGTTTTATCTACCGGTGAGGCTTGCCAACCATTTGTTGCATTCCATTCTTCAATACAAATATAGGCGCTATGTGAAGCACTTAATGTCCAGGTCCACGATGTTTGCCCTGCTTGTCCCGAACCAACTACCAACCACCAGATGCTTGTTTCTATGGTTGCAGAAGCACCGGCTGGTTGGTTAATGGTAGCTTGTGTCCAACCAGTAGGGCCAGTAAAAGTAGTGTTATTACTGCCCGTAGCCACGGATGCGACTACCAAATTTCCTTGTGTAATCCCCGTTGGTAAGGTAACTGCTTGTGAGGTAACGGACCCGGTGGAGTTAACCGAATTACCCTGTACGCGACTAATTGTAACGCCACCACTACTAGCGGTAAATGTACTCGTAGTTACCTGTAAATCGTTCGCCACACCTGCTGTAGATGAGTTTGAAACATAAATAATAGGATCATCATTTGCACCTGTTGTGTCATGCCACCAAATATCGATATAAAGTAGGTCGGTTGCCGTAAACGTAGTGGCAGGCATGGATGTAGCCGCAAAAGTGTACGTGTTTTTATTGTTGTTGACACCAGTGACATTGATACTTCCAATGGATGAGTAAGTTCCACTGGTGTATTTGTAAAAACGCATGGTGACATCAGTTACGCCGGTTGGACTTGATGAAAATGTCGCTGCTGCTGACCAATTTCCTGCCGCAAACGTACCTGCGCCCGGTGAATATGTCCACCCTTTTCCTGATGGGCTTCCAATAGCCGTAACACTTGATAATGTCGCTGCCTGTGATACCACCTCTACATATTGGTTGAGTCCTGTTACCGTTGTGGTTACAGAGGTTTCAGTTCCACCAGTATTTGCCGCCATTTTACAAGAAGTTGTCAGGGTGGTATTAGCAACGTTGCTTCCATAAATCACCGTCACTAGCGCACCTCCTGTGCTATAGTTTGCAGATTATAATGGGGTAGTTTCCTGCCTAAAATATTGCCTGCGTAAAAGAAAAATAGAATGGTAAACCACAAATTAAAAATTTTCCGAAAAAAATTTTGTTTCAACGCATTTTTCGAAATAGTGCCTATATTAACCCAATACATGTGATTTACCATTCCTAGCTAACTCTCTACATAATTCCTAATACAGCTTGTAAGTTATAAGTCATGTCATCTGCGTTAGCAGGTAAAGTTCCACTAGTAAGCGTAATAAAACGGTTTAAGTCCCCTACAAATGCAAGAATGGTGGCTTGATCTCCTGACGCAATGCCAGCCGCCGTCATATTGTCGGCGGTACAATTCTGGTTATAGGCTTGATACCGCTCTTGTGCCCATTTGATTGTTGTTCTCCATTGCTGTGCGTCATTTTGGAGCATAAGCGTAAGATGGGCTGAATCCACTGGAATAATAGACATACTCTGGTTCCTTCCTAAACGGCCTGTAAATTTTCTGTAAGTAGCGTTGAGCCATTTTCAAAAACAAAAAGATAAATTGCTTGTGTATTTTTCTTCCACCCGATGCAATGCACCGGAGGAAGTGTCTGTATTTGTTCATCATGAGGATTTAGTTCCACGCGTCGTCGCCTAAAAAATAGGGCTTGTGCGCCTTGTGGAATATCCAACCGGTGTGGTGCCCTTCCTTCTGTGAGGGGTACCAAAAGAACCGTTTTTACGCGAGCTTGATCGACATCCGCAAAGCTGTTATGGATATTTTCATAAACTGCTGTTCGGTCATCATCATAGATTGCACGCCAAGTGTATGCTTCTAATGCTTCTTGTATCATTTAATGAGCCTATGCTTCGTCATACGACAGAATGAGTGAAGGTGTACTTACGGCATTACCGGCACCACCAGTAAAAGTCGAATCTACCCCAAGCACACATGTCACCATGCTGCCATTTGGCCCTGTGCTACTGGTTGCGACACTTGTATTGTCATATTGTGCTGCGGTTGTAGACATTGCCGTGTATCCTGACGGTGTTGCACCATTTGATCCACTTGCGGTGGGTCTATTCCCGGTTGCTGCTTGGGCATAGCTTGCTACCGCTACCGCTTTCCAATAGAGCGCAAGGCCAGTGGTCGGACTGGTAGACATCTTTATGGTGCGATTGGTAATAGTGGTAGTTCCAGTTGCCGTGACCGCGATTACCAAATTTTTAATCCAGCTAAAATTGGTCCCGGTTGACGTTGGGATTGCAATCGGCGTAGTGGAAGTTGCACTATCTGCGAGGTTCCAAACTATGCCGCCTTCTGCATTTGCCCATGAAACGGATGCGCCCGTACCAATTTGTCCTTGACAGGTGGATGCAGCCATCGTGTAACTCCTTAATCTAGAGTTTGATGACAATAATAAAGGTTTGATCCGTTGTGCTATTGATGACTGCCTGCGGCACAATACAGGATGCACCCACTGCCCCACTCACAATTGGATTGGCATTGCAAAGACGGCACCACGTGTAGGTAGCTGCGGTGGTGGTAGCACCAGGGAATTTTTTGGTAATCGTTCTCGTACGGTTGCCAATGCCGGAGCCTGAAAGCGAACCAAAATCACCACTCACCAATGAGAGGTACTGAGCACCAGTAGGAGAGGATGTAGGATTGTCCGTGACCGGTGCAACCGGAACTACTGTTTTGCCAATAGCGTGGGCAAACAACGTGGTAAAACTCGTGACACTGATGGAAGTTGCCCCCAAACTAGCCGTAGCAGAAGTTACACAAGTTTCTTCACTGCCTGTGCTGTAATCTATTTTCAATGTGGTGCCTGAAGCGATTGCAGCAGGCAACGCCGATACAGGCAGTGAAGTTGTAACAGCACCAGAAGAAAGCGCAGTGGTCAACGCGGTAGAACCTGCCTCAGTGCTAATGCACATCACATTCATGGGATTGAATGCCGCTCCTGTAGCCGCAAATAGATTACCAATCGCCCCTTGAGCGCCATTATCTGTAATGGCATTTTTAAAAATAGAGCGTTCCAAAACCTCATTAGTACGATTATCCGTGGTAATCATTTCCCAAATACCACGGATGCCGGGTAAAGGTAGGAGAATATCACAGACTTCTTGAAGTGTTTGTGGTCTTTTTGAGGCGGGTAATTCCCAATATTCGGGGAATGCGACATATTTATAATCGGGCTTATGAAAAGTCTTCATAAAATAACTCCTAAACCTTGCGAAATGGCCTTAAAAGCCATTTGTTCGGCAATTAATTAAAAAAGTATTGGGACCATGCGTAATAATTTATTTTTTTATTTAATTAATTTAAATGTATTAATATCTCCCTCGTGGTCCGAGCTTGAGTCTGACCTGTCTAGCCGTATTCGTATTAATCATGCGTGTTTGCTGAACACCGTCTGTTTCGAAAATGAATGTTTGTCCACCATTATTTGTACCTGCTTGGATGGAGGCGGTTGTAGCCGCTGATGTTACCATTGCCGTTGAGGGTTGAATAGGATAGGATGCAGTATCATTCATGGCGAATGACCCATTAGGAAAGATCGAAGCACCTTGGGGGATAAACATGAGTTCTGGCCCTTTTTCCCCCACGAGTGCGGTGTGTCCAAATGGGTTATTCAAAATACCATTCGCATGCGCTAAAATAGGCCCACTTGAGGAGGTGTAGCCCGGAATGTCATTCCAACCTAGTCCCCATATGGTATTTGCCAATACATTATGAATAGCATTCCCGATTGCATGCGTAGCGTTGGAAACTCCAGAGGCTATGCCATTCATGAAATCACTACCTAATTGACTTGCTTTCGAGACAATGCCTCCCCACCAATCAGTAATATTTTTCCAGAGCCCGCCTAATGGCCCTGAGAGGTATTTATTCCAAATACCTCCGAACACTCCTGATACGGATTGCCACATCTTATCCGCGAATCCTGCCACTTTATCCCATTGTGCCTGTAGCCAGTTAGTCGCTATTGTCCATTGCGTAGTGATCCAATCCCCTATTTTAGAAATCCACCCCGAAACCGTGGTGTAAATTTTGTTCCAAGCGGCTTCTGCAAATCCAGAGATTTTATCCCACTGTGTTTGCAACCAGCCGGTGATAATAGTCCATTTATCGGTGATCCACGTGACCACTTTCGTGATCCATGTAGATATTGCGGTGTAAATGAGGGTCCAGTAAATTGTCACAGTCTGACTGATTAAATTCCAAACAGAGGTCCAATAGGTAACTTCATCATTCCATATTTTGGTGATAAACGCGATTGTTTTGTTTATCCACCCAGAGATAGTATTGTATGTATTGCTCCAAGAAGTTTCCACTATTTGTACGAGTTTGGTCCAGGTAGTAGAAAGCCAAGTAGCCGTAGCCGACCAAGCTTTCGTAATTCCGTCACTAATATCGGTGAATATTTTCTGGATGTCTGCTACAGCAGCACGGACGTACCTGTTATGGTCATAAATCCATTTACCTACATCTTCTATCCCCTTTAACCCCGCTTGGAATCCCTTAACAGCGTCATTTCCCCGATCTTGAAACCATTTGCCTATCCCACCAAAAAAAGATTGTGTTTTTTGCCAGCCATTTTGTGCGCCATCGCCTGCTTGCTGAAATCGATCGTGAAACCAATTCCCGATATTTGAAAAAGTGCCCGTTATTTTATCCCAGATACCGGAGAAAAATTGTGTTACCTTATCCCAAGCAGAAGTTACGCCATTCCACGCCTCAGTGAATCGATCATGAAACCATGTACCAATACCGGAAAATACCGAGCCTATTTTTGCAAAGACACCTTGGAAAAACGAAGACACGGCACCCCACACACCTTGCAGCCATGTGACAATTTCACCCCAATGTTGAATGGCTAAAATTATGCCTGCGATTACCAAAGCTACGACCACACCAATCAGGATATAGGGTGCAGCCGTGGCAATAGCTGCGGCGGCCACTGTCCATTGTCCAGCCGCCCAAAAAGTAATGAGTCCAATCATCGTAGGAATCATGGCAATAAAATCAGCAACGCTGGAAACAAAACTGGTTATTTTAACGGCTGCAAAGGCTACCGTAAGACCGCCGAGTGTTCCGACTAAAAGATCCCCTGCTACTTGATTATTTGTGAAAAAGTATGCAAGCTGTGACACCCAAGTTACTAAATTTGTAACAACTGTTACAACCCCGCCTACCGCTGTACCAAGTGTCCCCATAATTGGTGTTAAGATATTGGATTGTGTAATCCAATCCATAAATCCCACCACAATTGGCATGACATTATTTATTAAATTTTCAAATGCTATGCCTAATGGAATTAATTTGTCAATAATAGGTTTTAAAAATGCCGTAAGAGCATTAAATCGCCCACTCAACGAATCAAGTGCAGGTGCTACCAAACTAGTCATCCAACCTGCGGTTACGGTCAAGATGGAATTTAACTCGCTCAATGTGGGAAGAATATAGGGACCAATGGTATCTCCAAATTTTTTGGCACTAGCCCCTAGTTTTTCGAGTGAAGATATGATTCCTGGTAAGGAACTATTATTGTCAGCATCGACAAAAATGTTTTTCCAACCTTGCGAAACTTCATTAAAAAAGGTCAGAATATGCGATCCTACCCCTTGGATATTAGCTAGCGCACTCCCAATGTCACCAAAAACTTTCGCTATTTGTTGCCCTGTACCTTTAGCAAAATCCTGAAAGGCTTTGCTCGACACTAAATTACCAAGAACGGTTAGCCCTTGCTTTGCCGCGTCAAAGAGTGGTCCGGTAAATGCTCGTAAAGCCCCATTTACATTATCTTGTAGTGTGGAGAGTAACCCATTGAATGTCTCGGATTGCGCTTGCATCCCACCACCAAAGGTTTGCTCCATGCCTTTGCGCAATGCTTCAATACCATCTTTGGCCGGGATTAATCCGCCTGAAACCATATCTTTAATGGTGGCGACAGGCTTACCCATTACATTGGATAAAATTTGGAAACCATTTATGCCCACGCTTGTAAGCTGCATGAGATCTTGTGTTTGGATTTTACCAGCCGCATTCATTTGCCCAAAAACACTGACTACTTGGTCTAGGCTAGCAGCGGTATTTTTACCAAGACCAGATAAACTATCTCCAATTGCTGTTAAAAGTGGTTGGGTATCTTTCAACGGGATTTGGAAAGCGAGTAGTTTTTGCGTCGAGTCAGCGAGTTCTGGAAATTCAAAAGGGGTAGAAGCTGCAAAAGCAGAAAGTTTTTGTAATTCATCATCAGCCGCTTTTGATGAACCGAGCAATTGAACAAAAGCTGTTCTTGTTTGCTCCATCGAAGCATTTCCTGAAAGCAACGTATCGAATAGACCTTGTGCCACGCCTTTTACGGTTTGATAGCCCATGCCCACCAACCCAAGTTTACCGATAAACTCAGTAATTCCTGCGCCCATAGAGCCGATACTACCCAAAAATGAGGCGTTGGTGGCGGAAGCTTGTTCTTCGAATGCACTCACAGCCGAACTAGCCTGACTAAAACTGCTATCCAGTGCCTCACCGGTCGCACTGGAAGTAGAAGCGAGACTATTGAGATCCGATCGAGCTTGCTGCGCTTTTGCTTCTAAAAGTGTAAGTTGTGCTTCGGCTTCTGGGATACCACTAATAGCCTGTCCTGCATCAGCAGAATTTTGTAAAGTTTCTAATTTTAGGCGTGCCTCATTGACCTTACTTTCAAGCAAAGTAAGTTGAGCTTGTGCAACATCGGTCCCGGTGACGACTTTTGCCATGTTTGCACTACCATTCATTTTAGAAAAAGTAGCGGTTGCATTCTGAGCGGCAGTTGCAACATCGGCAATATTCGATTTTGCAGCGGTTGCCCCACTCGTCAATCCTGAAAGATCGATTTTAATGGGGACAATTAATCCATCAAGCGTTGCTGGCATTAGTGACTTGTATCCCTTTTAGCTTTCTCCGTAGCGGCATCGACCGCCGCTTTTTCGTCTTCCTGTTCCAGTTCGTAAAAAGCTCGCCAATAGACCAATTCTGTCAAGCTCAGACGTTCCATGTATTCCTGTATGGTCATGCCTGAGCCTGCTATCCCTAATTCCCGGTAAAGGAAGAATCCGAAACGGAATTGTCCGTCTGCAAAAAATCGTCTTTCGCCTCTTGCACTGCTTGAGGCGTGGCACCAGAAAGCGCCTGAATTTGTTCCCCAATGGGGTTAATTACCGAAAGACCGAAATCACACACCCCTTGAATATCGGTGTCTTTAAAAATGCGATTCCCTGATTTGCGCAAAATCAGCGATTTTATAATGGAGGCGGCACCCAATAGGATGGGGTCTTCACCGTCTTTAGTGGTTGCAAGCAGCTTGGCATGGCGTGCAGCAGCCCCGGTGAGTTCTTGTAGGGCAAGATTACCGTCAAGCATCTCCAAACCCGGCAGTGACCCTTCAAAATTGATGATTTTCTTTTTGCGATTAAAGAAGAGCGTACGTACCTCTTCTTCGTTCAATTCTTGTGTCTTTGACATCCCGCTATCTTTCTTTCTATCCGCAAAGGCTTATGCCATAAAAAATTCGTTGGTAAGTTGGAAACTTAAATCTTGTGTAATTGCTGCTTTGGGGTCATCTTTCAAGCTGCTATCCGAAACAAAGCAGTAGCCTTCGTATTTATCCCCACCTGCTGCATCAAAGGCCACAATAAGCAAATCTCGATTGAGCAACATGTCAACAAAAGTCTTATTGACCCAAAATGTTGAGGCTTTGAAGGTGCCCGATAAGAGCGTGGGGATATAGCTTTTAGCCGGGGTTGAGCTAAATACCGTTGTTTCCGCAGTATCCATTTTCCCCGCAAATTCACCGGAGGCCGCTTGTCCAATTTCCGTCACCACAAAGTATTTGCCGCTGGATAGGCGTACATGCGTCCCAATGGGTTGTGTAGCCGTAAACTTGACGCGTGCATTGACCCGATACAACGTAAATCCTGCGGTAATCGTGGCGTATGCTCCACCGGCCTGTACTCTGGCAATAGTGACAGTAGGAGAAGTGCCACCCGTAAGCGAAGCTGTTGTAGTTACTAAGGATTGTGAAGCCAAACCTAATGCGGCGGTAAACTGTATTTGAAATGCCGCACCGGGACCAGGACCACCTGTAACTAATGCATTTCCCGCACCAACAGACGCTAGTGCTTGAAGTGCTGATTGTACTTGTGAAGCGGTAGCATTCCAATTGAGTGCTGAAGTGGTATTGGCACCAAAGGTCAAGGTAAATGTTCCACCAGTGGGGGTACCTGTAATGGTGATACTCTGCACTTCGTCATTGGCTTTTTGCACCACAACGGCAGTTACACGATCCAGGTACCGCTTGGCTTGGTTGGTAATCGTAAATGTTTTATGATCCCCGCTATCAGTCATTGCCTCATTCGTGAAGGCCACGCCTGGCTGAGAAGTCAGAAAAATTTGCGAATTATATGCTGCAATTGCTGCCATCATGCGCCTCCTCTCATGCTACTAGGCAATGGTGGCTCCACCATTCATGAGCAAGCTGACATCGAACGTGACCACACCTTTTGGATCAGCTTTTACACTCATATCCGTGACCCAACAACTCATCGTATGCGTCTCTGATGTGCCGTCAGGGCTGAAAATCATCGTGAGCAAGGTCCGGTTGATCCAGGCATCACGCAACGCGTTTTGGCCTGCATCGGTGGTATTACGGTTTCCTGAAAGTTTTACCTGTGCTGATTGCAGTGTAGGAACGTAGGTTTTCGTCCCCGGCGTATCACTGCTAAAAGAAGTAGTTTCTGCGGTATCCACCTTGTACGGTAATTCGAAGGACATAATATCGTGTACAAGGGTCGATGGACTCACCGTAACTGTTCCTGAATAGGCTGCTGTTGCCATCGTGGCGACTCCTTTATGCAATTCCCTGCAAAGGGAAAATTAATTACTCCAAATATTAATTAATTCATCTATTAAATGTGATTTGGATTTAACAAAAGCTGGAAATAAATAGGGTTGTGGTGCCATTTTGCTAGTACCCAATTCCACATAAGGTGCGTATTCTACCGTCGTTCCAATGGTGCATTCAGCTTTACCCACATTTTTATATTGAATACTGCTTTTTAATTGCCCACCTTTATGCCCAGGTCGATCTTTACCAACCGGACAACGTTGCTTCGCATCATTCTCGGTATCTTGTCCCGCTTGTTGTACCGCGCTGTCCGTAGCCTGTATTCTTTCAGCTATCCATGCGTCTAAAGCCGCATTAATGTCCGTCATAGTGGCTATCCTTGTACCCATAATTTGTAGCGGTCTGCAATATGTTGAATAAAACCATCTTGGACTTCTTCTAACTCTTGCCGATTGTCAAATATGGCTAAAGCATTGTTAAAATCGTCGGATAATACCAAGCGTTCAGAAATTGGTCCGTGTGTTAATTGATATATTTGCGCCATAATAGCTCTTGCTTTTTCAAATCCTTGCTCTTTCGTAAAAACTGACACCTGGATGTAGATATCCATTGCGTCTGTACCGAAGGAAAGAATTGAACCAAGCTGACTGGTGATGGGATGCACAGACACATAAGGAAAACTAGGTAAGGTTGCACCATCTCCGCCTTGATCAAAAATGTTCCATTCTGGTGCAACTGCACCCACCATTAAGGCTTGCAAAGAAGCATTACCGCGATATTTGGCAATCAGTGCTTCTTGTACTGCACCGGCTGGATCAGCCATCTCACTTCACCTCCGTTGCAAGCACGGTTGTGAGCGTGTTGTAACTTTGAGGAGAAAGATCGACCTGAACCGTAAGTGTTTGCCCGTTAATCAGTAAGCGATCCCCATGCATCACATCGGTTCCATAAGAAAATTGCACTCGCCAAGCCGCTAGACTTGCCACAAGATAGCCATAATTTTGAAGCTGACCTGCGGTTGGTTCTGCCATGCCCACAAGTAGCCCATCAGGTGATATCGTGGACCAAGTTACCGATGCACCCCCTTGTGCATTTATTGTTCGTGATGCACGTTGGATTACACAAGATTGATCACACACGGCATTGGTAACATCCGCACGCATAAGAGCTAGTTCACAGGCAGTAATGGGATTCATTGCAATCATGTACTATCTCCCACTTCCATCGCCCATGTAATCGAGCGGGGTAGGGCCAAGTCCAATTCCTGCTAGTTTGGAATGTTGCCGCAAATCAGTACGTGTCAGGTAAATAGTGCTTGGTCGTTGTTTCATTCGATACGTCTTTGCCAGATTTTGCAGATTCGTTACCACCTGACTGCGTTGTAAGTTCTGTCCATCCACGGCAATGTTGTAGGAAAGCACCCATCGCGCTGCCATTCTTTCCAGTAAATCCGCCGCACAACGATACAAGTCGTACGTTTTTCCAGTGATATAGATAGGCGGTAAGGTGGTTTCACTGAAAGACCAATGACCTGCAATCAGTTCTGAAGCATCCGGTGTTACGGTATCAATCAGGTATTGTTTTAAAATCACGTCATCTTCCCAATCCCCAAGCTCCGTGTAATAATCCAAAAATTGAATCGTTGACCCGGTAAACGTGGGTTTAGGAATCATGACCTGATTGCGTACATCCGCACGACTGGCATCTAACACATCTTGAATTTCCTGATCAGAAAATGCCTGACAGGATGCTCCAATTGGATCATTCACAAGTAGGCGCACCCGCGCCAATAAAGAACTCATAGTAGCTCTAACCGTCATCGAATACGCCTCCTCTCTTTGTTGTTAAGGCCGACCCAAGCAAATGTCGCCTTGATACGTAATCGTAGGCGTTGCGCTAGATCCTGGTGCAATCGTGCAAACCAGTTTGATTTGTACCCCGTTAGCTACACTCGTAGGGCTAACCTCAAAGGGAATAAAGAATTCTCCTGCAATGGCACCACTCGTAGGTAGGGTCAAAGGATCAGCCAAAAATTCAGGATTGAAAGAGCTTCCACCATCGTAAGAAACACTAATACTGAACGTGGCTGTACTCGTAGCAGTACCACTAGCACCGGCTGAATAGAGCACACGTGCTTTAAGGCCGCGCCGAGGCGTACCAGTAGCAAGTGTGAAAACAGCACTTGAAAACGTAGAAGTTTTGGTAACACTGGCCTGAAGTGCCAGCAAGGCATCCGTTGCCATGATCGTTCCCTTTCTGGCACTATGCCAATTTGACATCGTACAGACGAGCAATAGAACGGGTAGAAGCGTTAACAAGCCCAACAGCCCAGTCTATAAGAGTTCTGTAGATAACACCGTTATTAATGAGTCCCAAATCTTGGACATTTGGCGCATCGAACTGCCAACCGAAGAAGTGGTCGGTGCTATAGTTGACGGCATAGATGCTGGTGTACACCGCGCTAGAACCGGTTGAAGCCACGCCAGCAGCCGTTTCACCAATTGCACCCGAACCAGCTACACCATTGCCGGGGATGATACGGGTTGACTGGTCAGCTTTGTAACCGATATCACGGACAACCGCACCTTTGTACATCTGAATAGTGCGCCCGAATTGATCTTGCATCACGCTAAAACCACCAGAGGTACCCATCGTACGAATAGCAGCCGCAAATTGACGTTGCATGACTTCATTCATGTACAACACAACCCCATTACCTTGAGGGCTATCAACCGACCAAAGAAGCTGATCAAGATAGACCAAAAAGTGATTTGCCGTGGCTTGCGTCATGCCGGAAAGAGACAAATCTACTCCACCACCGTCAATTTTGTTCTCAGCACGCACACCGTAGGTTCCACCATTGTTAATGCGATAGGCCAAGCCAACAGGTGCATTCAGGTCGCCAGTGACATGATCATTGGCAATGAATTTGTAGTTAACGTCGTAGGTGAGGGCTTTGAGGTAGGCTTCTGTCTGCGTAGCACGAGGATCAACGATAGCGTTTTCTTCCTCGACGATGTACTTATCAACATCAATGTAGTTACGCAGAATGTAGACTTGTTCCTGATAAGGGGTAGGCGTGCCTTTGGTTGAAACGCCTTCAGCGTTGATCTGTGACCAGTTCACGCTAGGCAGATTACCTTCAAAACGTGCGCCGTTAATCGTAAAGGATTTCTTAGAAACCAATGGAATATCAGCGATAACGCTGCCATTGTCGATGAGGGAAAAACTGACGGCTTGTACCAAAGGACTGTTGCTCATCTGAGCGTAATCCGCAAGCGTCACTGTCCCGGCTGAGATAGCCATAGAACCACTCCTATCATCCCCTGCCCAACTAGCAAACTTACTTTCCCTTGCATTTAACGACTAGGCTGCGTAGGAAGAGCGTCACCTCTTCAGAGATTTCCCGGTTGTTAGCTGAGTACGAGATACAAAAGAATTTATTCGTACTACTGACGCTCACGCGCCAATCTATAAGCATCCTGTAAAGATGGACGCTGCCCGGCAGGAAGTGTACCCGGTTGTTGAATTTGCGAGCGCCCTGGATTCATAGCCGGTAAAGTTGGTGTTACATTTGCTTTTATTACAGCAGGTGGTTCAACCGTTTTTGCCAGCAAATAAGGTCTTTTCTTCACTAAAGCTTCCAGAAGTTTTGCTAAATTCGTCGGTGTGCCATCTTCTGCAAACTCTAGTTCCGTGCGATCAAGTAAGAGTGCAGCCGCTTCAGGATCAATAACCCCAATGTTACGCGCCTGTGCTTCTATCTCATAACGCACAACACGTTCTTGCATTTGTCTTGCGTAAGTATCGTGTTGGGTTTGTAGTTCTTTGTATTGTTTGTTAACTTTCTCAATTTCGCTTAATTGCGCTTCTTGCGCTTTTCGTTCAGCTTCTTCATAGGTTGAAAGCTTCTTGCGATGTCGATCACGTTCTTCTATAGCGTTTTTGTTGGAACGTTCAAGATCTTCAAGCCTCTTTAGAGCTTCCTCAAGCGAAAGAGAAGGCTTCTGTGGCGTCTCGCTCACAGTAGCGGGGGTGCCCTTCACGGGCTGATCTACGTTGGGCATCGCGCTTTCCGTAGATGAGGTATCTTCGTTAGGCATAAATTACTACAACCTTTCGGTGTTTGTCAATAAGACTATCCATATATCCTACTATTAGTATTTTCTAGCGGTTTTAATAGTGATTGATTGTGCAAAACCTTTTAATTCTTCCACCAATTGCCTGAGTTCCATCAGTTCTTCGATACAATCTTGTAAAACAACATCCGTATCGTCATCCTGTGCAGGCGCACTACCACGATAATGACCCTTACGGATAGCCGTAAGCGCACTTCGTAGCTCTTCTTCCGTGCGATGTTTCTGAATTTTTTTCAATGGATCTAACTTTGTCATTATTCCCCTTTCACACCACCCAAAGCTTTACAATACCGATAACATTCATGGCATAAGTAGATACGCACACAGGGCATATGCAAGGCGTACATGGGTGTTTCTACACTATTTTCACGTAATCCTAATCGTGGACAATCCGCTATGGCACACTTCAAACGCACATCAAGAGAAACTTGCAACAAGTCTAGTACCTGATCAAGATCATTAGTAGGGTGTTCAAAATCATCAAAAGTGTGTAGTTTTGTCACTTTGCTGTCTCTCCATGCGCGGCTGTAGGTACTATTGCTTCGTCAGTTACCGGGTTGGTTTGCTTATCCGCCTCAATTGCATCGGCATTTTTAATGGGACTCAATATGGACTCTTCTTCAGGATCATAGCCAAGCTCTCTCTGAATGGTTTTGTCCGAAATTCCGAGTTGCTTTTTGAGTAGCGCACCCTGAATGCTAGGTAAATCATCGTGAGGCAATGGATTTTGCCAGGATAGAGAAACATCTATATCTTTGCTCAGGCCATTGAGTACAAACAAGGCTTTACTGACATTAATAATAAGATCCCCATAACTACAGCGTTTTTTATCGGTCTTTTTAAGCAAAGGCATAAACATGAGTTCGATAGCAATACCGGAAACTGTTCCACGTGGGATATCTGCAAGACGCCCGGTTGCTACTCCTGGTACCCCTGATTGTTCATCAATATCACTCCGCAAATTTGAGGCAAACGCCAGCGCGTTGGCAATATCTGAAGCTAATGAAACGGATACGATCTTACTTTCAGGGAGAGGTAAACCAATTATTTTACCGGGTTTAATATCTATGACTTGCTCACCTGCACCTGTGGCATAAATAATTGGTGCGCCAAAGAGCTTGTTAATACGATTAATGTTGCTTTGTACGAAATTGAGTGAGTCGTTGACGCCCACTAAATCTCTTGTGATATCGGGAATACCCCAAAAATCATTGGGTTTTGGTAGATTTTGGCACCCAAATATAGGCGGGAAAACATAAGGCCAGATAATTGGAGCACCGGATGCTGTCCAAGGACCACGTTCCCCTACACGTGACCAATGCTGAATAGACCAGTGTGCATCTACATCGGCAAAAGGATCACCATTATCACCATCATTATCAGGATCAATACGGGCTATTTCTTCTCTGTAAAATACTTGTGCAGGAGAACCTTTAACCATTGCAGCGGTACTGTACTGAATGCAGTAAAGCACAACTGTTTCACAATCCTGTGGCGCGGTTTGTACAAAGATGGTAGAAGGATCAAGCACAACTAGACGATACGTGCCGTTTGGTTCAGGCACAATGCGAAGAAATCCATGACCAGTAATACCGCCATTCATGGAAAGCTTTTGTAGCAGTGGCAGACGCGATTCTTTTCGCCCCCAGGCGCTATTAAGCACTTTTTGCGCTTCCTTTGGTGCTTGTTCTTCAGCAGAAATAGCGATTTCTTGCCCAAATAAGAAGTCCACTCCACGATCAACAATAGCTTGGCATCTATTTGTCATCACATTGTCGTCGGGTTGTCCTTCCATCCGCTGAAGAGGTGGCGTAAGTTCCCCGTTGTACGCTTTCCAGGCATGTTCAATGGCTTTTTGCCGTCTCTTATCTGTTTCCGTGATTTCGTACACAGGTTGTGCCTGTACAGGGACGCTAATTTTGGGTAATGTTTGTACCATAACTAGTGCTTCACCTCTAATAAGTAGCTATGCTCATAAATATTGCCGATCACTTCAAATTCATCACCTTGAAGACAATCTATCCACCGTTCTTCGTCGTAGTGCATGAGATGGCAAAACGGGCCAAATGCTGCATATTCATCGGTGTAATAGACTTGCTCGACAACATTCTTCAGTTCACCCATGTCTTTGAGCACAGCTTTGACGATATCGCCCTCGTAGACTTCTTTGCCGTGTTTATCTTTGAGCCCGGTGAACTGCATCAAATCGGAAAACCACACTGGTTCCCAATCATTCCAACCAACGCCAAATTGAAATGGGATATATTCACGTTTACCCTGTTCTTTTGGTTGAAAAGAAAAGAGCATGCATTTGTTCTCTTTGTCAAAGATGCGAAACTTAATTTCTCTATGCATAAACACCTCTAATACACACGACCACTGTAACGCACCTCAGATGGCCTTAAATCAAAATAAGCCGTTAAATAACGTAAACAATCCAAAGAATCGTCATTCTCTTTTACAGGCTGATCTTTCTTCCCACTACTATCGGTTTGCCAGATGTACCCTTCTGGCTCTTCTTCCAGGCATGTGGGTTGCTTGGCGTCCACCAGCATAGGATCACGTTGTACAAGAGAATCTCGCATAATATAAATGCGTGGTTTTCCATCTCCCGCGTCTTTAAAACGCGATGCAACGGCTTGAATACCCGCACTCACATTCTTTTGAGCTGGAATGGTATTCAGCCCCAAATGGCGTTCAAGTGTGGCCCTATCTTCCGCATCATGATCACAAATAATGGCACGAGGAAAAGGATCACCGCCCGGTTGCCCCCAACGCGATACCTGTTTAATTATTTTTGCGTGGTCTTCCACTAAGGTTTTTGTTTTATGAATTTCACGATAAATCCAAATGCGACCATCAGGGTCTATTGCACCCCAAAGACACACAAACGGATGGGTAAAACCAAAGTCAATAGATAAGTAGCGCGGCCATTCAGGAGGAATGATAGTGCGATCAATGAGGATTCGTTTACGGTCCCACACATCCTGATAGACCATATTTTCACTGGAACTCCATAACCCATAACGCAACCGAAGCAAACGCACACCAGTCAGATTTTCCAATACAGAAAGATAGCGTTGCCCTTCCGTGGTCATATTGCCTTGAATATCAAACAAAAGGGGATTATCCTCATGTCTACTTTCCAGCATGACCGTTCTACCAGCATCCGCACGCAATTTTAACCAATGTTGAGGCGAGTCAGGGTTAGCATCCGCAAGCAATTGCTGATAGGGCATTTTGCCATTACGCAAACGAACGGTACAAGATTCCCAATCCACTTCGTCCAGTTCAGGTGCTTCCTGAACGTAAATAATATCCCACTCACTTGACATAATTTTTGAAGGTCGATCCATGCCACCAACAGCGATAATCGAACCATTAGGATATTGGTATTGCTGAAAGCTTGGCTTCCACGCCACACCGTCTAAATCCGGGCGAATTTTTTGCCAATAAGTAACCATTGCTGACTCAGTGAGGGAACGACGCGTTTTACGCACCATGAGGATACGAGCACCGGGATATTTTAAAGCAGCAAGGTGTATTTTATAGAGACAAGCGAGTGATTTCCCCGTACCAGCAGGACCACATAATAATAGCTCAGGATCACGCAAAGCAAAGACTTCATGCGCCACACCTCTAGGAATGTATTGAATAATTAATTCCTGAGTTGCTGTCATATTTTGTCCACCTCTGCCCCAATTTCACGCACAACGGTGGCACCAGGAGGAAGAGCATCCGCACGAGCATACAGACCCATTAATTTGGCACGTGCATCTTTAATCTGTAGTATGCGATCTACGGCAAAGAGTTGAGATTTTTGGCGTGCATCATCCGCAAAGATAGTCCAGCATTGATGTTCCAGACGTTCTAATGAATCAAGCTCTTCTGTGCGAAGCTCATTTACATTGGTTGCAACACAGCGTTCCATTTCACGCATAATGGCTTTGCGGCATGCACTGGCATTACTGTAACCAGTACGAGAGGCTATTTCTTCATAGGTCATTTTAGTAGAGCGCAATTTAATCGCCATTGCTACGCGTTGTGCAGCATTAACATCACGCGTCTGAGGATTTGTACCCCTTTGATGTGACACCCAATACCCATCCTTTTAGAAGATCTTGTGTAAATAATTAAGTATGTATTGCATAAGGCTATAAGATATATATATATATATGTATTATTTTTAATTATTTCTCTTGAAAATATTTATGAGGTATTTTTAATTAAATTATTGGGGTGCTGTTTGACTACACTACAACCGGGTAAAAATAAAAAAGCAGAGTAGCTTACCCCAAGGAAGGAAGGGGAAGTTACTCTGCTCAAATTAGGAGTAAAGCAGATGTCGGTCAGTGAATATTAAAAGAATTATAAATATTAGAAATAAAGAAACTCCCAAATCACTGAAAATTTGGGAGTCGTTTTTTCTCTATTACTATTGT
>Ga0310811_10000565_pt1 | contig 47383 bp, 44 predicted proteins | sample YCmetagenome_FD_207642 | JGI IMG/M metagenome (GOLD analysis project Ga0310811, IMG submission 207642) | Soil microbial communities from experimental microcosm in Duke University, North Carolina, United States - YC | ecosystem: Engineered > Artificial ecosystem > Soil microcosm > Unclassified ...
CGTCGGCGTCCTCGAACACGATCAGCATTCCGACGACCGCCGGCACCGCGTCGGCGAGCGCCACCGCCTCCGCCTCCGCGTCGGCCACGCAGACCATCGGGATAGGAACGCCCGGCGAGGTGGTGGGCCAGTCGTCAGGGCTCTGCCTCAGCAGCAGCGACGGCTCGTTCAGCAACGGCGCTCAGGTCCAGACCGACGCGTGCACTGCCGACCCCACCCAGGAGTGGACGCTGACCAGCGGCGGCCAGATCACCATCAACAACGGCGCGGACTGCCTCGACGACTACGGCTTCGGCACCACCGCGGGCACCGAGGTGGACGTCTGGACGTGCAACGGCGGCACCAACCAGGAGTGGACCGTGCAGTCCAACGGCATGATCGTCAGCAAGAACTCGGGCCTGTGCGTCGACGTCTCCGGCGGTACCGCGGCGCAGGGCACGGACGTCCAGCTGCAGAACTGCGGCGGCGACGGGACCCAGCTCTGGGACTGAGCCGCCGGCCGGGCCGGTGACCCGTCACCCGCCCGGCACCCGTCCGGCGGACGGCTCACCGTACGTCGTCACCGGTCGGGTGAGGACCTCACCGGCTGAAACGTCACCGGTCGGGTGAGGACCTCACCGGCTGAAACGTCACCGGTCGGGTGAGGACCTCACCGGCTGAAACGTCACCGGTCGGGTGAGGACCTCACCGGCTGAAACGTCACCGGTCGGGTGAGGACCTCACCGGCTGAAACGCCACAGGCCGGGCGAGGACCTCACCGGTCGGGCCGGGACCTCACCGGCTGAAGACGATGTGCGTGACACCGCTCGGCGTGGTCGTCGACTCGGCCTCGAAGCGCTCCTCGAGCCCTTCCAGGCCGTCCCACAGCCGCTCGCCGCGGCCGAGCACGATCGGCACGACGACCACGTGCAGGTGGTCGACCAGGTCCGCGGCGAGGAACTGCCGGACCGTGTCCGGGCCGCCGCCGATGCGCACGTCCAGGCCGTTCGCCGCCTCGCGCGCCCGGCGCAGCGCCTCCTCGGGCGTGGCGTCGACGAAGTGGAACGTCGTGCCGCCCGCCATCTCGAGTGACGGCCGCGGGTGGTGGGTGAGCACGAAGACCGGCGTGTGGAACGGCGGCTCGTCGCCCCACCAGCCCTTCCACTCGTGGTCCTGCCACGGTCCGCGCTGCGGGCCGAACTTGTTGCGGCCCATGATCTCGGCGCCGATGCCCGGACCCCACTGGCTCGCGATCGCGTCGTCGATCCCCGTGCGGCCGCTGCCGGCGCCGTTCATGCTCTGGAAGCTGTTCGTGGTGAAGAACCACTGCATGAGCCGCTGGCCCGCGTGCCCGAACGGATTCTCCAGGCTCTGGCCCTCGCCGGTGGCGTAGCCGTCGAGCGATACCGCGAGATTGTGCACCCTGACCCGGGACATGTCATCACCTCGCCGACCAGCGTAGCGGCGCGCCCGGGTCGCCGCCGGGAAGACGGCGGGCGGGCCGCGCGGGTGCCGGGGGAAAACAAGCAAGCACGCTTGATTTTTTCCCGGAGCGGTGGAAGCGTGGGCACGGGCGAGGTCCGCGGAGCGAGGAGACGGGTCTGATGGCGGATCAGAATGCTGGGCATGGGGCCGGGGCTTCCGGCGGCACAGCTTCCGGCGGCGCGAACGCGGGCGCCGCCGGCGCGGTGCGGATCGGCAACGCCTCCGGCTTCTACGGCGACCGGCTCGCGGCCGTCCGCGAGCAGCTCGAAGGCGGCCCGCTCGACGTGCTGACCGGCGACTACCTCGCCGAGCTGACCATGGCGATCCTCGCCGCGGACCGGCGCAGGGACCCGGCCCTCGGCTACGCGAAGACGTTCCTGCGCCAGATGGGTGACTGCCTCGGCATCGCCGCGGCCCGCGGCGTCGCGCTCGTCACCAACGCCGGCGGCCTCAACCCGGCCGGCCTCGCCGACGAGCTGCGCAAGCTCGCCGCCCGGCTCGGCGTCGAGGTGCAGATTGCGCACGTGCGGGGCGACGACCTGTTCCCGCGCGCGGCCGAGCTGGGCCTCGCCGAGCGTCCCGGGCTGCTGGCGGCGAACGCGTACCTCGGCGCGTTCGGGATCGCCGAGGCGCTGCGGGCCGGCGCGAACGTGGTCGTCGCCGGCCGGGTCACGGATGCCTCGCTCGTCGTCGGGCCGGCGATCGCACGATTCGGCTGGACGAGTGACGACCTCGACGCGCTGGCGGGCGCCACCGTCGCCGGACACGTCCTGGAATGCGGCACGCAGGCGACCGGCGGCAACTTCTCCTTCTTCACCGAGATCGACGCGCGCCATCCCGGCTTCCCGATCGCCGAGCTGCAGTCCGACGGCAGCAGTGTGATCACGAAGCATCCCGGCACCGGCGGCGCGGTGACCGTCGAGACCGTCACCGCCCAGTTGCTCTACGAGACGTCCGGCGCACGGTATGCGGGCCCCGACGTGACCACGCGGCTCGACACGCTCCGGCTGCGCGCGGCCGGGCCGGACCGCGTCGAGATCACCGGGGCGAGGGGCGAGGCGCCGCCGCCGACGCTCAAAGTCGGGCTCAACCGCGTCGGCGGCTTCCGCAACCAGGTCGAGTTCGTCCTGACCGGGCTGGAGATCGAGACGAAGGCCGGACTCGTCCGCGAGCAGATGGAGGCCGCGTTCACCGATCGCCGGCCGGCCGAGGTCCGCTGGACGCTCGTGCACACCGATCGGCCCGACGCGCCGACCGAGGAACAGGCCAGCGCGGTACTGCGACTCGTGGTCCGGGACGCGGACGCGCGCCGCGTCGGGCGTGCCGTGAGCAGCGCGGCGGTCGAGCTGGCGCTCGCCGGGTACCCGGGCTTCCACGTGACGGCGCCGCCCGCCGACGCGTCGCCGTACGGCGTCTTCGAAGCCGAATTCGTCAGTGCGGCAGAGGTCGATCACACGGTCGTGCTGCCGGATGGACGGCGCCTGCCGGTGCGGCCGCCGGTGGTCACCCGGGAGCTCGAGCCGGTCGCGGAGCCCGAGGTACCGTTCGGAAAAATAACAGGCCCAACGCGGCACGCGCCCCTGGGTCTGGTCGCGGGGGCACGCAGCGGCGACAAGGGCGGCGACGCGAACATCGGCCTATGGGCGCGGTCGGACCAGGCGTGGCCGTGGCTGGTGCACACGCTGACCGCCGGCATGCTGCGCGAACTGCTGCCGGAGGCCGCCGATCTGCCGGTCACGCGGCATGTGCTGCCGAATCTGCGTGCCGTGAACTTCGTCGTCGAGGGGCTGCTCGGTGAGGGCGTGGGCGCGCAGGTTCGCTTCGATCCACAGGCCAAGGCCGTAGGGGAGTGGCTGCGCTCGCGGTACCTCGACATCCCCGTCGCACTGTTGGGACGTGCGCGATGACGATCCTGGCCACGCAGCTGGACCCTTCGAGCGAGTCGTACCGGGAGAATCGCCGCGACATGCTCGCGAAGCTCGAAGCGCTCGACGGCGAGCACGGCAAGGCGCTCGACGGCGGCGGTCCGAAGTACGTCGAGCGGCACCGCAAGCGCGGCAAGCTCCTGGCGCGCGAGCGGATCGAGCTGCTGATCGACCCTGACAGCGCGTTCCTCGAACTCTCGCCGCTGGCGGCGTGGGGCACGGAGTACCCGGTCGGCGCGGCGCTCGTCAGCGGCATCGGCGTCGTCGAAGGCGTCGAGTGCGTCATCACGGCCAGCGACCCGACCGTGCGCGGCGGCGCCAGCAATCCGTGGACGTTGCGGAAGGCCTTGCGCGCCAACGACATCGCGCGCGTCAACCGCCTGCCGCTGGTCAACCTCGTCGAGTCGGCCGGCGCCGACCTGCCGAGCCAGAAAGAGGTGTTCATCCCGGGCGGCGCGGTCTTCCGAGACCTCACCAGGCTCTCGGCCGCCGGGATCCCGACCGTCGCCGTGGTCTTCGGCAACTCGACCGCAGGCGGCGCCTACATCCCCGGCATGTCAGACCACGTGGTCATGGTCAAGGAGCGCTCGAAGGTGTTCCTCGGCGGGCCGCCGCTGGTCAAGATGGCCACGGGGGAGGAGTCCGACGACGAGTCGCTGGGCGGCGCCGAGATGCACGCGCGCGTCTCCGGCCTCGCCGACTACTTCGCGGTCGACGAGCCTGATGCGATCCGCGCCGCGCGCCGCATCGTCCGGCGGCTGAACTGGACGAAGTCCGGTCCGGGACCCATCGCGTCGGGGATCGCCCCCGCTCCCGAGCACGACGAGGACGAGCTGCTCGGCATCGTCCCCGGCGACCTCAAAGCCCCGTTCGACCCGCGCGAGGTGATCGCCCGAACCGTCGACGGATCGGACTTCGACGAGTTCAAGCCGCTGTACGGCCCGAGCCTCGCGACCGGCTGGGCCACCGTCCACGGCTATCCCGTCGGCATCCTCGCCAACGCGCGCGGCGTGCTGTTCAGCGAGGAGTCGCAGAAGGCCGCGCAGTTCATCCAGCTCGCGAACCAGCGCGACATCCCGCTGATCTTCCTGCACAACACGACCGGCTACATGGTCGGCCGGGAATACGAGCAGGGCGGCATGATCAAACACGGCTCCGCGATGATCAACGCGGTCTCGAACAGCAGGGTTCCGCACATCGCGGTCCTGATCGGCGCGTCGTACGGAGCGGGCCACTACGGGATGTGCGGCCGCGCTTTCGAACCCAGATTCCTGTTCGCCTGGCCGAGCGCCAAGTGCGCGGTCATGGGTCCGCAGCAGCTCGCCGGGGTGCTCTCGATCGTCTCGCGGCAATCGGCGGCGGCGAGCGGGCGCCCGTTCGACGAGGACGGCGACGCCGCGATGCGCGCGCTGGTCGAGCAGCAGATCGAGTCCGAGTCGCTGCCCGCGTTCCTCTCCGGGCGCCTGTACGACGACGGCGTCATCGACCCGCGCGACACGCGGACCGTCCTCGGCCTGTGCCTGTCCGCGGCGCACAACGCCCCGATCGAGGGCGCCCGCGGCTACGGCGTCTTCCGGATGTGAGCTCATGTTGCTGCGTCAAGTCGCTGTCCACGAGCGGATACGGCTGTGTCATCTGGATGTGAGGCCTCGATGATCAAGTCGCTCCTGGTGGCCAATCGCGGTGAGATCGCGCGCCGGATCTTCGGCACATGCCGAGAACTCGGCATCGCGACGGTCGCCGTCTACTCCGACGCCGATGCGCGCGCGCCCCACGTACGCGAGGCCGACCTCGCGGTCCGACTGGCCGGCAGCGCCTCGACCGAGACGTATCTTCGCGGCGAACTGATCGTCCGCGCCGCGCTCGACGCCGGCGCCGACGCAGTCCACCCCGGCTACGGCTTCCTCTCCGAGAACGCCGACTTCGCGCAGGCGGTCCTCGACGCGGGCCTCACCTGGATCGGGCCGCCGCCAGCGGTCATCGCGGACATGGGCTCGAAGACGCGCGCCAAGAAGCTGATGGCGGCCGCCGGAGTCCCGATCCTCTCAGCCGTCCCACCCGAGTCGGCCACGTCGGCCGACCTCCCGTTGCTGATCAAGGCGGCGGCCGGCGGCGGTGGACGCGGCATGCGGATCGTCCGCGACCTCGGCGCGCTGCCGGACGCCCTGGCGGGAGCCAGAGCCGAGGCGTCGGCGTCGTTCGGCTCCCATGAAGTGTTCTGCGAGCCCTACGTCGAGCGCGGCCGGCACGTCGAACTCCAGATTCTCGCGGACATCCACGGCACGGTCTGGACGCTCGGCGAGCGCGACTGCTCGCTCCAACGCCGCCACCAGAAGGTCATCGAGGAGACTCCGGCACCTGGCCTGACCGACGAGACACGTCGCGCACTGGCTGACGCGGCCTCGTCCGGGGCGAAGGCGATCGGCTATGTCGGAGCCGGCACGGCAGAGTTCCTGCTCGCCCCCGACGGCCGGTTCTACTTCCTTGAGATGAACACGCGCCTCCAGGTCGAGCACCCGGTGACGGAGTGCGTGACCGGCCTCGACCTCGTCGCCTGGCAGCTTCGCATAGCCGAGGGCCGCGCCCTGCCGCCCGATCCGCCGGCGCCCCGAGGCCACGCGGTCGAAGCCCGCCTCTACGCCGAAGACCCTGCGCACGACTGGCAGCCGCGTACCGGGACCGTGCACCGCTTCGAGATCACTACTTCGCCGGGAATCCGCGTGGACAGCGGGGTCGAGGCCGGGACCGTCGTCGGTGTCGAGTACGACCCGATGCTCGCCAAGGTCATCGCGTGGGCCGAGACCCGCGATGAGGCCGCGCGCCTACTCGCGCACTCGCTCGCCGCAGCGCGCATCCACGGCCTCACGACAAACCGGGACCTGCTCGCCAAAGCCCTCACCCACCCCGCGTTCATCGCGGGAGATGTGCACACCGGCTTCCTCGCGGACCACGCCGCCGACCTCTTCTCCACCAGGGCCATCAGCCCCCTGATACCGCTTGCCGCTGCCCTCGCCGAAGCAGCGTCGTACACCGGTCCGCAACCGGGCGCAGTCCCGGCCGGTTGGCGCAACCTCGCCGCACAATCGCAGGTAAAGCGCTATCTCGACGCCGACGGAACGGAGTACGAGGTCCGCTACCGGCTGACCCGCGGTGGCCTGCGCGCCGACAGGCTCGCCGACGTCCGCCTCATCTCCAGCGCCCCGGACAGCGTCGTCCTCGACGAGCGCGGGATCCGCCGCGCTTTCCGCGTCGCAACATACGACGACGCCATCCACGTCGACGCACCCGGCATGAGCGTTGCGCTCAGGCGCCTCTCCCGCTTTCCGGATACCTCGGGCGAACCGGACCCCGGGTCGTTGCTCGCTCCCATGCCCGGCACCGTCGCGCGGGTCGCGGCGGCCGAAGGCGACGTCGTATCCGCCGGCCGGCCGCTGCTGTGGCTGGAGGCGATGAAGATGGAGCACCTCGTCGCCGCGCCGACCGACGGGGTACTCGCCAAGCTGCACGTCACGCCAGGTCAACAGGTATCCGTCGGTACGATTCTCGCTGTTGTGGAACCCAAGGAGGGCCCGCGGTCATGACCGAGTTCCCGTTCGAGAGCGAGGAACGCCGCGCGCTCCGGACCGCCGTCGCGGCGCTGGGCAAGCGTTACGGCGCGACGTACATGCAAGGGAAGGGGCGTGCGGGGGAGGACTCGAACGAGCTGTGGCTGGAGGCCGGGAAGCTCGGCTACCTCGGCGTCAGCCTGCCGGAGCAGTACGGCGGCGGGGGAGGGGGCATCGCGGACCTCGTCATCGTGCAGGAGGAGCTCGGCGCTGCGGGCTGCCCGCTGCTGCTGCTCGTCGTCACCCCGGCGATCTGCGGTAGTATCATCGCGCGCTTCGGCACGGGGGCGCAGAAGCAGCGCTTCCTGCCCGGCTTCGCCGACGGAACCGAGCGGATGGCCTTCGGGATCACCGAGCCGGACGCCGGCTCCAACTCGCACGCCATCACCACGACCGCCCGCCGCGACGGGGACGACTGGATCCTGAAGGGCCGCAAGGTCTTCATCTCGGGCGTGGACAACTGCGCGACGACGATGATCGTCTCGCGCACCGAGGACGCCGGGACGGGAAAGCTCAAGCCGGCGCTGTTCATCGTCCCGCGCGAGGCGCCGGGCTTCGAGTACCGGGCGATCCCGATGGAGCTGATCTCGCCCGACCGGCAGTTCGAGCTCTACCTCGACGATGTCCGGCTGCCCGCCGACGCGCTCGTCGGCGACGAGGACGCGGGCATCGCCCAGGTGTTCGCCGGCCTCAACCCGGAGCGGATCATGGTCGCCGCCCTGGCGAACGGCATCGCCAGGCACGCGCTCGACAAGGCCGCCGCGTACGCCAGGGAGCGGACCGTCTTCCGCGGCCCGATCGGCTCGCACCAGGGCATCGCGCACCCGCTCGCACAGGCCAAGATCGAAGTCGAGCTCGCACGGCTGATGACCCAGAAGGCCGCGCTGCTCAACGACGCCGGCGACGACTTCGGCGCCGGCGAGGCCGCGAACATGGCCAAGTACGCGGCCGCCGAGGCGGTCACCCACGCGGTCGACCAGGCCGTGCAGACGCTCGGTGGCAACGGCCTCACGCAGGAGTATGGTTTAGCTGCGTTGATCAACTTCGCACGCGTCACGCGAGTGGCGCCCGTGAGTCGGGAGATGATCCTCAACTTCGTCGCCCAGCACACGCTGGGGCTGCCGAAGTCGTACTAGGCGCGAGCCGCGTCGTTCGTGCGCTGAAGGAAAGGTGCAACGGAGCTCATGTCCGAACAGCAGGAACCGCTGGTCCGCCGGAGCCTGGACCGCGGCGTCGTCACCCTGACGCTCGACTCCCCGGCCAACCGCAACGCCCTGTCCACCCGCCTCGTCGCCGAGCTCTCCGAGGGCCTCGCGCAGGCCGACGGCGACAAGGAGGTGCGAGCGGTCGTTCTGACGCACAGTGGCTCGGTCTTCTGCGCGGGAGCCGACCTCAAGGAGGTCACCGGCAGCGACCCGGCCAGCGGGCCGCGCAACCTGGTCGCGCTGATGCGCACGATCGTCGAGCTCGGCAAGCCGGTCGTCGCGAGGATCAACGGCCACGTGCGCGCCGGCGGCCTCGGCCTGGCCGGCGCGTGCGACATCGCGGTCTCCGGCCCCAAGTCCACCTTCGCGTTCACCGAGGTCAAACTCGGCCTCGCCCCCGCGGTCATCTCGCTACCGCTGCTCCCGCGCCTGGACCCGCGCGCCGCGTCCGCCTGGTACCTGACCGGTGGCGTGTTCGACGCGCACGAAGCCGCCCGGATCGGCCTCATCACCTACGCCGCCGCCGAGGACGACAGCCTCGACGCCGCCTGCGACGAGTACCTCGACAGCATGCGCAAGGCCTCCCCGCAGGGCCTCGCCGAGACCAAGCGCCTGGTCACGGCCGACGTCCTCGCCACCTTCGACCGGTACGGCGACGCGATGGTCGAGATGTCCTCGCGCCTGTTCGGTTCCGACGAGGCGCAGGAGGGCATGCGCGCGTTCCTGGAGCGCCGTCCGCCGTCCTGGGCGCAGTAGTGGCGACGCCACGGTGACACGAGAGCAGAAGTAACGAGCGATGACGACGAACGTGGATGCGGTGCCGACCCGGGCGCCGCGGCAGGACCGCAGCCGCGCGACCCGGCAGCGGCTGCTCGAAGCGGCGATCGAATGCCTCGCCGAACTCGGTTGGACCGGCAGCACGGTCGCCGTCGTGGCCGAGCGCGCCGGTGTGACCCGAGGGGCGCTCCAGCACCACTTCCCGACCCGCGAGGACCTGTTCACGGCCGCGATCGAGCACGTCGCCGACGAGCGCATCGCCTTCCTGCGCGGCCGGCAGGCGGCCCTGCCCGCCCACGGCCCGGCCCGCACCGAGGCCGTCGTGGACCTTTTCGTGCGGATGTACATGGACCAGTCCTTCAAGGCCGCGCTGCACCTGTGGGTCGCCGCGGCCACCGAGGAGCCGCTGCGCGAGCGAGTCGTAGCCCTGGAGAACCGCGTCGGGCGCGAAGCGCACCGGACCGCCGTGGCCTTCCTCGGCGTCGACGAGCACGCCTCCGGTACCCGCGAAGCCGTCCAGGCCACCTTGGACATGGCCCGCGGCCTAGGCCTGGCCGACCTGCTCACCGACGACTCCGCCCGCCGCGCCCGCGTCGTGCGCCGCTGGTCCGCCATCCTCGACGCAGCCCTCGCAGAAGGCTGACAGCGCGGCCGACGGGGTGACGGCGACCCGGTTCCCCTCGTCCCCTGTCCGAGAGGAACCGCGATGTACCTCGTCAGCCGAGTGAGCAGGCGGCGCGCACCGACGAAACCGGGGAGTACGCGCCGCTCGGCTTGGGAACTTCCGGGGATTCTAGGCGAGCTCGGCCGCGACCTGACGGTTGAACAGCTCGGCGCCGGAGCGGTCGTACGCGATCTCCGGGAAGTAGAGGATCGCGTACGACATGCCCAGCTTCCGCAGTTCGGCGAGCTTCTCCGCGACCTGCTCCACCGTGCCGACCAGCGGGCCGTTGGCGAGGCCCTCGAAGCGGCTCTCCAGCACGTCCGCGGGCAGCAGCGGCTCGAGGTGCGAGCGGTACCAGGCGACCTTGTCCCGCACGTCCTTCTCGGTCTCGCCGATGATGACGTTGTAGTTCGCCGAGCGCACGATCGCGTCGAAGTCCGTGCCCACCTCGCGGCAGTGCTCGGCGAGCAGCTCCGACTTCCGCACGAATCCCTCGGGCGAGCCGTCGAAGTTCGTGTACGAGGCGTACTGCGCCGCGATCCGCAGCGTCTTGCGTTCGCCGCCGCCCGCGATCCACAGCGGGATGCCGCCCTCCTGCAGCGGCAGCGGACGGCAGATCGCGCCGTCCACCTGGTACTGCTTGCCGTTCAGCGTCGCCACGCCCTCGGTCCACAGCTGACGCATGATCTGCACGCCCTCGTCGAGCTGCTCCAGCCGCTCGCCGGCGCGCGGGAATCCGTACCCGTACGCACGCCACTCGTGCTCGTACCAGCCCGCGCCGATACCCATCTCGACGCGCCCGCCGGACACGATGTCCACGGTCGCCGCGACCTTCGCGAGGTACGCCGGGTTCCGGTATCCCATGCAGGTGCACATCTGGCCGAGCCGCACCCGCGAGGTCGCCGCGCCGAACGCGGCCATCAGGGTCCACGCCTCGTGCGTGGCCTCGTCCGTCGGCGTGGGGGTGGTGTGGAAGTGGTCGTAGACCCAGATCGACTCGTAGGGACCGGATTCGGCGAAGCGGGCCACGTCCAGCATCGTCGACCAGTGATCTGCGGGGGCGATGCCGGCCAGGTCGAGCCGCCAGCCCTGGGGAATGAACAATCCGAAGCGCATGGCCCTCAGCTTAGTTCCATGGTCAAGTACCTCGGTCCCCGGTGTCCGTCGATCGATCCGGATCGCGCGGCCGCGATCCTCGGGTGACCGCTTTCACCGTGCGCATCACCGTCCGCGGCACCTTCGCCGACCTCAGCGCCGACCAGCGCGCCGACCTCCTCGCCGACGCCGATGCCCACGACATCCTCGAGGCGGAGTACACCCGCGAAGGCCACCTCACGTACGAGCGGCAGAGGCAGGAGATCCGCAGGAGGCAGACGTAAGCCCGCGCCGCGGACCCGCAGTCGGGCGACGCGCGAAGCCGCGGCCTAACCCGGCCCCGGGCCCTGCTGGCAGCGCGGGCACCAGTAGGTGACGCGCTCGTCGCCGGCCGGGCCCTGGTCGGCGGAGCGGATGGGGGTGCCGCAGCGCAGGCACTCGCCGCGCTTGCGGCCGTAGACCCAGAGATTGCGCCCGGCGCGGGTCTCGCCGGTGGTGATGCGCATCGGGCGGTCGCGGTTGGCGATGAGGAAGCGGTGGGCGCGGTCGACCAGGCCCGCCAGGTCGGGGACCTCGGCGACCCGGGTCCACGGGGTGACGCCACTGAGGAAGCAGAGCTCTGACTTGTAGACGTTCCCTATCCCGGCCAGGTTGCGCTGGTCGAGCAGCGCCTCGCCGACCGGGCGCGCCGGGGCCGCCTGGAGGCGGTGGACCGCCTCGTCGGCGAGCCGGCCGCTCCAGGCGGGGTCGAGCAGGTCGGGTCCGAGGTGGCCGATGGCGCGATGCTCCTCCGCCGTCCGCAGCAGTTCGAGGACCGGCAGGCGGTATCCGACGGCGGTTCGGGCCGCGGTGCCGAGGATGGCGCGGATCTGAGTGCAGGGTCCAGCCGTTGTCCAGCCGCATCAGCAGGTGCTTTCCGCGCGACTGGACGGTCTCGACGACGTCGCCGGTGAGGTCGACCGTCGCGAGCCTCGGTACCCGCAGGTCGCTGCGCGTCAATTCGCGTCCCGCCAGCGCATCGTCGAGGCGCGCCGCCGTCTGATAGACCGTGTCTCCCTCGGGCACGTCCCCATCATTTCATCTGCGCGGCGTGCACGTGCACCAGAAGCGCCGCGGCGGCCGGGCTCGGCGGGTCGGCGGTGACGCTGACCGTCTCCCACGCCGGGACTTCGCCGTCGAGGGGGATGAAGCGCACGCGGTTGTTCTTGACGGAGAACGAGCTCGGGACGAGCGCGACGCCCAGGCCGCAGGCGACGAGGTCGAGCAGCGAGTGCACGTCCGTGACCTCCAGCGACACCCGCCGCTCGACGCCCGCCGCCGAGAGCACCCGGTCCGCGAGGTCGCGCGTGCCCCAGGTGGGCGGGAAGTCGACGAACTGCTCGTCCATCAGATCCTGCAGTTTGGCCCGCGGCTTCGCGGCGGCCGGGTGCTCGGGCGCGCAGGCGAGGACGAGGTCCTCGCTGTCGAGGGCGTTGACGAGCACGTTCTCGGGGTCGCGCGTGGGCCGCGAGACGAAGGCGATGTCCAGGCGTCCGGTGCGCACGTGCTCGAGAAGTTCCTCGGAGCCCCCCTGGCGCAGCCGGATCTCGACGCGCGGGTGGTCGCTGAGGAAGCCGGTGAGCAGTGTCGGCAGGTGAACGGCGTGCAGGCACTGGAGTGAGCCGATCGAGAGCGAGCCGCGCAGCAGCCCCTGGACCGCGGCGACGGCCTCCTTCGCCGCGTTGCTCGCCGACAGCGCGCGCAGCGCCTCGACGAGCAGCGCGTGGCCGGCGGCCGTGAGCTGCACCTGGCGCGTGCTGCGCAGGAACAGCGTGGCTCCCAGTTCTCTCTCGAGCGATCGGATCGAGGCCGAAAGACCTGATTGGGCGATGTGCAGACGCTGCGCCGCACGGGTGAAGTGGCACTCCTGCGCCACGGCGACGAAGTGCTCGAGCTGCCTCAGTTCCACGATTCACGGACCTATCAGTGCGAGTGCTCAGTGGGATCGTTATTTTCTGTTGGACAGACTAATCCCCGAACCGCGAGGCTGGAGGAGTTATTCGTACGACCTTGGAGGAGTCAACGCATCATGCAGACTCGATGGATCGGTGACCGGGAAGTCAGCGCGATCGGGCTCGGCGGCATGCCGATGTCGATCGAGGGGCGGCCGGACGAGCAGCGGTCCGTGGCCGCGATCCACGCGGCGCTCGACGCGGGCGTCACGCTGATCGACACCGCGGACGCCTACCACCGCGACGCCAACGAGGTCGGGCACAACGAGAGCCTGATCGCCGGCGCCCTCGCGAGCTACGGCGGCGACACCTCGGGCGTGCTGATCGCCACCAAGGGCGGCCACCTGCGCCCGGGCGACGGCTCCTGGACCCAGAACGGCGACCCGGCGTACGTCAAGCAGGCCTGCGAGGCCTCGCTCAAGCGGCTCGGCGTCGAGGCGATCGGGCTCTACCAGTTCCACCGGCCCGACCCGCGCGTGCCGTTCGCCGACTCGGTCGGCGCGCTGCGCGAATTGCTCGACGAGGGCAAGATCGTGCGCGCCGGCATCTCCAACGCGAATCCGGCGCAGATCAGGCAGGCGCGCGAGATCCTCGGCGAGGACCTGGTCAGCGTGCAGAACCAGTTCTCGCCCGCGTTCCGCTCCAGCGAGCCGGAGCTCGAGCTGTGCAACGAGCTCGGCCTCGCCTTCCTGCCCTGGAGCCCGCTCGGCGGCATCTCCCGGGCCGCGGACCTCGGCGACCGCTTCGCCGTGTACGCGGAGATCGCAGCCGCGCACGGGGTGAGCCCGCAGCAGGTCAGCCTGGCCTGGATGCTGGCCAAGGCGCCGGTCGTCATCCCGATCCCCGGCTCCTCGCGGCCCGAGACGATCCGCGACTCGGTCGCCGCCGCGTCGCTCACGCTCAGCGCCGAGGAACTCGGCCGCCTCGACGCGGCTTAGAGAGCCGCCTTCGCCACCATTTGAGATCAGTCCCGATAAGTTCACAGCGGGAATAGCCGGGCCCGTCCGACGTGCTGTTCCGCAGGGTGACAGCGCTGTCGCCGACTCTCATCCGAAACTGCCGTCCTTACGGAAAGTTGGCCAGCGCAATGCTCACCGGCGCCGCCCGCCGTGCCCTGCTCGCCCTCGCCGTCGGCGGATTCGCCATCGGCACCGGCGAATTCGTCATGATGGGCCTCCTGCCGCAGGTGGCCTCCGACCTGTCCGTCTCGATCCCGCGGGCCGGGCAGCTGATCTCGGTCTACGCGCTCGGCGTGGTGGTCGGCGCCCCGCTGCTGACCGCCGCGTCGGTGCGCTTCCGGCGCAAGACCGTGCTGCTGGTGCTGATGAGCTGGTTCGCCGCGGGCAACCTGCTCTCCGCTCTCGCCCCGACCTTCGGCCTGGTGATGCTCGGCCGCTTCGTCTCCGGCCTGCCGCACGGCGCCTTCTTCGGCGCGGGCGCGGTCGTCGCCGGGTCGCTCGTCGAGAGCAATCGCAAGAACAGCGCGATGGCCGTGATGTTCGCCGGCCTCACCGTCGCGAACATCGTCGGCGTGCCGCTGACCACGATCCTGGGCCAGCACACCGGCTGGCGCGCGGTCTACGCGATCGTCGGCGTGATCGGCCTGCTGGCCGTCGCCGCCATCGCCGTCGCGGTGCCCGGTGACGCGGCCCCCGCCGACCCCGAGCACGAGGTCTCGATCGCGCACGAGCTGCGGGCCTTCGCGAAGGCGGAGGTCTGGCTCGTCCTCGGCATCGCGATGCTCGGCGGCGGCGGGCTGTTCGCCACCTTCAGCTACATCGCGCCGATGATGACGAACGTGACGGGATACGCGGACTCCAGCATCACCTGGCTGCTCGTCCTGTTCGGCCTCGGCATGACGGTCGGCAACCTGGCCGGCGCCCGGATCGCCGACCGGTTCCCGACCCGGACCCTGCTGCTCTCGCTCGTCGCCGAGATCGTCGTCGCGTTCGCCTTCCTCGGCGCGGACCACAACCGCATCACGGCGGCCATCGCCATCTTCCTGTTCCCGCTCACCTCGCTCGCGGGCCTGCCGACGATGCAGGGCCGCATCATCGCGCTCGCCGGCGGCGCCCCGAACCTCGCCGCCGCCTCGATCCAGGCGGCCTTCAACATCGCCAACTCCCTCGGCGCGTACCTGGCGGGCCTGGCCATCTCCGCGGGCTACGGATACAGCTCGCCCAACTTCGTCGCCGGGATCCTCGTCGTCATCGGCCTCGGCCTGGCCGTCGCCGCCACGTTCGTCGAGCGTCGACACGGACGCGAGTCCGCGGTCCTGTCGGAGGCCCGTGATGAAGGTCAGCTCGCCGAGGTGAACTGACGGCCGACGGAGCGACGGGTCGCCATGCGGATCGACTTCGACGCCTGATCGGCCGGCCACCGTCTGCGGGCCGCCGCCTACGGGCTACGCGAGGCCGATGCTCGGCCGCTTCACGTGGTGGCCGTTGTTCACGCGCGCGGGCGGCGGCTTGAGCCCCTGCGCAGGACCGAGCTCGCTGAGGGCCCTCGCCAGCGGCAGCGGCTTCGAGTACAGATAGCCCTGGCCGTAGTGGCACGAGGCGTCCCTGAGCAGTTGCGCCTGCTCGCGCGTCTCGATGCCCTCGGCCACCACGCGCATGCCGACGGCGGCCGCCATGCCGACGATACTCCGCACGATCTCGGCCCGCGCCGTGGACGTGTTGATGGTGTCGATGAACGATTTGTCCACCTTCAGCACGTCGAACGGCATGTCCGGCAGGTAGCTGAGCGCCGAGTGCCCGGTGCCGAAGTCGTCGATCGCGAGGGAGACGCCCATCGACTTCAGATCGCGCAGCGCCTCCAGCGTCCGGCCGGTGCCGTCGATCACCGAGCTTTCCGTGATCTCCAGGCACAGCGACTCGGGCGGCATCCCGCTCGACTCCAGCACGGCCGCGACGTCAGCCGTGAAGTCCGGCTCCGCCAGCTGCAGCGCCGACACGTTCACCGCGACCTGCAGCAAGCGACACGGCGGCGTGGCCAGCTGCCGCAGATGCTCGAAGTCGGCGACCGCCTGCCGCAGCGCCCAGCGTCCGAGCGGCACGATCAGGCCCGTTTCCTCGGCCAGCGGTACGAAGGAGTCCGGCGGGATCGCGCCCTGCAGCGGGTGGTGCCAGCGCGAGAGCGCCTCGAACGCGACCACGCCGCCGGTTTTCATGTCGACGACCGGCTGGTAGTGCAGGTTCAGCGCGTTCCCGGCGAGCGCGGCCGACAGGTCGTTGCGCAGCGCGAACCGGCTCACGGCCCGCTCCGACATCGACTGCTGATAGGCGCGCCACGGCCGCCGGAGGTCGTTCTTCGCCTCGGCCATCGCCAGCCCGGCCCGGCTGATCGCGTCGTGCGCGCTGCCGATCGAGACCAGCGGCACCGTGCCGACGATCACCTCCGGCGTGACCAGGTCGGCGTCCATCTCGATCGGCCGCGACAGCTCCATCTGCAGGCGCCTGGCCAGCGACTCGGCGTCGTGGCAGCCGCACTCGTCGGGCACCACGAGCGCGCCGAACACGGCCCCGGTGATCCGTGCGGGAGCGCCGGTCAGCGCCTCGAGCCGCCGGGCCACCGCGACCATCACCTGGTTCAGTATGTCCAGCCCGCGCAGGTTGTTGATGTCCCAGAGGTTGTTGATCTGAAGCATCGCCACGACCGGGGCCAGACCGGGCGTCGAGGAGCGCGGTTCCGCGAGCGCCGCATTGAGCTGCGCGACGAAGCGGTGGCTGTTGCCGATGTCGGTGAGCGAGTCGTGGAACGCGAGGTACTCCAGCTTCCGCTGCAGCCGCTTCTGCTCGGTGACGTCCCTGATGGTCAGCACGATGCCGTGCACGGTCGGATCCTCGCGCAGGTCCGCGAACCGCACCTCCAGCTCCAGTGCGTCATTGCCACGCTCGACGGTCCAGTACTCGGGAACCTGCTCGTCGAACTCGTCGTAGGGGAGCGTGAAGCGGTGCTGCACGGCCCGCGCGTTCGCCTCGCCGAACACGTCCTCGGCCCAGGCCCGCGAGGGGTCGAACTCACCGAACAGCTCGCGCGCCGACGTGCTGGCGAAGCGGACCGCGCCGCTGCCGGTCACGATCATGATCACGTCGGCGGCGTTGCGCACCAGCGTCTGGAATTGCGCCTCGCCGGCCCGCCGGGAGCGCTCGGCGGTCAGCCGGACCCGGTCGAGGGCGTGGCTCGCCTGCGCGGCGAGCAGCTCCAGCGGCGCGCGGCCGGGACCGAGCGCGGAGACCTCGCCGACCACGCCGATCGCCAGCTGGGCCATGTCAGAGGGCTGGCCCGGCGGGACGACGGTGATGTGCGGGCGCCCCGCGAGCACCCGGCCGATCCGGGCGACCGGCCGCGCGTCGTCCGTGGCCCGCTCCGCGGCCGCCTGGTCGGCCGCCAGCGTGGCCGCGGCGGCCGGGCCCTCGGGGCCGTTCGCGCACACCACGATCCCGCCGTGCCGCCGCGTCGCCCGGCACGCCGCCACAGACGACAACGTGGACGCCAGCACGTGCGCCGTGTCCGGAGCCCCGGCCAGCGCGACGGCGATCTCGCGGATGGTCTCGTCCGTCTTCGCGCGGCGCCGCGCGTCGCGCAGCAGCAGCGCGACCACGACGATCAGCAGCAGCATCACGAAGCCCGCGATGTCGGGCTCGGCGATCTCCAGCGGCGGCCCGAGCAGCACGACGAACAGCAGCGTCGCGGTCGCGGCCGTCGGCCGGGCGATCGGGGCCGAGGTGAAGGTCGCTGACCACGTCGCGGGCGCCGCGTCCCGGCTCGGCTCGGCGGTGGCCGGGGCGGGGATGATCGCGAAACCGCCGACCAGTCCCAGGCCGGTCAGCCAGATCAGGCGCATCGCCGTGGACCAGTAGTCCGGCAGGTGGACGCCGCCGTGGTGCGTGATCAGGAACCCGATCACCGCCAGCAGCATCATCTGCGCGCCGGCCACGAGCGCCCAGACGCGCAGCGGGGCGGGCAGGTCGCGGCGCAGCTCCCGGCGCAGCGCGGCCAGCACGAGCACGTCGACCGCCGCGTACGCGGCCATGATCGCGATCCACGAGCCGGTGTTCGCCGAGTTATGGGTGAGCAGCAGGACGAGCTGCGTCCAGATCAGCGCGGTGAGCGTCACGAGCAGGACCAGCAGGTCCACCTCGCCGAGCCAGGTCGAGCGGCGGATTCGCCCGGTGATCGTCAACATCACCGCGATCCCCGTCACCAGATAGGCCAGGATGACCTTTCCGGTGACGAATGATCCGGTGTAGACGGAATGACCGTGATCGACGACCGCGGTGACGATCCACGCGGCGTTGACCGCCAGCAGGACGGCCGTGGTCCACCAGGCCCGGCGCCGGGCGGAGCGGTTCACCGCCGGGCCCACGCAGACCGCGGACAGCGCGAGGAGCGCCGCGGCCGGCCAGGTCGCCGGGCGGGCGGAGGAGGAGAGCGCCCCTGCGAGCAGGAGCGCTGTGAGGCAGATCCCGTACCGGATGATCCGGTGCAGCGTTCGGTCCTCGATGCGGGACAAGGCGGATCAGCCTCCCAAGCACAGCGAGTTCAGATATTCACCCTATTTCCGGAGGTCAGGCCCGAGTGACTATACCAGTACATAACGTAGTGTCCAGAATTCACGAGAAATCCTCGAGGTAACGATTCGGCCTGTTCGCCCGGTGCACAAAAGTGCGGTCCCATGGGTCTGATGATGCCGCCGGACTGCAGGTGCTCTCGATCGCCGAGGGCGCCGTCTACACCAACGCCGCCCGCGATGATGACGGGCGCCGGCTGCATCCAGGCACCCAAGTGCCAGACCGACCACTGCCCCGCCGGCGTCGCGACACAGGACGCGCGCCGCTATCGCGCCCTCGACGTATCCGACAAGAGCGAGCGAGTCCGCCGCTTCCGGGAGGCGACGGTCGCCGAGGCGCAGCAGCTGATCGCGTCGATGGGCCTCGGCCGTCCGAACCAGCTGTGCCCCGGGATGCTGATGCGCCGCGCCGCATCAACTACCACTCGGTCAGCAGCTACGCGGAGGACTACGCAAGCCCGGCCGGCTGCTGGCCGAGCCGCCGCGCGCCGCCTGCGCCGCGGACTGGGAGGCCGCGGACCCGACCGCTTCGGCCTCGTGCCGGTCCCGACGCCGATCCGGCACCAGGTGACAGGGAGCTGCCCCGTTCGAGGCAGCTCCCTTACCCTCTCGAGTTCCTCACGTCAGGGGCTCAGCCGCGTGATGTCGCGCGGAAAGAGCGTCGCGAGCCGCACGTTCTCCACGCCGACCAGCCGCGCCACCCACCGTTCGAGCCCCATCGCGAACCCGCCGTGCGGCGGCATCCCGTGCCGGAACGCCTGCAGGTAGCCCTCGTACGCCTCGACGCCCTCGCCGCGCTCCGCGAGCGCCGTGACATAGTCCTCGTACTTGTGCAGCCGTTGGCCGCCAGTCACGATCTCCAGCCCGCGGAACAGCAGGTCGAAGCTGTTCGAGTACTCCGGCCGGCCCGGCTCCGCGTGTGTGTAGAACGGCCGCTTGCGCATCGGGTAGCCGGTCACGAACAGGAACTCGCTTCCGTGCTCCCGCGCCGCCCATTCGCACAGCCAGCGCTCGTGCGCCGGGGCGAGGTCGGGCTCGCCGCGCGGGTCCTGCGCCGTGTGCGCGGCCAGCAGCTCCTGCGCCTGCGCGAAATGGATCTCCGGGATCCGCGCCGGAGCCTCGGGCAGCCGCGCCCCGAGCAGTTCGCACTCCTCGTGTGCCCGCTCGCGGACCGCGTGGAGCATGCCTTCCACGGCCTTGCGCAGCACCTCCATCACGTCGCGGTGGTCGTCGATGAACCCCAGCTCGGCGTCCAGCGACGTGTATTGCGCCAGGTGACGTGCCGTGTCGCTCGGCTCGGCGCGGAAGACCGGGCCGGTCTCGTAGACGCGCTCGAATACGCCGACCATCATCTGCTTGAAGAACTGCGGGGACTGCGCCAGGTACGCGCGCGTGCCGAAGTAGTCGACCTCGAACACGTTCGCGCCGGACTCGGTCGATGACCCGACGATCTTCGGCGTGTGGATCTCAGTGAATCCGAGGCCGTCCAACGCCGCCCGGTAGCCGGCCACGGAGGCAGCCGCGATCACGTGCGGCGCACGCAGTTGCGGGTGCCGCAGCGTGACGGGGGAGCGGTCGAGGATCGTCGGCAGCGTCGCGGGGACGGTCGGCCGGTACAGGTCGAACGGCGCCGGCTCGGTGCTGCCGGAGAGCACGGTCACGTGCGGCTCGATCAGTTCGATTCCGCCCGGAGCCTGCTTGTTCGCCCTGGCGATCCCGCTGACCCGCACTACGCTCTCCTCGGTCAGGTGCTCGAGGGCGCTCGCGTGCGGCTCGCGCAGCACGGCCTGGACGAGACCGGTCCGGTCGCGTAGGACGAGAAAGGTGACCGTCTTCAACGTGCGCCGCCGGTGCAGCCAGCCCTCGACGGACACCGATCGGTCCGCGCGTGCGGGCAGTTCGCTGATCAGGACCCGCTCCGCGGAGCGGGTGGATGGGATGGAGATCATCACAGTGCCTTCACATGTGTGGTGATCCCTTGGGGGTGCGGGCGAGAAGGGGACTCGCGGTACCACCGCACCTTCGCCGCCGCTGCCGTTCGACGGCGGCGGCCTCGAAATCGGCCCGATGACGGGGGCCGGCCGGCGGGGCATGGGGAGCCGCGTGGCACGGTGGCTCCGTTCCTCCCCGCACTCGGGAGGGTCTTCGCCGACCGAGGCAGTGCCGGCCCTCTCAGCCTGGGGGCGGCTCTCTCCAACTGCCTGAACCGGTGCGGCTACTCGTCTCCGTCAGCGCGTTGCGACGAGGCTAGATCGTCGAGGACTCACCCCGCAACCGCGTTTCTGCGGGGCGGGCTTCCGGGCCGTGGACTTGAGCTTCTCGTCGAGGATCATCGTGATCCGCGAACCCGAGCGTCTGAAGCCGGGTCAGCTGCGTGCCCGGCTCGTTCGGGAAGTGGACGTCGTCCACGTGGTGGGAGCCCGGTCCTCTGGGCGTCGAGCGGCGTGCTCTCGGTCGCGACCGAGACCGCGGACTGGGCGCTGCCCTCGACGCGTGCGCCGCTTATCCCGGCCGGCCGCCGCACGAGACGAGTTCGAGCTCGCCGACGGACGTCCGCTTCGTGTCCCTGGACGCCCCCGCCGACGTCGTGGGCGCCCGGCTGGCCAAGCGCGCAGGCCACTTCTTCCCGGCCGACCTGCTGGCGAGTCAGTACCGTGACCTAGAGGCGCCCGACCCCGACGAGCACGCGCCGGACGTCCAGATCGCCGCCGACTCGGCGCCTGACGACGTCGTAGCCGACATCCTCGCCTCACTCGGCTGACCAGACCTGGCCAGACCTGGCCGCCGCGCCCGCCTCGCCGGCTATCCCTCGCTGCGGCGGGAGCGGCGCAGCTCCAGCGCCAGCGGAATCAGCGAGACGACGACGATGACCGCGATGATCGGCAGCAGATACTTGTCGATGCTCGGGATGCTGGAGCCGAGCGCGTACCCGGCGAGCGTGACGCCGACGACCCAGACCACGCCGCCGATCGACTGCCAGAGCACGAACGTGCGCGTGGGCACCTCGAGGACGCCCGCGAGCGGGTTGAGCACCGTGCGCACCACCGGAATGAAGCGGGCGAGCACGATCGCCTTGCCCTGCCCGTAGCGCTCCAGGATCTCCTCGGCCCGCTCGATCCCGCGCTGCAGATGCTTGTTCTCGCTCCGCGCAAGCAACGGCCGCCCGCCCCGCTTCCCGATCACGTACCCGGCCTGCGCCCCGAGCAGCGCCCCCGCGATCGCCGCCGGGATCACCGCCGCCAGGCTCAGATGCACGCTGCTCCCGCCCGCCGACGTCGTGCACAGCAAACCTGCCGTGAACAGCAGCGAATCCCCCGGCAGGAAGAACCCGACGAGCAGCCCCGTCTCGGCGAAGAGCACAAGGAACACCCCGAACGCGCCGAGGCTGGAGAGGTAGCCGTTCGCGCTGAGCGGGTTGAACGCCAGATAGTGCATGGAGTGGGCCCTCCGGCCGGTTCGAGATCAAATCTACACCGCTGTCAAACTTTTACAGCAGTGTAGAGGATCGCGCTCCTCGACGGCGATGCCCGACCGGGGAGAAACGGCGCGCCCCGGTCCAGGTCAACCTTCGCGTGCGCGGCTTGCGGACTAGCTCGGGTCCACGGTCTCGTGGGCGAAGGAGAGAAGGTCCTGCAGGTGGTCGGCCGCCACCAGGGCGCAGACGGCCACGGCCCCGAGGAACATCAGGCTTGCCGCGAGCGTGGCAAGACCGCCGCGCGACGTGGGCGCAGGCGCGAGCAATGCCGCCACGCGCCGGGGAACCGGCCCGGCGCCGGCGAGCCGCCGATCGCGTTCCGCCAGCCAGGCGAACGGCCGCCGTCCTCCGACGCTGAACTGCGCGATCTGCCCACGACCGCCCGCCCTCGCGCAGATTCCCGAGCCGAGGGCCCCGAGGGCGCCGGCCATCGCGGAAGCGGCGCGGGTCGCCTTCGCCGCGATCGCCGCGCTGGCGATCGCTCGCGCCACGAGCTGCCGATCGCCGACCTCCGCAGCGGCCGTCTCGTCCGCCCAACGCTCGACCGCGTACTCGACTGCCGACGCAAGCGGCCTCACCAGCGGGTTCGCCGCAGCCGACAGCCGCGCGACGGCCGTGAACCAGTGATGGTGATTCTTCAGGTGCGCACGCTCGTGCGCGAGCAGCGCGGCACGCCCGTGATCATCGAGTGCGCCGAGCATTCCCTCCGATACGACGATCCGCCCAGGCCACCCCGGCACCGCGTACGCATCCGCCGCCGCGTCCCCGGTCACCACGAGCTCATCGTGCCCCGGCAGCGACTGGGCGTGCTTCCACGCGTCGGCCAACGCCCGCCCCCGCCGAACCGCGAACGCCACTGCCGCGAGCAACGCGGCCCCCAACGCCACCGCCGCCGCAAGCGACGTCCAGCCGCCCGGCAGTCCCGCCCCCGCCACGATCGACGACGACCAATGCCCAAGCCGCGCGACCCATGCCGTCTTCACCAGCGGCGAGAGCACCAGCAGCCCCAGCGCCCCGCAACTAGTCCCCGCGAGCAGCAGTGCGGCGCCCGTCATCAGCCAGGTGCCCAGCATCGGCTCGACACGGGAGGTCACAGCCCTGGCCAGCGGCCCCGCCGCCAGCGGGAACAGAAGCGACAACAGAATCAGGACGCGCATAACCCTCACCGCCGCCCGCGGCTCGTCCCCTCATCACCGCCGGGCCCGCTGCGGCCCAGACCGTCGTCGCCGCCCTCGGGCCCGCGACCGGTGACCACGCCTACGCCGCCGCCCTCGAGGCCGCGACTGGTGACCCGGCCGTCGTCGCCGCCCTCAGGGCTGCGACCGGTGACCACGCCTTCGGTGTTCGCGCCTTTCGGGTCGATGAGTCCGTCCGCAGCGCCACCGAGCAGCGAGCGCAGTAGCTCCTCATCTCGCTCGGACAGATCGGCAACGAACCTGCTGAGGACAGCCTCCCGATCGGCAGACCGGTCGAGGAGCTGCGAGAGCCGCCGCGCTTCGAGCCCCGCCTCGTCCGACACCGGCGCGTACCGGTACGCGCGCCCGTCGCGATGGCGGGAGAGCGAGCCCTTCTCATGCAGCCGGGTGAGGATCGTGACGACGGTGCTGTACGAGAGCGCCGCCCCCGTCCCGTCCGTGCGAGCCAGCACCTCACGCACCTCACCCGGGCTCAACGGCTCCCGGGCGTTCCACAGCACGCCGAGCACCGCCGACTCCAGCTCGCCGGCCGCCCGCCGTCCGGCGCCGCCCTGCTCGGGCAGCATCGGCCCGTCGTCCCCCCGGTCGCCCGGTCCGCCGCCTGGCCACTCGCGTCGCACACGTCCTCCCGCCTGAGATGGTTGCCCGGAATGCTGCCTCTGACATGCTACGAATGTGTAGAAGTTCCGAATCCCCAGTCTGCCACATTCGTCAGCCGCACTGTCCCGCTCGGCAGAGCACAATCGAGTCATGACGAACCCTGACTACCGGCACATCATCGTGATCGTCGACCGCTCGGGCTCCATGCACGCGTGTAGAACGGCGACCGAGGAGGGCATCAACGCGCTGTTCACCGGCCAAGTCGACGGTGCTAGCGCGGGTAGTAGCGATGGCGGTGGCTCCAGTGACGGCGGTAGCGGCGGTGACAGCGGTGGCGGATGGGCCACGGCGTCGCTGTACCAGTTCGACACCGAACATGACGTCGTCTTCGCCCACGTCCCGCTCACCCAGGCCCCCACGTACCGGCTCGTCCCGCGCGGCGGCACCGCGCTCCTGGACGCGATCGGCTTCCGGGAGGGCGAGTGGCTGGCTTCGCTCGCGGAGCACGAGCGCCCCGGCGCGGTCATAGCCGTGATCGCGACCGACGGTATGGAGAATGCATCGCGCGAGTACAACCGCCCGCAGATCCAGGAGATCATCACGCGCCAGCAGGATGTCTACGGCTGGCAGACGCTGTTCATCGGCGCCAACATGGATGCGGTCAAGGTCGCGACGAGCTATGGCATCCCTGCCCAGCACGCCATGACGTTCCGCGCCTCGCCGGCCGGAGCCGCGAGCTCCCTCGGTTCGGTGCGCAATGCGATGACGCGCGGCCGCTCCGGCCAGGGCTACGGCTTCACCCCCGCCGAGCGCGCCGCCGCCCTCGCCGACGGCGACTGACCCGCTGATTCCTGGCCCCTCTCGGGCACGGCGGCTGGTTCGCCGAGTTGTCCGCTTCGGTCGCTCACGGTCGGTCGGCCGGCCAGTGCAGACGGCCGACCGTGACCAGGCGCAGTTGAGTCAGGGCCTCGGCGACGATGCGTGCCTCCTCCGGGGGGTCGTCGAGGCCCGAGTCGAGGAGGTCGGCGACCGTCAGCATGATCACGTTGACGTAGAGGCGGCCGAGTACGCGCAGCTCCCGGCTGTCCCAGCCCTCGGACTCCGGCTGGAGCTTCAGGTCCTCGACGAGCTCGTCGATGAACGTGTCGAGCTGTGCGGCGATCGCCGCGCGCACTGCCGCCACGCCGCCGTGCCGCTCGCGCGCGACGAAGCGGAAGTGCGGGACGTTGGCGCGCACGTGTGCGACCACGACGTCGACCGTGCGCCGCATGATGTCCTCGGTCTCCGCGTCCGGCGTGCGGATGTCCCGAATCAGTTCGTGCATGCTCCCGAGCGACTCCTCGACCAGCGCCACGCCGAGCTCGCCGAGATCCGCGAAGTGCCGGTAGAACGCTGCCGGCGCGATCCCCGCCTCGCGCGTCACCTCGCGCAGTCCCAGGCTGCTGAGACTCTGCTGCTCCATCAGCCGAAGCGCGGCGTCCAGCAGGGCCTGACGCGTCGCCAGCTTCTTCGCGCTGCGCACACCGGTCACCGGCGCGGACGTGCCGCCGCTCGTCCCGGCCGCCGCCGTTTCAGCGCTCGAGGTCTCGCTCTCGGCCATGGTGTGACCCAACTCACTCGGTGAACGACTGTTCGCTCTCTTCGGGTAGCGTACACTGGATTTCAGTGAACAAGTGTTACGGAATCTGAAGTCGCGATCGGAGACCACATCTTCGACCGCAGTTCGGGAAGGGGAGGCATCATGATCGCTTTGATGATCGCCATGGTGCTGCTCGCCGTGTTCGTGGGGGCGCTGGCATTCGTGACGAGCCCCGTCGGCCTCGTGCTGGCGGCCGTCATCGGCGCCTGGCTGCTCATCTACGCGGGTCGCAGCCTGGCCGCCCGCCACGGCGGCGGACAGGCGGCGCGCCGTGGCTGAGCAGACCGGCGACTCAGCCGCGGGCACGCGGCTCGCCGACCGTCCGGCGCAGTTCGGACCGATCGGCAGCGCCACCGCCGCAACCGCCAAGCCGTCGGCCGCGCCGGCGACCGGAACGACGCCGACGACGTCGAAGCCGATCCCGCTCGCGGCCGTCTCGTTCGTCTGCGGCCTCGTCGGGCTGCTCGTGGCGAACCTCGTGCTCGGCCCGCTGGCCATCGTGCTCGGTGTGATCGGCCTGCGCGCCGACCGGAGCCGCCGGTTCCGCGCGGTGCTGGGCATTCTGCTCGGCGCGGCCGACATCGCTGTGTTCGTGCTGCTGGCGGCCCACTCCGCGCACTCCGGCACACACGGCTCGCTCAGCTGGAATTTCTTCGGCAACTGAGCCCGGCGCGCACAGCCTGTCGCACCCGGCCGCCCATGGGGATCTCTGCTCCCCGCGGGCGGCTTCGTGCTTTCCGCGCTCGACTACGCTGGCGCAATGCCCAGCGCACTTGAGCACGGATCGGGACCCCTGGCCGGACTGCGCGTCCTGGAGATCGCAAGCCTCGCGCCCGCGCCCTTCGCGTGCACGGTGCTCGCCGACCTCGGCGCGGAAGTCCTCCGCATCGACCGCGCCGCGGCGCCGGCGAAGAAGGACGAGCGCGAGCAGCCACAGCCAGAATCGCGGCCACAGCCGCAGCAAGAACCTTCCTCGACCGCGCAGACCCCTGCCGTAGACCCGCTCACCCGGGGGCGACGCTCGATCGCCGTCGACCTCAAGCGTCCGGACGGCGCCGAGGTCGTGCTGCGGCTCGCCGAGCAGGCCGACGTGCTCATCGAAGGCTTTCGCCCTGGCGTGTGCGAGCGGCTCGGCATCGGACCAGAACCCTGCCTTGCCCGTAACCCCCGGTTGATCTACGCCCGGATGACCGGCTACGGACAGGACGGGCCCCTGGCACAGCGCGCCGGGCACGACATCAACTACTTGGCGATCGCCGGCGCGCTGGAGCCGGTCGGCCCGGCGTCCGGGCCGCCGCTGCCGCCGCTGAACTACGTGGCCGACTTCGGCGGCGGCGGGATGCTGCTCGTCGTCGGCGTCCTGGCGGCGCTCTGGGAACGTGACCGGTCCGGTGCCGGACAGGTGGTCGACGCCGCGATGGTGGAAGGGACGGCGCTGCTCACCTCCGTTCTGCATACCTTGCGAGGTGCGGGACTGTGGGACGAGCGCCGCGGCCGGAACCTGTTCGATGGATCAGCCCCCTTCTATGCTGCGTACGAGTGCTCGGACGGCCGGTTCGTCGCGGTCGGCGCGCTGGAACCGCAGTTCTGGGCTGAGCTGCTGGACGGTCTCGGTGTCCCGGACGCCGCCGAACTCGTGCGGCGTCAGCACGATCGTGACGCATGGCCCGAGGTCCAGGAGCGCTTGGCCGCGATCTTCCTCACGCGGACGCGGGACGAGTGGTCGGCGCGGTTCGCTGAGTCAGACGCCTGCGTCACGCCGGTGCTCGGACCGTTCGAGGCGCACGCCCATCCGCACAACGTCGCTCGTGGCACGTTCATCGATGTGGATGGTCAGTGGCCCCAGCCGGGACCCGCGCCGCGGTTCTCGCGCACGCCGGGTCGGGCCGCGTCCCCGCTGTCGCCGCTTGCCGGCCAGGACGCTGATGCAGCGCTAGCGGAGTGGGGGCTGGCGGCCGAGGACATCGGACGGTTGAGGGCGGACGGCGCTTTCGGATAGGGCGAGCGGACGGCGGCGGCCGCCGGATTTCTCGTCAGCTGAAGTCGAAATTCACATACGAGGCCGCGGAATCGAATCCGAATGTGGTCGACAGAAGCGGTGGGCAGTATGGATGGTCACGATGTCCATCCGGTGTCGGAATGGTGCACAGCGGAATGGTGGCTCGGTGCTCGGTGCTCGGTGCTCGGTGCTCGGTGGTCTAAGGGCTGTGGACTTTGCCTCGGCGGTCGGCGGTCGGCGGTCGGCGGTTGTCGGACGGTTTGCGCGGGTCAGGGGCAGGTGGTGCAGGGGCCCGGGTCGAGGGAGAAGGCGGCGCGGAAGCGCGTGCCTTGCTCGGGTGGGCGGGGCTCGCCGTCACGGGATGCGCAGGTGAAGGCGAAGAGTTGGCCTTCGGTCATGGGCTGCGGGGTGTTGGCTCCCAATCGCCAGCCGCGGAGGAGGGAGCCTTGGGGCGAACTCGTGGAAGGTACGGCGGCGAGTGCGGAAGAGGGCTGAGTCGGCGGTGCGTCGATGGGTGCGGGCTTGGGGGTGCGGCGGGGTGGGAAGAAGACGGGCTGCGGTCTTGAGCGCAGCGTGATGTGGCCGGGGCGTTCGGCGAGGCTGGCGATGGACAGGAGGATCATCGCCATGTGCTCGCCGTCGTCGTCGGGGAAGGCCAGGACCTCGCCGCAGCGCGAGTAGGGCAGGGTGTATTCGAGGTCTCCCTCGGGATGAGTGACGTGGATGTGCAGCTCGTGTCGGCCGTCGCCGCCGCCTTCGGCGATCCCCATGAGTACGTGGGCGGCCTGGGCCATCGCGCGCTGGGCGACCTCGTCCGGGTGCTCGTGCAGGTCGGCCGCGGCGGAGAGGGCGGGGACGGCGCGCGACCGCAGGGTCTCGGCGCGGACGTGGGCGCGGAGGCGGTCCAGGACCCGGGATATCGGCTCGCCGGCCCACGGCCTGGTCAGTGGCCCGAGTTCTGCCATGAATCGTTCGTACTCTTTGAGGGCTCGTGGGCTGTCGCGGGGCAGGCCCGCCGCGTCGGCTCTCGTCTCGAACTGGTCCGGCATCAGTTGGCCCACGAGTACCTGCCGCCCGGCGCGCGCCGCCGCGCGCATGCGGCGCTCGGCGTCGGCTAGGTACGTGCGGTAGTCGGGGAACTCGAAGAGCTGGTTCTGCTCGGCGAGTGCCCGCCATTCGCCTTCGTCGGCGAGGATCGCGATGCCGGTGACCTGCTTGCTGGATCTGGTGGTCTTGCCCATGACGCTTCGGCCCGCCCGTCTGGTCTTCTCGGGGGCCGCCGGTGCGGCGGCCCTGCTTCTGAAGACCAGCGTGCGGGCCGATTCCCGACCGCGATGTGCTGGAGCGGGAAATTCAGGCGGAGAGCGTCAATGTCGGTAAATCAGACCGGAGCGGGTGTCGTCGCCCGCGTGGGCTAATCGTCAGTTCCGAGCGACCAGTTGGTGCTCATCGGGAGCGTCGCCGTGGTCTCGAGCGGGCTCGGTGTGGGTTCGGCTGAGCTGGAGGACGCGGAGCCTGCGCCGGCGAAGACGCACGCGACGATGCCCGCGATCACGCCGACGGTGAAGCCGAGAGACAGGCCCTGTGGGACGGTCTCCTGGAACGCTTTCGCGGCCTGGCCGGTGACACCCGCGTAGGCGAGCGGGGTGCACGCGGCGGCCGCGATGCCTCCCGCGAGCGTGACCATGCCCCACGTCGTGAACAGCGTTGCCAGGCGCCCGCTGCCGCGCGTCGCCCACGCCACGAGCAGCGCCGTGCCGAGTACGAACACGACGTTGAACACCAGCGGCGCCAGATAGTGGTCGAGCCTGTTCGCGCCGCTGGGCTCGTCGAAGCGCCATCCGGTCAGCAGCAAGGGCTGGAACAGCACACCGAGCCAGCCGCTGAGGCCGTCGCTGCTCGCCCGTGATACACGCCAACTCTCCAGGGCCTGGTTGCCCAGGCCGGCCGTGACCAGAAGCGTGACCAGCGCGGCACTGCTGGTCGCCCCCGCCCGGACGCGTACCAGCGGTATGGTCGTCATCCTCTTCTGCCTCCTCCATCGGTAAATCCGCGGCGCACGCGGGGGAAATCGGCCCCGCGGCCCCACGACGTGGTGCCCCGCGCGGGAGATCGCAGAACCCGTGGCCGGGTGACGATCGGGGAACGTTCCACTTCACGCGCTCAACGGCGCAGGAGCCGGCAGGTTGCCGGAGTGGATGTGATCGCAGACGACCTCGTGCACGCGCTTCTGCGCGAGCAGCGCTCTGAGCGTGCTGACCTGACCGCTGCGGCACGCAAAGCCGCGGCTGATGACGAGTTCTGGCGGCTCTGCGACGAGTCGGCCGTGCGCGTGCCGCGTGCGGAATTTCTCAGCGGCTGCATAGTGAGGAATTCCTGATATCTCAGGGTGACGAAACCGTCCGCCCAATGCGTAATACACCCTGTGAATTCGGCGACGATCTGGTGGCGCCGATCTGGCGGGATCAAGCAGATCTCCGGCTGGAATACGGCGGGACGGGTGCCCTGGCCGGCTCGCCACTGGACGAAAAAGCCTTGATCGAGTAGTTCGGGTGTGTTAGTCAGAAGGGGTCAGGGGTGGTGGCTACTCTGCCCGCAAGATCGGGAATTCCTGCTGCTGCCTTCCGAGAAGGGGCGCGCCGATCGGGGGCGCCGTACGGCGAAGGAGCCGTCCGTGTCCGAAACCTCAGAGACTTTCGATCCTGCCCTAACACCCTCCGCGGACGCGGCGCCGGGGACCGCGACCGCGCTCGGACCGGACGCCGCCGAACCCGATCCGCGCCGATGGTGGAGCCTCGTCATCATCGCGCTCGCCCAGCTGATGATCGTGCTCGACATCACGGTCGTGACCATCGCGCTGCCCTCCGCGCAGGCCGACCTGCACATCGCCCCCGCCGACAAGCAGTGGGTGATGACCGCCTACACGCTCGCCTTCGGCGGGCTGCTGCTGCTCGGCGGGAAGATCGTCGACTTCGTCGGCCGCAAGAACACGCTGATCATCGGGCTGATCGGCTTCGCGGGGGCCTCGGCGCTGGGCGGCGCGTCGGTCACCGGCGGCATGCTGTTCGGCGCCCGCGCGGTGCAGGGCATGTTCGGGGCACTGCTCGCGCCGGCCGCGCTCTCGCTGCTCACCACGACGTTCACCGACCCGAACGAGCGCGCGAAGGCCTTCGGCGTGTTCGGCGCCATCGCGGGCGCGGGCAGCGCGATCGGCCTGATCCTCGGCGGCGTCATCACCAACTACCTGACCTGGCGCTGGACGATGTACGTCAACGTCATCATCGCCATCGTCGCGGTCGTCGGCGCGGTCGCGCTGGTCGTCGACCGTGCACCTCGGCACGCGGTCAAGGTCGACTACCTGGGCACGGTGCTCGGCTGCGGCGGCCTGCTCGCCCTGGTCTACGGCTTCACCAAGGCCGCGAGCGACGGCTGGACCAACAGCACGACGCTCACCCTCTTCGCCGTCGCGATCGTCGCACTCGTCCTGTTCGGCGTGGTGGAGAACCACGTCAGCGCGCCGCTGCTGCCGCCGCACATCGTCGCCGAGCGCAACCGCGGCGGAAGCTTCGCGCTGATGGCCCTGGCCGCGCTGTCGATGTTCGGCGTCTTCCTCTTCCTCACCTACTACCTGCAGGGGATCAAGGGCTACTCGGCGCTGCGCACCGGCTTCGCGTTCCTGCCGATGAGCGCGACGCTGATCTTCGTGTCCGTCGGGATCGCCGCGCGGCTGCTGACGAAGCTGCCGCCGCGGATGCTGCTCGTGCCCGGCATGCTGATCGCGGCCTGCGGCATGGCCTGGATGACGCGGATCTCGGTCGGCGGATCGTACGCCGCCGAGGTGCTGCCCGCCGAGATCCTGCTGGGCATCGGCTTCGGCCTCACGTTCATGCCGGTGTTCGCGACGGCGACCTCGGGTGTCGCGCCGCAGGACGCGGGCGTCACGTCGGCGACGCTGAACACCGCGCAGCAGGTCGGCGGCTCGATCGGCACGGCGCTGCTGAACACGATCGCGGTCTCGGTGAGCGCCACGTACATCACCTCGCACCTGCTGCCGCCGGCCTCCGTCGCGCAGAATCCGGCGACCGCGAAGACGCTGAGCTACCAGGTCCTGCTCGGCGAGGCCCAGGCGCAGGTGCACGGTTACGTGCTCGCCACGTGGGCCGCCGTCGGATTCCTGGTCCTCGCCGCGATCGTCGGCGGGGTGCTGATCAACGCGGGGCCGATGTCCGAGGAGAACATCCAGGCGGGCATGGGCGGCGGGGGTTGATCCGAACCTGTCCGTCCCAGGGACTAAGCTGGCTCCGATCGCTGCGATAGGCAGTGGTCGGAGCCGACTTCGATCCGCTTTCGAGGAGCCTCGCATGTCCCAGGTCCGCGCCGTGGCAGCTGCGCACATCCATGCCCCGGTGAAGCAGGTGGCCGACGCGCTCGCCGACTACGCGACCGTGCGGGCGCAGATCCAGCCCGCGCAGTTCACGGACTACGAGCTGCGCACCGGCGGTATCGGCGCGGGGACGGTCGTGAACTGGAAGCTGCACGCCACCGAGAAGCGGGTCCGCGACTGCGCGATCACGGTGACCTCGCCGGAGGAGGGCGTGCTCGTCGAGAGCGACGCCAACTCCTCCATGGTGACCACGTACACCGTCGTCGGCTCGGAGGACGGGCACGCGAGCGTCGTCATCGAGACGGTGTGGAACGGCGCGGGCGGCATCGGCGGCTTCTTCGAGCGCACCTTCGCGCCCAAGGCCCTGGTGAAGATCTACGACGAGCTGCTGTCGAATCTGGCCGAGCGGGTCCAGAGCGAGGCCTGACGGACCGGTGGCCGCGGCGGGCTCCCGGGACGAGCACGTCAGGCGGGTGACGCGGCGTCAGGGCCGGTATTCTGCTGGGCCATGAGCGCCGTCGAACCCGTCGTCACCGCCGATTCGCCCCTCCCCACGCGGCCCTGCCTGCACTGCGGGCGGCCGGTGCCGCAGCGCGCCAGCGCCGGGCGGCCCTTCCAGTACTGCCGGGACAACGACGACGCCTGCCTGAAGGCCGCGCGCAACGCCCGTCAGCGGGACCGGCACGCTCCGGGGCTGCCGGGGCAGCTGGCCCAGGCCTGGGAGCTCGTCGACCGCCTCGAGCAGGCCACGGCGCTGCTCGCCGGCTCGATCAACGGCGAGCTGTCGGCGGCCGGCGTCGAGTCGAAGATCGCCGCGGTTCGCGCGGAGGCGGCCGCCCAGTCCGCGAGCGCGGCGGCGGAGGCGCGGGACGCGCAGGCCGCGGCGGAGTCCGCGCGCGCCGAGACGCAGACGGCGATCGCGGCGGGCCAGCGGGAGAGCGCGCGCCGCGAGGAGGCCGAGCAGGAGGCGCGGGACGCACAGGCCGCGGCGGCTCAGGCCCTTGACGAGGCGGCCCGTGCCGCGGCCCGTGAGGCGGCAGCTGTGGAGCGGTCGGCGCAGGCGCAGCAGGAGGCCCGCGAGAGTGCGGCCGAGGCGCGGCGGGCGGAGCAGGAGGCACGCGCCGCCGAGTCCGCGCGCGACGCCGCGCTGGGACGGGCCGTGGCCGCTCAGAACGAGGCGGAGCAGGCGCGAGATCAGGCGGTGCGCGAGGCTGCGGCACGGGAGCGGGCCGAGGCGGCGTCCCGTCAGGCTTCCGCGGAGCGCTCGGAGGCGCTGGTCGAGGCCGAGCGCGCGCGGGCGGCGGCGGACATGCAGCGGGAGCGGGCCGAGGCCGAGGCGGCGCGGGCCTCGTCGGCGGACGAGCGTGCGGCGAGGATCGCGAAGGAACTCCAGGCGGCGCAGTCGGCGACGACCGAGGCGACGCTGCAGGCACAGCAGGCGAACACGGCGCGGGATACGGCGGTGGCGCAGCTGACGTCGGCTCAGGACGAGGTCGCGCGGCTGCGGGCGCAGCTCGACGCGGAGCGTGCCCGGGCGGACGAGCTGACGGCGCGGGTGCTGGATCTGAGTGCGAAGCTCACGCAGGTTCCGACTCAGCCGCAGCCGACGGCGGCGGTCGCTGTTGAGGCAGAAGGCAAGGAGTAACAGCACAGCCGGAGGCGGAAATGGTGGAACTCGGTGCCGGGGTGCCGGGGTGCCGGGGTGCCGGGGTGCCTGGGTGCCGGTGTGCCGGGTGCCGGGCACTGCGCGGTGCGGGGTTTCGTGGTTGTGCGGCGGCTGCCGGGCGCCGGAGGCGGAAAAGGTGGAACCCCGCGCCGGGCAGTGCGCGGGGTTCCGTGGTTGTGGTGCGGCCTTCGCTTGGGGGAGCGTTTGTCACCACGGTCCGGTGGCCGCGGTTGCGGCCGCCGATGTGTCCATCACATCGCGTCCCCCGGCCGGATCCAAGGGCTTTGGGTTGCGATCACCCGCCGGAGGTACCGAAAGTCCCCTGGAAGTCCCCTCCGTGTCCTGCGCTGGGCCGCAGGAGGCCGCGTAGTGCCGGCGCGTACTGCTCGAAGCCCTCGGTCCACCACACGCCCTGCGCGTCGTCCACGATGCAGCCCTGGTACGGGCCGGTGTCGCCGAGGTCCGCGAGGAACCTGCGGGCGCGCCCGCCGAGGGCCAGGGCGGCGGTCGCGTAGCCGTCGGCGAGCGCGAGGTCGGGGCCGACGATCGTCACCTGGGCGATGTCCTCGGCCGGGCGGCGATGCAGGGGGTCCCAGATGTGCGTGCCGCGCTGGCGGGTGCCGGAGCTGGCCACCGCGCCCTCCGCGATCTCGAGCCTTGCGAGGACGTTCTCGGGCCGGTGCGGGTCCTCGACGCCCACGCTCCAGGTCGCGACGCCGTCCGTGCGCAGACGTACGTCGCCGCCCGCGTTCAGCAGGTGTGCCGTGACGCCGCGCTCGACCAGCAGGTCGGAGGCGCGTGCGGCGGCCCAGCCCTTCACCGCGCCGCTGGGGTCGAAGTTCGGCGGATCGCCGACGGCCCAGGCGTCGAAGGCGCCGTCGGACTCGCGGCGCAGTTGCGCGCACAGGCCGAGGACCTCGCGGAAGTCTTCGGCCTCGGCCGCGCTCAGATCTGCCTGTTCGTCCAGGTCGCCGGGGCCTAACCGGCCGTCGCGGATCCGGGAGACCGGGCTGTCCGGAATGAAGGGGGAGTAGATCTGCTCGATGCGCCACAGCAGGTCGCACGCCTCCTGCCACGCGTGCTCGAACCGTCGGCCGTCGACGCCGTCCGGCGCCGCGATCGAGAACACGGTGCCCATCAGCGGCTTCGCATCCCGAAGCAGAGCCATGATCTCCTCCTACAGCCCTGCCTGGTCGAGCGCCGACTGCAGGGACTGGGCGTAGCCCTGCGAGGTGTACGTGGCGCCCGAGACGACGTCGATGTTCGCACTCTGCGCCGACAGCGCCTCCGACTTGAGCTCCGGCACCGCGATCTGCACGATCTGGTCCTCGTATCCGCCGCGGTCCGGGACCTGGAGGACGACCACGTCCGTCAGCTTGCCGCCGCTGATCACGGCCTGGACCTGCACGTCGCCGTACTGCGTGCTCTCCGCGGTGCCGGTGTACGTGCCGTTTTTCGCGCCGGCCTTCGCCGCCGAGGCGGACGCGGACGGCGAAGCGGTGGCGCCGGCCGCCGCGCTCGTCGTCGGCGTGGGGCCGGGGGAGGAGCCGGTCGTCGTCGAGGCGCCCGCGTTGCTGCTGGTGCCTCCGCTGAGCGCGCCGCCGCCGAGGGCGCTGTTCGCGCTCGCCGCCCGCGACTTGAATGACAGCAGCAAGCCGAGGCCCACCGCGGTGAGCAGCAGCGCCAGTGCGACTTTTCGCATGACCTTCCCTGTCTAGAAATCGAAGGATTCGACGTGGATGCGGCGGCTCGGGACCTTCGCGCGGCGCAGCCCCTTGCGCGCCGCGTGCACGAGGCCGGGCGGCCCGCAGAGGTAGACGTCGCGTTCGGCGAGGTCCGGCACGAGCCGGCGCAGTTCGGCGGCGGAGAACGGATCCGGGTTCGCCTGCCGCGAGCCGACCAGCGGGAAGAGCCCGAAGCCGCGCCGCTGGGCGATCCTGGTGAGCTCCTTGTACAGCGGCAACTCGGACGGGTCGGACGCGCGGTAGAGCAGGACCGCCGAGCCGCCGCCCGGCAGCGACTCGAACAGCGCGCGCAGCGGGGTGATGCCGACGCCGCCGGCGATCATGAGGACCTTGCCGCCCGCGGTCGGGTCGAGCCGCCGCGCGGTGAACGCGCCGTACGGGCCCTCGAACCAGACCCGCGTGCCGGGACGCAGCCTGCTGAGCGAGCCGCTTGCGTCGCCGAGGTCCTTGACCGTGATCCGCAGCCGGGTGTCCGACGGTGCGGCGGAGACCGAGTAGGGGTGCGACTGCCACCAGTGCGCGCGGTCCAGGAAGCGCCAGCGGAGGAACTGGCCGGGCTGGATCTTGAGCTTGGTCAGGTCGCGGCCGGTCAGGTGCAGCGAGACGACGCCCCTGGACTCGCGGACCATGTTCGTCACGCGCACGCCGTGCCGGATCGAGCGGTAGATCGGCACCGCGATCCGGTAGAAGACGAGCAGGGCCGCGACCAGGACGTGCGCGGTGACCCAGATCGCCCGGTTGCGTGCCGAGGTCGAGAACTCGGCGCCGTCGGCGAACTCGTGCGAGAAGGCCAGCGCCATCGCGAGGTAGACGTAGAGGTGGATGTAGTACCAGGACTCGTATGCCAACCGACGCCGGACCGCCCGCGCCGAGACGATGCCGATCCAGATGAGCAGGCCGAGCGCGGCCGTCGCCATCAGCACGTCGGGATAGTCGAGTTCGAGGGTGACGGTCTCGCTGACCGGGTTGGCGTGCGCCGTCAGCGCGTACCCGATGACGATCAGCAGCGCGTGGCACGCGGCGAGCGTGACGGTGTACTCGCCGAGCGCCCGGTGAACGCGCGTCAGCACGTCGGAGCCGACGCGGTGTTCGAGCAGTGGGATCCGGGCCATCAGGGCGACGAGCACCAGCAGCAGATACGCGGCGAGCATCCCGAGCACCCGGCCCGCTGCGGTGGCCAGGCCCGCGGTGTTGCCGAGCGAGCTCGCCGTCGTGTCCTGCCACCAGAGCGAGACCACGAGGATCGCGCCGAGCGCGATCGCGGCGACGAGCGCGTACGTCCACGGGCGGCCCGGCCGCGGCAGGACCGTGGCGGACGCGGCGGCTGGCCGGGCGGCGCGATGCCCCTGGCCGGTGGTCGTCGTCATGGATCAACTGTGCCTCACCGGGCTGAACGCGAGGGCGGTCACAGCGGAGAATCGGCTAAGAAAAGGTGTTCGGAAGTGGTTAAGCGCCGGCCGCCGCGCCGGGGCCGCCGCCGTCGGCGCCCTTCCCGGGATCGAGCAAATGGGTGGAGACGCTCTGCTGGGCCAGCAGCCGCAGCGCGTTGAACAGGGACTCTCCGAGGATCGTGCCCATCACGACGCCGCGCACGATCTGGTTCGGCGACTCCATCGCGAGGACGGCCTCGACCTCCCGGCGCGCCATCGGCTCGACCGCGTCGAAGTAGACGTCGATCAACGGGTGGAGCTCGGGAATGTCCGCGGCGAGCACGGCGGCGACGGCGTCGGCGGCCTGGTCGAGCGCCGGGCAGTCCGGCTCGATGTGCCAGCCGCGCTGCCGCGCCATGTCCAGCACCACCGCGCGCGCGTCGTGCCACGCCGGTTCGGGGCGGGTCGGCGCGGCGCGGCGGGTCACGGCGTCGTGCGCCGCGCCGAGCACCTCGTTGAGCGGCGTCCGCGGGTCGTCCGAGGCGGCGAGCACGGCGCGGGTGTCGGCGACGCTGAGCCGGCCGACCTCGATCAACGCGCGGATCAGGCGCAGCCGGGCGAGGTGTTCGGGGCCGTATTCGGCCTGGTTGCGGGCGGTGCGCTCGCCCGCCGGCAGCAGCCCCTCGCGCAGGTAGTACTTCACCGTCGGCAGCGGTACGCCGCTGGTCGCCGACAACTCACTGATCCGCAAGCTCGTCACGCTTCCCTTCTGCTTGACAGGCTACCGGGAGGAAACGGATAGTAGAGCTATCCACTATCCATGAGGAGGCGGCGATGGCCAGGGTGGTGACCGGCCGGATGACGGCCGATATCGAGGGGGACTTCGTGGTCTTCCTGATCGGGATGCGGTTCAACCGGCCGTGGCACGTGGTGAAGGCCGTGTACGCGTTCCGGGCGATGCCGCGGATGCTCAAGTACCTGCGCGAGCGGCCCGATGCCGGGCTGCTGCACGCGATGCTCGCGATCGGGCCGGACGGCCCGCTGGTCGTCCAGTACTGGCGCAGCGTCGAGCAGCTCGAGGCCTTCGCGCGGGACGCGCGGGCCCCGCACCACCCGGCGTGGAAGGGCTGGAACCGGCTGATCGGCTACGACAAGCCGTACGTCGGCATCTGGCACGAGTCGTATCAGGTCAAGGCCGGCGGCTACGAGTGTCTGTACGGGAACATGCCGCGCTTCGGACTCGCGCAGGCCGGCGAGCACGTGCCGGTGGAGCGCAAGGGGAGCACGGCTGCTGAAAGGCGTGGTGTGCCGGCTTCAAAGATTTAGATGCAGCGGCGTGCAACCGATGCGGGTCCTCGCGCGCGATCTAGGACGATGGTCGGTGATGGCCGGGCCGTGCTGCCGCCGAGGATGACCGGACGGCCCGGCGGGCCGGCGGCCTGACAGGCAGGCGCTCCGGCGGCCCGACAAGCAGGCGCTCCGACAGGCCGGCCGACGAGCGGGTTACGAGCAGCAACCGCCGCCGCAGCAACTGCCGCCGGCCGAGGGGGCCGGGCCCGGCGCGCGGCCGCCGACCGCGACGGCGGAGAAGAGCTTGACCGTGTCCTTGTGCCCCTCGGGGCAGGCCGCGGGCTCGTTGGCCTCGGACATCGGACGGGTCTGCTCGAAGGTGGCGCCGCATGCGCGGCAGCGGTACTCGTATCGCGCCATGGCTGAAGTCTATGGGCTGAGACCGATCGCGGCCACGGCGTGTCGCAGACCGTCATAATTCGGATAGAGCTACATAATCGGGATGTGCTGTGGTTGGTCTCCGTGCACGCCCTGGGGGCCGTCCTCGCGCCGCTGCTCGTGCGCAAGCTCGGCCGCTCGGCGTTCCTCGTCCTCGCGCTGGCCCCGGCCGCGGCCTTCGTCTGGGCCCTGACACAGACCGCGAGGATCGTGGACGGCCGGCCGATCGAGCAGGTCACGCAGTGGGTTCCGGCGTACGGCGTGTCCCTCGCCTTCCGCCTCGACCCGCTCGGGCTCGTCCTGCTCTACCTCGCGGGCGGCATCGGCGCGCTCGTGCTCGTCTACTGCGCGCGCTACTTCGACTCGGACGAGCCGGGCCTCGGCCTGTTCGCCTGCTCGCTGACCGGCTTCGCCGGGGCGATGATCGGACTGGTCCTGGCCGACGACCTGATCCTGCTGTTCGTCTTCTGGGAACTGACGACGATCCTGTCGTTCCTGCTCATCGGCCACTACGCCGACCGGCCCACGGCGCGTCGCAGCGCCCTGCGCGCGGTGAGCGTCACCACGTTCGGCGGACTCGCGCTGCTCGCGGGTGTCGTCGTCCTCGGCCAGGACGCCGGCACATACCGGTTGTCCGCGATCCTGGCGCACCCGCCGCACGGCACGACCGTGACCAGCGCCCTCGTGCTGATCCTCGTCGGCTGCTTCGCCAAGTCCGCGGTCTTCCCGTTCAGCCAGTGGCTTCCCGGCGCGATGGCCGCTCCGACGCCGGTCAGCGCCTACCTGCACGCAGCCGCGATGGTGAAGGCGGGCGTCTACCTCATCGCGCGCCTCGCCCCGGCCTACGGCGGTGACCCGACCTGGCAGCGGCTCTGCCTGATCCTCGGCGGCGCGACGATGCTGCTCGGCGGCGTCAGAGCCCTGCGCGAACGCGACCTCAAACGCGTCCTCGCATTCGGCACCGTCAGCCAACTCGGGTTCCTGACGGCGGTCCTCGGCGCCGGCACGCGGGACACCGCGTTCGCCGGCCTCGCGATGCTCCTCGCTCATGCCGTGTTCAAGGCGCCGCTCTTCCTCGGCGTCGGCATTATCGACCACAGCACCGGCACGCGCGACCTGCGCAAACTCTCCGGACTCGCCCGTTCGATGCCTGCGCTCTGCGTCGTGATGTGCCTCGCCGCACTGTCGATGGCCGCAATCCCGCCGATGCTCGGATTCGCCGCGAAGGAGTCGGTCCTCGACGCGTTCGTCATCGGCGCCGAGCACGGTACGAGCAGCTACCCGTACATGCTCGCCGTCTTCGTCGCGGGCTCGGCGCTCACCGTCGCGTACACGTGCCGCGTCGTGTGGGGCGCATTCGCCCCCAAGCCGGGTGTCGCGGATACGCCGGTACACGCGGCAGCCTGGCTCGCGCTCGGACCCGCCGGGCTGCTCGCGCTCGCCGGACTCGTCGTCGGAATCGGCGCGCCGATGCTCAACGACCTGCTCTCCGGGTACGCCGACGCCGTTCCAGGCGCGCACGAGGTGCATCTGTACGTGGCCGGATGGGGCGGATTCGGGTTGCCGCTCCTGCTCTCCGCGATCGCGTGGGTAGCCGGTGGTGCGATGTTCATCGCCCGCGAACCACTGCTGCGGTTCCATAAGAACCACACGCTGCCCGAGGGCGAAGACGTCGTCAACAACCTTCTGCTCGCCATCGAGCGTGCATCGCTGCAGATCACCGGGTCCGTGCAACGCGGATCGCTACCGGTCTACGTGGGCTCGGTCTTCCTCACCGCGGTCGCCCTCGGGGCGTGGGCCCTGGTCTACGGCGCGCCCTGGCACGTTCCCAGCCCGGTTCCCTGGTGGGCGTCGCGCACGCAACTCGCGGTCGCGATCCTCACCTGCCTCGCCGCGATCTGCGTGCCGCTTCTGACTAACCGGCTCGCCGCCGCCCTGGTCACCGGCGTCAGCGGCTTCGCGGTCGCGATCCTCTTCCTCGTCGACGACGCGCCGGACCTCGCGTTCACCCAGCTCGCCGCCGAGACCGTCTCGCTCATCGTGTTCGTGCTCGTACTGCGCCGCCTCGATCCGGGCTTCGTCCGCACGCAGCGGACGAGCAGACGCGCCGCCCACCTCCTGCTCGCGGTCTCGGCCGGCGTCGTGCTCAGCGCACTGACCTACGTCGCCGAGGCCGCGCGGCGGGCCCCGGCCGTCGCCTCCGGGTACGGTGAGCTGGCGCACGAGTCCGGGCTCGAGAACGTCGTCTCCGCGATCGTCGTCGACTTCCGAGCCTGGGACACGCTCGGCGAGAGCAGCGTCATCGCGATCTGCGCGGCCGGTGTCACGAGCCTCGTCTTCGCACGTCGCGCGGCGAGCGCGTTCGCGGTCCGGAGCAGGCCGGAACGCGCCGGAGCGGGCTGGCTCGCCGCGCGGCCCGCCGTTCTCCAGCGTTCGCTGCAACTCGAGGTGGTCGCCCGCCTGACCTATCACACGATCCTGCTGGTCTCGCTCTACCTGCTCCTGCACGGCGAATTCGGCCTGGGCGGCGGCTTCGTCGCGGGGCTGCTCGCCGGGCTCGGTCTCGTCATGCGCTACCTCGCGGGCGGGCGCTTCGAACTGGCTGCCGCGGCTCCGGTCGACGCCGGCGTGCTGCTGGGCCTCGGCATGGCACTCGCCTCCGGAACCGCGCTGCTCGGCTACGCCTGGGGCGGCACCGTGCTCGCTCCGGCGCACTTCACCGTGCACCTCCCGGTCACCGGAAACCTGACCGTGCACAGCTCCCTGCTCTTCGACTTCGGCGTGTACGTGCTGGTCATCGGACTGGTCCTGGACATCCTGCGATCCTTCGGATCCGAGATCGACCGACACATCGCCGCCGACCGCAAGGCGGCCGCGGAGGCCGCCGAGCCCGCCGAGCCCGCGCAGGAGGGCACATGAGCGCCGCCAGCCTGACTCTGATCTTCACCGGCGGACTGATGGTCGCCTGCGGTGTCTACCAACTGATGGCGCAGAGCATGACCCGCCTCGTCCTCGGCCTGATCACGGCCGGCAACGGGCTCAACGTGCTGATCCTCGCTGCCGGCGGCCTCGGACCGGCCGACGTGCTCACCCAGGCGATGATCCTCACAGCGATCGTGATCACGCTCGGCATGGCCGCCTTCCTGCTCGCGCTCGCCTACCGCAGCTGGCAACTCAACGGCGACGACCTCGTGCAGGACGACGTGGAGGACCGCCGTATCGCCCGCGCCGCGCACCGCGAGGACCTGGCCGGCGAGCTGCGCACGCAGCGCGCCGCGTACCGAGCCGATCGGCGTGCCGCGCTGGAGGCTTCGCGCGCGCGGAAGAAGGAACTGCGCGAAGCCCTCCGCGAGGCGCGGCGCGAACTTCGCGCGAGAGCCCGACTCCAGCGGGCGATCGCGGCCCGCGCCGAAGACTACGAATACCTGGAGGAGGAGACCGAGTCGGACACCGATTTCGAGCGCCCTCCCACCAACAGGGGAGGACCGGCGTGAAGGCTCTGGTACCGCTGCCCGTCCTGCTGCCGCTGTTCGCGGTCGGCATCAAATTCGTACTCGGGCCACGCCGCGTCCGCATGCAGACCTTCATCTCGCTCACGGTGCTGGCCGCGGACACCGTCATCAGCACCGTGCTGCTCGTCGAGGCTGACCGGCACGGACCGATCGTCGTGCAAGTCGGGGACTTCGCTGCACCGCTCGGGATCACCCTCGTCGTCGACCGCTTCTCCGGGCTCATGCTCGCGGTCTCCTCGACCGTGACCCTGTGCGTGCTGCTCTACTCGCAGAGCCAGCGGTTCGCCGACGAGAACGAGGACGAGACCGGCGCTCCGGTGGCGATCTTCTACCCGACGTATCTGCTGCTCGCCGCCGGAATCGCGGACAGCTTCCTCGCCGGGGACCTGTTCAATCTGTACGTCGGCTTCGAAGTCATGCTGGCGGCGAGTTATGTGCTGATGACCATCGGCGGTACGGATGCCCGGATCAGGCACGGCGCGGTGTACATCATGGTCGGCGCGGCGTCCTCACTGCTCTTCGTCGCGGCGATCGCCGTCGCGTATGCGGCCTGCGGCACGGTCAACCTGGCCGACCTCGCGGTCCGGCTCGCCGCCGTCGCGCCCGCCGCGCGCCTTGCCGTGCAGGTGCTGCTGATCACGGTGTTCGCCGTGAAGGCGGCCGTCTTCCCGCTCTCCGCGTGGCTTCCCGACTCCTATCCGACCGCACCGGCGCCGGTGACCGCGGTGTTCGCCGGACTGCTCACGAAGGTCGGCGTCTACTCGCTCATTCGTACGCAGACACTGCTCTTTCCGCACGACCGGCAGGCGCCGCTGCTCTTCACCGTCGCCGCACTCTCGATGATCATCGGAATCCTCGGCGCCGTCGCCCAGGCGGACCTCAAACGCCTGCTGTCGTTCACACTGGTCAGCCACGTCGGATTCCTCGTTCTGGGCCTCGCGATCGGTTCCGTCCGCGCGCTGTCCGGCGCACTGTTCTACGCGATCACGCACATCACCGTGCAGACCACGCTGTTCCTCGTCACTGGGCTGATCGAGCGACGCGAGGGGACCGCCGACTTCAGCCGGCTCGCCGGACTCGCGCGGCTCGCTCCCGTACTCGGACTGCTCTTCTTCATTCCCGCGATGAACCTCGCCGGCATCCCGCCGCTCTCGGGCTTCATCGCCAAGCTCGCGCTGCTCCAGGCGGCAGCCGCCGACGGCGGTGTCGGCGCGTACATCCTGCTCGCCGCGATGCTGGTCACCAGCCTGCTGACCCTGTACGCGATGACGAAGGTATGGGCGCGAGCGTTCTGGCGGGCTCCGGGCGAGGGACTGGGCAAGGCGGCCGAGCGGCAGATCGTCATGCCCGGCTCCGACTCGGTCGCAGTGGTCCGCAGCGCGTACGGCGCCGCGCGCGGCATCGGCGGACGGCGCATCTCCACCAGCGAGAGCTACCCGGTCGGCATGCTCGGCGCGACCGTAGCGCTGATCCTGGTCAGCCTCGCCTACACCGTCTGGGCCGGACCGATCGCCGAATACACCGAACGCGCCGCGGCCGAATTGCTGAACCCGAGCGTGTACATCGTCGCCGTTCACGCGGTTGGGGGAACGCATTGAAAGCCCTCCGCGGCCTCAGCGTCCGCACGACCAGCCCGCTCGCGGTCGTCTGGCTGCTCGGCGTCTGGTTGCTGCTGTGGGGGAGTGTCAGCCCGCTGGCGATCGTGTCGGGCCTGCTGATCGGCTTCGGGCTGCTCTGGGCCACGCCGCAGCCGGCCGTCGAGATCGGGCTGCGCTTCCGGCCGTTGGCGGCGGTCAGCCTGCTGCTGTTCGTCACCCTCGACCTCGTCATCTCGAGCTGCCGCGTCTCCTGGCACATCCTCACGCCGACCCTCCCGGAATCGGCGATCTTCAACGTGCCGCTGCGGGTCCGCGGCGGTCTGATGATCACCATGGTGGCCGTCGCGGTCACGGCTGTCCCCGGCAGCACGGTGATCGACGCGCGCCCCGAGGACGGCATGCTCGAGATCCACGTGTTCGACGCCTCGTCGCCCGAGGCCGAGCGGAACACCTGTCGCGACGTGCAACTGCTCGAACGGCGGATCACGGCCGCCTTCGGATCCCGTGCCGAACGCCGGCGCGTATTGGAGGCTGGAGAATGACCATGGACAACGTGTGCCTGTACGGCGCGGCCGGAATGCTGGTCGTGGCGGCGGCATTGGTGCTGGTCCGCACGGTGATCGGCCCGAGCGTGTTCGATCGGGCCGTCGGCCTCGACACGCTCTCCACGATCTGCCTCGCCGCGATCGCCGTGGACGCGGCGCAGCACCACGACGGGCAATACCTGCCGATCCTGCTGCTGCTCGCACTCGTCGGGTTCACCGGCTCCGTCTGCCTGGCCCGCTTCGGGGGCGGCGGCGAGGAGATCTCCGGCGAGGACGGGTGCGTCGCCCCCGGAGGGCTCGACCCGCTCTCCGGGACCCTGCCGGACCCGCTGCCGGAGAGGGAACTGGAGAAGCGACGCGAGGAGGGGCTGTGAGCGGGGCCCGGATCGCGGACGACATCGGCGACGTCGTGATCCTCGGCGGCGCCGTCTGGTCGCTGATCGCCGGGATCGGGCTGCTGCGGTTGCCCGACGTGCTGAGCCGTATGCACGCGGCCACGAAACCGCAGGTGCTCGGGCTGCTGATGATGCTACTCGGCGTCGCGCTTCGGCTGCGCACCGCCGACGACATCACGACCCTGATCCTCGTCGGCCTGTTCCAGACCTGGACGGTGCCGGTCGCCGCGCACATGATCGCCCGGGCCGCGCGGCGCCCGCCGAGCTGACCGGGGACGGGTGAATCAAGGGCAGTAGGGGGCGGTAGACTCCTGATGACCGTACGGTTTTCGGGAGTCTCACATGGCGTCGCTGCTCGCTCTGCTGGCCTCCGCGCTCTGGGGCAGCAGCGACTTCGTCGGAGCCATGCTGTCCAAGCGCTGGCCCTCGACCGCCGTCGTCTTCCTCGGCGTGCTGCTGGCGACGACCGTGCTGCTCCTCGGGGTCCCGCTCGCCCATCCGCCCTTCGGCGCCTACCAGTGGTACGGCGCGGCGGCCGGCGCGGGCGGAGCGATCGCGCTGGCGTGCTTCTACAAGGCCATGGCCGCGGGCCCGATGTCCCTGGTGGCGCCGCTTTCGGCGACCAGCGCGGCCATCCCGGTCCTCTGGTCGCTCGCGCGCGGCGGAACGGTCGACCTGCTGCAGGGCATCGGCATCATGCTCGCGTTCATCGGCGTCATCCTCGCCTCGGGGCCGGAGATGCGCGAGGGCAGCCTCGTCAGTAGCTCGACGCTGCTGTTCACCCTCGCCTCGGCGATCGGCTTCGGCCTGTATTACATCTTCTTCGCGCTCGGCTCGGCCACCAGTGTGTACGGCACGCTGCTCAGCCAGCGCATCGCCGGCGTGCTCATCCTCGCGCCGGTCGCTTTGCGCGGGCTGCCGCGGCGGAAGAGCCTGATCAACGGCCTCACCTGGACGCCGACGATCGCCGTGCTGTTCGTGTTCAACGGCCTCGGCGACGTCGCGGCGAACGGCATCTACGGACTCGCGACGCGCCACGCCGGGTCCAACCTGCCGGTGGTCATGGCGCTCTCCGGCCTCTACCCGGTGGTCAGCACGGTCCTGGCCCGGGCGCTGCTCAAGGAGCGCCTGCGCGCCGTGCAGAACGTCGGAATCCTCGCCGCGTTGACCGGCGTGCTCCTGCTCAACGCGTGAGACCGGAACTAGACTCCGAGGCATGACGTCGACGTCGGTGCCGGTCACGCCCGAACTCCACGCGTACATCCTGGAGCACTGCAGCCCGCGCGACGAGGTTCAGCGGTGGCTGATCGAACGCACGGCCGAGCTCGGCCCGATCTCGCGGTTCCAGATCGCTCCCGAGCAGGGCATTCTGCTGACGATGCTGACCCGGCTCACCCGCGCCGAGGTCGCGGTCGAAATCGGCACGTTCACCGGCTACTCCTCGATCTGCATCGCCCGCGGCCTCGCCGACGGGGGCAGGCTGATCTGCTGCGACATCAGCGAGGACTGGACCGCCATCGCCCGTGAGGCCTGGCGACGCACCGGCCTCACCGACCGCATGGACCTCCGTATCGGCCAGGCCCTCGACACCGTCAACGCACTCCCGCGGGACGAGCACGTCGACTTCTCCTTCGACGCGGACAAGAAGCCGTACTGGGAGTACTACAGCGCCCTGATCACGCGCACGAAGCCCGGCGGGATCATCGCCTTCGACAACACCTTCCGCAACGGCGACGTGGTCGACTCCCGCCGCGCCGAGGCGGGCAAGAACGGCGACCCCGATCCGCAGGCCATCCACGAGTTCAACGGCCGCCTCGTCGCCGACGAGCGCGTCGAGGTCGTCATGCTGCCGATCGCCGACGGCCTGACGATCGCTCAGAAGCGCTAGGCCTCGGGCTCGGTAGGCGGCGTCGCGATCTCATCCCCGGTCACGTAGGCGAAGACGCGGTCGCCGAGACTCGGGCCGGCGTGCGTCGCCGGAGTGGGTGCGGGGACAGCCTCCACGCCGCGGTCGAGGCGCATGATCGTCAGCGGAGGCCGCGGCTGCGGTGATCCGGTCCGCTCGAAGCCGACGACGGCCGATCCCACGATCGTCGCCTCGACGACGTAGTCGGAGCGTTCCTCGAAGTTGGGGCACGCGCGCTCGAAGAAGCGGATCGAGATGTCCTGGACGACCGCCCCCTCACCGCCCGCATCTCGCACCGCGCTCTCCAGCGCCCCGCGTGCTTCCCGCCGCGCGTCGTTGACCAGGCGGGTATACCCGACGACCTCGCGGTTTCCGGCGACGCCGATCCCGCGCCTGGTCTGCTGGATCATCCGCTCGTCGAAGTGAACCGCGGCGATGGCGATGCCGGAGACCAGCCGGAACGGCATCCACCCGGAACGCAGCAGCTTCGCGAGCTCTTGGCCGGAGACGTGCGTGGTGAATGGCGCCCCCGAGCGGGTCTGTGCCTTCGCTCGGACGGCCGTGCCCTCGACGGTGAACTCCGCTGTCTGCGTGAAGAAGTCCGCCGCGCCGATCCGCATCCCGATCACGCCGTCGCCGCCGAGCGCGCGGCACTCCGCGACGGCGCGTTCGAGCGCTAGCGCACGTCCGGCCTGGACCTGGGCGAGCAGGGGGTTGTGCGGGTCTGCGGTCGAGCGGTCCGTGCGCTGTGCGGGCGCGGTGACGAAGCAGCGTCCGTATCCGGAGGAGCTGAGGAACGCGACCGTCGTCCCGAAGACCTGTCCGACGGGATCGAAACCGGCACCCGTGGTCGCACCGAGCCCGCCGACCGGCCCGGGAAAGGCCCATCCGCGCCGGCCCCGCAGCCGTTCCAGCCGCGAGATGCGCGGATCCCGCTCCGTCCGTCCGTCGCCGCGGTGCTCCGGCACAGCCACGGTCTCATGCTAGACCCGCAGGTCTACCGCCCGCCGCCGCACGACTGCCTGATCACCAGGCGGGCCGGGGTGAGGATCGGGCTCTCCGGCGCGGGCCGGTCGCCGAACCGGTCGTCGACGAAGTCGAGCAGCGCGCCGACGGCGGCGGTGCCGAGGGCCAGCGAGTCCTGGGCGACCGTGGTGAGCGCCGGGCGGACCAGGCTCGCGGCCTCGATGTCGTCGAAGCCGACGACGGCGATGTCGTCGGGGACGTCGAGTCCCGCGTCGGCGAAGGCGTGCACGGCACCGAGGGCCATCTCGTCGCCGGCGACGAAGACGGCCGTGGGCCGTCGCGACTTCGGCAGTTCGGC